>Ga0209061_1000597_pt1 | contig 83275 bp, 71 predicted proteins | sample Coa_R1_10_FD_187157 | JGI IMG/M metagenome (GOLD analysis project Ga0209061, IMG submission 187157) | Surface soil microbial communities from Centralia Pennsylvania, which are recovering from an underground coalmine fire - Coalmine... | ecosystem: Environmental > Terrestrial > Soil >...
TGAAGTTGACCGTCGACAGCGCCCTGCATCGGTTACAGAAATTACCGGAAATCGTCGCGAGTTTCTTTCGTGCGCCCTCATGTAGGTATGCCGCAGCGTGAGGCTTTCTTAATGTAGGGATTAGTAACAGGGTCACGGTGCCGTGGAACTCCTTGTCACCGTCGATGACTTTAACGTCGAGATCACGCGCGGCATGCCAAGCCCCTGTGATTAAGCCTGTCGCATCGCGAGGCAAACGAATCCCCGCGCCTGTCGGTATGACGGTGCCGGTAAACTTGGTTTCCTTTCCCAGCGCATGCAAAGTGATCTCCGGCCGCGCGGCTGGAGGGAAGGGCTCGATCACAACGATAACGGCTTCGATACCCTCTCTCCCGCATCGAAGCATCAATCCCGCGAACCGGGGATCAGACCGTTCGAAGTCCGCTGTATGCAGGATGGCCGAGGCACCTTGCTCGCCGCTCGTTCCGGCGCTCCGCACAAAATGCCACCCGCCAATTGCGTCATCTTTCGGCCAGGTGGAGCTTGCGTGTTCATCCGGAGGAAGAGAAGTGCTGCCGGCCCCGGCGAACTCGGCAGAAGCGGCGGGGGCACTGCAAAGCTTCGCAGCAAGAATAAGCAAAAACCAGAATCCGGGGCGGATCGAATTGACCCAATGCTTGAGCCCGTTGACCGGAAGCGGAAAGCTGGGCTGCCGGCCCTGTTTCCGGTAATCCCGATCCCGGGATACGAGGCCTAATTCATTGCAATGGCTGCCTAAGATACGTCTCATTCTGAGCATTTACCATGCCTGAACCTCAGGGACCAGGTGAGCCTCTTGCTATTTGGATTTAGCTTGTAAGACCAGAGGCACCGGAGCAGCGATACACACTTCCTCAAGTGAAGCCCCGAAGCGAGCTGCTGCGCGGCTACGGAGGGGCTTGCCCTTCGGGCGCGGGCGGGAGAGTCTCCCCTCCCGCGAAAATGGCGTCAAATCGCTGCTTGAAGGCTTCCGCTGCAGCCTGGCTCTCTATAATGAGAAGATCGTTGTCTTGCCGCTTCAGTCCCGAGGCCGAAAAGTTTGCGGCGCCCGTGCGCAGCCACCGGCCGTCGATCTGGTAGCTCTTAAGATGCATCAGGGGCGAGCCCGCGTGCTTGAAGCGCACATCGACATCAGGCGCCGCAATCAATTCCCGAAACAATGGCGTTGGGTCCCTTTCGCCGATTCGCCTGCCATCCATATAGATGCGGATCTTGACTCCCCGCCGTGCCGCCCGAATCAAGGCGCGCATGACCGGCCAATCCGTCAGAACATAGGCGGCAATGTCGATATCGTGCTCCGCCCGGTCGATCATGGCAACGTCGGTGCGTTCCAGATTCTCCACAGGAGCATAGTGGATGACCGCTGCGGGATCGGCGAGGCACCGCGTAACAGCGGAAGATGAAAGGGCAAAACCGTGCAAAAGAACAAAGCCAGCAACAATTGGAGATCGAATCATCCGTCTTTGTCCGGAGCTATGGCCTTAAACAAACACTAGCAGGTGACAGCTCTGCCTTTCGCGAGCCTGATCGGCAAAGGCCCCGGATCTTACCTTTCCAGGGCTCATCGCGAAAAATCAAACGAGATGTTATGATTAGCGGTGATCACGGTGTGGCGCATGCACGCCGGGACTTCTTGGAGATAGCATATGTCCGAATCGACCTCGCGAATGGCCAGTAACTCCCCGAGCCAGCTTTTGCTTCCGGAACAGCTTGTCAGCGGCTATGAAGCCTTTCTGCGCGGCCGGTTTTTACATGAGCAAGAGCGCTTCCGCCATTTGGCCGAGACAGGGCAAAAACCCAGGATCATGCTGATCGGCTGCTGCGACTCTCGCGTCTCGCCCGAGGTCATTTTCGATGCGAGACCCGGCGAGCTTTTCGTCGTCCGGAATATCGCCAACCTCGTGCCGCCCTATGGCCCCAACGATGATTTCCACGGCACCTCGGCGGCGCTTGAATTCGGTGTCATGGGCCTGGGCGTCGAACATATTGTGCTCATGGGGCACGCCAGCTGCGGCGGTGTACGGGCTTTCGTACAAAGCGAAGCGGAAGCCGGGCACCAGCCGCTATCGGCGGGTGATTTCATTGGCAAGTGGATGAAGCTCATTGGTTCGGCGGCGGCGCGCATTGGGCCTCCTTGTGGACCGCTCGACGATTACATTGAACGTCTCGCCTTGGCTTCGATCATCCAAGGGCTCGCCAATCTGCGCAGCTTTCCCTGGATCGCCGAGCGCGAACGGCAGGGCAAGCTCAACCTTCATGGTGCCTATTTCGGCATCTCGAAAGGCAGTCTGCTGGCACTTGACGAACAAGATGGAAAGTTCGAGCCGATCTCGGCCGCCGCCCTTCACGCTGCACACGAAAGGGCGTGCCCATAGGAGAGGCGCGCACCCAGGGGCGGGGGAGCACCTAGTGCTTCTCTTGCGCCGTCTGCCTGGTCCCGTGAGACGAGCGGCCGCCTTTGCGGCCCGCTTCGGAGGCAAGCTGATGGTTCTGCGAAAAACTGCGCTTCTCATTGGGAACGCTGCGTCCGCCTTTACGCGCAATTTCACGCTGTTTTTCTGCGTCCATCGCGGCAAAGCCCCGATTCGAGGGGCTAACGTTCTTTTGCATGACTTTCCTCAAACCGTGTTGGCGCACTAACCGTTAATTCAAACAAGGGTTCCATAATTTCTCACTTGAGCTCAAGTATTCTATAGCCGCAATCTCGGGCGTGGTGTCATGGATCGAGCTGAACTAACGCTTTTGATTCCACATTGGGAGGATTGGAAGGCGCCAGCATGGGCGATGCTCTGGTGAACCCTTGCGGCGGGTGCCGCCACCGCATGCGTGAATTCGCCGGCAGGGATGTCAGAGTTCACACAGCCGGAACCGCAGCCGCAGGCATTCGTTCCGCCTCTACGGCCGGAATGCTTCTGCCCCGCACATTCGGAGCAGACATACCAAAATCGGACCCGGCATGAGCACGAGCATGGCAGCTGCACAGCTGCTGCGCCAGCGCGGCATCGAGGAGCCGGTTGAACTCGCGATAGTTCTCGGCACGGGCCTTGGCGCCCTTGCCGGTGCGCTCGATGAGCAGCTAACGCTTCCCTACAAGGATTTACCGGGCTTTCCGGAGACAACCGTATCGGGCCATCCAGGGCAACTCGCGATCGGCCTCCAGGAGGGCGTGCGCGTCGCCTATCTGCTTGGCCGCTCGCATTTTTATGAAAATGGCGATGCGGGTGCCATGACGAGCGCATTGGAAACCCTGGCACTCCTTGGTGCATGGAATGTCCTGCTCACTTCGACGGCAGGCTCGGTCCGGCCAGGGATCTACCCGGGCAATATCGCGTTGATCACCGACCATATCAACATCAGCGGCATCAACCCCCTAGCGGGCGCCCGCACGAACTCGCGCTTCGTCAATCTCGTCGATGCCTATGATCCGCGGTTGCGTGCTAGGCTGAAGAAGGCTTCGGCCGCCGCAGGGATCAGTTTGCAGGAAGCCGTCTATATGTGGTTCCCAGGGCCTTCCTTCGAAACGCCTGCGGAAATCAGGGCCGCGCGCCAGCTCGGAGCCGATGTCGTTGGCATGTCGGTCATTCCCGAAGTCATCATCGCCCGCGGGCTCGGCCTGCGCGTCGCTGCCCTCTCCATCGTGACGAATTTCGGCGCTGGCTTTTGCGGCGGCAATCCAAGCCATGAGGAAACCGAACGCGCAGCGCTTGCGGGCACGATCGGACTGAAACGCCTCATCAGAAATTTCCTCAAGGCAAGGGATGAGCCGAGAGGAATCGAAGGAAAGCCGGATCAGGGCAGCTGAGGAGAGATGCCTCGCCGCCTCTAGAGTTCATGTTGTATTGTCATTCATATCGCGCATCGCAAGATGCCTGCCGCTTCAGGAGCAGCCATGGATTTGGTGAGCGTTGTGATCCCAGCCTGCAATTCGGAAAAGTGGATCAAGACCGCGCTCAGCAGCGTCCTCGCGCAATCGTATCAAGACATTGAAATTATTGTTGTCGATGATGGATCAAGCGACAGTACCGCAGAGCTCGCGAAGCAAAGCTTACGGGACTTTGGAGGCCCGTGGCAGGTTCTGCGGCAGACCAACAAAGGGGTGAGCGCCGCGCGCAATAGGGGATGGCGCACGGCACACGGTTCGTGGATTCAGTTCCTCGACAGCGATGATGCGATCGTATCCGGAAAAATAAAACTTCAGATGGCCGCCGCGGAAAATCTGTCTCATGAGACCGCAGTCGTATATTCGAAATGGCAGCGTGTCGCAGGGGATGGCGGTGAGTTGAGGCCGGTCGAAAAGGTGCGGACGCCCTATGTCGATGGCAAGCCGCCAGCAAGTCTGCTGATCAGCGAAAATATAATTCAACCGGGCGCATATTTGGTGAGGCGCGAATGGCTTGAAGCTGTCCAAGGCTTTGACGAACGAATGAAGATTTATGAGGATGACGACCTTCTCGTTCGTATCGCTTCGGCAGGCGGCGGCTTTCGCTTTGTTCCTTCTTCGGGGCCGGTTTTGTTTTACCGGATGTTTCCAGACCAGCCCCGGTGGGGTGGTGAATCCGCCCGCTACAAGCTCGCGGAAGTTGCGGAAACCTGGCTGGCGCTCGTCAACCGGACCGCCAGCAATGGAAGCATCGAAAATTGCGGATTGTCCGCCGGAGATCGCGAGGCTCTTATTACCGATTGCACGATGTTCCTGAGGCTTCTCTACCGTCACGATCGCAGCGCCTTCCCCCGCTATCTCGCCTGCGTCCGGCGTCTTGTGCCGGATTACGTGCCAGGCAAGCCTTTTTCGCTTTGGCTGACTGCGAAGTGTTTCGGCTATGAGAAAGCGGAGGCCATCGCGGATATTTTCAGGCCAGTCAAAGAGCTGCTGCGCAAAGCATGAGCTTGGCAGGAGCTATGGCGTTTGATCCTCAAGAATATCTACCCCAAAGCTCAAGCTTTCAGATAATGGCGGCCGCAACTGCGCAAAAAAGCCCCGGCAATTACGCCAGGGCTCTTTCTGAAGAAACCGTGTGCCTCTAAGCAGCGCGAAGGTTCGCAGCTGAAGGTTTGCCTGTGCGTTTATCAGCAATGAGCTCGTATGAGATTTTCTGACCTTCCTGCAGGTTGCGCAATCCCGATTGCTGAACCGCGCTGATGTGAACAAAGACGTCCTTGCCGCCGTCGTCCGGCTGAATGAAGCCGTATCCTTTGTCCGGGTTAAACCACTTTACAGTTCCCGTAGTCATAGAAGCTATCCTTGGAAGTGAAAAATAGGCGCATCTCCGCGAGACGCCAATGCTGTATCGAGGTTTTGGGAAGAAGGTCGTCAGCGGACGCAAAAATGCGGGCCAAGCCGTCAGCAAAAACACGACACACAAAGATCTATGTGCCTTTAAGGCACGAAACAAGAGGCAGTTATCGCTTTAAAGCAAAGCTAGAGCCAGTTTTCATGAACTAAATGTGCCGGTTCTGCGGCTTCCCGCGTGCGATCTCACGCCCGAGCGCACGGCCTTTGTGTGATTTCACAAGAAATCGCTGTGAGATGTGAGAGTCTCGAGAGAAGACGCCTGCTTTAATGAATCAGTCCGAGACCAAGGATTCCCGAAACGATCAAAAAGATCGCGACGATATAATTAAGCAGCTGCGGCACGATCAAGATGAGAATTCCCGCGATCAAAGACACGATTGGCTGAAGGTGAGCGGCGCCGATGGTCATTTTCAATTCCTCACGTGCGGCAGGAAGACATCCCGCCCGGCCAACGCTAGTTCCCGCGGCGGGTTCCAATGCCAAAACGGCTGCACATGCGGCTATAGTCACAGCCGCCCTTGGTGATGGCCTCGGAGAAGCCTCCGGACAAGACTTAAAACGCAGCGCCACCGCTCGATGGAACGAGCCTGGCTGTTTGAACATTAACAATGGGAATTCACGGGACGGGATCGGACATGTCGTTTCGCCGGAACTGGCTCACAAGGCCTCTCTTCAACTGGGCCCGCCAGGCTCTCCCTGCCATGTCGGACACCGAGCGCGAGGCGCTCGAAGCCGGCGATGTTTGGTGGGATGCGGAACTCTTCACTGGCAATCCTGACTGGACGAAACTCCTTGCCACGCCCCCGGCGGCCTTGTCGCTGGAGGAGCAGACTTTTCTCGAAGGGCCGGTCGAGCAGCTTTGCGGAATGCTCGATGACTGGCGCATCAATTGGGAATTGCGCGATCTCCCCGCGGAGATCTGGGATTTCCTCAAGAAGAACCGCTTTCTCGGGATGATCATTCCGAAGGAATATGGCGGGCTCGGCTTCTCGGCGTTTGCACATTCGGAAGTGATCAGGAAGATTTCGACACGCTCGGTCACAGCGGCGGTCACGGTCATGGTGCCGAATTCCCTCGGTCCCGGCGAATTGCTGATGCGTTTTGGGACGAAAGAACAGCAGCACTATTGGCTGCCCCGGCTAGCCGATGGGCGCGAAATCCCCTGCTTTGGCCTGACAAGCGAGGAAGCTGGCTCCGACGCCGCATCGATGACCGACCGGGGGGTGGTCTGCCGTGGATCGCATAATGGCCGCGAGGTCCTGGGCCTGCGGCTCAACTGGCACAAGCGCTACATCACACTTGCTCCGGTTGCCACAGTGCTTGGCCTCGCCTTTAAGGCCTACGACCCTGATCATCTTATCAGCAGCCGGGAAGATCTCGGTATCACTGTCGCCCTGGTGGCAGCCAGCGCGCCCGGCGTGGAAATCGGCCGCCGCCATCTGCCCTCTTATCAGCCCTTCCAGAATGGGCCGGTCTGGGGCCGCGATGTGTTTGTTCCGCTCGACGCCGTGATCGGCGGGCCGGAAAGGCTCGGCCAAGGCTGGCGGATGCTGATGAGCGCCCTTGCCGCCGGCCGGGGTATTTCGCTGCCGTCGTTATCGTCGGCCGGTGCTGCCCTCGCCGCCCGCACCAGTGGAGCCTATGCGCGCATTCGCGAGCAGTTCAATATTCCAATCAGCAGGTTTGAAGGGATCGAAGAACGGCTCGGACGTATTGCCGCGACTGCCTATCTTATCGATGCGGCGCGCCGCCTAACCTGCGCTGCCCTTGATCAAGGTCATCATCCGGCGGTCATTTCCGCGATCATGAAGTCGCAGGCAACCGAACGCATGCGCACGGTGGTCAACGATGCCATGGATGTGCATGGGGGCAAGGCTGTGATGGACGGACCGCAGAACTACCTTGGCAACCTTTATCGAGCCGTTCCCGTCGGTATCACGGTCGAAGGTGCGAATATTCTGACGCGCAGCCTGATTATTTTCGGTCAAGGCGCGATCCGGTGCCACCCCTATCTCTTCGAAGAGATGCTGGCACTGGCCGAGTCCGACTCAAAGAAGGGGCTCGACCGGTTCGACAAGGCCGTTTGGCGCCATATTGGCCACAGCCTGCTGACTGCGCTGCGCGCGCTTGGCCGAAGCTGGACAGGCGGCCGGTTTGCACCGGCGCCGGAGGGAGGTGCCGGGACACGCTTCTACCGGAAATTGTCGCGCTATGCAGCGAGCTTCGCGTTTGTGTCGGACATAGCGTTATTGACGCTCGGGGGAGCGCTCAAGCGCAAGGAGATGCTGACGGCACGGCTCGGAGACATACTGTCCGAGCTCTATCTTTTGTCGGCCGCGCTCAAGCGCTGGGAAGATGAGGGCAGGCAGGAAGCCGACTTCCCCCTGCTTGCCTGGTGCATGGAAAGCGGTTTCAACACCATCGAGGCGCGCTTTGCCGGCTTCTTCGCTAACATGCCAAACCGGCCCGCCGCATGGTTCCTGCACGCTGTTTGCCAGCCATTTGGCGCGAGGCATCGCGGTCCCTCTGACGATCTGACGAGACGGTGTGCCGGGCTTTTGCTCGAACCTTCGGAAGTGCGCGGCCGGCTGACGGCTGGGCTCCATCTCGGCAAGGATGACGATGCGCTGGCGCGCCTCGAGCGGGCATTCGCGCTCGTAATCGAGAATGAGCCAATCACAAAAAGATTGCGGGATGCCCATGTTCATGACTGGCACGCGGCGAAAAAAGCCGGTCTCCTCACCGAAGCCGAAAGCCAGCGCATGGCCGCTCAGGAGGAGGCGGTGGCAAAGGTCATAGCAGTCGATGATTTCGCCGCTGATGCTCTCTCTCCGATGAGTCAAAAGCCTCAATTGGACATTGCGGCATCGGCAAGCCGCGTAAAGCACTCAACCGCAGCGAGCTGACATTGCGCCCGGTCTATATCATCGATGGGAGCCGGACGCCTTTCCTCAAGGCGAGGAGCGGGCCGGGACCTTTTACGCCTGCCGATCTTGCCGTTCAGTGCGGACGGCCGCTGCTAGCGCGCCAGCCTTTTCCGCCCGATGCGTTCGATCAGGTCATTCTTGGCTGCGTCAATGTCATCGCAGACGAAATGAACCCTGCGCGGATCGCGGCATTGCGCCTCGGAATGGGCGAGGCGATGAGCGCATTCACGGTGCAGATCAATTGCGGCTCTGGCATGCAGTCCATCGACACCGCATATCGCTACATTCGGGAAGGCGTGTCCGATCTCATCCTCGCCGGAGGAACCGAAGCACTGAGCCACACGCCTTTGGTGTTCCCGCAGCAGGGCGTCAAATGGTTTGGCGCGCTCTTCGCCGCCCGGACCGCTTTCGAAAAAGCCGCAGTGGCGATTCGCCTCCGGCCCCGCTTTTTCAAACCTGTGATTGGCCTGGAGCGGGGGCTGACCGACCCGGTAGTCCAGCTTAACATGGGGCAGACCGCCGAGATCCTGGCGCATCTCTTCAATATCTCGCGGCGCGATGCCGATTCTTATGCGGTGGAAAGCCATTTCCGCCTCGCACATGCGCAGCAAAAAGGCTGGCTTATCGGCGAAGTCGAAACCGCATTCACCCGCGATGGTAAGTTCTACGATCACGACGACGGTGTCAGACCGGACTCCTCGGTCGAGAAGCTCGCAAGTCTGAAACCAGTGTTCGAGCGTCCATGGGGCAAGGTGACGGCAGGCAATAGTTCTCAGATTACCGATGGGGCATCCTGGGTCATTGTCGCTTCCGATGAGGCGGTCAAAAAACATGGCCTTGAGCCGAAAGCGGAAATTCTTGATAGCGAATGGGCGGCGCTTGACCCCGCCATCATGGGACTCGGGCCGGTGTTATGTTCAACCGGACTCTTGAAGCGGCGCCATCTGGAGCTCGGCGATATTGATCTCTGGGAAATCAACGAAGCTTTCGCGGCCCAGGTGCTCGCTTGTCTCGCTGCCTGGGAGAATGACTCCTTCTGCCGCGAGGTGCTGGGCCTCGACAGCGCCGCTGGTGCTATCGATCGCACGCGTCTCAACGTCGATGGCGGCGCCATCAGCCTCGGCCATCCCGTCGGCACCAGCGGCAACCGCATCGTGTTGCATCTCGTCAACGCGATGCGGCGCCTCGGCAAGAAACTTGGGATAGCGACCGAATGTATTGGCGGCGGCCAAGGCGGCGCGATGCTGATCGGGGCTGTATGAGGAAACCATGAAGAGCAAAGTGCGGGATGTTCTCGCGGGAAACGAGCTCGAGCTGGGGCCGGCCTCTACAGCCTCGTCCCCATGGTTGCACTGGCGGCTCTCTAGGGACGGGGATGGTATCGCATGGCTCTTGTTTGACCGGAAAGAAGCAAGCACCAACTCGCTGTCCGAAGAGGTGATGGCTGAGCTTGACGCAGTGCTTGGCGTCATCGAGGGCGATCTGCCGGGCGGGCTAGTGGTCCGGTCAGCGAAGCTGCCGGGTTTTATCGCCGGGGCCGACATCAATGAACTTCGCGGCGCGGCTGACCCGGCACTGGTTCAAGCGGCGCTCGGGCGCGCTCATGCCGTGGTCAACAGGCTCGAAGCTCTCAAGATACCAACAGTTGCCGTTATCCACGGGTTCTGCCTCGGCGGCGGACTGGAAATAGCCCTTGCGTGCAAATGGCGTATTGCCATCAGCGACGCAAGGTTCGGTTTTCCCGAAGTGATGCTCGGGCTTCACCCTGGCCTCGGCGGGACGGCACGCTCAACACATCTGATCGATCCTCTGCAGGCCATGGCCCTGATGCTGACGGGCAAGGTGCTCGATGCCCGGAAAGCAAAGTCGCTCGGTCTCATCGATGCGGTGACAGAGGAACGGCATGTCCGCAACGCCATCAAAGATGCAGTTTCCGGAAAACTGAAAAAAAGGCGGCTGGGCTTAAAGAACGCGATCTTGAACACTGCTCCGTTACGCCGGTTTGCCGCACACCGGATGCGCCTTGAAACCGAGAAAAAGGCGCCTCACGATCACTATCCGGCTCCTTACGCTTTGATCGATCTATGGGAGCGCCATGGCAGCCGCCGCACGGCGATGATTGCGGCGGAAATACCCTCATTTGCCCATCTTGCCGTGACGGGCACAGCGCAAAACCTGATCCGCGTTTTCTTTCTGCGCGAACAGCTAAAGAAAGCGGCCGGGAAGACCCGGGACTTTCACCACGTCCATGTCATCGGCGCTGGCGCAATGGGCGGTGATATCGCTGCATGGTGCGCGTTTCAGGGTCTGCGCGTAACGCTCGCCGATGTAAAACCTGAACCGGTCGCAGATGCGATGAAGCGTGCCGTTCGCCTCTACGAAAAGATTTGCCGCAAACCAATCGAGATCCGCGATGCGCTCGACCGCCTGATCCCGGATCTCAAAGGCAGCGGCGTTCACAAGGCTGATATTGTGATCGAGGCGGTGCCCGAGCAATGTGAACTTAAGCAAAAAATATATATGGATATAGAACCCCACCTTAAGCATGGTGCTATTCTTGCAACCAACACATCGAGCATTCCGCTTGAGGAACTCGCCTCCGCGCTCAAGGCTCCTGAACGGTTCGTCGGCCTGCATTTTTTCAACCCCGTCTCGCGCATGCAGCTCGTCGAAGTGGTCCGCCACACCGGCGTAAGCGCGGAGGTTCTCGCTGAGGCGCGAAGCTTCATTGGCCAAATCGACCGATTGCCGCTGCAGGTCAAAAGTGCACCGGGGTTTCTCGTGAACCGCGCCCTCACGCCCTATATGCTCGAGGCGATGATGCTGCTCGACGAGAAAGTGCCCGCGGAAGCGATCGATGGAGCCGCCGAACGGTTCGGCATGCCAGTCGGTCCAATCGAACTCGCCGACCGCGTTGGCCTCGACATCTGTCTTGCCGTTGCTGAAATGCTGAAAGTGAAGCTCGGCCATCCGATGCCTGCTATGCCCGGCTGGCTGCAGCGGAAGGTCGAGGCAGGTGAGCTTGGCCAAAAGACTGGCAAAGGTATTTACGAGTGGAAGGAAGGCAAGCCGGTGAAGGCCGGAGCCACGCTGGCGCAAGACACCGAAATGACGGATCGCCTCATCTTGCCGATGGTGAATGTTTGCGTTGCCTGTCTGCGCGAGAGGATCGTGGAAGATCAAGACTCCATTGATGGCGCAATGGTGTTGGGGACCGGTTTCGCACCATTTCGCGGCGGTCCCTTGCATTATGCGCGATCGCGCGGCATCGGCAATGTTGTCTTCGCCCAGCGCGAGCTTGCCAGGAAATTCGGGGAAAGGTTCGCACCGGATGCGGGCTGGAGTGAATTATCGGGCGCTGCAATTCCTTGAGTTCTGGCGGGCCTGTCCGCACAACTGCTCCGCAAGCGAATTGGACAGGCTGCAGGCCATACGCCCCGGCTAGCAAGCGCCTAGGGCGACGGGGTACTCTATGCCGCAGAAAAAGGCTGCGGCCGGCTCATTGGCTCACTGCCGCCGGAAATATCATCATGAACGGATTGTAGACTCATGGTCCAGCCGCCGCACCTGAAGTATTTGTTGTCCTCTGTAAGCACGTGAATTGAACAAAAGGAGCGCCGCAGGAATAGCCGTGAGCAGTCAGGGTGATCTTTGGCATGCGGTCCGGGAATCGGCGCCGCCGGAGGCCCTTCTCCTGCGGCGTGCAGCCTGCCGCACCGGCGGATGGTGTGCTGTCCTCCTTGTGTTCACCGTGACCTGTGCCAGCGCCGCGGAGGCTGCGAAATCGCCATCCGACGTTGTTTTTCTCGTTGAGCTTCTCCTTCTCATTCTGACCGGCCGCCTGCTTGGCGAAGCCATGGCCCGCATCGGCCACTCAGCCATCATGGGGCAACTGCTCGCCGGGGTTCTCCTTGGTCCGTCGGTATTTGGCTGGTTGTGGCCGGACCTTCAGCATTCGATTTTTCCGGCCGCAAAAGAGCAAAGAGCAATGATCGATGCCATTTCTCAGTTCGGCATCCTCTTGCTGCTCCTGCTGACGGGGATGGAAATTGACATCAAGCTCGCCAGAAAGATCGGTAAGACAGCTCTCGTCATTTCCTTAGCGGGGATCGCCGTGCCTTTCGCTTGCGGCGTCATGCTCGGGTGGTTCATGCCGGAAACACTGCTGCCGGCTCCCGGCCGGCGGCTCCTCACCTCGCTTTTCCTCGGCCTCGCCCTGTCGATCTCTTCGATCAAAATCGTCGCCGTGATCGTGCGCGAAATGAAATTTATGCGCCGTGATCTTGGCCAGATTATCGTGGCCTCGGCGATCATGGAGGACACGATTGGCTGGATCATCATCGCCACCGTCTTCGGGCTCGCCCAGGCGAACAAGATCGACGCCGCGAGCGTGGCCAAGGGCCTCATCGGCATCGCTGTGTTTCTGGCCGGGAGCTTCACGGCCGGACGGCGGATCGTCTTTCATTTAATCCGATTGGCTAATGACAATTTCGTTAGTGATTTTCCCGTGATCACAACCATCCTGGTGATCATGATCGCGATGGCTTTGATGACGCATTCCATCGGGGTTCACTCCGTGCTTGGCGCCTTCGTCTCCGGCGTACTGGTTGGCCAGTCTCCAATCCTCACCAAGCACATCGGCGAGCAGCTTCGCGGCTTGATCCAGGCGTTTTTCATGCCCGTCTTCCTCGGCATGGCGGGGCTGAGCGCCGACCTGACGACCTTGAAGGACCCCGCTCTTTTGCTCATAACGCTCGCCCTGATCGCGATTGCGAGCATCGGGAAGTTTGCCGGCGCATTCATTGGCGGAGAAATTGGGGGCCTGACCCGGCGCGAGGCCCTAGCGCTCGCCTGCGCCATGAACGCGCGTGGCACGACTGAGGTCATCGTCGCCACGATCGGACTGTCGATGGGCGTGCTCAGTCAAAACCTGTTCACGATGATCGTCGCCATGGCTGTCACCACGACCATGGCCATGCCTCCGATGCTGCGCTGGGCACTCACGCGCGTGCCGCCCAGCAAGGCGGAGAAAGAACGGCTGGAGCGCGAAGAGTTCGAGACCAAAGGCTTCGTTGCGAATCTCAAGCGGCTCCTGCTCGCTGCGGACGAAAGTGCCAATGGGAAATTCGGCTCACATATCGCTGGCCTGATCGCGGGCCGCAGCGGTATGCCAACCACCGTCATTCAGCTGGGGAGGCAGCACTTTGAAAAAAAGAAAACAAATGTTGAAGCCGGCACGACCGTCGGGGAAATCGTGAAGGCGGCCGCCGAAAAGACAAAGAAATCAAACTTGGAGGAGAGTGAGCCGGCATCGGTCGACGTTACAGTCCGAACGCCCTCCGACACCACAAATCAAGAAGCGGTCACAAGTGAAGCCAAGAAGGGTTATGATCTCCTTTTCATTGCGGTTGACAAGGCAAGATCGAAAGACGGAACGTTCAATCCAGAGATCGATCATATCGCATCCGGTTTTGAAGGGCCGCTTGCAATCGTGGCTGGGCGGCGGGAGAGCTTGAAGCAGCCGGATACAGGACCGTTCAGCATCCTCGTCCCTGCTACAGGGACCGGAGTCTCGCGGCGGGCCGCAGAAATCGCCATCGCGCTTGGCTGTGCCTCTGGCTGCTCCATCACCGCTCTCTACGCCGTCCCCGCCGCCTCAACGGCCGGGCCTCAGCCGCGGCAGCGCAGCCTGCGCGAACGGCGCAATGAGCAAACGATCTTGAACGACATCGTCGAAATGGCCGGCCTCTATGAAATTAAAGTGGAAACAGCTACACGCTCAGACATCGCACCTGATGAGGCGATCCTTACGGAGGCAAAGAACGGCAGGCATGACCTGATCATCATGGGCGTTAACCGGCGGCCTGGCGATAAACTCTTCTTTGGCGACACCGCTGCATCCGTATTCGAGAAATCGCCGAGTTCGTTATTATTCCTGTCGAGCTGAAACATCTGCTTCGCAGATGACAGAAACAGCCGCCCGCTCGCAGATGTTGCGCCAAGGGCTAACATCGATCTTCGATTTGGCAGCAGCCAGAGCCGGCCGCTCTTTCACCAAAAGGATTATGAAGAACGCAAATAGGCCGGGAATGACCGCAACGTAAAAAATAGAGCGAATTCCAGCATGGAGCGAATAAAGAAAAAAGACCGTCACCAGCGGTCCAAGGAAAGCGCCTGCATTGTCGCCGCTACCCTCAAGCCCAAAGGCTTTACCTCTATTTGCTTCATCCGCCGAAGATGCAACAAGCGCATCATGCGGCGCCGGTCTCGTACCCGTGCCAAGACGGTCCAGCACTCGCGCACCCGCCACGCGGCAGGGCGCGCCACAATCTGAGAAGCGAAAAGCCGCCATGCGCGATCCCCAACGTCAGCCGGCTTCGCCTCACTAAGCCGGTTCAGACCGCGTTGGCAGACGTCCCCCCGGAAGTTGTACTGCCGCCCCGGCTGTGCATTGCAGTGTCCGGCACGCGATCCGCCACTTCCGATGGCAATCCCTCCCTAAGAGATCAGCCTTCAGGCGAGGAAAAAGGACGGCTAGACCCGCGCAGCTATTCATTACCGGTGTTTAGCCACCATGAAACGATAAGCGCGGCTCCAGTCACTGCCGCAACGGCGCAAGCGGCCGCATAGAAACCAAGCGAAGCAGCAATTTCAGTCCAGTGGTTCCACATGGGAATGAGGGACATAAGCATCAGAAATGTGGAGGAAACAAACAGCCAGGATGTGGCATCGTTGTGCTTGCGGACTTCCGTCTTTACGGCAGACCGCGCGCGATTTCGCTCCGCGGCACGATTTCGCTCCATGACAAAAGGTCCTTCTGGTGGTTGAGGTCATTAGAGTATCGGCTGCAACTTTCTCAGCGGCCCAATGTTCCTGCCAGTCGCGCAATATTGAACCGGCGAGAGCGCGGCGGCTTCGCCGTTGTGAGTCCAACCAACGGATACTTTGCGGCATAACCCAAGCGTCATAGCCAGCATCAGCTGGTGCCCGCCTCTGGTGATCGCCGCGCAGCCACACATAAGCGGCAGGGATAACCAGAACCGTCAGGGCTGTCGAGGAGGCAAGACCGAAGACCAACGAAACGGCGAGGTCCTGAAAGATCGGGCCGGATATGATGAAAGCGGCACCGGTCATCGCCGCCGCAGCCGTTAGAAAGATTGGCTTGAAACGGATGGCACCAGCTTCAAGCAGCGCCTGGCGCAGCAACGCTCCCCCCGCGTGCCGTTGGCGGTGAAGTCCACCAGCAAGATCGAATTGCGCACGATGATGCCTGCCAATGCAACAAGATGATTCTATAGAGCGCGAGGCGCTCGGGATCAGGCTCCACCCGAATCTGATTCGGCGGGGAAGGATGATGGGAGAGCTTACCCGCAGGACCTGCGCGAGCGGGTGATGGCGGCGGTGGATTCAGGAGGCGATCGAGCGGGCTGGCGCAACGCTTCGCTACCTGCCAGCCTATAACCCGGCACGAACCTGCGGCGCCTCGTTAAGGCATTAAGGCGATAGCTCAAGCGCTCGCAGAGTTCACACCCCAGGAATGCGCAAATGATCCCGCCAATCATGAAAATGCTTTAGTGAAAATAACCTTGCCCGGCACAGCTTGGTGCGGGGAGACTAACGCTGCTCATGAGCAATGCCTCTTGCTGCGCGTACCTCGCATCCCGGAACGATTCACTGCGGAGTTCTGGCAAGCCAACACAAGCGGTCCGATCAACTCAGCTATGGAAGCGCATAACACCGCCAGAGTTCCACTCACCCCGCGTGAAAAACGGATGAATACCTGACTCTCCAATCATGCCTTCGCATGTCAAACGGCTCTAATCCCCAATATCTAAAAGGCCAATCCTTTAACAAGGAAGGATCCCCATTATGAATTTCTTCTATCAAACTGGTAACAGGCTCTAATACAAGATCGCGTGCAACTCTCGTTCGCACGCCGAGATCAACGCCGCTAACGAAAAGATAACCTCCGGGCTTAACTAGTTTCACGATGTTGCGGAGGCACCTTTCGGCGTCTTCCGTATGCATGTGGCAAAGAAAATTGTTCGCAAAAACCATGTCTTGCGGCCCGAGGAGATCAATCAGGCGCGGGTCGGCCGCGTCACCGGAACGCCAGCTTATTCCTTCCTTGAGCCATGATCTGATCCTCAGCCAGCCCGGCTCTTCCTCAAATAACCCAAGCTTTTCCTGATCGGTCAGGCGTGCGAAAATTTTCTCATCTGTGAATTCACACCCGTTTAAAGGGTAGATCCCGGTTTGCCCGAATTCCAATGCTTCCTTTGACACGTCCACGGCATTTACGGCAATTTTCAGATCAGGCCGTCCCGAGCGCAATGTCCATAGTATTGAATACACTTCCGCTCCTATGCTGCAGGCAAGAACGGTAATTTTTAAATCTGATCCCCTGTCCATTTGATCGGCAATACGGCATGCGAGCGCAAGCTGTGGTCTGTTCCTTAAGAAGAACGTCCCGAAATAGAATCTCCTATGGGGACGTGCACGGACTATGGCATGCAGCCAGTTTCCGTATGCGCGTATCAGGCCAAGCTTACTCATCCATAAAGGCAAGACTCCCCACAGCCTCTCGTTGAGGTTTAAAAAAACGCCAACTAGTGATTCCTTGAAAATGCCGAAGCCAGGTATATTCATAGTAACCGGCTGATGCATCGGTTCCTTCAGCTCCCTGTTGAAATTCGATACGCTGGGGACAAGTACCTTCTCCGAAAAGCGTCCGCCGTCTATTGGCGAGCTTCTAAATGTTGCGCAAAATCCGGCCAGGCCCGGTCTTTCTCAGACATGACCGAAACCGGCAAAGGCCAGGGTATTGCGAACGCTGGATCATCGTGGCGAAAACCGCGAGCGGCCGAGGGTTCGTGAAACGCAGAAATAAGATAACGAACCTCAACATTGTCGGTGAGAGTTTGGAAACCGTGGGCGAAGTTTGAAGGAATATAAAGCTGGCGGCGGTTGTCGGCAGTGAGCTCAACACTTGTCCACTGGCCAAAGGAAGGTGACTGGGAGCGAATATCGATGATTACATCCCAAATTGCTCCCTTGACGCACTCCACAATTTTGATCTCCCCGTGAGGAGGTACCTGGAAATGCATGCCGCGCAAGGTTCCCCGTCTTGCAGAAAAAGACAAGCTGTGTTGAACAAAATTTGTCTCTAAACCATGCGTGGAAAGTTCTTTTATGCAAAATGTCCTGGAAAAAAATCCGCGATCGTCGCGGATTGGTTCGAGATCGATAATCCATGCACCATCGAGGCTGGTCTGTTGGAAACGCATAGGCTGACTCAATTTGATATCGTTTTCCCGAGACTTGATATTGTTTTCCCGAGACGAAGAGAAGAAACGCCGCCAGAAGCCAGCGGCTAATCGCAACACTCTCAGACGCGGAAACCACTATTACCCGCAGTCCTGATTTGCAAGGAATCAACAAACGTATTCTAGCTTATAAAGAATATCGCATTTGACCCCCGTTTGGGGGAAGCCTCAAAACTTTGAAAAATGATATTACGTTAACAGTTGGCGGCATAGTCAAGTTTAAGTACGAAGAGCCGCGTGTTCAAGCACGGAGATCCCAATGTACATGAACTCGCGCGCAGGCGAGGTACGCGGCGCTCAGCATGAGAAATCGCAACAGTGCCGTCTCTGCCATCAGAGGCTAGAACATACATTTGTTGATCTCGGTATGTCGCCGCTGTGTGAGAGCTTTCTGACGGCCGGCCAGCTGGACATGGCGGAGCCGTATTTTCCTCTGCATGCCTACGTCTGCAGCGGCTGTTTTCTAGTGCAGCTCAAGGAATATGTCAGCCCTCAACAAATATTCACGGAATATGCCTATTTCTCTTCTTATTCGACATCATGGGTTGCGCATGCCAAGGCCTATTGTGAGATGATTGCGAACCGGCTGGGCTTGGGCGGAAATAGTCTAGCTGTCGAACTGGCCAGTAATGATGGATATCTTCTGCAGCATTTTTCATCACTTGGGATCCCGGTGCTCGGTGTCGAGCCGGCTAAGAATGTCGCCAAAGTGGCGATTGAAAAAGGTATTCCAACCCGCACCGAGTTTTTTGGCGTGGAGCTTGCGCAAAAACTTGTAGCGGAAGGTTACCGGGCGGATCTCATAGTGGGTAACAATGTACTCGCACAGGTACCTGATCTCAATGATTTTGTTAGAGGCATGCAACATCTTTTAAAATCTGAGGGTGTGATTACGCTTGAGTTTCCGCACCTGCAAAGACTTATGGAGGGCAATCAGTTTGATACGATCTATCATGAACATTTTTCCTATTTTTCCTGTGTTACGATCGAGAAATTGATATCAAAACATGGTCTGAAGCTGATCGATGTGGAAGAACTTAGCACCCATGGCGGTTCAATCCGTGTTTATTTGGCGCATCGAGGCTCGGAACGGGAACCCGAAAAGGCAGTAACCGATATGCTCGATCGCGAGCGTGATCTCGGACTTCTCGATATTACGGCCTATAACTCTTTCGCAGAGCGCGTCCGGCGCACAAAGCGGAAACTTCTTGCTTTTTTGATCAAGGCTAAGGATGAAGGCAAGACCATCTGCGGCTATGGGGCGCCTGGCAAAGGTAACACCTTGTTGAATTATTGCGGTATTGGAACCGATTTCCTCGATTTCACAGTTGATCGTAATCCCTATAAGCATGGGCGTTACACGCCCGGCATGCATATCCCGATTTATGACGTTGGTGCATTGGAAGAAGCAAAACCTGATTACATTCTCATCCTTCCTTGGAATCTGCGTGACGAGATTGTCCAGCAGATGCGAGATGTTAGCAGGTGGGGCGGTAAATTCATTGTGCCGATCCCTGAAGTCGAGATCCTCGATCCGAAGGAGTGGCAACAATTATGAAAGTCGTGCTGTTTTGCGGGGGGCTAGGTACTCGAATTCGTGAATATTCCGAAGCCATACCAAAACCGATGATCCCGATCGGACACCAGCCAATTCTTTGGCACGTCATGCAGTATTACAGCTATTACGGTCATAGGGATTTTATTTTATGCCTTGGTTACAAGGCCAATGTTGTGAAGGAATTCTTTTTAAATTATCGCCCTCATGCTTTCAATGATTGTGTTGTTTCAGAATTTGGTTCGAAAGTAGAATTACTTGGTAAGCCAGAAGAAGATTGGAGGGTCTCGCTTATCGACACCGGAATCTGGCGCAATATCGGCGAGAGATTGTGGGCCGTGCGCGATTACGTGAAGGACGAGGAGATTTTCCTTGCCAATTATAGCGATGGTTTGAGCAATGTAGATCTCAATGATATGTTGAGCCGCTTCAAGAAAAGTGGCAAGCTGGCTTGTTTCCTGGCAATCCGTCCGCCACTTACCTATCACGTCGCTGATATAAGCCCAGAGGGCGCGGTCCATGGGATGCGTACTTGGGATCGTGCCGATTTATGGATAAATGGCGGTTATTTTTTACTCCGGCCGAAGATCTTCGAATATATGCGAGAAGGCGAGGAACTTGTTGTTGAACCATTCCAGCGTCTAATCGAAGCAGGTCAGCTGATGGGTTACAGACATGAGGGTTTCTGGCGCTCAATGGACACTTTAAAAGACCGGCAGGTTCTCGAGGAGATGGTGGAACAGGGTAACATGCCCTGGCTCCTTGGAGGCAAGGGGCTCGCAAAGAAGACGACGTAGCAGGGCGAAATGCGGTCACTTGATTTGGCTCGGCCTGGGGAAACCATTTCAATCCTCTGCCTTGGCGCGCATTCGGATGATGTCGAAATTGGCGCAGGCGGTGCGATCCTTCACTGGATCGCGTCTGGCGTGACTGTCGAGGCTCATTGGTGCGTGCTAAGTGCCACAGGCGCGCGTGCCGTTGAGGCTGAAGCATCGGCTGCCGCCTTCCTTACGGGAGCGGCGAGTGCCAAGGTCGAACTCGCGGCCTTCAAAGACAGCTTTTTCCCTTATCAAGGAACCGAATTAAAAGACTGGTTTATTGATCTCAAATCAAGGGTCAATCCCGACATTATTTTTACCCATAGCCGCGATGATGCCCATCAGGATCATCGCGAGGTCTCTCAACTCACTTGGAATGCGTTTCGCAATCACCTCATTCTCGAATATGAGATCCCTAAATGGGACGGTGATCTTGAGCGGCGTAATGGCTATATACCTCTTGAGGCTAAGGTTTTAGAGCGGAAGATTGACCTTCTCATGTCTCATTTCGGTAGCCAGCGGTCCAAGGACTGGTTCGATAGAGAGACGTTCCGGGGCCTCGCCCGCCTCCGAGGCATAGAATGCAGGTCTTCCGAAGGTTATGCGGAGGCGTTCACGCTGCGGAAACTCTGTTTGGTGTGAGCAGCCATCAGAATTGGCCTGAGCGGGTGAACCGGCCGCGATTACTTGCCTCTCCGCACCGATCGAACCGGCGCTGAGAGCGGTGTGCCGAATGTTACCGGTGTTGATGGACCTTTGAGCGGCGCTGAGCTGTTCGGCGGGCTCAACGCAATGAATCAATATATAAAATATGTTCATAGATGAAAATATTGTTTTATCATATTGCCAGTTGGCATGACTCACTTCGTTGAAAGCTTGAAAGCAAGACTCTCGGTATGCTCATCTTCCACGACGATTCGAATGACTTGTCAAAGTCATATAAATAATAATATTTGTTATTTGCTGTGAAGCCTAGCTCAAATGGGAGTTAACGGGCAGATCCGTTGTTGCTAACATCATTTTGATTTTTGAGGCGAGATGTTTGGTTTTACGGCTCATCTTCCGTGTGAGTGCCAAAAATTCCCTTTTTGAGCTAAGATCTGGAGGCCGCGAAGCAGTACATAAAGCGGCATTTCGAGGGCGGCCTGCCGGCCGTGTTGCATGGACACCAAGAGAATTATCTTGATAGGGCATTTTGGCGCAGGAAATCTGGGCAACGAATGCACCCTTCAGGCTGTTATTGAACGAACATTACAGCGTTGGCCTCAAACACATTTACAATGTGCCTGCACGGACCCCAAGGACGTGGAGGCGCGGCATAATATATCCGCCATTTGCTGGAAGCCTGTTTTACGTGCGCCAGCAAGCCAGAAGCAAGTTACGATTGGCCAACGGGCTTCGTCTGCCCTCGTCCGAATAATTGACGAGTTGATGCACATTGCCACATGTATTCGCGTGCTCCGGCAGAACGATATGCTCATTGTTTGCGGAACGGGTATCGTCTGCGACTACCTCACCGGGCCAAGAGGATGGCCTTATATTCTCTTCAAGTGGTCGGCTCTCGCGGCTCTATCGAAAGTCAAGATATTATTTCTTGGCGTCGGGGTGGGGCCCATTTACCATCCATTCAGCCGTTGGCTTATAAAGCGAAGCCTTGGGTTTGCGGCCTACCGGAGCTACCGGGACGAAGCATCAAAACAATATCTGCAGGGAATTGGATTTAGCACGGCTCGCGATGCTGTGTGCCCCGATCTGGTTTTTGGGCTATCCGAGCCTCTCTCCCGCTCGATTAGCAATCGGAGGAGGATAAGGCCCGTGATCGGCCTGGGGCTCAAGGATTACGATTTGAAGAGCAGCGATGGAAATACAAATACATATCAAGATTATCTTGTTATAATGATAAAATTTATAGGCTGGCTGTGTGAACATGGTTACAATGTTAGACTTTTAGTTGGCGATTTTCAACACGATATCCGCGCAACAGAAGATATAGTTGATGCAATTAAGGGCCAATGTACGGAAGAAGGTCAAGTCGTTGCTGAACCGGCCAGGACCATCGAAGAATTGATGCAACAGCTGGATGAAACAGATATCGTTATCTCACCCAGGTTTCATAACCTTGTGTTAGCGCTCAGTCTTAATAGACCCGTTATCGCGCTTTCCGATCATCCAAAGTTAGACTCATTAATGACTGAGATAGGTCTTGCAGACTACTGCTTATCCCTTGAAAATTTGGACATTGTGAGACTGATCAAGCTGTTCCAGCAATTACAAAACGATGCCGGAAGGGTGAAGGCTTACATCCAAGAGAAAACAGAAAAATACCATGAAGCCTTAGATAGACAATATGCGGCGGCGTTTGGAATGTCTGAATAAGACTGATTCTTGAATGCAGCGAATTTATAGAGGAACATTGTCAAATCCAAAATTGAATCGCGCTGTTTTTATTCCAAAAGGCTGATGGTTAAACGCAGCAGGCTTAAACAAACTTGTGATAATCCATTACGGCTATCAATGAATATATATATATATATATAACTAAAGTTGTTAAGCATGGCCACTGGTATGGCCCCGAGAGGCTGGGTAGCCAGGATCTAGAGACCGTTTGGCATGTATGCTAAGCGTTTCAAATCATATACGGACGGTTGAAAGAGAGTGGCTAAAAACGCGGAAGTCTATTTTCAGGATCAGAAAGCCTCTGGAGAATTGGGGCGGCTCGCCTTACGCGGCGGCATTGTTTCGGTTTTGAGCGGATACGGCAGTGCCGCCGTCCAGCTGATCGCTGCCGTTGTCTTGGCGCGAATTTTGACGCCCGATGATTTTGGTCTCGTGGCAATCGTCACCGTTCTGACCAGCTTTGCTCCCTTTTTGATAGATTTTGGTTTGGCGGACGCCACCATCCAAAGGAACAGGATAACGCAAGGGCAGGTGAGCTGTCTCTTTTGGCTGAGTACGGGAATTGGGTTCGTAATCGCAGTGATTGTAGCAGCATGCGGCCCACTAATTGCTTCATTGTACCACGATCCAAGACTCGGATCCGTGGCAGTATGCTCCTCGATCACCTTCGCTCTGTCTGGACTGTCCGGTCAGCATCTGTCGCTCCTGCGGCGAGCCATGCAATTCGGGGCAATCGCTAAAATTCAGTTCGTAAGTGCACTCGCGGGATTTACCGTTGCCATTGTGGCTGCGATATGTGGTTTCGGCTATTGGGCGCTCGTGCTCCGTCCAATTGTTAGTACGGCCTGGCTAACCGCGGCCGCGTGGCTGTCATGCCAATGGAGACCTGGTTTCCCTGTCTTCGACGCCGAAGTGAAGTCGATGGTCCGTTTTGGAATGCATGTGGTGGGCTTCTCGGTCGTATACGCCTTGTCGAGAGGAGCGGACCGAATCGCACTTGGTTTATTTTATAAGCCGGCCGAGATTGGCTTCTACCAAAATGCAATAACGCTTTATGATAATTCAATTTTCTCGGCGCTCATGCAGCTTCACGCTGTCGGCAGCGCGGCTCTTAGCAAACTTCAATCCGACCATTTCGCTCTTCGGAAAAAATACGAAGCTGCGCTATCTGCGCTGGCGTTCTTCGTTATGCCGTCTGCTGTGGTCTTATCGGTGACGGCTCAGGACGTGGTGGTCATATTGTTGGGCGAAAAGTGGCGTGCAGCCGGTTCGCTCCTAAGCATTATCGCATTGCGCGGCATTTTCCAGGTCATTGAAGGCTCGCAAGGCTGGCTACATCTTGCGCTCGGGAGACCCGACCGCTGGAAAAACTGGGGGATTGTCACCGCTATTGTTCAGGTAGTGGCAATAGCTGTAGGTCTGCCGGCTGGCCCAATGGGAGTAGCGATGGCTATAGTCATCGCTACTTCGTTCATCGCATTTCCTTCGATCAGTTATGCTGGCCGCCCAGCAGGCATTGGCGCCGCGCTTGTGGCCCGCACGGTGGGCCGGCAATTAACCGGCGCGCTAATTACGGCTGTGGCAGGCTGGGTGCTGCAAACAGTTGCATTAGGACAATTCTCCTGTCTCAGCCGAATAGTTTTGTCGGCCAGCTGCTGTATCTCAATCTATCTTTTGATCGTTGTGGGCGTGTTCCGGCTGACCGAGCCGATCGCGGTTGCAATCAGCCTTGTGCGGGATCGCCTGTCGGCAGGTGATGCTCTGCCCGAGATTAATTCCTGATAGCCCTGAAGCTGTAATGACAAAACTCGTTTTCATTTCCATCACCGCTGTCGCCTGCTGGCGGAGGCCTGTTCCTCAAGGCGATGATGCGGAACCTGGGACTGTAGCGAATCGACCTCGGATCTCGTCGAGGAATAGCCCCAGATCATTAGTGTCGAGACTCATTAAGTCCACCATATCGGAGCGGCGGCGAGGCAGACAGAGGACAAGTAGTTGCGTGCCAGCCTGTTATAGCGCGTTGCGATGCGCCTGAAGTCCTTCAACCTGCTGAAGGCATTCTCGATGAGCCATCTCAACTTGTAGAGGCGCTTGTTGGAGCCGAACGTCGGTTTCCGGCAGTTCCGGTTTGGAATGATAAGCTTCGTTCTGCGCTCATGCAACTCTTTGCGCAACTCGGCGCTATTGTAGGCCTTGCCGCCAAGCATGTGTTTCGATGGTTTCACTTTGCGAACGAGGTGGCCGGCCACCGGGCAGTCATGCGCTTCGTCTCCGGTCAAAAGGGTGGCAAGAAGGCATCCCTTAGCATCTGCGAGTGCATGAATCTTCGTGTTGCGCTCTCCTCTCGATCGGCCAATCGCCTGCTTTTGCTCCCCCCTTTCCTTTCCACTTGCTGCTGAGCGGTGAACCTTGATGTGCGTAGAGTCGATCATCTACATGTCCGCTGGCCTCCCGTTTCCGGCAAACGCTCGGAACAGATTTTCCTAGACCCCGCGCTCTGCCCAACGCACGAAACGTTTATAGATCGCCGTCGGTGGTCCGTACTCCGCAGGACAATCGCACCAGCGGCAACCGCTTTTCAGCACGTGCACAATGCCGTTGATAACCCGGCGATCGTCCACCCGCTCCTTACCACGGACATCCGCCGGTAGATGCGGTTCTATCCGGCTCCACTGCTGGTCCGTCAGCCAAAACAGCTTGCGCCTCGTTATCCCCGCCCTTGTCGCGAAAGAATCACTATCGCATTGCCAGAGCAAAAGAATTAATGGGTTATGACCTGGATCCCATGAGAACAAAACATCGCGTGTTGCTATAGTGAGACGCGGCGGATGCCGCAGCTCACTATGTACGCCAAAGTATGTAGATATAACCCAAACAGGGATTGCCAGTATATTCCAAGTTACCTTTAAAGTACGGATTGCTAAGATTCCAGCCCATTTTGATTTTGGCCACAGGAGCTTCATCAATGACAGCACCAATGAGGCCAGTGAATTGACACATCCTTGATGACTTATGTACGGAGTGACTAAATTGACTGTCTATAAAACATTGATTTCACTGACTAATTTAACTCGTGAATGCGTGGCGCAGGTGCAGAGAATTCTTGAAGGACATGCTGCTCAAGAGCATGAGAATCCCGAGATCATCGTGGCGGATCAAAATACCGGCAATCGACTCATCCAGCTGTTCGAGGGGAAGCAATGGCCGTTTCCGCTCCGGCGTTTTCGCAACACCGATGAATTAAGCTCGAACGTTCCTGCCTCTCTGGTAAGCAGGGTGGGGGAACTCACCGCCGTGAAAACATCCCGGCCAACCCTTTTCCTCATCCCGGGTGCCAACGGCGACGTACCTAGCCTCAAGTCTCTGCGCGCCGATTGGAGTGACATGATCAACTGCGTGCTGCTGGATTATCCGGATTGGCCACATTTTATTGAGCCAAATTTCAGCATGAGCGATCTGGTAGAGGATTTTGCCAAGCGGATAAGAGGGCACGCGTTCTCCGGCCCGCTGCTGCTGGCCGGTTATTCGCTCGGCGGCATTGTTGGTTGGGCCCTAGCCAAACGTTTGGCTGACTCGGGGCAGCTGATTGATATCTTGTTTATTCTGGATTCCGATATCAGCCGGCCGCTTCCGGTAATCCAAGCCAAACAGCCGGCAAAACGTGTCTTTCACCGGTTGCGCACATTTGTGACCCGGTTAGCCTCCCAAGGCAGCTTGAGAGTGCTGGGCAACTTCGTCGCCTGCCGCATCGCACATCGTCCTGCCTTGTTACGATTAATCGCGCGTTTCCGCCGCCTGCATTTGCCATCCACACTGCGTTACTGGTTTCGCTTCGAATTATGTTGGATGCTTTACATCCGCATGGTCCAATTGTGGCAGATGGATAGCGGCCTCATCTTAAGGACGCGTTACAACGGCAAGACGATTCTCGTACGGGCTGCAGAACAAGAGCATACATCAACACCAGATCTGGGCTGGCAAGCGTACTGCACAGAATTTCAAATTATTGACGTAGAAGGCGATCATTACTCTATGCTGAACAAACGCGGCTTCCAATCGCTTTATGAGTTAATTCCGGAGACCGTTAGTCACTTGTTGAGACAGCAGAAAGGATCGCAGGTAGAAAATCCAATCGAACCCGGTGTTGGCGCGATGGATATGGAGCTGGCGGGCTGAAGAACCCTGCTATACCGGAACATATTCTTCCAGAGAAAGAGTTTTTGATGTTTCCCCATTGAGCAACACAGCGACCATAAACGGCCTGCCAATTACGAGGTAGCTGCTGGTCCTTATAAATTCAAAGACACGCGAGCTTAAATAATATTTCCGATTCGAGCCATTTTCGAAATGGATATAATCCCGCCGGTGCGCGAACGGCACTGTGACTAACCCGGCACAGTTGAAAGCTTAACCGCATCAATGACGGCCTCGAACCCACTTGCGTGCGTCATTCTGTCCGGCCCATGCAAAGAGGAGTGTGATCGCCGATGGGCGTGACGGAACCACTCAGCTTGGCGGCCTCCGTTCGCACGATCTCGACTTCCTCTAGGGTCTAGATGCTCCAAAGAGAGGCATCAAGAAACGCCATGAAATCAAGGCGGTTTCAGCCGTTCATCTTATTTTAAAACGGTCTCAAGCCAAATTCTATCCTATGCGATGGATTTGAAAGATCTAGCCCGTATGGGGGATGTCTGATGAAGTATATTTACTAGACTGCTACAGTGTTTCCTAGGCTAGGCGGGCAAAAACGGCGAATGCGGCCAATGTTTTTCATTTTGATCTTTTGAACGAGTTTTTCCTCCATAGCCGTAATCTTGGCAGTGTGTTAGCAATGCTGGCTCAGAAATTTTATTTGTTAAAAATTGATTAACTTGCTACAAAAAATGGATTTACCTTCAGCAAGTTCTGTAGACACGTCATCAGCCATAATGAATATGGATGCGGGCATGTTGCTGTCTTGGACAATTTACCTTCCGCCTGCCGGACCTGTGATGCCTCGCTCGAACAAGAAGGTTTTGACAGCAGAATCAGGCTGACAGGCTTTGAATGGCGGGCGGGATAGGCTCCTTCGTAAAGGGGTCAAAATCCCGCAGAACAAGTTTGCTGCCTCCGTTCTAGCGGATACTTGCCGGCGCATCGTGAGGATGGCATATCATTTGTAGCTCTGTCGCTGAAAGTCACAGATGTTTCAAGCTCCATTACCGTTGAACAAGAAAGTAGGATTCGAAAGCGTAGATCATGTTGAGGAATCTGCAAGGGGTACAATGGGTGTTTCTTACCTCATTGCAGCCTTGCGGCGCCAAGCTGGAGTATTCATCGCCTTATGCCTGCTCGGTTTTGGGCTCGGAGTTGTCTACCTTATCGAGGCGACGCCGCTTTACTCGGCCACAGCAAGAATAATGATAGACCGGCGGCAAGTCCTTGCGATTCGCGACGTATCAACGCTCTCGGACTCCGCGCAGGCCAACACGGGAGGGCTTGCCGACGATGTCGAAAATCAGCTTGAAGTTCTTCTTTCAGAACAAACCGGGCTGGCCGCCGTCAAGTACCTAAAGCTCTCGGATGATCCTGCTTTCTTCGATCCTCCCAAATCTGCCATCGGCAAAAGTTGGGCTTTCATAAAAGCAACGCTTGGAGTAGCCACAACAGAAAAATCTTTGAATGGCGCCGATCCTGCTGTTGCGCGCCAGCTTAAGGCCTTGGCGGTACTGAACAATTATCTCCGCATTGTCCGGGTCCCAAGAACGTTTATCATAGAGGTCCAATACAGCGCGCCAGACCCTGTCCGGGCGGCGGAGATCGCCAATGGCTATGTAAATGCCTTCCTGCTCGAACAATCAAACTCGCGGATAGAAGCTACCCGCCACACGCGAGCGTGGCTGAAGGAACGCATCGATGAGTTTCGCGGATTATATGAGCAGGCTGATCTCGCAGTGCAGAAGTTTAGGGCGGACAACAACCTGATGGAGGTCAAGGGGACGTTGATCTCGGATCAGCAATTTGACGAGATGACGACTCAGCTTGTCAATGCTCAGGCGGAGACCGCACAAGCCAAGGCCAGGTATCAGCATCTCAAAAACATCGTCGATAACCATCAAACAGAAGCCGCGGTCAGCGAATCCTTCTCTGATCCGATTATAAGCCAGCTTCGCACAAAATATTTGGACGTCCTAAACCATTTGAAAGATCTGGAGGTATCACACAAACTCGATCCGAATCATCAAGCGCTAATTCGTCTCAGGAATACAATGGATGAACTTAGTGCGCGCCTTTTTGAAGAGCTAGGCCGGATCGCGGAAAGCTATCGAACCGACTATGAGGTTGCCGCAGCACGAGAGAAGTCTCTAAGCGAGAATGTCAAGCGCCAGCAAGGCGTTGCAATCACGGCTAACGATGCACAGGTTCAACTGCGCCAGCTTGAGCATAAAGCCGAAAGTTATAAGACAATTTATGAGAATTATTCACAGCTCTACCAGGGATCTGCTCAGCAAGAGACATTTCCCATAGCCGATTCGCATATAATTAGTTCCGCGAACCCCCCTTCGACGGCCAGTTATCCGCGCAAGCCCTTGGTGTTAGGCATTTCCCTTGCGTTAGGGGCCCTGGCCGGCGTCAGCTTCGGGATGCTTCGCGAGATCATGGATCGTGTTTTCCGAACGGCCGACCAAGTACGCAACGAGCTTGGCGTCGAAGTCCTTGGAATTCTGCCGAGACTTCCCGATGGCCCCTTGGGGCGATGTGTTCCGGGCGGCATGTCACCAATTATGCGTTATGTCATCGATGATCCTTTTTCCAGATTTGCGGAAACTTTGAGATCAGTTAAAATTGCTGCCGATCTCGCTTTGCATGACCGGTCTCCAAAGGTCATCGGGGTGATTTCGCTCTTGCCCGGGGAAGGCAAATCGACTGTATCAAAGAATCTTGCCAGTCTGCTTGCCTTTCAAGGAGCTCAAACGCTCTTGATCGATGCGGACACGCGAAACCCTGCCTTGACCCGGGCGATCGGTTGCAAAAGGAGGCAGGGTTCACCAATAGATAGTGCATTGCCGCCGGTAGATGAGCTCCTCAAATCCGAGCCTGATAGCGATCTGAAGATCTTGCCGTGTATCTATCCTAAGGATGATCCACGCATCGCCGACGGGTTTTCCTTGCCAGTGCTGCGCAGTGTGCTGCGGGACAGTCAAAATTCTTTTGAATATATTATACTCGACCTTCCGCCGCTCGGCCCAGTGGTTAGCGCACGCGGCCTAGCGGCTGGAATAGACGCGTTCGTCTTTGTTATCGAATGGGGGGCAACTTCCCGCGGAGCAATCAGCACGCTTCTGGCAAAGGAACACTTAATTAGAGAAAAGCTCCTCGGCATTGTTCTAAATAAGGTAAATATGAAAAAACTTAAGAAGTATGAGCATTTCGATTCAGACGGCTACTATCATGCTGTTCATTATAAAAATTATTATAGAAAGTTTGATTGATTCAAGAGCTGGCCCATCCTGCAAGGAAGTGTGCGCCGTGGTCTCTTCTGCTGCAAATTCAGAGTGGGCGTGAGGCGCCGGAGCCATGGCTCAAACTGTAGTGACTTATTCCTGATCTGCTCAGGCAGTTCCAGTTACATTCGTGCCGGCGCTCGCAGCCAAATCAGCTATTTCAATCAGACGCCGCTCACGTGTTTCCTTGTGAGGCGAGGGCTGAATGCCTGCAACTCGAAACATCTCATTCCACCGGTAAACCCAGTCGTGACGCAGCAGCGCCTCTCTCGTGTTTCGTCTGCTGATCGCGGCCATTCGTTCGGGATCAGAACCGGCCTCAGCAAGAACCGTCCTGATGTTGGATCCATCAGGATGGACCCGAAGAACCGCTTCCGGCCATCCGAACAACTCTCTGTACGATTCGCAATCCGGAGCGTCTCCAATCATTATCGTGCCTGCGGCGGCCCCTTCAAAATACCTGTGGCCGATCTCGACTTGGCCTTGCACCTCTTCAGGTGAATCCATTTTGGCAGCCGCTACTACAAAGAACCGGCTTCGCTTCGCAAAATTTGCGAACATATTACGATGCTGCCCGTAATCGCAGACGTCTGTATTAGCAATGTTGGCATGCGTATCATGTACATAGAAAAAATGGGATTTCTCTGCCTCTGTAAGCAGTTTGCTGTGAATGCCGTCATATCTCCGTCCGATGCTGTACACGTCAATAACGCGGGGCGGCGGATCTGGAAAGGGGCTAAACCGAAGCGCATCCACGCCGCCAGGGAGCCAGTGGCAAGGTTGACCAATGGCCTGTGACAAGGCGGAGGCAGTGCCGTGCAAGCCTACAAACACATAGTCAAACTGACTGAGGGCGTGAAGCCAATATTTATAGTCAGTTACACTAGAGACCCACAATTCATCGATCCAGCAGATGCTCACATTGCAATAGTCTCTCCACCGTTCAATGGCATTGATATAAGGAAGATCCCAAAGCGTCTTTAGAGCGGCAACGAAGACATCATACGTTCTATTGAGCCGTATCTTCTTGAGTCCCGGATTCGCAAATATAAACTTTCTTGATACATCGTAATAGAGAGGTGTCCGCAGCCAGTATTCATCGATCCGCGCTCCCCATGCCATATCAAGAGGGATTAAGTCGACGTTATCAATCTCGAGGAGAACGTCTTCAGCCTCGTAAAAGCCGCATCGCCAGGTCCTTCTTGCGAAGTTCCTCCATGTGGGCATGCAAATGCGCGCCGTCTCCGGCCGGCAAGAAGCCTTCGAAGCGTTCCTGAAAATCGAATCCATTTTAATAAATTCCACCAAGGCCCTTCCCATTTTGATGACAGCGGTATTCAGGAAATGGGTCAGCTTCGATAATCTTCTGCTCACGATTGAGCGCCATGATTTAGTTGAGGCCTTCGACGATATCTTCGATCATTGTCGCTTTGCTGGAAACCGGCTCATTGGCATGCTTTGGAAAATTCATCAATTGGCACAGGAGATAATTTCATTAATCATGATTTAACAAGGCTTGATATAACATTACGAAAACGCCTGATGACCCTATCTCACGGCCTACCATTTAACTGCTATTGCGAGGTAGCTGCCATAGGCTATGTGAAACGGAAACCGTTCCCCCAGCACGCTTGAAACACGCCCGCTGCCCCTGATTTTTACCCCTGAAAAGCCGATATCCTTTAGTCGCCTTTTTAAATTGTCCGCGTAGTGCTGTGAGACATGAGCGCCACCGAGAACGCTTTTTCTGCTAAGCTTGTTCTTGAGATACAGCGGATTCGGGGTTGTCAGCAACAGCGAGCCTTTCAATCGAAGCAGTCGAAAAAATTCGCATAATGTCGGATATACATGAACTGGAAGCAGATGCTCGATAAATTCCCCAGCCACAATCACGTCGAAGGTTTCTGCAGGCAAGGATACGGCATTAGCGAAACCACAAATCTTTCTCTCATAGACAGTCGTATCGAGAGCGGCCACCCTTTCCGGCACACAATCAATGCCCGTAATGTGCAGGTCCGGAAGAAGAGATTTCATGATGGCGCCACCCCGTCCCGTATTACACCCGACATCGAGAACGTCGCGAGTCCAAGGTGAAAAATGGCGAACGAATTGATGATAGCGGTGCTCAGTAAACGTATCAAATTCACTGATCTTCTGTTCGCGATTGAGCGCCACGATTTGGTCAGGGTTTGTCATGGGGAACGTGCTCCCAAAGCCTATTTGGGTTGTTATCATGGATAAATTTATAGACATAGTTGCGTTTGAGGCGCATGACACATTTGCGTTTCTAACAGGTTCCCGTAGCCCATCGATCCAGGAAAGCAGGGGAAGATTTCAGCCGCCGGGAAGCTTTTCGAGAAAATTCCGGCTGGTGTTTGCTTTCGAGGGGCTGAGACACGCTCGGTATGTGACTGGTCAAGGTGACGCCGGACAGACGCTTTTGGTTCAGCGGCGTGCGTCATTGCAAAACCCAGAACCCTCTTAAAGGCGGAACGTCCCTCTCCTCAAGGAGGGCCAAAGTCCCATTTGGGTCTTCCAGTAAACCCTATCGATGATGCAAAAATTTATGATAAGGAACCAGCTTGTAAGATTAAAGGCAAGCAGTATTAAAAGCAAACAAATATGAAGAAAAAGCAGTTTTTATAAGAAATTCAAGCAGATTTGCTGCCCGGCACTTTTCCGCTGATCGTTCTGGAAGGGTTGGAAGGCGGCGGCGTCCTGCATGTCCATGATTATGATTATTCCGGCGAACACCGCACAAGACCCGGCATGGGTGTCCAACGTCAAAAGCCAGCCTGGAAGGCCATTACATGAGGTTCACATCAGATCTTGCAGCAAATGGGACTGGCCCGGTTCCCGCAGCCAGCGAGAAATATGTCAGAGAGCTCGATGGGGTCCGTGCAATTGCTGTCTCTCTAGTTGTTTTCGCACATTATCAGCTGATACCTCACTTGCCTGGCGGATTTGGCGTAACGTTGTTCTTCTTTCTCAGCGGATATCTTATTACCACTCTATTTTATGCTGAATATACCTCGACTCTCTCCATTAACATCCCGCGGTTCTACGTGCGCAGGTGGCTTCGGCTTACACCGCCTCTTGTAATATTTGTTATCCTCGCTACTGTTTTTTACTCCGTCAGCCGCACTGCGGTGAACAGCCAGCCGGTTCCCGCCGGAACAGTGTTAGCGGCATTGTTTTATTATACAAACTATTATGACCTATTCCATGGTATGGAACCTGGCATGGTTATACCATTTGGTATTTGTTGGTCATTAGCTGTTGAAGAGCATTTTTATTTAGCATGGCCGTGGATTATTCGTAAAAACATTCAAAATTCACGGATATTTTGCTTAGCCGTCATTTTTTTATGCATGTCTGTGCTTCTATGGCGCTTAGCAGCGCGGCACATTTTATTAGTGTCGGCCGACTATACCTATATGGCCACTGATTGCCGCATAGATTCGATACTTTATGGTGCTCTGCTCCGGATCCTTTTCGAAACTCCCTGGGCATCGGGAGCGGTAAGATTCTTCCATACACGAACCTGCCAAATAGTAGCACTTTTAGCACTCCTAATGACGTTCATGATCCGGGACGAAAACTTCCGGCAGACCTTCCGGTATACGATCCAGGGGATAGCATTGATGCCTCTTTTCACAGCTGTGCTTTCCGATGACCCGGAAACTCTGGTTCGGCGTTTTTTGTCAAGTTCGCCAATGGTGCTGCTTGGGAAGCTGAGCTACTCAATTTATTTGTTTCATCTTTTGGCTCGAACACCAGGGGAAGTCTACTTTGGCTCACCCTACGGAGCGGGATCAGTGGTAAGCGGCCTTCTGTTTACCGGTGTTGGGGCCTATATCTTGTTTATATTTGTTGAAAGGCCTATCGCGGAACTTCGCCGCCGCTTCAGGACAAAAGGCACCTTAGAATCTCCCGGACCTACGATCGCCACACTTGCGGAAGGGTCAATCATCGCTCTACCTCGTGAGCCAACGACAGGAGCATAATGTAAACAGGTGTTATGTGAAACCGCGTAAAGAAATCCAATGCCGGATGGTCTAGCCTAAAGTTCATGCCTTTCAGCCTGGATAAGCGCACAGGAATGGTCGAAATCAATAAAGGTTAACGCCGATGGGGCGGTGGCATTATCTTGCGTCTGCTTTTTTTGTTCTCCAAGGAGTGCAAGCCTTCAGTATAGTTGACCGGCTTCTGTATGGGGAATGGCAAGGAAAGCCCGGTGACAAGTTCACCCAGGCCGTGGCCGTTCTGATGATGGTGACAAGTCTTGCACTGTTTGGCAGGGGATTTCGAAGGATAAAAAGTGTACGCACGGGTGTTTTTCTTGCGATTGGTTTGGCAGGCTTTTTATTGTGCTCCGCCGTTTGGTCGATCGATCCCCAAACGACCGCACGCGGAGCGATGCTGTACCTCTTCTCGGTTGCGGGCATGATCGGGATCGCGACCAATCTCAAAAGCGATGAGTATATGGACTTGCTCGCCCTGATCTGTTTTTTGGCAGGCGTGTCTTCGCTCGTCCTATATGCCGTTTCCCCTGCCAATGCGTTCGGGGAAAGTGGGGATTTCCGGGGCATTTTTTCTCAAAAAAATGTACTGGGCGAGGCCATGGCAATGGGGGCGCTCGCAAGTCTGCATGGGATACGGACAGGTAAGCGGCTGCGCGGCGCCATCTTCCTGGGGCTCAACACAATCGTCGCGCTTAGATCGGAATCCGCAACCTCATGTATGACAATATTTGTCTTTTGCGGAACGGATAGGATTATCGCTCTCATCCAAAAAGGCGGTGCCGCCCGGATCATCGCCGTCGGTATGATCATCTTGACGCTCCCCTTCCTGATATTCGTAGCAATATCTCCCGAGTCCATGCTGGAAATGCTCGGGAAGGACCCGACTTTAACAGGGCGCACGGACATATGGGGCTACGTGATCCCATATTTTTATCAAAGCCCGTGGCTGGGATGGGGATATGTGGCGTTTTGGACGCAGAATAACCCCGCAGCAGTGGAGATTGCAGATTCACTTCACTGGTTTACCCCTCAAGCACACAATGGGCTTTTGGAAATGCTGTTGCACGTAGGGATCGCCGGCACAGCTTTTTTCATACTTCTATGGATGAGAACAGTTTGGCTATCGCTTCGATGCATGCGAACCTCGGAAAGGACACTCGGGATATCATCCTTGTTGTCCTGTGTCGGGATTTTATTGGTCGGGGTAAGTGAAACTGTCCTGCTGGTTCCATCCGAAGCTTCCACCGGCGTCTTTTTCATCACTGGACTAATGTGCGAGAGAGCTCTACGGTCCGCACAAAGGCCACGCTATTCGGCAATGCGCTGGGATGTTTCTCATGGAATTCCGGTTCGGCCATGAGAGAAATGCAGTTAGACAATTCGGTTTATCAAAAATACATTTCAATAATAGGGTATTATAGCCTCAGGCGTTTACCCTCAAGATGAAGGTTTGAACCGCCCTTATGTATTGAATAGGCAGCCTTTGGACTATAATATGAGTTACGCTTCCTGATTGGGCTGATCGGGGCCAAATTGCCGCGATCTTGCTGTACGCAGGAGCGCTCCGGCTGAGCATTTTATTTCTCAACGGACAAAAGATGGTTTCTGATCTAAGTGCCGTTGTTACGGGCGCAAGCTCCGGAATTGGAAAAGCAATTGCCCTTGCAATTGCCTCGGCAGGCGGCTCTTTATGCCTAGTAGGGCGCGATCGGGACCGGCTGATGGCGGTAGCAGAGTCATGTCGACTGACTGCTCGCTCTGTGCTCGCGTTTCAGGCCGATTTGAATAACGATTACGCTTTGGAAGAACTGACACGATACGTCGAGCGTGAGTTCAAATCATTCAACACCCTAATCCATTGTGCCGGTATTTTCACTATAGGACATTTTGAGAAGATTTCGGTGGCACAACTCGACCTTATGTATCGAACAAATGTGCGTGCCCCTTACACCCTGACTCAGGCTTTATTGCCGCTGTTGAAGACTCAAAAGGGTCAAATTGTGTTCATTAACTCGTCTCAAGCCTTGCAGGCTTCTGCGAAAAATGCTGCTTATGCGTCGACGAAACACGCGCTGCGGGCCATAGCGGATTCCTTGCGCCACGAAATCAACGCAGAAGGCATCCGTGTCTTAAGCATATATCCCGGACGGACTGCTAGCCCAGCCATGGAAAGTCTTTATAAAGCTGAAAATCAATCGTACCGTCCTGAGCTTCTTCTGCAAACCGGTGACGTTGCGCAAGCGGTCATAAATGCACTCCAGCTGCCGCGTTCTGCGGAGGTCACAAATATTGAAATGCGTCCGCTTATCAAATCCTACTAAACCGGCGGCATAATTCACTCGTTGCTGGCCTGCCGGGCCAGGAGACCGTGTTGAACCAAGAGTTCCGCTGTGCTGCGAATCATCGCAAAAGGAAGATTCGCCCGCTCAGCAATATCAAGCAGCGAATGCGTCCCATCTGACAAATTGAGTACCCACAGCATGGCCATGCGGCTGGCCGCGACATCCTTGCATCCTCCGATCGCATCGTAGAGGCCTCGTTTGCCTAGCTGAGGTTCACACTTTGGCTTAGTGTTGATAAAAACCGCATCATTCTCAATGACCTCGATCACAGAAACGATCAGCTGGTAGGATTGGGCTAGATACTCTGGCCTTATGAAATCGAGATTATCTGCTGATGTATGGTATTGGGTAATTGAACCAAACTTGCTGCGCTGCAGGAGACCAACAGGCAGGTTGAATGCTGGGGAGCAGAACTGCCGCTCGTCATAGCCGTATGGCGAGAAGTCAAGAATCGCTGGGCTAAGCGCAAAATGACGAAGGACATGGGTGACCGCTCGATCGATTTTCGCGTCACCACGGCGGCTTTTTTTATAGGTTGGCCCTCCGCTATCGCCAAGCATCGAGAGAACCAGCCCATGCTTGATGCGGTGTGTCTTGTCCTCATTGAGGGCAAGCCAGGTAATAGATCCGATGGTGCCAGGTGCGAAGAGGAAACGATAGCTGTATCGCGTCTTTATGCATGAAAGCTTGTTTGCAAGATAGGTAAGCAATGCCAGCGCTGAAGAGTTGTCGTTGGCTAGCGATGGATGGCAGATGTGAGCAGAGAATAGAAATTCATCCTCTTTCTCACCTTTCTGGAAGCACTCACCATATGTGAGCGATCCCGCATCGAGACTCGAGTCGATGAAAACCTCGTAGTTTCCCTCGGCCAGGTTCTCGAATTGCCGGTGTGTCATACAGAACCCCCAATTTTCGGAATAGTAGGATGTACGGTAGGGGATTAGTTCCGGCTGTTCAGGTAATGTATGAATGTGTTTTTTGAGCTCGCTGAGCGGAACGCACTTGCGCACTGGCATGCTGTAGCTTACAACATGCAGGTTCGACTTCGCAAAATCCAGGATTTTTTGTCCGCTTTCATCCTTTATATAGGCATCACGAATATTCCACTCACGCGGTACGGTCCAGTCAAAGACCTGAGTACCCGTTGGCACTTCATGTACGCATATGGAGATATAACGTCGAAGAATCTTGAGCGTGTCGCGCACGCCGTTTCCGGTGATGCTGCGGCAGATCGGATAAATATCCCGTACAAGTGCAAAAATATCATCGCCTGCACGGTGATCTTCAAGCCGGCTTGCCCGTGTACTTTCGATGAATGATGGTGATTGCGTGCTCATGCCATCTGATGTATTCATGCGTTAACGTAACGAAGCTCTTTGGTAAGGATTCCATCCGCGATCAACTTGTTGATATGAGCGATGCGCTGATAGCGAGGGCCCTCGAATTCCTCCAAGGTCAGGTTGGATGTCCGGTAGGCATCGTAAAGCTGCTTGGCGCCCCGGCGAGCATCCCACGAAGGCTGAAATTCAGGCAGGACGCGCGCGATTTTCTCAAAGCTCACGCGGTAAGAGCGGGTATCTGGTCCGGCATCCGCGGCGTATTCAAGGCGGCAATTGGGTACAACCTCGGCAACGATTTCGGCCAGATCCCGGATGCGGTAGTTGTGGGCACTGCTGCCTACATTGAACGCCTGATTGAAAACCTTATCATACGGAGCTTCAAGAGCTGCTAGGAAGGCCCGGGAAAAGTCCTCAACGTGTACGATAGGACGCCATGGAGTACCATCCGACTTCAGATAGATCAAACCCTTGGTTACAGCCCATGCGACGAGATTATTCAACACAATGTCGAAGCGCATGCGAGGGGACAGACCGTATGCTGTGGCCGGGCGCAGATATACAGGACAGAAGTCCTTGTCCGCAAACGCGGCAATGTCACGCTCGGAGTACACCTTGGATTGTCCATATGGCGTAACTGGATTGAGCGCACCAGTCTCATCGATCAGTTCTTCACCGGCGCGCCCGTAGTTGCTGCAGGAGGAAGCGAACAGAAAACGTCGTACGCCAGCTTCCTTCGCTGCTTTTGCCAGGGCCACGCTGGCACGGTGATTGATACTGTATGTCAAATCAGGATTAAGGTTACCGAGCGGATCATTTGAAAGCGCCGCAAGGTGGATGACAGCGTCATAACCTGTTAGATCGGCAGTCACCGCATCTCTTGTATCCTTAGCAAGGAAGGGCACATCTGCGATTGCTCCTCCTGCACTATACGTGCAGCGTTGATAAAGATCGCAATCGTAACCAGTAACTTCATGCCCGGCGGCGCGGAGGATGGGTACCATGACCGTGCCGACATAACCCAAATGACCCGTGACGAGAACCTTCATGCGCTCATCCTTTTTGTAAAGTTGAATAGATTGACAGTACGGATGGCAGTTTTCCGGCGTTCGAAACGTGCCAAAAATGCAGCGGCAGAACTGAACCTTTAAATGCGGCGCACACTCTTGAAGCTACTCCGAGAGCCGCAGGGTGACACTTTTTGCCAGACTTGAGCATCAGCATCGAATCATGATGGCGCGGCGCCTGAAGTCCGAGCTTGAACGCTTTGACTGGAATACCAGTAAGAAGTGTGGCACCCCGAGCGCGAGCTCCGGGCCGGATGAATGACATCGCAGTGATACTTTGCGTATGTAAATCCGAACGCGATAAGGTTCGGCAGGCAGCGCGGATTATCTAGTTCATTCATCGGACCAGTTATCGCCGCGTGGTGTCATAAATGTTGCGTGAAATTAATAGGTTTTGTTTCCGTACTATCGATAGCTTTGCGGGCACCGGAGGCCAAGCCCCAAATAGGTCATCCTTCAGGTTATGTGAACAGCTCGTAAAGCGCATCCAGAGTCTGGCGGCGCGTATGACGAGAACGGGGCAATTCCGCTTTGCTTTTCGAAGCGCGCCGCGGCGGCTTTGAAGTGTTTGAGCGGAGCGGGATTCAGGTTCCAGCAAACGCAGCCGATGAAAAGCCTGCCCCGGGAGAACCAGTGCGCAGCAACGTGCGGGGCCCGGTACAGCTGCCTATTGAGCCACGGACATTAAGGCATCGTTTGGCGCGGCCGGGTGAACGTAGTAGATGGCTCGCGTCAAAGGATCCAAGCTTCCCAAGCCGAGAAGGATCGCTAGCCAGAGCAAACTCGCACCAGCAAAGAGCCGCACGATTTCAGGTCCTCGCCCGGCCTCCATGAAAACCATTCCAACAGCCGCGACCATCAGCACGGCGGGGACCAGCACGAGCGGGCGCGCCGATCTGCCGAGCGGCAAAAGGCTTACACCGATCTCCAAGGCCAGCAGGAGGATCAGCAAGATCCAAGTCAGCATCAATTGGCGGAGGCGCTCCATCATGGGCCGCGCCCCACGAGGTAGATAAGTGGATAGAGGATAAGCCATACCATGTCGACAAAGCTCCAGTAGAGTCCAACGACGAGCGGCGGCGTGAAATAGCTCGCAGAAAAGTCATGCCGGGAGGCGCGGAGGATTATCCAGCTGACCAGAGCCAATCCGATGACCATGTGGAGCCCATGGATTGCTGTGCCAAAAAAATACAAGACGAAGAAGCTTTCTGCACCGCTCCGCAACGGGCCTTGAATGCTAAAAGAAGCACCGGGGAATAGGTGCCTCGCGAAATCATCGCGCCATTCGATTCCGAATTTGAGGACGAGGAAGGCTGCTCCGAGCAGCCAGGCGATGACGCAGAATTGGATAAGCCTGCGGCTGTTGCCTGCGGTAATAAAGGCGATGCCGGCACTATAGACGAAGCTGCTTGTGATGAGGATCACGGTATTGGCCGTGCCAATCACGAAGCTGGTCTGCTGAGCGCCCATGTCGAACCCGGCCTGATTCCAATGGCGGGCGTAGATCCAGGCGAGAAAAAGTGCGCCGAAGAACAACACCTCCGTGGCGAGAAACAGCCACATCCCGGAGACTGCGGTCTCCGCTTGGTGCTGCGCACTCGAATATTGGAATTCATAAGTCAAGGAAGTTTCAGACATTTGGCTGAACGGCCCCTTGCGGTGTGTAATTATAAGGGGGTTCCGTGACCGTAGGCACGGAAAGGAAATTCTCGGTGAGAGGCGGCGACGATGTCTGCCACTCCAATCCCGTGGCACCCCAGGGATTTGCGCTTGCCCTCTTTCCATAAAACAAGGACCATGTCAGATAGGCCAGCGGCAAGAGATAACCGAGCGAAAGAATCGAGGCTCCAGCCGAAGAGAGCACATTCAGCACCTGGAAGTCGGCTGGATAAGAGTGGTAGCGCCGCGGCATCCCAAGATAGCCAAGAATGAATTGAGGGAAGAACGTCAGGTTAAATCCGATGAAAATGATGAACGCCGCCGCGCGCCCCCACATCTCTGGGTAGATTCGGCCAGTGATTTTTGGCCACCAAAAGTGCATTCCAGCAAAATAGGCGGAGACCATTCCGCCGACCATCACATAATGAAAATGTGCGACCACGAAATAAGTTTGCGTCAGATGGACATCGGCAGCAAGCGCGGCAACAAATAGGCCCGTCAGGCCTCCCATGGTGAAGAGCCCAATGAAGCCCAGTGCATAAAGCATGGGCGCATCGAAACGGATGAAGCCCTTGTGCATCGTGCCGATCCAGTTGAACACCTTGATCGCGGATGGCACGGCCACCATGAAGCTCAAAATCGAAAAGACGAGGGCAGAATAGACCGACGTGCCAGCAACGAACATATGATGCCCCCAGACGAGAAAGCTGATCACTGCGATGGCCACGCTGCACCAAACCACGAATTTGTAGCCGAATAATTGTTTGGATGAGAATGCGGGAATGATCTCGCTGACAACGCCCATGCCGGGAAGAATCATTATATAGACGGCTGGATGTGAGTAGAACCAGAAGAGATGCTGAAACAGGAGGGGATCACCTCCAATTGCCGGATCGAAAACACCGACATGAAAAATCCGTTCAAATGCGAGAAGCAGCAGTGTCATCGCGAGGACGGGCGTTGCAAGAACCATAATGACACTCGTTGCGTAAAGAGACCAAAGGAATACCGGCATTTTGTACCAGGTCATGCCTGGCGCGCGCAGGCGGTGGATACTGATAATGAAATTAAGACCAGTCGCGATTGTTGAGAAACCTCCGATGATGATTGCGGCGGCGGCCGCCACAACATGTCCTTTTGAATAAAGCGTTGTGAGAGGGGTGTAGAAGGTCCAGCCGGTGTCAACGCCGCCGGCAAAGAGGGCGTAAAGCACGACGAGCCCTGCAAAAACAAAGAGATACCAGCTGAAGAGATTAAGCTTTGGAAAAGCTAAGTCGCGGGCACCCAGCATCAAGGGAACGAGGAAGTTCCCCAATGTCACCGGGATTGCTGGAACCAAGAAGAACCACACCATCACCACGCCATGCGTCGTGAACAGCCTATTATAGGTTTCTGCCGATCCGATCATGCCCTCGGGCACAATCAAATTATAGCGCATCAAGGCCGCCGCCACGCCGCCAATAAAGAAGAAGATCGTGATCGAGACGAGATAGAGGATCGCGATACGTTTGTGATCGGTCGTTAGAAGCCAGCTGCGGAGAGTGAAACCATCGGTCAGATAGGAGGGTGCAGCGGGCGGGGCTTGCGTCGCCGTCATGCTCATGGCTGCTCCTTTGGCGTTAGTGACTTGATATATGCGACGAGTTTCAGAACGTCTTCTTCACTGAGCTGCCCTGCGAAAGATGGCATTATGGGCGGATAGCTCGCCACCCTGCGCTTTTCAGGGATCAGAATGCAGTCGCGGATGTAAGCATCGTCAGCGGTTACGATCTCGCCGTCAGCCAGTGTCACCGGGCTGCCATAGAGACCCGCAAGTGCCGGAGCAGGAACCGTGCTCTCAGCTTGGCGTCCGCCCGCGCCATTGCCGCCATGGCAGCCGCTGCACCCAAAGCGCATGAAGAGGGTTTGACCCTGCTCCGCCAAAGTCCCCCCGGCGCCATTCTGTTCCAGCCAATGCTGATAGTCGGGGCCGGACATCACCACGATCTCGCCCACCATTTGGGCATGGCCTGTCCCGCAAAGCTGCGTGCAAAACAAATGATACTTGCCTGGCGTGACGGCATTGAACCACAAGCTTTCGTAGCGGCCCGGCAGCACATCGTGCTTGATCCGGAATGCAGGCACGGAAAAGTCATGGATCACGTCCTCCGACGTCATGACAAGCTGGATCGGGCGGCCAGCCGGGATATGCAGCGCATTGATCTCGCGCTGTCCGCCCTCATGCTCGACTTTCCACATCCATTGCTTGCCGACGACGTAAATCCGCAGCCCATTGGAAGGCGCGCGGAAGAGGCGGACGTAAAGATCTGCGCCCCATACGAACAAGCCGAAAAAGATCACGAGTGTCGCGGCTGTCCAGCTGATTTCCAGCCGCCAGGTCTTCTTAGCAAGCTCACCGCGGTCGATGGGGCTTCCGGCGCGATATTTAACTGAGTAGAGGAGGATCAGCCCAAACACGAGCGCAAGGATCACGCAGGACGTCAGAACCAGCGCGAGGATCAAATAATCGACCTCGGGCGCGTCGGCCGTTGCCTGAGCGAGCCAGAATTTCATGCGCGGTGCCTTTCCCGGCGGATGGCGAAAAAGATAATGCCAGCGGCCATGAGAACCGTGATCGCCGCGGCTAGGCGCAGGATCTTCATGATCGCAAGCGTGTAGCGTCCCGTTGTTGGATCGAAGTCGGAGCACAGCAGAAGGATGGGAGATGCGGGAGAGGCGATGCTGCCTGTCATGGCGCGCATGACCGCAAGCCGCACGTCGCCGGCCCTGTAGCCGACGCCGGGCAGATAACTGGAGATGACACCGCCCGGTGTCGCGAAAACGACGCCAACGGGATGGGCAAAAGTTTTTCGTTCTGGATCGGAGCGGTCATGAAAACCGGCCGCGCTGGCCAAGTCCTGCACCGATTCCGGGGTGCCCGTGAGGAAATGCCAGTTCCTGACCGCGCCCGGTGCCGGAAAGCGCTTCAAATCTTCAGCCTTGGCGGCTGCGGCGTCGTTGCTTCCTTCGGAGGGGTCGATGCTGAGCGCGGCCAAAGAATAGTCGCGGCCAGCCACGAGGCCGGATGCGGTGAGTGCCTTCAGCAAGTCGCCGCGAACGACGCTGCAGAGATTGCGGCAATGGAAATAACCAAGCACAAGCACCAGCGGCATTCCTTCAAAAAGCTCATCGAGGCGCACCATGCGGCCTGTGTCGTCGCGATACAGATCTTGCCGGGGGAGGCGGGCGCCTGGTTTTTGTTCGAACGCAATGCCCGCGAGCGCCGGAGCCGGTGCTGCAAATGCGAGCCGTGCTGGCGGGGGCAGCAGCAATAGCAACAGCGGCAGAAGAAGATTGCACAGCTTCATTTGGTTTCTCCGCCGGTGCGGGTGAGACGGGAACTTCCGCTTTCGCTGCGGCTGGCTTTTCCGGCGCTCCGGGCCAGCCCGGGATATTCTCCCTGGAAATGATGCGCATCGCTTCTTCGATGGGGATGTGCACGATCCCCTTCGATTTATCGGCCCAGCCCGTGCTATTGAGCCATTGCATTTCCTCGGCGTGGAACCGCGCCATGTCGGCAGCCGGGTCGGATTGCAGCCGGGGGGGCGGATATTGGGGCAGCGGCAGGCGCAGCATCTTCTCCGTTACCGCTCGCGGAAAAAGCCAAAGAACAATCGATCCCAAAGCAAACACCGTGGCGGCCAGCAGCAGCGGTCCGGCCCAGAGGAGGCGGCCGCCGGCATCGTCTGGCTCGTGCCGCGCGGGCTCCAGGTGTTTTTCAGGCACGGCGCGGCTCCGGCACTGAATTCCCCGGCAGCATGGGAGCCCGGAGCGCCAGCGCAGCGCCTGTCCCAATCACGCCGAGCATTGCCAAAATATCGACGAGACCCAGTCCCCTTCCCGATGCTGGGAGAATGATCCACCATCCATGAATGATCTCGGCGGCGATAAGCAACGCCGTGATGCAGGCAATCCAAAGACGCGAGCTTTGCACCGCAGGCGATAAGAGGACAAAGAAAGGCAGCAGGAAATGTCCTGCCGCGATCAAACCTGCCATGATTCCCCATCCGCCTCTTGTGCGGGGAAGATACCAGGCAGCCTCGTCCGGCAGGTCTGCTTGCCAGACAATCAGCACTTGCACAAAATCAAGATAGGCCCACAGGATAACGAGGGCGAGCAGCATACGGCCGAAGTCGCGCAGCGTGCTGCTTTCCGCAGCCTGTTGAAAGATGGCGATGAAGATCGACACCGCTAGCGCCAAAAGCCCCATGTCAACGATCGTGATTAGACCATAGACACTCGATACGAAATGTGGATCGAGTGACATGGTTGCATCGACCGCCGCGAATGTGACAGTGATTGCTAGCAGCATAAGACCCGGTGGTGCGATCCGTGCGAGCTCCGCATCCGGCTCGCTTCGATGCAAGGCGCCCAAGATCAGAAGCCAGAGCCCGAACCAAACCACGAGATAGGCGATGGTGCGCACGGCCAAAAAAGGCAGGTTCAGGTAAAACCCATTTGATAATTGCGCCGCCACGTCAGGGCGCAGCCAGGGGTAGAGGGCTGGCAGCACAACAATCAGAGGGATGAGTGCTGGGGGAAGCAGGATCAAGCTCGTCATGCCAGCGGCAAGCTGCGGCCGGGCCGCATGACCCCACCGTCCGCCCGTGAGGGCATGAACGAGGAGCAGCCCCATACAGCCGAGGGGCCAGCCGAGCCAGGTCGTGAGTGCTGCCAGCCAGGCATGCGGAAATGCTGCGGGCCTGAGAATCGCGCCTGCCGCCGCGCCAGTAACGCCGATGGCGCCGATGAGCCAGGCTATCAGCTCGGCTTGAAGGCGGGTCATTGCAATGCTCCCCGCTCATTTTCAGGCACATCCGCGACAGTGGCGTTTTGGCTTCGCTGCAAGGCGCGAATGTAGGCTGCAATTGCCCAGCGGTCTGATGGCTGCACGCGGCTGGCGTAGGAATACATCACACCATAGCCCTTCGTAATGACATCGTAGAAATGCTGTACCGGCGCCTCGCGCAAGCGCTCGATGTGATAGGATGGCGGCGGCGGGAAACCCCGCTGCACGATCATGCCGTTTCCATCGCCCAACTCCGAATGGCAAGGCGTGCAATAGATGCGAAATCGCTCTTGGCCGCGTTCGAGGAGAGCAAGTGTCACCGGCGGGGCGGGGGTCTCTCTCTCATTGTATTCCACAATGCCCGGGGGAATTTGCGCAGGACCAACGAACGGCGAATAGGCTTTCTGCTTGGGCTGAACGCTCATGTCGTCGCATCCCGCGAGCACGGCCGGCACGATGAGAAGCAGGGGAGAGCACCTCATGCTGCGACTTCCTCGATGTGTGCCGGGTGAAATCTTTCCAGTATCTGGCGAACCCGCTGACGCGTGTGTGCGTCGGCGCCTCTGATCGCAACCACCCATCCATCTCGCGTGGCCTCGCGCAAAGACAAGGATTCATCGATCGGGTCGTAGAGCCTTGGCAGGCGGTTGACGATGAGATAGCCGAAAAAGCTCGTCAGGACGGCGCATAAAATGCCAATCTCGAAGGCGATCGGCATGAAAGCTGGCCAGGAAAATTTCGGCCGCCCCCCTATGTCGAGGGGATAAGATATCACATCTGCATAGGTCTCCATTCCGAGACCTGCGGATATACCAAGCATTCCCGCGATGAAAATTGCCTTCGGCAAGGATGACTTCCCCTGCTCATCTTCATCGAGTGCTTTTGGTGTATAGGTCTGGAGCGCGCGGATCCCGTGAGCGCGCAGGCGCGCCACGGCCCGGCATAAGGCAGCCTCGGTTTCGAAAGAGGCCACAAGGACAGGAATCATTCACGTGCTCCTTCCAATGTTCGGCCCTGCAAAAGCTTGCGCATCTCGAACATGGAGATCATCGGAAAAAAGCGCACGGCGATGAGGATGCCGGTGAAAAATAGACCAACCGTGCCGAACAGCGTTGCCCAATCCCAAAATGTGGCGGTGTAATTGCCGAAGGCGGATGGCAGATGGGTGCGGCGCAAACTCATGACAACGATGGTGTATCGCTCGCACCACATGCCGATGATGATGCCGAAGCTCACGAGCATGATGAGTGGCTGATTAACGCGCAGGCTCTGGAACCACATCAGCTGAGGAAGGGTGATGTTAAGGAGAATGGCCGCCCAATAGACGGGCGCCAGGGATCCCGTGACCTTATCGATGAATTGGAGCCTGTCAGCAGCGGCCGAGCTGTAAAAGCTCGTAAATGCCTCCATCATATAAGAGTAGGCTAGGCAGAGGCTGCTCACCAAAAGAAGCTTACAGAGCACATCGAAGTGACGGCCGGTGATGTAGTCTTCAAGGCCGAGGAGGCGGCGCAGCGGCACAGCCAAAAGCAGAACCGTGGCTAGACCAGATAGCAAGGCGCCGAACACAAAGAAGGGCGGGAATTGGGTGGAATGCCACCCGACGGTGGCGGCAGCGGCGAAATCAAGTCCGACAATGCTGTGCACGGAAACGACAAGCGGCGCCATGATTGCCGCCAGCACGCCATAGGTGACATGGTAGTGCCGCCATTGATCACCGGAGCCGCGAAACCCCAGGGCCAGCACGCCATACATGATCTGCTGGCGTCGCGTGGCCGCACGATCGCGCATTGTCGCAAGATCAGGGAGAAGACCGAAATACCAAAAGAAAATCGAGGACACGACATAAGTGAAGATCGCGAAAAAATCCCAAAGCAGGGGACTTCGAAACTGCGGCCAAAGAGTCATCGTATTGGGAAATGGAAACAGCCAATAGAACAGCCAGGGGCGGCCAAGATGGAGAATTGGATTGATCCCCGCGCACGCCGCCGCGAACAATGTCATTGTTTCAGCGATGCGGTTGAGGGATGTGCGCCATTCCGACCTCGTCAGATAGAAGAGAGCGGAAATGAACGTGCCTCCCGAGGCGATTGCGATCCACCAGACATAATCGATGATTGCAAAGCCCCACACCACGGGCCAGTCAATGCCCCAGATGCCAACACCTGCGTAAAACAGCCAGAAGATCGCAACGATAAGCATCACAATAAGAAGACAGGGGATAACCAGCGCGAGTTTCAGCCAAAGGAAAGTGCGCTCGCGCAGCGCATTCGCGCATACATGATCCGTCATCGAGGCGATCGTTGGTCCGGGAAGAACCACAGGATCACTTGCGCGCGGTGGTTGCGGCGGGCGCTTTTGGCCCTCGGCGGACAATGGATACGGGCCTGAAATATCGCTCATTCGCTGTCACTCTCAATCGCTGGATTCGGGTTGCGTATATGCGCTTCATAAGTTACGCGCGGATAGGTGTTCTGATCAGCGAGAAGAGCGTAAGCGAGAGGACTCTCCTTGCGTTTTGCGACTTCGCTTTCTGGGTTCGCCATATTTCCAAAGATAAAGGCCTGCGTCGGGCAGGCGGCCTGGCACGCCGTCCGCACTTCACCAACAGGCTGGTTCTCGCGATCGGCAGCAATCCGGGCCTCGGCGATCCTCTGCAGGCAGAAGGTACATTTCTCCATCACCCCGCGGCTGCGGACGGTGACATCTGGATTGCGTGCTTCTGGCGGTCTTTGCTCTTTCCCCGCGAAATCGAAATAGTTGAAACGGCGCACCTTGTAGGGGCAATTGTTGGAGCAGAACCGCGTTCCGATACAACGGTTGTAAATCATCACATTGAGGCCTTCGGAATCATGCACGGTGGCACCGACCGGGCAGACATATTCGCAAGGCGCTTGCTCGCAGTGCATGCAGAGCATCGGCTGAAAGTAGCTGCTGGGGGCGGCGGGGCTGCCCTCGTAGTAGCGATCAATGCGCAGCCAATGCATCTCGCGTTGGCGGAGCACCTCATCCTTGCCAACAACCGGAACGTTGTTCTCAGCCTGGCAGGCGATAACGCAAGCATTGCAGCCAATGCAGGCGTTGAGATCGATGCTCATCGCCCAGGCGGCCGGTCCCCTCGGCGGCCACCGGTATAATTGCGGGTTTGGCGCCCCGGCGGTGAGAAATCGCGGGTCCTTCTCATATTCAGCGAGCGTCCCATGCCTGACGATCTTTCCGGCTTCTCCGAAGATGAGATTGTGGTGATCGGTGGACGCAAGGTCCGCATGACCGCTCACCTTTGTCAGGGATGGCGGACCTTCGCGGCCGGTGAGCGGATAAACGTCAACGCCGCGCCCACTTGCGACATCGCCCGCATATTGCCGCCCAAAGCCGAGGTAAGCGAGGATGCAGTCCTCCGCCTGGCCAGGGAGAATCCAAACCGGGGCGCCGAGACTTGTCTCGCCGATCGAAAGCCGCACCATATCGCCATTCCGGAGCTCCAATTTTTGTGCCCGTTCCGGCGCGATCAGCAGCGGATTATCCCAGGTCAGCTTCGTTAAGGGGCGCGGCAGCTCCTGAAGCCAGGGATTGCTGGCGAAGCGCCCATCCCAAAGAGAGGGGTCGGGCCGGAACAACACTGTCAGAGCATGTGCGGGAGGCTCGGGCAGACTCTGGTGTCCCGCCTCCGCGCGTAAGGAAACATCGGATTTCGGGCTAGCGGTTTGGGGTACCACGCCGCTTGCCAAAGCCTTGCGCCAGGCCTCGCCAAAGTTCGGTCCCATCCGGCTCTGCCATGCCGCCTGCACCGTATCGAGGTCATTGGAGGGGGTTTCGCTTATGAACAGCGCAAGGATGGTCAGCGCGCTGATCCCGCCATAGAGGGGCAGTGCCTGCGGCTGCAGAATGGTCGCCGTGCCGTCATAGGCGCGGGCGTCGCTCCAGCTTTCCCAGGCATGGGCCATTGGAACGGCCCAGGTTGTCAGCCGGGTGGTCTCATTTGGGGTGGCTGTCAATGCGAGGCTGAAGTCTACCCGCTTCAACGCCTCGGCAAAGCCGAGCGAGCCGGGTGCGGTGTAAGCCGGATTGCCATCCACGATCAGCAATCTATTTATTTTTCCGCCGTACATGTCTTCGACGAGTCTGGCGAGCGGCAGTTCGCGGCCGCTTGCTGTGTACGCAACGGGCGCGATCAATTCATATGTGTTTCCGCGCGCGCCAAGCGCCTCATTCATGGCGTGGACCAAAGCGTGCGCTTCTGGCGGCTGGTCAGGGCCAATATGCACGAAAGCACGCCCGCGATTTGCCTTAAGATCCGCGATCACTTCACTCAGCCATCCAGGCGTGTCGGAGGGCGCTGTTCCTTCGAGGAGGCCTGCAGCAATCGCGGTGATAATCTCGCGGAGCTGATGCGGGCCGGCGATGAAGCGATGATCCGCGGCTGATCCTGTCAGGGTCGGCGCTGGCTCGATGGCATAAATCCGGCTCATCTTCTGCGTTCGCGCAGGATTGCGGCGCAAAGCAAAATCCCGTGCGAAACGCAAATGACCAGGCGCCGAACTCAAGAGATCGCTGTCAATGGCAAGGATGACATCGGCCGCATCGAGTTTGGGCGCGATTTCCACGCGCTGCCCATAGGCAAGCTCAGCTCCCTTGGCGGCATTTACGCGGGAGACAGGTTCGAATTGAACCCAGTGTGCCTCAGGATAGGCTGAAAGCAGTGCTTCGATCTGCGCAGCGAGAGCCGGCGAGGTGACCGTCCCAGTGAGAATGCAAAATCCCTTTCCGTGGCTTTCGGAGATTTTGCTTCGCTGCACCGCGAGAGCCATTTGCAACCGGGGCAGATCGGCAGGGACATTATGCGCCAAAACTCCCCAGGCCCGTTCCGGATCGTAGAAATCTAGAAGCTCCGCTTGGCCAAATGCGCTCGTTGCGCCGAGGCTTGCCGGATGCTGTGGATTTCCCTCGACCTTGACCGGCCGCCCCATGTAGTGCTTGACGATGGTGCCGGCGGCATAGCCATCGAGCACATGAGCGGTGGCATAGTAGTTTGGCAAAGCGGGGATAATGCTCGGCGGGACCCTGACCGCTGGAATGAGATCTCCCTCCGGGGCCGCGCCGCAGCCGCCAAGCCCTGCCATGGCGAGGGCCGCGGAGATCAGCTTGAGCACACGGCGGCGGTCATGCGGCAAGTCAAGCGATTCGGTTAGGCTGGGAAACTCCTCTTTGGCACGTGCGATGAAAGACGGATCATCCGCCAGCTCTGAAAGGCTTCGCCATTGCTGCTTCAGCGGTGACATATCGAACAATCCGTGAGATCGCGGCCGCCGATCATGTATTGCGCCATCAGCACCTCGGCCGGAGGCGTTTCGGCGGTCCTCTGCCACTCCGTGTTGTAGATTTGATCTTTTGGCCGGAGGTTCGGGCCGGGGTTGCTATGACAATCCAGGCAGAACTCCATCGTCAGGGTCTTGGCTTTGTAAGTCAGCGGCATTTTGGCCACCTCGCCATGACAGCTGGAGCAGCCGATACCTTTCGCAATGTGGATGCTGTGATTGAAATAGACGTAATCCGGCAGGTCAGTGACGCGGTGCCAGATGATTGGTTTGTCATTCGCAAGGCTATGCCGCACGGGCTCCAGAAGTGCGGCATTCGTCCATATCTGCGAATGGCATGTCATGCAGGTGTAAGTGGGCGGCAGGCCAGCGTTGGATGAGACCTCAACCGAGGTGTGGCAGAACCGGCAATCAATCCCGAGGCCCGCCACATGATGCTTGTGGCTGAAGGGCACCGGCTGTGTGATGAACCAATCGACATAGCGGGCGTAATCGGTGCGAGGCCAAACCGCCCACCAGACAAGGCAAGCTATGCAAAGAATTGCGATGACGAGGAGCGTCAGCGCAGCCAGGAGATTGGCGTTTGGCCGGAAAATAGCGGCCATTGAACAATGCTCCCCGTCGAGCGGTGCGATCTCGAATCAGCCCCCGGTAAATCCAAATGTTAAGATTTGGTTCCACGCAGTCTGCGCGAGCTTGCCCCGGCGTTCATGCCTTTCAAAGCATTTCATCTGGCATGAGCGGTGCTGGCAGCTGCGAAACAAATGCCGGGCGTTGACCCAGGCGGAACGGTGTGGGTAGAGAACCAACGATTGATGGCCTCACTTAGGAGGGACCCGGCCGTGCCGGACGCTTCTCACAGCTCTTGCGGGTTTGAGATCGCGGGGGCGATGCTGACGGACGTTGGCTATGTCCGGCCGTCGAACGAAGATGCAGTCGCCTTCGTTATTCCGTCCAAAGATGATCCCCGTGCTGGCCGCGGCTGTCTCTTTCTGGTTGCCGACGGAATGGGCGGGCATGCGGCAGGTGAAGTTGCAAGCGCGCTCGCAGCCGAGATTGTGCAGCAGGTTTATTTTTCGCTGGACCGGCCGCCTGCGGAGTCGCTGAAAATGGCGTTCGTGAGCGCCAATTACGCGATCTACAGGCACGGCCTCAGCAATCCGGAATGCAAGGGCATGGGTACGACATGCACGGCCCTCGCCATTCGCGATGGCCGGCTATGGTTTTGTCATGTTGGTGATAGCCGCGCCTATCTTCTTCGCAATGGCCATCTGACTCAATTGACGGATGATCAGACACTGCACGCGCAAATGATCCGTGAGGGTCTGATGACCGGGGAGGCATCCAATGTTGCGGCAAGCCGCAACATTTTATTGCAGGCCCTTGGCACAAGTTTGGAGATTGCCCCAACCATAAGCGAGAGCGGCATTCCGCTTGTCGAGGGAGACATTCTCATTCTTTGCTCTGATGGGCTTTGGAGCATGGTGGATGATGCGGCCATCGCGGAAATTGCCGGGAGCGGCGCGCCGCGAGAGGCCTGCCAGAATCTCATCGGCGCGGCACTTGCGGCAGGCGGATACGACAATGTATCGGCCGGCATAGTCACCCTGCGAGCGCCGGAAGGCTGAACCGCGAAGGAACCGCTTTTGTCTAAACAGCTGACGCGCGCGAGCCTCGCTCTAATGAGCGTCCTGAGTCTCCGCGGAGACTGCTCCACGCAACATGGCAACTTCCTTGGCGCGTTCAGCAGGCGTGAGCGCGGCTTGCGGCTTTGCTGGCGCTGGGACCGCGACCGAATTCTGCGGCTTGCTGTTGGAGTCCCGTGGCTTGGCTGCGGTTGACGAGGCTTCATAGCGCCTTGGAGGCAGAGGAACATCGGCCGCCGCGGGAAACGCTGTGGCATCCGTCTTCCCGGCCGGTACTGGCGCTTCCGCTTTCGCATCAGGGGGAGGAGATCCGGCTTGCGCCCACAGTTTGTCAAACCAGGAAGAGTTTGACGGCTTTTGTACTTCGGAGGCAGCTGCGGCCATTGTTACCTGTTCGGCCGGCGGCGCCGTGTTCGGGCTCGAAGTGATAGCCGCCGCTGTTGCGCCGGGCTTTGCGTCCCGCATGGTGTTCGATGCAAGCTTCGTCTTCTTCTGCTTGCCTTCGTCGAGGGTGATGTCGACAGGGCCTTTGGCGAGCGCTTCAGGACGGCTGGCAATGCTCGCGAGCGAGGCAAAATCTGGATGCTGCCCCCCATCGGTGTAGACGGTACGGATCGGCTGAACGCCCTGGGCGGCAAGCTCGGCAATTTTTGCTTCGTCGCGCTTTTGCTTTGCTGCCACCTCGGCTTGCGTTCCCTCGTTATGTTTAAGTGGCGGGCAGGCTGCCACTGGATCGAGGCGGGATCCATCGGCGGAAACGGCATTGAAAACGTAATGCTTGTTGCACACGCCGACGGCCACCTCCTGTTTTGTCACCTCGAAATTGTCAGCGCCTTCCTTCAATTGCTTCCAGAAATCGATATTCGGATCGAGCCTGTATTTCGCAAAATTTTCAGCGGTCATATGGAAGGGATAGGACTGCATCTGGATGGCACGTTGCCCTCCCGCGAAAGCCTCCCGCACGATGGCATAGATTTCGGCGATCTGTTTGTCGGTCATAGAGAAACAGCCCGCCGAGGAACAGATACCATGCACCATGATCGAGCCGCCAGTGCGCCCCCAGGCCCGGTCATAGGCATTGGGATAGCCGACATCGAAGGAGAGATAGTAGGCTGAATTGGGGTTCATATGGGCTGGGGTGATCGAATAGAAGCCTTCCGGCACCTGGCGGTCACCTTCACGCAGTTTTGGCCCGAGCTGCCCTGACCACCGGCACATCGGATAGGCCTTGAAAAAAGCGTAGTGCCCATCCGGCTTCATTTTCCATATTTCGAGTTCGGCTTCCTTCTTGTAGGCGCGGATGAGGACCGGAGCCTCTTTGGACGTTCCGAGCGCTTCCATCTCGGCAACCGTTTTGGGCGGGATCGGCGCCAGCGAACGGGAGGATACGGGCGAGAGGCCGGAATCTTCGCAGCCTGCCAGACATACTGCTGCCAGCGCAATCGAACTCAAGGAGAAGAGAGTCTTTACGAAAGAGGTGCGCCGCATGGATAGTGCCCCGTGAGACAGGATTGACCAGCCTACGATCAGGGACCTTGCGGGAAGGTTACCGAAACCTTGGTCTGATCCAAGGGGCATTCTAAAGCTTAGTTAATGGCTAAAAGAAGATTTAAAGCTGGCGAACAAAAGATATGCTGCGAATTTACCGTCAGCAGGCATGGCTATGAGCCTATAACTTGCGTCCGATGCCCAAGAATTTGGAGGTTCGCGCGGCGCGGATCTCTTCCGGGGCCATCCCAGTAAATTGGTTCAAGGCCGCCATGATGGCGGCGCCTGTCGCCTTGATCACTTTATCCGGATCACGATGGGCGCCGCCCACCGGTTCCTCGATGATTTCGTCGATGATTCCGAATTTCAACAAATCTTGAGCGGTGATTTTCATATTCGTTGCGGCATCTTCGGCGCGCGAGGAATCGCGCCAAAGGATTGACGCCGAGGCTTCCGGTGACGCGACGGTGTAGATCGCATGTTCGAGCATGAGAACACGGTTGCAGCTTGCGATCGCAATGGCGCCGCCAGAGCCTCCTTCTCCAAGAATGACCGCGATGCTCGGCACGCCCAGCATAAGCGAAGCATCGGTTGCCCGTGCGATTGCTTCGGCCTGGCCGCGTTCTTCTGCATCGACACCCGGAAAGGCTCCGGCCGTATCGACGAGAGACACGACGGGCAAACCGAACCGGTCGGCAAGCTGCATTAGGCGAACAGCCTTACGGTAGCCTTCAGGCCGCGCCATGCCAAAATTGTGCTTGATTCGGGCTTCGGTGTCAGAGCCCTTTTCTTGGCCGAGGATGCAGATCGAACGGCCGCGAAACCAGCCGAAACCGCCGACGATCGCGGGATCCTCGCCGAAGTGCCGGTCACCGGAGAGCGGTGTAAAATCGCTCACCAGCGCCTTGACATAGTCGCAGAAATGCGGCCGCTGTGGATGGCGTGCAACTTGCGTCTTCTGCCAGGGTGTCAAACCGGCATAAAGATCGGCAAGTGCTTTCTCGGCCTTGGCTTCCAGCCGTGACAATTCCTCGCCAATGGCAACGGCATCGCCCTTTTCTGCCAGAACGCGCAGTTCCAAAACCTTGGCTTCAAGCTCGGCAACCGGTTTTTCAAAGTCGAGATAAGTATGCATTGCCACCGGTTCTTGTGCCGCGGTTGATAGCCAGATTCTTGCCGCTTCGCCTGTTTTCGGGATCTCGGCACGGGCCCACAGCCTGCGGTCTTCCCATTTCGGGCTACAGCTCCTCTTGAGGAGGCCGGAAACTCGCTATTTTGTGACGCAAAGTCAAGCGATGCGAGCGCGCATTTCATGCTGCATGCGATGCCGTCTCGCCAGTCAGCACCGCGTAAAGCGCGCTGACATCCCGGGCGGCGCGAAGCTTTGCTGTGATTCGGCTATCGCGGAGCACACGTGCCATCCGGGCCAAAGCTTTGAGGTGGTCGGCACCAGCTGTTTCGGGAGCAATCAAGAGGCAGATAAGGTCGACCGGTGTCCCGTCGAGAGAGTGAAAATCAATGGGGCGGGCCAGCCTTGCAAAAATTCCGAAGATCCCTCTTGCCTTGGCAAGCTTGCCATGTGGAATAGCAATTCCATCGCCAATGCCCGTCGATCCAAGGCGTTCGCGCTGGAGGAGGGCGTCAAAGATTTCCCGCGCCGCGAGCCCGGAGATCAGGCCGGCCCGGTCGCTCAGTTCTTGAAGCGCTTGTTTTTTCGTGTTCGCCCTGAGCGAGGGAAAGACCGCCTCGGGGGTGATCAAATCTGTCAGCAGCATGGTTTGAAGCAATCTCGTCGAGGTCCGCTAGGAGTGACAAAGCTGTTGGGACTGAGGGAATCGAGCAGGCAAGGACCGCCCCTGCTGCAACTGACTCTTAGTCATGGCTGGGGTCGATCCAGCCGATATTTCCGTCGGGGCGGCGGTATACGACATTCATCCGTCCGTCGGAAGCGCGGCGGAAGACGACGACCTGCGCATTGGTTGAATCGAGCTCCCTCGCAGCCCCCGAAACGGTCATTTCCCTGATCCCAGATGATGGCTCCGCGATGACGGCAGGGTGGAGATCCGGCCCATCTCCATCGGCCGCGAATGCGGGCATCGGGTCAAGGCTGGCCTTGGGACCTTCCTCGCGCGCGGGAGACGCGATCGCGGTCTTGCTGTCTGGCGCCGCATGATGATCCACAAGGCGCTCCCGATGACGCCGGATTTGATTCTCAATGAAATCCGCGGCGCGATTGAAGCTGGCATAAGCATCCTGAGCTTTGGCGTCCGCCTGCAATGTCACGCCTGAACTCAAATGCAAGGCGCAATCAGTCCTAAATCCAGATCCCTCGTGTTCAACTGTGACATGCCCAGCGACCAATTTCGCCCGGTATTTCGCGAGCATGGCATTGATTCGCTCTTCGATATGAGTACGAAAGGCTAAGCCAACGTCCAAATTCTTGCCCGAGACCCGCAAACTCATTGCTAACTCTCCGCTGCCAATGGCAGCCGCCTTTGGGCCGGCGCGAAAAAGGCCGGTGTATGTTTTCCCCATGGCCAAACGGCCGTGTTTCAGACTCCGAATATTGCTCTTCCCCGTCCCAAAGGGAATATAAGGATAGAAATTTGAAATTGCACTGTCAGTGGAGCTCGCAGCGATAATCTTCCGGCCCGCAGAGTGCATGCGTTCCGCTCCGCCGGCGGCCAAGGAAGAACAGCCGAAGGGTTAGGCGGCTCTCCAATTTGAGTCAATGGACCGGTTTTCAATTGATGGTTCGAACCTGCTTCCACCATACCGGGCAAGATTCAAGCGCGTTTGTCCTCAGCGTCTTCCCTTTTCTCTGCGCCGCTCCACGGAGGAAGGAATTTTGAGGCTTTCGCGATATTTCGCGACGGTACGCCTTGCAATATCGATATTGACAGCTTTCAGGCGGGTGACGATAGCATCGTCGGAAAGAATCTGGGCAGGGCTTTCCTGGTCGATCATTTGCTTGATCCGGAATCGAACCGATTCCGCCGAGTGGGCGTCTCCGCCGTCCCGCGCCGCGATGGAGGCGGTGAAGAAATATTTGAGTTCAAAAAGGCCGCGCGGAGTCGACATATATTTGTTGGAAGTGACTCGTGACACAGTCGATTCGTGCACTCCGACGGCTTCGGCGACCGTTTTGAGATCGAGGGGGCGCAGGAATTCAACGCCATTGGAGAAGAAACTCTCTTGCTGGCGGACGATTTCGCTCGATACCTTTAGAATCGTGCGCGCCCTCTGTTCGAGACTCTTCGTCAGCCAGTTTGCCGATTGTTTGCAGGCTGAGATGAAGCTGCGCTCGGCTTCCTTCCCCTTTCCCTTGCCAACCCGTGCCACATAGCTGTTGTTGACAAGGAGGCGCGGAAGCACGTCCGTGTTGAGTTCGACGTGCCATGAACCGTCCGGCACCGGCCGCACGATGACGTCGGGCAAGATTGGCTCTACCGCACCGGCGCCGAAAGCACGCCCAGGCTTCGGATCGAGCCGTTTGATCTCGGCGAGCATGTCGAGGATATCCTCCTCCTCGACATTGCAAATCTTGCGCAGCGCCGCGAAATCGCGTTTTGCCAGCAAGGCGAGGTTGGCGACCAGCGCCTGCATGGCCGGGTCGAAGCGGTCACGCTCGCGCAATTGGATGGCGAGACATTCGGCAAGATCGCAGGCGCCGACACCGGATGGATCAAACCCCTGGATAAGACGCAAGACGGCTTTCACGCGCTCGATCGGCGCATGAAGGCGGGCGGCGATTTCGTCGATGGCTCCCCTGAAATACCCATTCTCGTCGATCGAATCGATCAAGATCTGCCCGATCATCCGCTCTGCGGGGTCGGCAGTGGCGAGCGCCAGCTGTGTTTCGAGATGGTCCTTAAGGCTGATTTGCGCCGCGACATAGGCTTCGAGATTAGCAGCCTCTCCGTCCGCGGTTCCGCTCGATGGGCCGGACCAGGAGGTCGCGGAAAGACCCGAGCCAGTCATGTCAAAACTCTGTTCCCCGGCTGTTGCTGGCTGGCCGTCATCGAAACTGTTCGACAGCTCAGTGTCGAGGCTCGCCTCAAGCGCGCTGCGATCGGTTGCCAAGTCCTCCGATGTCCACTCGCCTTCCGCTGTTTCGATGAAGTCCTCACCGGCAAAACCGTCGCCGCGATCCGTGTCCTCGCCGGAGCCCGCGCCAGCTGCGGGAATCTCAGGATCGGGCGCTTCCTCGGCGCGTTCGAGCAGGGGGTTGCGTTCGAGTTCCTGTTCGATGAAGGCGGTCAATTCAAGGTTCGAAAATTGCAACAGCTTGATGGCTTGCAAAAGTTGCGGAGTCATCACCAGGGACTGGCTCTGCCGCATGACAAGCTTTGGAATGAGCGCCATGACCGCGTGAAACCTTCAACTATCTCAGAGTGCAGAGCGAGCCAGCTAGATTCGGCCCGGTTCTTGCATACATTTTAATTTTTATAGCACAAAATGTCGGTGAGTCTACAAGCGGAAGCCTCGATTGTTGCTGAAATCCTCGGCACCGTGCGCGGCTTCAAACGTTGCGGGTTTTCTCGGGACACTCAATCGGTGAAACTCAAATTAATTCGTGGAAACAAAGAGATAGTGTGGCGCACGATGTTCCTTCGCGCGCCTGGAAAACAAATGTTTTTAAAACGGATAGACGGATCTGCCGCTTAGCGGCGCAATTACAGCCGGAAGCCCTCGCCGAGATAAAAACGGCGCACTTTCGGGTCTTCGACAATCGCGGCTGGCGTGCCTTCGACCAAAATGCGGCCGCCATGGACGATGTAGGCGCGATCGATCAGCCCCAGGGTCTCTCTGACATTATGATCGGTGATGAGAACCCCGATACCGCGGCCTTTCAGATGCTGGACGAGAAGCTGGATGTCGCCGACGGCGATCGGATCGACACCGGCGAAAGGCTCGTCGAGCAGCATGAAAGATGGGCGGCCCGCCAAAGCACGCGCGATCTCGCAGCGCCGCCGCTCGCCGCCCGAGAGCGCGATCGAAGGCGTTTTGCGCAAGGATTGGATATCAAATTCCTTGAGCAAGCCTTCGAGTTCGGCGGCGCGCTTGCGCTTGTCCGGCTCGACGATTTCGAGAACCGCCTGGATGTTTTCCTCAACGGTAAGGCCGCGGAAAATCGAGGCTTCCTGCGGCAAATAGCCAATACCGAGGCGCGCGCGCCGGTACATCGGCAGGCGCGTCACGTCATGGCCATCGATTTCGATCAATCCGCCATCCGGCCGTATGAGCCCGGTGACCATATAAAAAAGCGTCGTCTTGCCAGCGCCATTGGGACCGAGGAGGCCGACGACTTCCCCCTGCCGGACGATCATGCTGACATCCTCGATGACCTTGCGCGCCTTGTAGGATTTACGAAGGTGATGAACCGCAAGGATGCCTCGGGGGCCTGGGGCTGGGGGAGGTGCGGCAGTGGTCAAATGCGTCCGTGTCTTCCCGGATTCGGCGCTTTCGAATCCGTGCCATTCGGCGGGGCCGGCTTCTGCTTCCGCAATTAGCTGATCCTCGGCCATGATCCAATCGCCATCGCCGGCCGGGAGCGCTGGTTGCGGCCGGGCGCCAAGCCGGAACGAGCCGAACAGCCGGGCAAAGACAGCAGGGGGGAAAAGGGCCGGTCGCGAGCGCAAATTGGATAGGTCCTCCGGTATGCCCGGCCTGCCACTTCTCCGAGCTTTCACCGCAGATGTTCCCGCGAGGAAACGGAAGCTGTGCCGGAGCGGCGGAAAGCCGGGTGCGATCAAGAGCTACAGCAAACTTTGTGAGACCGGAAGTGAACTATTGGCAAGGTTCATGCTTGACAGACGCGCGGGGGCGGGCGGAGCAGCGGCTGGCGCGCCCAAAAGTCTCATGGTGCTTTCGCCGTCCCCTCGGCCTTAGAGGCCCCCTCGGGCTTTGCTGGCTTTGAATCCTTTGCTTCGTCTGTGCTGTTATTTGGCAAAAACATGCTCCTGACATGACCTGTCACCTGCGACTGCTTGCTCGTCAGATCATAAACCAACTTGTCGCCCTTAGTGACATTCGGTCCCTGCGTCAGTGTCACATTGCCAATGAGATAGACCTTGTTTTCCGATTTTTCGTAAACTCCGCTGTCGCCAGTCCCGATCTGGTCCTTGGAAACGAGTGTCACCGGTCCCGTTGCTTCCATGCGGCGAACTTGGCTCGACGACGATGGAACGCCCGATGTTGCCGCAGGATCCTTTGGTGTGAGGAAAATAGTGAGTGTGCTTGCCTGTAATTTGCCCTCGCCTTGCGTTGCAATGACGTTGCCCGTGTAGACGAGTTTCTGTTCCTTATCATAGTAGTCCAGCTTGGCGGCATCGATATTGATGGGATCCTTGGAGTTGCTGCCCGGCAAGATCCCGCTCGCCGCGTTTGTGCCCGGGGAGCTTGCCTTTCCTGTATGCGCATTTGTCTTTTCCGCATGCGCTGGAAAGAGCGCTAAAGCCGGCACGAGACATGCAAGAAAGACCGGACGGGAGGAAAGCCGGCAGCCGGTCACCTCACGTGCTCCGCCGGGGCCGTGCCTGGCTCTCCGCCTCCACTATCGAATAATGAGGTGACATCGCCGTCGAAAGAGACTTTGTGACCGTGATCGCTGACATCTATCTGCTTGGCCGTGATGATCCCGCCATCGAGATTGACTTTGACCGGGCGGTCGGAGACGAGGCCGCCTGTCTTGAAGTCAATGCGCGCGGTTTCCAGTAAAAGATCATAACCGGAACTGCTTTTGATTCGAACATCGCCTTCCAAATCAATCCTGTCATCCGAGCTGTCATAGACGCCGCGGGCGGCGCTCACCCATGTCGTCGAAGAATCGGCTGAGCCAATCTTGGAATCGACTCCGGCGAGTTCGATGATATTCGGCGTCGTGATGTCCTGAATCCCAGAACGCGCTGTAATATCGAAGGGGCTGCCATTGGTCTGAACGCCGGAAATTTTCGGAGAATCGACGGTGACCTTCGTGCCCTCGACCCCGACACGGCCTATCGAAACGTCGGCAGGCAGGCGCCTTAGAGGGTTTAGCAAGGTCATGCCGGCTATCAGAGCGATGGCGTGGATTGAACCTCCGATCGCAACGCGGCGAAGCACCCGCACTCGTGCCGTATGGCGCTTTGCTGCTTTAATGTTGCCGAGCGACGCCACCGGCGTCATGTCGAAACCTGCCGCCGTGGCGCTATGCTTGGCAGGCCGCTGCAATCTTTCGTCCGGCGCGGCATAGCCAGCTGTTTCCGACTCCAACAAAGCTGATGCCTCCTCTGCGTTGTTTTCCCAGCTGATTTTGGCCGCAGCACTGCGCCAGATGCCCGCTGGCGTCTTTGGGGGCCTGACGATTTCCGCAATTGAAGGGCTTTGGGCCAGCTCCTGCTTAGCTGAAATTCCACAACTCACGTCTAACATGAACGAAGTTTAAGAAACCCTTCAAAAGCCTTAATATTCCAGCTTAATATTTCACTTCGCTTGCCCAGCCCTGTCATGCCGCCGGGGCAGGCCAGCCCGGCTGCACCGGCACGCGGTCCCGCCCGCCTTCCTTTCTTAGACAGCAGGCAAGCAAGGCGAAGTCATGGCAGAGAAAAGTCAGGCCTTGGCCTACTCGTGTGAGAACAGATCAGAATCTGCCCATCCCATGAGGTCGAGATGCGCTCTCGCAGGCAAGAAATCGAAGCAGGCCTTCGCGATCTCAAGGCGGTTCTCGCGCTTCAGCATTGTATCGAGGCGGGCTCGCAGGGCATGCAAGTGGAGAACGTCGGAAGCCGCGTAGGAAAGTTGGGCGTCCGAAAGGGTCTCGCCGCCCCAGTCTGAGGATTGCTGCTGCTTCGACAATTCGATGCCGAGGAGTTCGCGCGTGAGATCCTTCAAACCGTGCCGGTCTGTGTAGGTCCGGGCGAGCTTGGAGGCAATCTTGGTGCAGTAAACGGGAGCCGCCATCACGCTGAAGGCCTTGTACAGAACCGCGATGTCAAAACGGGCGAAATGGAACAATTTGGTGACTTTGGGATCGGCGAGCAGCCGCTCGATATTCTTCGCCCGTGATTGGCCGCTTGCGATTTGAACGATATCGGCCGATCCATCGCCGCGCGATAGTTGAACGACACAGAGCCGGTCGCGATGGAGGACGAGTCCAAGGGTTTCGGTGTCGATGGCGACGCAATCGCCGAAATCCGCGTTATCTGGCAGGTCGCCCTTGTGGAAACGAATGGTCATGGAAGGGCCGCCTATCACCGCTCGGGAAACTTGGCAAGTTCGTTCGATCCGGCCAGTTCGCCGGCGCGCAGCCAGCAAAAGCGATTCCATCCTTCCCGGCAATGAAACTTCCCCGCAGGACAGCCGTTTGCAAGAGATCGCGGATAAACCGGGGGCTTGCGATGCAGAGGAGACGCAGGACGGCGGTTATTATGGCTTTGCTTTCGAGGCCCTCAACGGGCAAGGCCAATCTTTCGGTTGAGGAGGTTCCGCCAGCGAGAGCGAAGCATGCTCAACACTTAAGGGTAGACTCGGCGAAACGGCGGGCGGACTGGGCGGATTACCTTGCGCGGATCAGCGGTTGCCGGTGGGGATGAGCGCGGCACAAGCTGCACCGGTTTTCACTGCGCGTACACCGCCCGGGAAACTTGCCGATAGTGTCCTGGCCGGAAAGGGTTGCTCCCTTGCGGCCCAAGCTCAGGGAGTTCCCGCCGGTGCCGCGGGCCGGCTGGCGTCCAAAATATCGATTAGCGTGATGGATGACGCTGAGGATCAAGCTTTCGCGTCAGCCATGCCGAAGGCATCCAAGATGGGCCGCAATTTCCAGCACCCAGAACCAGAATAGGAGGTAAAGATGCTCAAAGTCTTTAAACTTGCCGGGATCGTGGCTCTTCTTTCTTCGCCCGTCTCACTTCATGCTCAAGGCTTTTTTGGAGGCGCAGAGCGCGGGGCGGCGGAAGGCGGTGCTGCGGCGGGCCCCGTCGGCAGTGTTGTTGGCGGCGCAGTCGGCGGTGCTGTCGGCACCGTGAACGGCGCTCTCGGAATCCATCCGCGCTACTACCATCGTCACTGGGCCCATGAGCACCGTTCAGGATACCATCACCGGCGTCATTGGCATCATCATCATCATCATCACTATTATCATCACTATTACTGAGTGCCCGCAAGGAAAGCGTGGCCTGCAGCTGGTGCTCTGCCAATGCAGGGTACGCCATGCTTGCGGCTCGCTGTTTCCAGACGGCATGTGTGCAGATGCGAATTCAGCCGCGCAGCTCGCCGCTTAAAGGCCCAGTGTCATCCCCGCAACAAATTCATATGGCATGAATGAGCCGCCGGGAACCCAGCGGCGGGGCACCTAAGCCGCGAAGCTTAGCCAGCTGCCCGGCCGCCAGCACGAGGGGTGAAAATGACGTTAGCAGCTCTGATCCTCGCCATTATAAGCCTGTGCCTCCATGTCGTGCGGGCGGCGTCAAAAGTCATAGGGCAAAGCTCCGTCCCCAAAATTGAGATCATTCTGAAGGATGAGCGAACCTTGCCGCCGCGCGAACACGCTGAGCCCGTGCGGCGTGCTGATGCGGCGCCCGTGAGTATACCCCGCCTCGGCTGTTCGGCACTGGATGCCCGATGAGAAAAGCGGCTAGTCTAGCCGGGCGTTTCGTTAGGGTTAAAAACAAGGGAGGCGGAAATCAACCACGGCCGGTACGTGGTCGGAGGGCCGGTCCCAGCCCCGGCTCGCGCGAAGGACCCTCGCGCTGTCGAGGCTTGGCTTGAGGCTTTCACTGACCCAAATATGGTCGAGCCGCCGCCCTCTGTCTGATTTCTCCCAATCCCGGGCACGATAGCTCCACCAAGTATAGAGCCTCTCCTCTGGCGCCACAAAATGGCGCAGAGCATCGACCCAGGGCCCGCTTTCGCGCAGGAAATTAAGCTTTTCCACCTCAATAGGCGTATGACTGACGACCCGTAATAGTGCCTTGTGGTTCCAGACGTCCGTTTCGAGCGGCGCGATATTCAGATCACCGGTCATGATCGCGTCGGTCTTTGCAATTTCTTCCGAATCCACCCATCGCGCCATTTCGTCGAGAAAGGCGAGCTTATGGGCGAATTTCGGATTGATGACGGGATCGGGCTCGTCACCTCCCGCAGGCACATAAAAGTTATGAAGCGCGATCCCCCGGCGGCCGCCGTTCGAAGCCAATTCAACTGCAATATGGCGGGCGTCGTCCTTTTCGCAAAACGAGCGGCGCTCAAGGAGCCGCAGCGGTATTCTCGAGGCTATCGCGACCCCGTGATGGCCCTTCTGGCCATTCACCACGACATGGGGGTACCCGAGTTTGTGGAAAGCCGATAGAGGGAATTCGCTGTCCCTGCACTTGATCTCCTGGAGACAGAGAACATCCGGCGCCTCTTCGCTCAAGAAGCGTGCCACAAGATCGATTCGCAAACGGACCGAGTTGATGTTCCAGGTGGCAAGCCTAAGGTGCACGCAAAACTCCGCGTTCCAAAATGGAACATTTTGGATTGATCATGCCCAAAAAGCTGCCGCAAGCGCGGCTGGAGAGAAACCCACAATTTTTTAGAAAGGATACGCCACGGCCAGATGCGCGCTGCGATGCGGCGGTCATTGCGGCAAGAAGGGCGGTCATTGCGGCAAGAAGATGGGGCCGAACCAACAAAAACAAAAAGGACGTCTGGCCCTCAAGACCAGACGTCCTAGGAGCGAGGCATTACCGGGAGGGGTCCGGTAAATAGATCCAGGCGGAACGGGGGGGTACGCCTGGTGATCTGAGTCGCTCACACGTTTTTAAGATAAACTGGCAATGCCTTCTTTCAAGCCGTCATGGCAATCAAGGACCCCAACAAAGGCGCCTGCGCTTGTGCTTTTCACACATTCCAAATTATCTATCCAATTGAAAACACAGTAATTCTACAAATGAGGCTGACCCAGGCTGCAGCCCCTCATAGCTCACTCAATTATTTGTGTTTAAGAGCCTTTCTTGTGTGATCTGGAAAAGAGCCGGGTCCGGTTTTTTGGAGAGGTCGATATTGAAAAGCGACACAAGCGTCTCATAGCCTTGCGGGTCGGTGACCTGCCACTGCTTGAGCGTGAATTTCTCCGAATCAAAGACCAGCTTGATCTGAGAGGTTCCGCCAAACGTCGCTCTGTCTTCAACGAGAATGGTGACAGTGGAAGGTTCGCTTTGCACGTCGATGACCTTAACGTCACGGCTGAGATCGACTTGATCCTTGAGGAGGAATTTCAGCGGCGTTTGGCTGATGAAATAAATATCCTTGGTCTCGGTCTTGCGGTCATGCACGGCAACGGAGAGACCATCGGCAACGATCTCGAGCGTTGCAGGCGGCGCATATTCAAAGCGCAGCTTGCCAGGCCTTTGGACGAAGATCTTTCCTTCCGAGCGTTTGCCATCGGGACCGATCTGGACGAAATCGCCAGTCATGTTTGTGGCCGCGTTAAAATAGGCGTTGGCCTTTTGGATCGCGGCCAGCGGATCCATTGGAACGAATGGGGCTGGTTTGTCTGGCGCATCTGCAGGTTTGGCATGAGCCGCCGCGGGCTTGGCTAGCTTGGGTGGTATTGCAACGGAATTGGATGGCGCAGGGTTGGCTGGATTGGGTTCCGCCCGGAGCGGCGCTCCTCCCGCGAGGGCGAGCAGGAATGAAAGTGTAAGTGCCGTTCGCTTCATAGAGACCGCCTTGATCCTGCGAGAAAGTGCACAAAAGTGCCTGGCTGCTTTTCGAGTGTTGTCGAACATTGTTTCCATTTGATTGTTTCTGGCACGATCTTAACCGAAAAGTCTGCACTTTTTTAAGATCGTCCTGCCTAAAGCATAAAGATGCGGCGGCAGCGAGGCTGTGCTCTTTTACTCTGCCTTGGTTCACGTTAACTATCTTAAGCGAAGGAGTTGACGATGCTGCATCCCGGCGGATGCGGCGGGCTTTTTTGCCAAATCCATATATCGGTCAGCAAAAACCGGCGAGCTCTCGCGGTTGCAAAAGGGCTGCTTTCGATCGGCGCCGGTTACGGTGAAATCAACTCATGCACACTGAAGAGTCTCTCTGCATCCTGCCAAACGCGGCCCGCACTCCAGCCTGCAGCGCGGGCAAGATCCTGGAATTGGCTAATCGAATATTTGTAAGAGTTTTCGGTATGGATGGTTTCGCCCACGAAAAAGCGGAACCATAAGCCAAAGACGCTTACCGTTTGATCCCTGAGACTGACAAGGTGCATTTCGACGCGGCCTTCGCGCGGATCATAAATCGCTTCGTGGCGAAAGGACGCAAGATCGAATGAACCATCGAGCTCACGGTTGATCCGTGCCAGAAGATTAAGGTTGAAGGCTGCGGTCACGCCTGCCGCATCATTGTAGGCACGCAGGAGCACGCGCGCATCTTTTTTTAGGTCCACACCTATAAGGAGGCGGCCCTCTGGCGCGAGCATGTCTCGCATTTTGATCAGCAACTGGCGCGCGCCGGCTGGAGCGAAATTGCCGATCGTTGATCCAGGAAAGAAACCGAGCTTGGGTGCGTTCGCCAAATCTTCCGGCAAGGCGGCGGGCCGCGTGAAATCGGCAAGGAGCGGCCGCACAATAAGCGCTGGAAAGCGCGCCTGGAGCCGCTGCTTTGCGCCGCTTAGGGCACTTTCGGAAACATCGATGGGAACATAGGCGGCAAGCGCGGGAAGGTTCTCGATCAAAATCTCGGTCTTGCGGCTTGAGCCCGAACCGAATTCGACGAGAATCGCATCTTCGGGCACACCTCTTGCCATCTCCGCACCGTGAGCATTGAGAATCGCAATCTCGGCTCTTGTTGGGTAGTATTCCGGGAGCCTCGTAATCTCTTCGAATAATTCGCTGCCGCGCGTATCGTAGAAAAAGCGGCAGGGCAGGCTTTTGCGCGGCCGCGAAAGACCCTCGATGACGCTTTCGGCGAAACCCGTATCCGGAGGCGATGCGGCACCAGGCAGAACCCGGATTTTGCTGCGCAGCGGCATCATGCGATCTCCGAGGCGAGGCGCAGCCCCATGAACTGCCAGCGCTGGTGCGGATAGAAAAAATTGCGATAGGTCGGGCGGGTATGGCCTTCTGGTGTCGCGCAGGAGCTGCCGCGCAACACATGCTGGCCGACCATGAACTTGCCATTATATTCGCCGAGCGCGCCCGAAGGAGCCCGGTAGCCGGGGTAGGGCAGATAGGCGCTGGCCGTCCACTGCCATACATATCCGAACATCTGACGGGGCCTTGCGTCACCGGATGTGACGGCGGGCAACGGCCGCGACGCAGACGAGCCGGGCGTGCTGCCCGTTGGCGCCACGCCTTTTGCGGCGATTTCCCATTCGGATTCCGTTGGCAGCCTGCCGCCCGCCCAGCGCGCGAAGGCATCCGCCTCATAATAGCTCACATGGACGACGGGGGCCGCGGGCTCCACCGGCCGCGGTCCCTCAAGCGACATTGCCACCCATTGCCCGCCGTGATCCTCCCAATAGAGGGGCGCCCGCCAAGCTTCTCGATTAACAAGCGTCCAGCCATCGGCGAGCCAGAGAGAAGCCGTCTCGTAGCCGCCGTCTTTCATGAAAGCGAGCCATTCGGCGTTGGTGACGAGGCGGTGGGCGAGGCGGAACGGATGGATCAGCTCCGCGTGGCGCGGCGTCTCATTGTCGAAGGCAAAGCCTTCCCCCTCATGACCGATCTCATGAACGCCGCCGGGAAAGGCGATCCAGCGGACCGGCTCTGGCTCCTCTCTGCGATCCGCATGGGGGTGCGGCGCACGATAGGCAGGCCGCAGCGGATTTGCAGCAAAGAGCGCGAGAATGTCGGTGAGCATCAGTTCCTGATGCTGCTGCTCATGATTGATGCCGGTCTCGATGACGCGTGCAAGTTCCGGCGTGCTTTCAACGCCCCGCGCGAAAAGCTTTTCGAGTCCTGCATCCACATGGGCACGGTAGGCGAAGATGCGTTCGCAGGACGGGCGTGAAAGAAGTCCGCGTTTTGGCCTCGGCTGGCGGGGGCCCTGCGATTCGTAATAGGAGTTGAAGCAATAATTGAAGGCAGGGTCGAATGTTTCATAGCCGCTAAGATGCGGCACGAGAACGAAGGTCTCGAAAAACCAGCTCGTATGCGCCAGATGCCACTTCGTTGGGCTCGCGTCGTCCATCGCCTGGACAGTCATGTCCTCTGGGCTGAGGGGGGCAGCAAGCCCAAGGGAAAGGCGCCGCGTTTCGAAGAGCCGGGTGATGAGCGAAGAGGACTCGTGAGGGGCGGCTGCGGCGGCGGAAGATAGCAGGGATGGGTGCGCCATTTATCCTCCCTCTTGCCGCGGAACACGCTGAGCAGGCCAGTTTGAGATGGCGCGGCTTGCGGGGTCTATTGCTTCAGCGTGGCCGTCTGTGTGTGTCTGGCTTTGCTATCGATGCAGGAAACGAGGGATGCTCGCTTTCGCCAGTCAAGCTATTGTTGGAGAGGATAACGCAGTGAGAGCCGTTAAGTTCGGCGGGCCCGCCTTCTGCTCTGGTTGCGGCTTTTGCTTAGGCCATTTGTCACACCGTCCGCGGTGATTGTGACTGTTTGCGTGACGCCAGCCCAATTGCGATATGGCCGCGAAAGCCGGACCCGCGAACTCTCGCCGGGCATTTAGCCCGCCGGGCATTTAGGATGAAAATACGCGGGCAATACTGGCGTAACGTTAGTTGAAGCGAAGCTCGAAGATCTGCACCCGGCACATCTGCACCCGGCACAAATGACCGTGGGATATGATGAGGTTGTTTTAAAGCGGCGGAATTTGAGCACGCGACGGGCAAAGAGGGGAGCCAGTTGATTCTGGAACACCCCTTTCCGGCAGTATCCGTCCAGGGGGCGAGTATTACATGCTAGACGGCCATCACTTGGGCCGCGCTTTCTTGGAAGAGAGCGTTGAAAGAGCAATTTGATCTATCCCTATGCACAGGGCCGGTGCCGTGCGCTTTTGCGTAAACGTGCATCGGCTGATCGAGGGGGAAGCGCTAGCCTGATGTCTTCAGCTCAGGCAGGGGCACCCGCACTGTTATGGCAGTCTGCGATCATGTGATGAATGCGATATAGGCGCAATGGCCAGGCAGATGGGTTAGACCCGCACACGTCTGTTTTATGTTCGGCGCCATTGCTTAGAACGGCGCAGATTCTTTCCGCACGCCAGCCCCAATCTCGTCATCAAGCCAGCCGCCCCCAGCGCGGGCGCGGCATGATCGTCATGCGGCGATTAGCGGGCATTCAAACCAATAGCCTTCGGGACGCATCGGAGCGGCCTCTTGCGGGGGATCAGGGCGCGTACGGTCTCGGCAAGGCGGGCTATCTCTGCATCTGGGTGCATGGCAGTAAAAGCGAAGCGCAGGCGTGCCGTGCCGGCGGGGACCGTTGGCGGGCGGATCGGAGCCACGAGAAAGCCTAGCTCCGCCAGTTTGTTCGAGGCCTCAATCGCGGCTTGCGGCTCACCGAGGATGAGGGGGACAATTGGACTTTGCGGCTCAGGCAGACCCAGATGCGAGGCGAATGCGCGCGCTTTGGCGAGAGGCTTTTCCGTCAGTTCCGGTTCACTTTCTATGATCGCCAGGGCGGCGATGGCGGCAGCGGCTATAACAGGCGGAAGGGCGGTCGAATAAATCAGGGTGCGGGCCCGCGTTTTCATCAGATCGATGACGGGCCGCGAGGCGCATAAATATCCGCCATAGCTGCCAATCGCCTTGGACAAGGTTCCCATCTGCAGGGGCACCTTGGCGCTGGCGCCGCTGGCGAAAGCCGAACCGCGGCCGCCGCCGATGACCCCAAGGCCGTGCGCATCGTCGGTCATGAGCCAAACATCGAAGTCAGCACAGAGCGGGCCGAGGTCATTCAGGGGAGCAAGGTCGCCATCCATGGAAAAAACGCCGTCGGTGACGAGAAGCGCGCGGCGGAAGCGCGCGCGATGTCCGGCAAGCAATTCGCGGACATGGGTAACATCGTTATGGCGGAAAACCATCGTCTGGGCGGGCGACAATTTTGCCCCCGCCCACAGGCAGGCATGCGCGAGCTCATCAATCAGCACGAGATCCTCCACGCCCGCGAGGGCCGGGATGATGCCGCTATTGGCGAGATAGCCCGAGCCGAACACGCAGGCGTCCTCGGTTCCCTTGAGCCGCGCGAGCCGCGCCTCGAGTTCGAGAAAAAGGGGATGATTGCCGGTTACAAGGCGGGAGGCACCGGCACCGGCGCCATAGCGCTCGATCGCTTCCTTGGCGGCCGCCTTGAGCGCGGGATGGTGGGAAAGATTAAGGTAATCGTTGCAGGAAAAGGAAAGCAGGCGGCGGCCATCGCGCTCAACCCATGGGCCGCCCTCGCGCAGGCTCACGGCAAGGGTGCGCCGCAGGGTTCTGCGCTCGAGTTCCTCCAGCTTGCCGCGGGCGAAATCATCCAGAGACTGCATCGGCGTTTGATTCTCGGAGAACACGGCTCGCGCGGCGCCCTTATCATGAATTGAGGGCTCGTTTAATGGCTTGGGAGGCGCGAGCAAGTAAAATCATGGGAATGCGCAGCCACATCAACATTCGCATGGGCGGAATAGCAAAAAGCCGGAGACTCACGCTGCGCGAAGCTGCCTCGTTGAATCGGCGCGATAGGTCAGCGCTTCGGCAAGATGCCTGCGTTCGACCCCGGCGGCGCCGTCAAGGTCGGCAATCGTCCGGGCAAGCTTCAGGATCCGGTGGAAGCCCCTTGCCGAAAGATGCAGCCGGTCGGAGGCTTCCCTGATGAGGGAAAGCGCCCCGGAGTCTGGCTGTGCGGCGGTTTCAATGACATTGGCGGGCGCGGCGGCATTCGACGCAACCCCTGGAAGACCAAGTGCCGCATAGCGTGCAATCTGAAGGTCCCGCGCAGCGGCGACGCGCCGGGCGGCTTCACTTGAACCCTCGGCGGGAGGCGGCAGCATCAGATCGGCAGCGGTGACCGCGGGCACATCCACGTGGAGGTCGATGCGGTCGAGCAGCGGGCCGGAAAGCCGCGCCTGATATTGAGCGATGCAACGTGCATTGGGCTGCCGGTTGCAGGTAAAGCCAGGTTCGGTTGCATGGCCGCACCGGCAAGGGTTCATTGCGGCCACGAGCTGGAACCGGGCCGGATAAACGATGCGGTGATTGGCGCGCGCGATCGCCACTTCGCCGGTTTCGAGCGGCTGGCGAAGACTGTCCAAAACCTGCGGCTGGAATTCCGGCAGCTCGTCGAGGAATAGAACGCCATGATGGGCAAGCGAAATTTCACCTGGCCGCGCCCGGGTGCCACCCCCGACAAGCGCGGCCATCGAAGCCGAATGGTGCGGCGCGCGGAAAGGTCTCCGGTCGGTCAGCGCTCCCCCGGCAAGATCGCCCGCGATGGAGTGAATCAGGGAAACTTCTAGCAGTTCGCGCGGGGTGAGAGGCGGCAGAATCGAGGGCAGCCGGGCGGCAAGCATTGATTTTCCGGCACCAGGCGGGCCGTTCAGCAGGAGATTATGGCCGCCGGCCGCGGCGATTTCGAGGGCACGCTTGGCGCTCTCCTGCCCCTTGATGTCGCGCAGGTCGGGCAGCGCTCCCGCCTGTCCGCGCACCGCTGGACGAGGCCTTGCCATGACCTGGGTACCCTTGAAATGGTTGGTGAGCTGGATGAGCGAAAGCGGCGCCAGCACATCGAGATCTTCGCTCGCCCAGGCGGCCTCGGCGCCGCTCGCATGTGGACAGATGAGCCCATGGCCTCGTGCGTTCGCGGCGATCGCAGCGGGCAGCACGCCGGCGACTGCGGTGATCGTCCCGTCGAGCGCAAGTTCGCCTAGCACGGTGTAATTCGAAAGAGCATCCGGCGGTATCGCGCCGATCGCGGCCATGATACCAAGGGCGATCGGTAAATCGTAATGGCTGCCTTCTTTTGGAAGATCGGCGGGCGCGAGATTGACGGTGATCCGCTTGGCGGGCATGGCAAGTCCGGATGCGTTCAGCGCGGCGCGCACTCTCTCGCGCGATTCCGCGACCGCCTTGTCACCGAGGCCGACAATCGTGAAGACCACATTGCCATTGGCGATTTGCACCTGCACATCAATGGGCCGCGCCTCGATGCCCTCGAATGCAACCGTCGCAACCCTGACGACCATGGCAGCCCCCGTCTTCCGATGCAGCCAAGCTTAACGGAGATCATTGAGCCGCGCAAGAACAATAAGGGAACAACCCAGATGGGCCTGCTTTCCGCTGGGCGATCGCCACGCCGAATAACCGGCTATAAGGCTTTCGATGGCCTCCCTCTCGGCCGTGAATTTGCTGCCGCCATGGTCTAAAATGCTATGCCAATTGCCGTGCGAGCCACCACGCCGTCACGCGGTCATGCCAAGGAATGCGGCTGCCGCAGCCATGAAAACCCAAATGGCCGCCGCGCGGCGTTAGCCGAGCCTCGATCATCGGCAGGCGTGACCAGTCGATCCCGGTGTAACAAGCTGCCGGAATCCAAGGATCATCCAGCGCATGCAGAATCAGCACCGGCTGCTTAATGCCCGCGAGGAAATGCTTGGCGGCGTTGCTCTCGTAATAGTCCTCAGCATCCCGGTAGCCGAAGCGCGGTGCAATAAAGCGATCGTCGAATTCATAGACGTTCCGGGCAGCGGCGATAGCTGCCCGCTCGGCGGTGCTCACTGCTGCTCCCGGTGCCAGCGCCTCCTGTTTCATCGCAGCAAGCATGTAGCGGTGATAGGCGAAGTTGCGCGGCCTCATCATGCGGGCACAGGTCGCCGAAAGATCAATCGGGGCGGACACAGCGGCAGCCGCCAGCACAGGCAGGTCATGTCCGCCTTCCCCCATGAATTTCAGAACGAGATTGCCGCCCAGCGAATGGCCGAGAAGAATGATCCCATGCCGGGCAAGTTCAGCCGGGAGGCTGCGCAGGGCATCCGCCAGGTCTTCGGTCCGTCCGGCATGGTAATGTCCGGGTGCCGTTGGAAGCGAGGGAAGGGTTCCGCGAAGGTTAAGCCGCAACACCGGCCAGCCGTCGCCAATCAGATGCCGTGTGCTTGCCACGACAGCCCCGCTCGTCTCACAACCTGCAAGTCCATGCACGAGCACAATGAGGGGCCGTGCAAAGCGGTTGGCCGGCCGGTCGAGCCGGGCCGCCAGCCGCTCGCCGCCGGAGACAGACAAAAGCAAACGCTCGCCGCCCGGCAAGTCCGGCGGGGTGCCGCGCAGGCTGTTGCGCAGGGTCTGCAGGTCGCCTCCGAACCAGGGCGCCCGCTCCCTGAAGGGCGAAATGGGCGCCGCCAGGCTGTCAATTCCACCAGGTAACGCTGGCCGGAACGGCGGCCGATCAAGCGGCGTTGATGAGTGTGGGCCCATCGAATTTGAAGCGTCCCGTGCTGCAGCCAGGGGGTGGCCTCGGGAATAGACCAACTGGCTCAATCTATCTTTCGGCAGCAAGGCGCCGGAACTGCCGTTTCATCGCGTTTACCTCCGCGAGATAGAAGGCGGCGCTGTGATCACCGCAGCGTTCGCCCGATAGCAGCCGGAAGCCGCGGCGGGCAAAGGCCGCGGCGGGGCCGGCGCCACACAGATGGATGATCGCCGCGAGATCCTCCTTCTGTTGTGAATTTGCTGTCACGTTCGGCCGGCGCGCGAGGATCTGCGCCACATTCCGGTCCAAAGACACAGCAGTTAGCTCAATGGCATGGCTAGGCAGGATGCGGGAATAAAAGGCGTTGAACCAGCAGGAGTTCAAAATGCTCCAGCCGGCTTCATCGACGACGGTGTGATGGCGGATACAATAGTGCCGCGCATCGGCAAAGGCCGCGTCAGTCATCTGGTACATGCCTACGGCGCTTGAAGCGGGCTGGTAGATCTCGAAGGGGTGCCAGGTCAGGCGCCAGCGCCAGTAGGTGCGTGCGATCGGATTGCCCGCGCTCTCAACCTGGGCCAATGCCGCCAGAAGCTCAGGGGTGACAGTCGCAGTCGAATATTCATTGAAGAGCGGCGCATACTGCCGCCAGGTTTCAGCCGGCATCTTTTTAAGGGTGCCGCTAACGGGGAAAAATATTTCTGTCGGCTTGCGGATGACATGATAGACAAAGTTCGTCACCGAAAAGGCAGCAAGGGCCGCCGCGGCAATGGCGATGGTGCGCAAAGCTGGAGGCGCCGCCCTTAGTTTGCTCCACGCCGTCTCTAAGCGTTTCCTCCACCGGCGAAGCCAAAGGAGTCGTCTGTTCCAGGCGTGACGGGCATTCCTTCGCGGAGACGGCGTTTTGGCGGCGCTTGATTCCGGAGCCCCAAGCGGACGGGCAGAAGGCGGGTTCACACGGCGTTTAGGAATTTGAGCCTTCCTAACTGGCTCTGCTCCCAGTGCCTGAAGGCTCTGTGCGTTCCTGCTGGGGTGAGATAACATTGGCACCCTCAAATTCTGCACATCGGCGCGTAAGCGTCCGTTACGAGGCGAAACCATGTTACCAGCGTAATATGTATATATACAGCCAATTGGCTTAAGTTGGTAGCGTCTGGCGCCAAGGGGGAGGCCGGGCGAACTGTCTTCGGGGCCGTTTAACGGCAGATGAGCACCTTTCATGCAGGCTCATTTGGTGGCCGCTGCTGCGTCAACCCTCGCTAAGAGCTGGGCAGACGCCGTGGCCACACGCGCAGCTGCCCATATCCGCGCCGCTAGCGCTCGTTTCTGGACCTGCCTCGCCGCCTCTGTTTGGTGTGGCGATCAGCGAGACCTGCCGGTCAAGATCGGCGCTATGACAGGCTTCGCAGAGGGGCGTCTCACCGGAGCGGACAAGTGTCTGAAATTCTTTGCCGCAGGTGCGGCAGCGATAAGCAAAGATTGGCATGACTGTTCCCGAACCCATAGTTTGATCCTGGGCATGTGCCCTAGCAAGGCATGTGCCCTAGCAAAATGGACAAAAGCAAGGTGTGATCGCGTCGCACATTGGACGCTTATTCTCATCACGCCAGGCGAGATTGGTTTCCTCCCGTTACATTTGAAGGGTCTAACGGCAAAGAAGCGAGAATTCGATAGCCGCTGCCGCCCCCATGCGGAGATTGGAAGAGCTCGACCGATGTGACGTATTGGCTGAATGACAGACTTCGGTCCATCGCGAACTTACGGGAAATCGATCGGCCCTTTCTGGGGATTCGCGCGAGAGTCACGTGCGGCTTGAACGGCCGCGGATCGAGCTGGCCATAGGCAGCCAAGAGCGCCGCATGCAATTTCACGAGTCCGTCATTCGGCGCACATTCCACCCAAAGCAGATGCGGATGATGGGGCGCAGGGCCATACCGCAGACGTTTAAAGGCCAGCTGGAAACAGCCGGTCCCGGTGACGGCGGTCTGCAGTTTTTCAACGGCCTCGGCGATGTGCATTTCGTTCCAAGGCGGCACAAGCGTCAGGTGGATATCGCTGCTTGGCACGAGCCGGACTTCATCGCTTTTAAGAGGGCGCGCGAGTTCAGCCAGCTGCTGCGCAAGATCCGCCATAACCTTTATACCGATAAAGACACGCCGCGGCCCCGCGTTTTCATCAGCCGCCTGGCCTTGAGGATTGATCTTGCTTTGAGGATTGATATTGTCCAATGCGGGCGCTCACAGGTTTGGCTGGCAGTGCCGGCAATAATAACTTGTGCGTCCGCCGTGCTTGACAGTCTCAAGCGGAGCGCCGCAGCGCGGGCAGATGCCTCCCCGATGCCGCTGAGGCAGGAGAAATCCCTTCGGCAGGCGCTCTATGCCTTGTTCCGAACCAGCGCCGCTCTTAACCGCCGTTTCGAGTGTCTTTCTCATAGTGTGGAAGAGCTGTGCCGCTTTTTTGCCTTTCAGTTCGTTTGCCGCAGTGCCGGGAAAGACGCGGGCCTGAAACAGAATTTCGTCAGAGTAGATATTGCCGATACCGGCCATCAAAGCCTGATCCATGAGGACCGATTTAATATCCCGCTTGCTGCTGGCGAGGATCGCCTCGAATGAATGAGCATCGAATGTGGTGTCCAGCACATCGGGGCCGAGCTTTGTTTCGCTGATGAATGCCTCGGCGTTCTTCGCAAGGCTCACACGTCCGAGCCGCCGCGGGTTGATGTAGGCGAGCCGGCCGTCTTTTTCAAAATAGAGCTGCAGCCGGGTGTAGGAAGGATCTGGCTCGCCTTCTGGAACGAGCTTTAAGGAACCATTCATCCCGAAATGCATGGCCAGCGCGCCAGCGCTGCTCAGCTCGATGAAGAGGTACTTGCCGTGACGCTGCGTTGACCGCACGCCTTGCCCCTTTAGCCGATGTTCCAGGTCCTTGGCTAGGACGCCCTCCAGAATGTCCGGGTCAGTGACCGAAACATGATGGATGATGCGTCCGCGGCAGGCTTCCGCAACTTTCTCGAAGATCTCAACTTCCGGCAGCTCAGGCATCGGCTGAGAAGTCCCTGCGGCGTTCAGCTCTTTAACAACGGACGAAAGCGCAGGCGGTTCAATTGCCTTGAGGCGTGGCCGGGGCCATTGCTGCCGATGAGCCGGTTTTCTTGCGAAGCTTATTGTTTGCGCGCATTGGAAAATCAGAGAAGTGTTAAATCCGGTTTGGCAGCACCAGCTTGACGCCGCTTTTGACTCGTGAAACCTCTCGTTTCATGACGAAGTCACCCATTCTCACGCCGGAGCCAATCGCTCCAAAACTCTTTACCGATGAGGTCAGCGCAGTCGCCCGGATCGAAGAGCTCTACGAGCGCAGCACCGGATTTTTGCGCGGCCATTTCGAAGCCTATGCTAAAGGCGCGCCATTTGCCGGGCGCGTTCGCGCAACCTATCCCTTTGTGCGGATTATGACCACGAGTTACGCCTGCCTCGACTCGCGGCTATCCTATGGTTTCGTGGCGGGACCGGGAACGCATGAGACGACGGTGACGAGGCCCGACCTTTTCCGGGCCTATTTGACCGAACAGATCGGCCTTCTCATCAAGAACCATGGTGTCGCGGTCGAGATCGGCGATTCGGATGAACCAATCCCGATCCATTTTGCCTATAAGCGCGACATCAATATCGAAGCTGGTGCCGCTGCGCACAGCCAGACGCCGCGGGACCGTCAGCTTTTGCGTGATGTGTTCGACACGCCGGATCTCGCCGCCATGGACGATGCAATCGTCGATGGCACGCTGCACCTGCCGCCCGGCGCGCCAGCGCCGCTTGCCTTGTTCCGCGCCGCCCGCATCGATTATTCGCTGCACCGGCTCTTCCACTACACGGGCACGGATCCAGAGCACTTCCAGAACTTTGTGATCTTTACCAATTATCCGTTCTACACCGATGCCTTCGCGCGTCTCTGCCGCGAGCGAATGGCAAGGGGCGATCCCAATTACGAGGCCTTTGTCGAGCCGGGGAACATCATCACGCGTAATGCCCGGCTTGGCGCCAGCGGTCCAATGGGCGCCGCCCCGGAGCGCCCGCCCCAGATGCCGGCCTTCCATCTCGTTGCACCGGACTGCAGCGGCATCACGATGATCAACATCGGCTCTGGTCCCTCGAATGCGCGCAACATCACAGACCACGTCGCCGTGATGCGCCCGCATGCCTGGCTGATGCTTGGCCACTGCGCCGGCCTGCGAAACACGCAGATGCTTGGCGACTATGTGCTGGCGCATGGCTATGTGCGGGGGGATCACGTGCTCGACGAAGAACTGCCGCTTTGGGTACCGGTTCCCGCGCTTGCCGAGATGCAGGTGGCGCTTGAGCAGGCGGTCGCCGAAGTGACAGGGCTCACAGGATTCGAGCTGAAGCGGGTCATGCGCACAGGCACCGTGGCGAGCGTTGACAACCGCAACTGGGAACTGAGCGACCACGTTTCCACCCTTCGCCGCCTGTCTCAGTCACGCGCCGTGGCGCTTGACATGGAGTCGGCCACGGTGGCGGCCAATGGCTTCCGCTTCCGTGTTCCTTATGGCACGCTGCTGTGCATTTCCGACAAGCCATTGCACGGTGAGATCAAGCTCGCGGGCATGGCCAGCGAGTTCTACCGGCGGCGGGTCGGCCAGCATCTCGAGATCGGCCTTAACGCGCTCGAAAGGCTGAAATCTCAGGAACGCGGGCGCTTGCATTCGCGCAAACTGCGGAGCTTTACCGAGGTCGCATTTCAGTAGGATTTTGAAACGCTCACTTCCTTAACCTTACGATTTTGCTGCTGATAAATGGTCAGACAAGCCATTGGAGAGGCAACTCTTGCCAATGAGAGGAATTTCCATTGATCCGGCTCTTGGTCTTTGGTCTTACGATTTATACCTTGGTCATCATCGGCTTGACCGTCTTTCAGCGCCGCTTCATGTATTTCCCGGACCGCCGGCTCATCCATCCTCGTGAAGCTGGGATGAACGGCATCGAAGAGCTTCACCTATCAACGGATGACGGCGAGACGCTCGTCGCTTGGCATCTTCCGCCAAGGGAAGGCCGCCCGCTTATCCTGTATTTCCACGGCAATGCCGGGGCGCTGATTGACCGCGTTCCGCGCTTTCGCATGTTTGCCGAGTGCGGATATGGGCTTCTCGCCATTGCCTATCGCGGTTATGGCGGCTCGACGGGAACGCCAACTGAGACGGGTTTGATGCAAGATGGAGAAGCCGCCTACCGGGAAGCGCGCGCACGGGGATATGATGGCGATCGCATTGTTCTTATCGGCGAATCTCTAGGGACAGGTGTCGCGACGGCCATCGCTGCCGCTCATGAGGCAGCCGCCCTCGTGCTCGACTCGCCTTTTTTGTCGGCTGCCGACGTTGCTGCTACGCAGTTTAGGATTCTGCCAGTACGCTGGTTGATGTTCGACCAGTTTCGCTCGGACCTTGCAATTCGGGATGTTCATATTCCGGTTCTTATTGTGCATGGAGACGAAGACGATGTTATCCCGATGAATTCCGCAAAGCGGCTATTCGAACTCGTCAATGAGCCAAAGCAGTTCATCCGCGTGCCTGATGCCGGACATCTCGTGCTGGGGCTAGACGAGGTCTTTCCGCGCGTGCGCGCGTGGATTGATGCTAGGGTAGGCGAAAAGCGGCACTCTGATGAGGCCCGGCAAATAAATGCTTGCACCGGCGGGCCCGGCGTCCATTCAGGCCATCTGAGTCTCTTGGCGAATAAGACGAGTCAGCAGCCGCGGCGATGATTTGACTGTTCGAACTGGCAAGGCTTTTTTCAAAAAGCGCCTCAAACCGCACACGAATCAGCCGTTGAGGCCGCATGCGGCCCCGCTGCCCGCAAATGCTTCTCGTGCCTCTTCGGCAATCCGCTGACCCATGCCCCTATAGCGGGGGGAGTAATGCAGCGTCACGAGCCGCTTCGCTCCCGCTAACCGCGCGATTGTTCCTGCCTGCCTTGCCGTCAGATGGTGGCGCGCCTTCGCGATCGCCGCGTCGGCATCGAGAAATGTTGCTTCGATGAAAAGAACGTCAGCATCTTTCGCAAGCCGGATGATTTTTTCAACATTTGCATCCGTAAAGCAGCAATCAACAACATAGGCTAGCTTGCGGCCAGCGATGACCTCCATGATTTCCCTTTTGAGATGGCCAAGGGGAAGGGCCGCCAGGTTGCCTTGCTGGCCGTCCTTCCATTGAACCTCGATCAAAGTATCGTCGGGAGCGCCGCGGACAATCGCGTCCTTGAAACCCCGAAGCCATGGCCCGATCGAAAGCCCCATGGCCTCGGCTTTGTTGCGCCAGACATTGACATGAGCCCGTTCTTCGAGTGCAAATGCAAGCACGGGTTCCCCATGATCGAGGGTCATCGCGCGAACCTGAAGGCCGGGCTCTTGGAGCAATAGCCCGCTATCGCCTTGCCTTATTTCGCCCTGGGAGCGCCCGAACCGGCTGCGTCCGGAAAACTGCGCGCAATTGAGGAGGCCGGCCTCATCCATTTCCGTCACCTGGAACACAAGATTGCCTTCATAGCCCTCGATGAGATTCCAGCTGTAGGCACTGAGCTTATGCCCGACCGCATCAATAAGGCCTGCGGCCCCATAAATGCCCACGGTCTTCTCCCTTCCGAGAAGCACCCGAAGCAATTGATCAAATCCGGCAAAATGGTCCATATGGCGGTGCGTAACGAAAGCGTCGCTGATACGCAGGAGCTTGCGGGGAGCAAGCCGGCTGAGGTCGCCAAGATCGAACAGAATCGCACGCCGCTCGAATACGAGATCCACGTAAAGCCCGGGATCATCGAAAGGGTCATTGACGAGTGTTGGATCGAAATGGCGCGGCATGGCGAGCTGTTGAGTTTGTATTTTATGCTAAATTAGCCCGTTTTCTATGAAGAAAATCAGGAAGGCGATCGCCGGCGATGCAGGCAATCAATTGCATTGAAGACTTGCGGCTCCTGGCGCAAAGGCGCGTGCCCAGGATGTTCTATGACTATGTCGATTCGGGCTCCTGGACCGAGAGCACTTACCGGGCGAATGAGCGCGACCTTGCGATGATTTGCTTCCGGCAGCGCGTGGCCATGAATGTCGAGAACCGCTCGCTTCGATCGAGAATGCTCGGTGAGGATGTGGCCATGCCGGTCGCCCTTGCGCCCGCTGGGCTCTGCGGCATGCTGCACGCCGATGGGGAGATCCTTGCGGCGCGCGCCGCCGAGGCATTCGGCGTTCCATTCTGCTTGTCTACGATGAGCATCGCCTCGATCGAGGATGTGGCGGCCAATACCGCAAGGCCCTTCTGGTTTCAGCTCTATGTGATGCGAAATAGGGGCTTCGTCGAACGCCTCATCGGCCGGGCGAAGGCTGCGCAATGCCCGGCTCTCGTGGTAACGCTCGATCTCCCGCTAGCCGCTCAGCGCCATAGAGGCTTGGGGAGGGGACTTTCCGCTCCCCCGAAGCTGACAATCTCTAACCTCGCCGGCATGGCCGTGAGACCAAAATGGTGCCTTGAGATGCTGCGTACGCGGCGCCGCACCTTTGGCAATCTCGCGGGTCATGTGGAGGGCGTTGATGACTTGACCTCGCTGCTCTCTTGGATCGAGCAACAATTCGATCCGCGATTTTGCTGGAGCGATATCGCTTGGATTCGCGGCTTATGGGACAAAAAGCTGGTGCTGAAGGGCATTATGGATGCGGAGGACGCGAGACGCGCGGTTGACGCCGGAGCCGATGCAATTGTCGTTTCCAACCATGGAGGCCGCCAGCTCGACGGGGCACCATCCTCAATTCACGTTTTGCCTATGATCGCAAAGGCTGTTGGCGGCGACACGGAGGTATGGTTCGACGGCGGCATCCGGAGCGGGCAGGATGTCTTGCGGGCGTTGGCTTCGGGAGCCAAGGGAACAATGATCGGGCGCGCTTTTCTTTATGGCTTGGCCGCTATGGGCGAAAGGGGCGTTCGCCTCTGCCTGGAGATCCTTGCGAAGGAACTCAGTCTGACAATGGGGTTTTGCGGTATCCTTGATAGCAACGCGGCTGATTCCAACATTATAATGAACGCGCCTCATTGCGGTACATCCCGGTGAACGGTGCATCCCGGTGATGTACACTTGACGCGCAGAGTGCCGGCGGCCGCTGCTAGCTATTCCATCCGCCGCTGGCTGACGGGTGCGGCCCGCTTTCCGGCCGGCCGTAAGGACAACGCCAAGATGCAGAGCAAGAAGACGAAGAATCGCCTTCTTGCTTCTGTGGTAAAGCCCGCAGGCCGCTCTCAGTTCTGGCTCCAGTTGAACAGCTTGGCGGTCGTGCTGGTGAGAGAGTTCACAGCACCTTGTATAAGCCCCATAGGGCTGTTGGCAGCCGGGCTTGACTGGCCGCTCGGAATGGCGGCTTCGGCCCTGGCATCCGCGTTCGCTGGCGCCGCAGGTGTGGCTGGAATCGCAGACGGTACTTTCGTTTGGTTCGCAAGCTGGCGAGCCGGATTATGGGCGCCTGGGTGCTTCGCCGCGGATTTTTGCGGCGTCACTTTATGTGCCGCCGCTTTCGCCGCGGGAGGCTTGGCTGCCGCAGGCGGTTGCGGCGCTGCGGCTGGCGTTGCCGCTGCATTCGCCTCCGCTTGTGAAGGCGGACTGCCGCCGGCGAGCGGGGCGGCGGCATTTTGACTGGTTGCATCTGTCTTTGCGGTATCCGCCATGCCTGGAGCTGCAGCGCTCTGCGGCGGCTCTGCCGCTGCTGGCTCCTGAGCGGGCGCCGATGGTGCGGCGGGAAGTGCAGCTGCTTCATTGCCGATCGGCGAGGGGGCCTCGGCGGGAGGTGCTGCTGCCTCTGCTTGCGGTACGCTGGAGCTAGAGCCGGGTCCGGTCCCGCTCGCGAGGGCCATCGGCGATGGCTCCGGCGGCTGATTCAGACTGGCGCCAGCCTGGGCAGGAACATCGGCGCTGCTTGTGGCGTCCGCTTGCTTGCTTTCCTCATTGTCCGATCTGATCGAGATGGTTTCAGACGAATTGGAAAAGACAAAATTGACGGCTAGGCCAGCCATTCCCGCCGTAATGAGGGCTGCCGCGGCATAAAGCCAGCGCCTGCGCCCTTTGGGGTTCTGGGCGGGGGGCGGACTTTCTCCAGGATGCTTGGGCTCAGCGGACAGAAGAAGATCCTTTGAGATATCAGGGTCCGAAGGTGGTTTCGCGGTCTGCTCTCTCAAGGCACTCAACAGCCCTGCTTCGATGGCTGCAAAATCCCCGCTGATGAATGGGGCTGGTCTCATTGGCGGTTTGGAGGCTGCTGCCGGTTTCATGGCGCCCAGCGAGCCTGCCTCTGGCTGCTGCTTGCCCTGGACCGCGTCCTCTCTCACTGCGAAATCAGCTTTGCAGGAGCCTCCTAACCCGGAGGTCTGCGCCTTTTCGCCTCGTTGTTTTTCATCCTTCAGCGGTCCTGCTGGCGGCTGGAAATCCGTCACGTGTGCCCCGTCTTTATGACCAATGATTTGGGAAAGCTCGGCGAGCAGAGTGTCACCATCATTTTGGCGGCCAGGGCCTAGCGGGCGAAGGCGCCGTTCAAATTCATCCAAATCGATCATCGGGCGCGGTTTTGTAATTACATCACTCATACTTCCGGCCTCCTGTTACGCTCATGGCGGATCGCGTTCCGATCCATCCGGCGTGATTGAGGATCCTCATCAGCCCCCATCAAATCAGCTGCTAGGGGTGCTGACCTCTCCAGCCCGCAAAAGATCCGCTGCTCGTCTCCATGGTGAACCAAGCTTTGGTGAACCAAGCTTTGCAGCAGCGCGGACTGCACCTGGTTAATAAGGTTTCATTAAGAAAGCAGAATTGTGGCCGAACTTTTATGGGGCTGATTTGAAGCGAGCCGGGTCAGCTGGTGATGCTGGGATGCAGAGGGCAGGGCCTTGAGTCTTGCAGGTTCAAAGCACGGGGGCGCATAGATTCTGAAGTCTGACCGACAACCTTGAGATGAGCAAAGGGTTCAATTTGAGCCTCATACAGACTGCCGATTTATCGATCGCTCCCCCTTCCGGAGCGCATCGAGATTTCGCAACCTCACCTTGGTTGAGTCATCCTGCGATTGGGTCATCCCTGCATGTCTCTTCGGCATGGTCAATACGCGGAATCATGTTTCGGATTTTATCGATACACGCTTGTTGATGACTGTGGTATGAGAAGATTTAGATAATCCATTTATGTTCAAATGCACTCGCAAGCGCATAGCCGAACGTGATGTACAAAGTTAAATGTTTGGCAGCTTAACTGGGTGCCGTCGCTGGGTTGGTAGGAATTGAGGGTGGCGTAGTCTCCGGGTGATCAACCTCGAATCATCCGGCGTTGAAGCGTCGGACTGGAGACCACGCCATGAAGAGCATTACCACGAAGCGGCAGC
>Ga0209061_1000598_pt1 | contig 83189 bp, 77 predicted proteins | sample Coa_R1_10_FD_187157 | JGI IMG/M metagenome (GOLD analysis project Ga0209061, IMG submission 187157) | Surface soil microbial communities from Centralia Pennsylvania, which are recovering from an underground coalmine fire - Coalmine... | ecosystem: Environmental > Terrestrial > Soil >...
ACCCCTGCCGGGGTGCGGGGTGTCCCCGCTTGCTTCCCCTCCCGTCCTGACGGGCCGTAGGCCCGCTGCAAGAATTATGAGTGGATGGCAGATTTCTGATTAAGATTTGGGAAGAAGTAGGCTCTACATATGGCCGGGAAGGAAAATGGACTCCCTGCTCTTGCCGACCCTTGCCCATCAACGCCATTGTTGATTGGCCGGGTCAGGGGACGCCAGTGCCCTGCATTCAGTATACATAACCCATAGTATTTTGCGCAAGTATCCAAAAATTACTGCGCCTAGCGGAGCATCAGGCGCAGTTTAATGCATCTCCTTTATAATGGGAAGCGCCTGCCGTACGAGGTTGGCGGCGAGTTCAAAAGGGAAAAGGCTTGTATTGATGAGGAGGTGATATAACGCAGGCTGGTGACCATCGGTGCCATAGTAGTGACGGAGGTAGGAAGCATGTTCATAATCACGGCGTTCGATCAAGCGAGTAGCCTGAGTCCGGTCAAGTTGTAAGCGCTGCATAATGTGGGCAACGCGATAGGGAAACGGAGCGAAAATATAGATATGCAGCGTGCGGGGTGAGCTATGCAAGAGGAACTGTGAGCCACGGCCTACAATTACGACATTGCCCTCGGTCGCCAATTCCAGGATCACTCTCTGTGTCAGTCGCAGGTAAGCGAGTTCGTTAACCTGTGCCGGAATGTGTGGCATTGAGAACAACCTGCTGTAGTTCATATTGAACGGATTGCTGGAATTGACCGCATTGAGGATATGCCGGACGGTTCCCGCGGTTTGCTCATCGAGGCGGGCCGCGCTCTCTAAAGAGATGCCCAATCGTTTTGCCACCTCGTCGATGATCTCATGGTCAATGTATTGGAGTCCGCTCTCGCGAGCCACGATGCGCCCGATCTCTGCCCCGCCGCTGCCAAACTGGCGCGAAATCGTCACAACTAGACGCCCCTCCGGCGGTATTCCAGATGGCAAAGTTTCATCGGCCCAGCTTGTTTCGGGCAAGAATTGAGTGGCACTTGAATCCCTTTGCCTCTGAGAAAAACGCTGGTCTTTCTCTTTCCCTCGTCCTTTAAACAGGTATGACATGGCTTGTCCTTGTTGTGGAGTATCGCGCGACATTATCGTACAACATAATAGAGACTCGACGCAAGGAGACTGTAAGGGAAAACAGTTGACATATTCAGCTAAGATAATATATATCTGGGCTGTCTCGTTCTTCATAGAGGGCTTTTTGCCTATTGCATTTGCTCTTGACATGATCGGGTTTGGCCGCTATACTCTCCCTACAGAGAAGCCGCCGGAACCGGATCTTTTCACGACTTCCCGGCGGGAATTGAAACTATGCATACGCTGAACCTACACCAACTGGCCACCTTTCAAGTCGTCGCGAAATATTGCAGTTTTGTGCGTGCAGCGGAGGAACTGCATTTCAGCCAGCCCGCCGTCTCCGCGCAGATTCGACACCTGGAAAAGACTCTGGGAGTTAAACTCTTTGACCAGATTGGCCGCAAGACCCACCTTACGCAGGCCGGGGAAGAACTCTATCTCTATAGCCAGAAAATATTTGCCCTGATTGACGAAACGCTGGAGATTATCGAAGCGCTGCGCAGCCCTTACTATGGCCGTTTAAGTGTGGGGGCTGATACAACGGTTGGTTCGTATGTCATACCTAGTTTGCTGGGCAAGTTTCGCCAGATTTACCCTCAAGTCGAAATATCCCTGGAGGTCTTGAACCGCGCTTCGCTCGTTGAAGCGCTGATGAGTAATCGTGTGGATATCGCCGTTATGGGGACCGTTCCCGCCGACCTTCCTGTTGAGGTCGAGCCTTTCGCATTCAATGAACTGGTGCTGGTTGCCGCTCCTTCGCATCGCTTGGCCGGGCGAAAGGAAGTGCCAATCGAGGAGTTGGGACGCGAACATTTCCTGCTGCGTGAATCTGGTTCGGGTACGCGAGCCGCGCTGGAAAGGGCTTTGCAAGAGGCCGATATTCCTTTACAGGTGAGCATGCAGGTTGGCAATAATAGCGCTATTAAGCAAGGTGTCGCGGCAGGACTGGGTATCGCTCTGATTTCGCGCGTGGCCATCGATATGGAGTTAGAAACTCACCGCCTGACTATTCTCGACGTTGAGGGATTTCCTATAGTCCGACAATGGCGCATTGTACACTTAAAGGATAAGTATCTATCGGCCACGACCCGCGCTTTCAAGTCGTTCCTCTTACAACACGCGGACCGCCGTTTGCGCAGAAAAGTGGTATGAGCAGGAAGGATCAATCCTATGGGCACACAATTCGATGATGAAAGGCAGGCACTCATAGCCGAGGTGCGGCACTTCGTGAATCGCGAGGTAATTCCCAATGCTCATCGCCTGGAGCAGGAGGACGAATATCCTCTGGAGCTGATCGAGAAGCTCAAGGAATTGGGGATCTTCAGCGCCACCATTCCAGAAGCCTATGGCGGTCTTGGCCTTGATTTTCTTACCTATGTCCAGATCATTGAAGAGCTATCGCGTGGCTGGATGAGCCTGGCAGGGATTGTGAATACTCACATCCTCGCCGCTTATATGATCGCGGCCTTCGGCACCGAGGAGCAGCGCCGCCGTTTCCTGCCGGTAATGGCTCGCGGCGAGAAACGAGGAGGAATCTGTATCTCCGAGGCAAATGCGGGTAGCGATGTGCAGGCCATTACCACGACTGCCGAGCGCGAGGATGCTGAGTACATCCTCAATGGTGCCAAGCTGTGGGTTACTAATGGTGTCTACGGCAGCATTTTCGCGGTGCTGGCGCGAACGGATATCACAGTTCAGCCCCCTTATCGTGGTATGAGCGTGTTCCTGGTTGAAAAAGGCGCGTCAGGTTTGAGCGTCAGCCGCACATTTGACAAGCTTGGTTATAAGGGTGTTGAAACCGCCGAACTAGTATTTCATGCAACGATTGTACCTGCCTCCAATCTGCTTGGTGGGGTTGAAGGTGAAGGTTTTAAGCAGGTGATGAGCGGCCTGGAAGTGGGACGCATCAACGTTGCGGCACGTGCCATTGGTGTCGCGCAGGCAGCTTTCGATGACGCTATTCAGTACGCGCAGCAGCGAACGACCTTTGGCAAGCCGATTGCGCAGCACCAGGCTATCCAGCTTAAACTGGCCGATATGGCAACCAAAATTGAGGCCGCTCGACTGCTTTGTCATAAGGCCGCGCAAAAGAAAGATCGCGGCGAGCGCTCCGACCTCGAGGCCGGTATGGCGAAGCTCTTCGCGACGGAAATGTGCCAGGAAGTGACGCTGGAAGCCATGCGCATCTTTGGTGGCTTCGGCTATACCAAAGAGTTCAACGTCGAGCGCTATTACCGCGATGCGCCGTTTATGCTCGTTGGCGAAGGAACCAGCGAGATTCAGCGCCTGGTGATTGCCCGCCAGTTGCTGGAAAAATACAAATCATAGTTGACAGCAGAAAACAGAAGCTACCCCGAAATTGCTGTTGTATTTCGAGATAGCTCCTGTTTTCTACTTACCGGTCGTCATTCCTTACTTTTCGATTTTGAGAAGTGCCTCTCTTACTTCGTGCTGATCCTTCCAATTATGTTTGTGTTGTGTTCAACGAACCAGAGATTATGAAGGTGGTCAGGGCCCGCTGTGATGCCGAGAGGCTGGCTGCTGGCTGTTGGTACCGGAAACTCGGTAATGGTTCCGCTGGGAGTGATACGGCCAATATTGTTCCCTTGCAATTCTGTGAACCAGAGGTTGCCATCAGGTCCGAGGGTAATATCGGCAGGCTGGCTGTTGGCAGTGGGTACCGGGAACTCGGTGATTTGACCGCTGGGAGTGATGCGGCCGATATTGTTCCCAGTAACCTCAGTGAACCAGAGATTGCCATCCGGCCCGGCAGCGATGCTATGGGGCATACTACCTGGCGTTGGCACCGGAAACTCGGTGATTTGACCGCTGGGAGTGATACGGCCGATATTGTTCCCCTGCCTTTCAACGAACCAGAGATTGCCATCGGGACCTGTCGTAATGTCAAACGGAAGACTACTGGCGGTGGGAATCGGGTACTCGGTTATGACACCCTTAGGCGTGATTTTGCCGATATTGTTCCCGGTATACTCAGTGAACCAGAGATTGCCGTCAGGACCACTGGTAATACTGTAAGGATTAGCGCCGGCGGTGGGAATCGGGTATTCAGTAACTTTGCCCTTGGGAGTAATCTTGGCAATGTTACTGACATTGTACTCGGTGAACCAGACATTTCCGTCGGGACCCGCTGTGACATCGACGGGACCGCTGCTGGCCGTAGGGATCGGGTATTCGGTAAATGTACCCTTAGTGGACAATTTACCAATCTGATTGGCAGTGTACTCGTCGAACCAGAGACTGTGATCCGGCCCGCGTGTAATGTAGTACGGGAGACTGCCGGAAGTTGGAATAGTGTACTCCTTGATTTTGCCCACTTTCGTTGGGCTGCTAGCGGCCGAAGCCGTAGCGGATGCGGTGAGACTGAAAAAAGCAACGAGGACGAACAGGTAGCCGGTGATACGAACGAGTTTCATGTCAAATCCCCCTTTTACTTGACTGGAAAATACAACAAGTAACGTATGACGACCGGTGTATATCAAGCTACCCCTTATTGGGGAGTGATGTATGCGATTTTATTCCCGCGATCCTCGGCGAACCACAGATTGCCACCAGGTCCATTCGTAATGCCGAATGGTACGCTTTTTGGGGTTGGAACAGGAAACTCGGTGATGGTGCCGCCGGTAGTGATGCGTGCAACCTTATCTCCCTCAGACTCCAGAAACCAGAGATTGCCATCGGGACCACTCGTGATATCGAAAGGTCCGCTCCCTATAGTTGGAACAGGGAATTCGGTGAACATGCCCGTCGGAGTCATGCGACCAACTTTATTCCCAAAGTATTCCGTAAACCAGAGGTTTCCATCAGGGCCGGTCGTGATGAAACGCGGCAAACTGCCGCTAGTAGGAATGGTAAACTCCGTGAAGGACCCGCTGAGCGTGATGCGCCCGATCTTATTAGCGCTGGATTCGGTAAACCAGAGGTTGCCATCGGGACCGGTTCTGATGCTGAAAGGCCCACTATTGGGAGTCGGAACGGTAAACTCCGTGATGGAGCCGCTGGTGGTGATGCGTCCGATCTTATTTGTGTAAGACTCAGTGAACCACAGATTGCCATCGGAGCCAGGAGTAATATTTAGAGGGCCGCTATTCGCAGTGGGAGTGGGATACTCTATGATTTTGCCCTGGAGGGTGATACGGCCTATCTTACTTCCGACCTGTTCAGTAAACCAGAGATTGCCATCGGAACCGACTGCGATACCGTAAGGTTCGCTCTTTTTGGTGGGAATCTTGAATGCCTTGTATTGGCCGGTGGGGGTCATCCGCCCGATTTTGTCTGTATAGAAGTCAGTAAACCACAGATTCCCATCGGGGCCGGTTACAATAATATATGGCCTGTTACTCCCCCACTTTTTGCTCAATGGGAGTGGGAATTCTTTGATTTTGCCCACCTTTGCCTGAGCAATTGGTGCGGCAGAAGAGATGGTAACTACAAGCAAAGGCAGGAGCAAGAAGAGCAGCGAACTCGCGAAACGAGAAATTCTCATGAGATATACCCCCTTCTATGGAATCAAAAGCGATAAGCCGGCAACACCGGGAGAACGGCATATCAGCTTTTCCGCGGCATACGCCTGTATTGGCACCGGATAGGCGATGCAAAAGCAAATAGATTGTTGTTTACCCCTACTTTAATTCTAAGTGATATATTTGGTAATGTCAACGGATTGAAATCTAGAAACGAGGAGACGCAACATGCAGTTCGGTCGAACGTTTGAAGAGTTTGAAATCGGCGCGGTCTATAAACACTGGCCAGGTCGCACCATCACCGAATACGATGATACACTGTTCAGCATGCTGACCATGAACCACCATCCCTTGCATATCGACGCGAATTACTGTGAAGATACTGAGTTCAAGCAGCGCCTGGTAGTTGGTCCGCTCATCTTTAGTATCGCGCTTGGTATGAGCGTGCCGGATGTCAGTGGCAAGGCGATTGCCAATCTTGAGTTCGAAAATGTGAGACACCTGGGGCCGACTTTTCATGGTGATACCATTTACGCGGAGACGAAGGTACTCGACAAACGACTCTCCACCTCTAAGCCGGATCGTGGTATTGTCACGGTTGAAACAATTGCTTATAATCAGCGTGGCGTAACTGTGCTTTCATTCAAACGGAGTGTCATGGTTCCCATAAAAGCGCTTGATGAGGTACGCCGACAAGCGTGGGAAGAGAAGATAGCAAAAGCGCGTGAGAGGAATAGCGGGCAGGATATGTGAAGCCCTTTGTCCTTTTAGCTGTCGGCACACAAAACGGCTCAGGCGTAGTGTATACTCTTCAAAAGAGGGATACGCGAAGCATGAGCATGCCAAAGTCTTAAGTGGAGTTGTCGTCAAACTTGCTGGTAGTTGATCTTTTAGAACGCTAGAAAGTGATTAGAACACGTGGATACAGAAAAATTAGGCGAACAATTGGAAGTTGTAGATACTCATCTCCTTGCCACCTATGAGTTGCTACAAACGCTCATCTCTACCAATTCCATATATCCTATTTATATGAAGGAAGGTAAGACTAGTAAAAAAGAGCTGAAAGCAGCGATAAATATTCTCACGGAGATGAAGGAGGAACTGGGGATACCTACTGACGAAACTGATGAAACAGCATCTCCGGCAGAAAATGAGTCGGAAAGTGTCCCTGAAGCGCCGGTAAACCCGGATGCGGAGACATTGCGCGAACAACTGAACAATGTGGAGGCTTCTGTCCTTGCCGTAATGGAGAACATACATATAATAAACACAGCGCATGCGATTTACCCTATCCGGGAAAGAGATGGTATACAGTGTGAAGCGGAACTGGCAGCGACAATGAACTCGCTCCTGGGATTGAAGAATGCGTTGGACCTATATTCGGCGGCGGAACGGGCGAAGGTGGGAGAGCAGCTACCACACAAAGAGATTCAGTGCGATAGCTCGGCCAAACTGCAAGTACAATGGCGATGTCCTTTGTGCCAGGCAGAACTGACCACTACTCTAGCGATCGATACGGCAGGAACAGAGCCTGAGCTTGTGGCTAAGCCGCACTATAGTAACTCTGCTGAAGCTCAAGAGTGCCAGGCGGCAATCTTTTACGTCACCTATCACCATCCAGATATAAAGGTGGTGGCAAGCGTTCCCGAGGAATCATGAAAGAGCCAATGCTGGTCAGATTGTCATGGATACAGCATTAATATGATGCTTTCAGGAACCATGAAGAGAAATAAAGGGTTGTATCGTATATGAGCAGTGGCAATATCATTCCACCGAATGCGCAGATGGTGATGGCGCGAGACTTTGTCGTGCGGCGTTCCGAGTTGACCGTGCCGGCGCATAGCCTCAAAATGATGGCAAAGGCCGCTGCCTCTAACGCCGACCAGGTCATGTTCGACCTGGAGGATGCCTGCGCCGTTTCACAGAAGATCGAGGCGCGCAAAACCGTCGTGGAGGCATTCAACACGCTCGACTTCGGCGGCAAGATACGCGCTTTTCGCCCCAACAATATACGCACGAGATTCTTCTACCGTGACCTGATCGACGTAATCGAGGCCGCCGGGCGCAACATTGACGTGGTCGTCATCCCTAAATGTTATGGGCCTGAAGACATCCTGTTCGTTGATCGCTTCCTGACACAGATCGAAGAAAATATGGGCTTCGAGATTGGTCGCATCAAGCTCGAAGTCTTGATCGAGTCCGCCGACGCTGTACTACACGCCGAACAAATTGCTAAATGCACATCGCGTGTGGGCGGCTTAATCTTTGGGCTGGTCGATTTTGCAGGCGATATCGGCGCGCAGGAATTGGGGAGCGAGCAGTTCTTCTACTATAACTATGCCAAGGCTAAGTGCATCACAGCGGCGCGAGCGGCAGGTATCACTGTGGTTGATGGCGTGACACTGGCGATTCGCGACAACGAGGCCTGCAAGCGCGATTCCCGGATGGCAGCGCGCATGGGCTTCGACGGCAAATGGGCCATTCATCCGGCACAAATTAACATCATTAACGAGACCTTCACACCAACTGCTGAAGAGATCGCGAAGGCGAAGCATATCACCGAAGAGTATGAGAAGGCCGATATGCAGGGTGGCCTGGGCGCAATTGTGATCGACGACCAGATGATCGATGCCGCTGTGCTGCGCGTGGAGTGGAGGAAACTCGCCATCGCGAAGAAGGCGGGATTGGTTTAATTTCCCAGCACAAAGAAGCCAGAGCAATTGTCCTGGCCTCTTTGGATTCCTACCCCTGGATGACGTTAAGCTCTGATTTTCCTCTTTTATGATGACAGGCCAAATGCATAGAGATTATCATCACTCGAACCAACAAACACGACTCCGTTAGCTACAGCAGGTGAAGAGCTTATAGAACTTCCAGTTGTGTAGCTCCATAGCAACGCTCCCGATGCCGCATCCAAGGCATAGATATTGTCGTCCTGCGAACCGAAGTAGATGACATCGGTGGTCACGGCCGGTGTAGAATAGATAGGGCCTTTCGTCGTGTAATTCCACTTCAGGGAACCATTGGTTGCATTGAGCACGTACAGATTGTTATCCTGCGCGCCGAAATAGAGCAGGCCGTTGCCTGTGGCGATGCTAGAAGTGATAGCGCTCGGTGAATTGTAACTCCATAATAGCTTGCCGCTCTTCGCATTGAGAGCGTCCAGCGTATTGGTGCTGATTACTACGTAGACTGTATTATTAGACACTGTGGCAGTGGAGGCGCTAGAAGCGTTATCATTCGTTCGCCATATCAATTGGCCCGTCTTCGCGTTGATGGCAAACACATCGGTCGAAGTAGCATAGACAATACCGTTGGAAACGCTCGGCGAGCTGGTCATACTGGCCCCAATAGCGTAGCTCCATACCAGTTTGCCGGTCGTCGCGTTCACGGCATACAAATTGCCGTCATGCGAAGCGATATAAACCACCCCTTTCACCACGACGGGCGAGGCAAAAATCAGGTCGCCAGTTGTGAAGTTCCATTTTTCCGCACCCATGGCGGCATCGAGGGCATAGAGATTGTGATCGTGCGAGCCAATATAGACGACACCGTTAGCTACTGCCGGTGAAGCCGTAACAAGATCGCCGGTCGTGAAGCTCCATTTGAAAGCACCTGTCTGTGCATCCACAGCATAGACTTTATCATCCCGCGAACCGAAATAGGCGATTCCGTTGACTATGGCCGGCGAAGAGGTAACGCTGCTGCCCGTCTTGTATTTCCAGGCAAGCCCTAATCCCGATACGTTCGAGGTGTTGAGGACGTTCTCGTAGGGATTGTAATGGGTGCGCTCTGTATCAAAGCCAAACATTGACCAGTTAGTCCGTACCAGGAAGGTCGCCGAAGCTGAAAGGCCACTCGACTGACCGGTAGTCTGCACTGTATGACTTCCTGGTAGCGCTGAAGCCGGGATTGTGGCATGTTGTGAAAACGAGCCAACATTATTTGTCATTGCTGTAGCCAGGGGGTTAGAGTCAAAGGTGATTAGCACCTGCTCATTTTTGCCGAAGTGCTTGCCGCTCACTTTTATCCGCGTTGTTGGAGGCCCCGCATTGGGATTGAGTTTAATGCTCGCGCTTGCAGCATGAACGAGAGCTACATTATAGAACGAAAAGCTGCTCACGCTGCAAATCAACAGCAATATCAGCAGCAATAACGACTTATATCTAGAAGATAGGCGCATGCACTTGTTCCCTCTTTCCAATCTGTGCTGTGTCCAGGATGAAACGCTCCCAACAACGAATTGTCTCATATCAACCCATCGGTAGAACAGTGAGAGCCGGTTAAGAATCGGTTGAGATCAGGCTTTTCCATTGTTTGCATCTCCATATTGCTATCATATACAATGATTGGCACAGCTTGATTAAAATCGTGCCATGAGTTCGCAACGAAAGGACAGGTGCATCTTGACTTCAAAGGAGAGGAGCATCAAGGGGATAAGTGCCTCGCTTTGTCTAGCTATAACTCTGATAATGGGAACTGTCATCTCGGGTTTCATTTTCGTTCAGAATACGCATGCAGCAGGTATGTCAATGCAACCGTTTCCCGCCCTGCCTGCGTCTTATCAACCGCAAAGTCATATTACACATAGACAGGCAGCCAGTTCGCAGCTGCCAACCTGGACATCATCATTCAGCTATAATGGAAAGATATACCCCTATAGGATGATCGGTACTGATCCTTCGCAAGGCTCTGCTACCACAACGGTTCCTGTGACGATTGTCCCGTTGAAAATCGTCTTCTCTGACGGCACAACCTTTGACGGTTCGCAGCAAGTTACGAACGTGCTGAATTCACCTCTTTTCCAGGCCGCCAGTTTTTCGAGTGGCGATACCCAGTTCGGTGATGCTATGCAGCGCGCGGAGTTCTGGAAGATCGTCTCGAAGTCTAGCTCGGATTACCATGTTCTACTGGCTGCTCCAACGATTGCCCCGGTCGTAACCATCCATGTACCGGCTACCGATGGTTCAGTTCGTACCACCGCAAACGGCGTAGTAATCGGCACGGTCTATTTCGGCTGGTTTAACAGCAAACTTGAGGGGCTACTCGGCTCGGACGGTATCGCGCCCAATATGTTGGCTTTCTTCCTCTCCTACAATGTCCTCACCTTCTTTGATAGGGGAGGTAGCGGCTGCTGCCTGGCCGGTTTCCACCAAGCTATTTATTCAAGCCTCCAAACATTCATCTGGAGTTCATACCTTTCTCCCGGCATCTTCCCAGGAATGGAGGACATCAACTTTTTGAGCCATGAAGTTGCCGAATGGATGAACGACCCTTTCAACAATAATGTTGTACCATCCTATAAATTACCTTTTAATCCACAGGGGACGTGTCAGAGTTTGCTAGAGGTGGGCGACCCGCTGATAGGGATAGCTTATGAAGTGGAAGTTGGCGGCACTGTCTATCATCCACAAGATATAACTTTCCTCTCCTGGTTTGCGCGCCAGGCCCCTTCGGAAGGTATACATGGCCGATATACCTATAGAGGTATGTTCAAAACTTTCGCACCGGCATGCCCATAAAAAGCTTTAATTGCGGCGGGTAAAATTCCTAAAGGATAGGAAAGCTTTTTCTTCTAAATATGTTATACTTCTTCTAGGGGAAAGATGGGGTTATCTATGATACTTCAATCGTGTCAGATGTTTGCTGTGCAGAAGAGAGGGAGCGTGATGATCGCGAACTGGTTTGAAGATCTCACCAAAACCTTGGCGAATGAGAAGGTTAGTCGGCGTACTACAATGCGCCGTGTGGTTGGAACAGTAGCTGGAACAGTATTTATCTCTGCATTCCCTGACCTGGCTCTCGCTAAAAAGAATCGACATTGTCCTGTCGGTAGTGATTGCTCTTGTGGTGACTGCTACGGTAATTGTATCGGTATACAAAACACGAACTGCTTTTGCTTTACTGAGTTAGGTGGCAAACCCGGGTGTGGATGTAATACCTACTGCTCGCAGGTCCAGACCTGCTCAACCTCAAAAAATGTCCCAAGGGCTATATCTGTGCAGTAGCGAATGGATGTAACTGCTCCTTCTCAGAAGGTGTATGTATCGCTAATTGTTTGAAGAAAAAGTACCGTAACTGCCAACTCGGTATCGGGCACGGTGCAACTGTTGTGGGGCTTGTACACTGAATTTCGTTGGGCAATTGGGAATTGCATATAGAATAACCTCTTGAAAAATCTGACGAGAAAGGAGATTCTCATGAAACAACAACCCTGGTTTTCGTTCCCTTGCATTTGTTTTGCTCTGTTACTCGCTTTCGCGGTATTCCCCCTCTCTGCCCATGCCCAAAATATAGCAGTTCATTCTGCTCATGCTGGGCCTTTGTGGATTGTTCTTCTAATCCTCCCCCTGACCAATGTTTGACATATCACGGTGGTCCTGTTATGCCAAATACAGTTAGCGTTTACGTTATCTTCTGGCTGCCATCACACTTTCCCACTACTGTCGACCCCCATTATATTTCCTTGATTGATCGGTACTATAGTGATGTCGGCGGCAATCAACTGTACAACCTGCTTTCCCAATATCCAGGATATAATGGTACTCCTGGCTCGGCGACATTCGCATCCTCTCAATCATGGGTGGATACCGCAGCGTATCACTCCTGTAGTCAACCGCCTTGTGTCCTGTCTCAATCAGATATTGCAGACGAGGTTACTCATGCCATTGCTACTAATGGTTGGCCCGCAGGCGGCTGGACCAACTACTTCGTCGTCTATACTGATCCGGGTGTGCAGTCGTCAGTAGGTGGCTGCGGATACCACAACTATATAGCATCATCCAATGACATCATCTATGGATACATTCCATATCCTGACAGCCAGTATCTTCCTGAGTGTCTCTTGAGAGTTGAGAATAACCTTGTCAGCCCGAACATGTGTCTATCATGCGATGATGCGATATCCTGGTCTGCACATGAGCAGTTCGAGGCTGCAACAGATCCAATTGTGAACGACCAGATTGGAACAGGGTGGTATGGAAAAGGATTGCCAGGTCCTGAGATAGGTGATGAGTGCGAGAATAATTGGGGTAACCTCATTGACGATGACCAGGCGAATCAGTTCTGGAATAACCACTACTATATTATTCAAGAAATGTGGAGTAACAATCAAGGGGGTTGTTCGCAAGGAGAGTAGAGGGAGCTTCAGCTTGATCGGATAAGAGTTGAAGTTCTCTCTACTCAAGAGGAACAGCGTTTCCTTGCTGCGCTAGCTAGCCCTTCCTGTAGCAAGAAAACACTGTTCCTTTCATCCAGACTAGGGCAATCGCATGTACCTATGGCAAAGTACAACCCAAGCAGTAGATATTGGAATCGGTGGTACCTATATATACATCATTATTGAGTACAGCAATACTTTCAGCTGTTTCTCCATTAGCCAGCCCTCCTCCTCCAAGAAGCTCCCAACTTTTCAGATCGGTCGTTCTATAGATGATTCCTGCTGGTGTAGCTGCATAAAGATAGTTTCCATCGACATTAAAAATTGAAATTGGAAACGTATTGGAGGTCAATGATTGAGCCTTATCCGTTCCGTCAAACACATCCACTCCCGACACCCCATCATTAATCGATGCCTCTTTATCATAGTAAACCATCTGGCCATCAAAATCTACCGGACGAAAACCTGTCGAGCTACCAGTAGGGAACAAATTGGGCCCTGTGGTCCATGACAACGTTGTTCCGTCAAATACTTCCGAATTTTTTTCATCTGGGTGGGCTTGGAGGTAAATTTTCCCGTTCAGGTTGCCAATGAAATAATAGGCGTCGATCGTGCCACCAGTGTACACACGAAACGGTTGCTGGGGCCAAGTCTTTCCTCCGTCTGTACTTCTCCATGCAACAGCTTCGTTACCATCTTGGCCGCCTGTGCCAATAAACCACAAGTCTTGCCCGTTCAAACTTGTCATATCGTATGTATGCCATGGAGGATTCTCAGGATCATAGTCTGTCCAGGAGGCATCTGTGGGTGATCTCATTTCTGCTTGAATAAATTTTAAAGAATATTTTTTAGCTTGTCAATATGACGAACAGTGTTCGCGTACAGATGTCGGACTCGTAGCCTCTGGTGATTCCGTAATTTTTTCTCAAGAGCAGCACACTCTTGAGAAAAAATAGAGATGAGATCCATCTGGGTGGACTAACTATTTCATTATACTCGCTAGAACTCTATCTACGGATACTCGCCTGACTGGCTCCTTGATCAGTTTTACCCTGGGACCTAAAGGAGCTAATGGATAGGTTGGTCCAAAAAGAGCGACTGTAGGGACGCCGGTCAGTGCCGCTAAGTGTGTTATCCCGGAATTGGTACCCAGGTAGCACCTGCACTGTTCGAGTAGGGCAGCTACCTTATCAAGAGGAGCGTTTTTTCATGATCGTTACTATCCCTTCTGGAAGAGAAGAGGGCAGACGTTTACAAACATCTGTCAGTTGTTCTAGATCGGCAGGCCCTGCAAGCAAGACAACCGGCTGCTTCAACTGGGCCAGGCGCGTAATCAAGGTGGCATAGGAGGATGCTGGCCAGCATCTTGCATCGATCTTGCCGTGACCGGGGTGAATCGCAATGGGCTGGTTGGAGAAATGAAACTCATCGCTGTTTGTAGTGAACGCCGTGACATGCTCCGCTGAAAGATTATGTATTCCGATTGACTCCGCCAGCACTTCCATTGTATGTTGTGAAGATATAGTGCTGCGAAACTCGTTTGCAAGAATCACTTCTTTAGCGCCCGCGGCGAGTAGGTTATGTAGTAACTCGTCTGTTCTGTTGCGCTGCAAGGAAATAACCAGGTCGGTCTGTGAAAATACGGATAGCCATTCAGGCGCCTGTAAACCCTGCGCGGAATACAATTCGTTTAATAGTCTTCCATCTGCCGCTCTGACTTCATCCGCAAGCCCCCATACCTGAATAAGCGGCAATATGGCTGGATTCCTGCGAAAACGATGTGAGCGTTTTTGTACTGTTCTCGTAACTCCCGAAGGATGGGACAGGTAATCATAGTGTCGCCAATGGGAGTGAGACGAAAAATGACGATCCGCAAAGCTTTCATACCTTTCGTTTCTCTAAATTCATCACCGCTGGCAACCACGCCAGAGTGTGACCAGCCGTACCAATTGTTCTGGAGTGATTAGCTCCAGTCTATATTTTCATCATTTGATGGCTGTGATGATTTGGGGCATGTCCGCTGCTGCAACACGAGCGGAGGCAAGGGCTGCTGCTTGAAATTGAAGGCATTGAACATATCACTCGCATTCTTATCCAGGCCTCCTAATGAAGGTAGGTCAAGCACCTTCTCCGCGAATTTAAGCATGGAGGGGAAACTGTACTCGGTATGATCGACATAGTGCGGTTTGGCATAGGGCGAGATGATGATCAGCGGCGCCCGGAAAGCGTACTCGATCTTGCTGTTGGGACCTTTTGGTGGAACGACATGATCGTAGAAGCCGCCGAAGTCGTCCCAGGTCAGGAAGATGGCCGTGCTATTCCATAACGATTGATTCTGCATGATGGCGTTGATCTGCTGCACGGTCCAGTTCTCGCCCGCGCAGATGCTCTCGGGTGGATGGTCGCTTACATTCCCTGGCTGCACCAGCCAGCTTACAGTGGGTAGGGTTCCGGCTGCCGCGTCTTTTATAAACTGGTTGTAATTGGCAAAGTGCTGCTTCCACTGGCCGGTGTCGCGGATATCCTGAATAGCATCATAGGCGTTCCATTCGAAGCCGTCTTTATTCACGCCTGGCGAGTAAGTTTTCCAGGAGATGTTTTGCGCGCTCAAGAGGTCCCCAAGGGTTTGGAAGTCGCTGAAGCATGGAAAAACATGCGTGACTTTGCCATCTGGGGCGCGCTCCTCGACGGTAGTGCCCTGCGAATCATCGCAGCCCCACTTGTTAATATCCCCAATGCCGTAAGGATTATCGTCTACATTATCATCGCTGGCCGCTATAGAGAAGAGATGGTTAGGGAAACTGGGTCCCTGTATGGGGTAGAAGAAATGGTCTGGTAGGGCAAAGGTCTGGGCGTACTGCCAGTAGCTGGGGATATCCGATTGATAGAACTGTGAGTCGGCCACATCCATCTTCTTCCCGTTGATGTTCTGTATCGCTCCAAGAATTTTGGAGAAGCCATCCATTTTGCCGTGGTCGTAAGCAGTGAGGTAGGCAGCGTGTACATGGTCGATATCGAATACAAGTTGGTCTGGCTGGTGGTTTAACTTATGTATCTTTCCATTTGGATCTTTATAGGTCGTGGCTCCATCGGCACCGGGGAAGGTGCCAAACATACTGTCGAAGGTGCGATTCTCCTTGACCATGATGACGATATGCTTGATGGGATTGGATGGCAGGGGAGCGGCCATTGCGCTATGAGGAGCCGCCCACGGAACGATACCTGGCAATAGTAGCAGGATAGAGAAAAGGCTCCCGAGATAAGCCTTTCTTGATATCCTGAACCGTTGCAAACATGGATATGGCTGGTTCATGCTCTGTCTCTCCATTTCGATAAATTCTTTCTATGCCTGCTATGACCAATCTATGTTCGAAGGATTCCCTTGCGTGTATGTGGGACAGGTACGTTGTTGCAAGATCAATGGCGGCAACGGCTGCTGTTTGAAGTTGAACGATTTGAACATATCGCTGGCTCCCTGATCGAGTCCTCCCAGGGATGGCAGTCCCAGCACCTTCTCCGTGAATTTGAGCATTGAGGGGAAGCTGTAGAAAGTATTGTCTACATAGTGTGGTTTGGCATAAGGCGAGATGATAATCAGCGGGGCGCGGAAGCCATACTCAATCTTCTGGTTGGGGCCCTTCGGGGGAACGACATGATCGTAGAAGCCGCCGAAGTCGTCCCAGGTCAGGAAGATGGCCGTGCTATTCCATAACGATTGATTCTGCATGATGGCGTTGATCTGCTGCACGGTCCAGTTCTCGCCCGCGCAGATGCTCTCGGGTGGATGGTCGCTGACGCTGCTGGGCTGCACCAGCCAGCTCACTGTCGGCAAATTACCAGAGGCCGCGTCGGTGATAAAATTGCTGTAGTCGGAGAAGTGCAGCTTCCACTGCTTCGTATTGCGGATATCTTGAATAGCATCGTAAGCATTCCATTCGTACCCATCTTTATTAAAACTGGGCGAGTAAGATTTCCAGGAGATGTTTTGCGCGCTCAAGAGGTCGCCCAATGTCTGGAAATCACTGAAGCAAGGAAAGACGTTCTGTACTTTGCCATTCGAGTGCCGCTCTTCGACGGTTGTGCCTTTTGGATCGTCGCATCCCCAGGTATTGATGTATTTCAGTTTGGAAATCTGAGGGTTTTCATCGACATCATCGTCGGTGCCCGCGATCGAGAAGAGATGGTTGGGGAAACTCTCAGAGCCGATCGTGTAAAAGAACTCATCGGGCAGCGCGAAGGTCTCGGCATACTGCCAGTAGTTAGGAATATCTGCCTGGTAGAACTGCGAATCGGCCACATCCATCTTTTTGCCGTTAATGTACTGAATTGCCCCGGAGATTTTCGAGAAGCCATCCATCTTTCCATGGTCGTATCCGGTAAGGAATGCCGGATAATTGTGAGCCAGGTCAAAGATCAGGCGATCAGGCTGATGATTCAAGGGGTGTACTTTGCCTTTTGGATCCTTATAAGTCGTAGCCCCGTCGGCACCGGGAAAGGTGCCGAACATGCTATCAAAGCTGCGGTTCTCCTTCACCATAATCACAATGTGCTTGATAGGATTGGCTGCTTGAGGCGCTGCCTGCACTGTACGCGGTGTTGCGAGAGGGCGCAGGCCTGCGAACACGAGTAGAAGTATAAAGGCGCTCCAGAGATCCATCTGTTTTGATGCTACATATCTCTTGCACCCGGAACCTTGCGCATTCATTCCCTGTCTCTCCGAATCTTCTATCCAGCGATGAAGCAAACCAGCTCCTGGAGGCAATTTGCTTCATCGCTGAGGCAATGCCTGGTATCCCTTGCTAAGACCAGGCCATATTTCACATAAAATGAAACTGCTGCTTCCAGAAAGCGGAAAAAGCCTCTACCTGGATGCTTTACATACTCATGACCAATCACTTACCTCAGGGGATACCCCATCTAATAACTTGGGGCAAGTGCGAGTTTGTAAGATAAGCGGTGGCAAGGGATTCTGCGAAAAATCAAAGTCGTTGATCAGATTGTTGACCTGCTTATCCAATCCCCCTAGAGAGGGTAAGCCCAGTACTGTCTCCGCGAATTTCAGCATGGAAGGGAAGGTATACTGGGTATTGTCAATATAATGTGGCTTCGCGTACGGAGAGATTACAATCAATGGCGCGCGAAAGCCATATTCGAGATACTTGTTCGGCCCTACTGGTGGCACGACGTGGTCATAGAAACCGCCGAAGTCATCCCAGGTGAGGAAAATGGCGGTATTGTTCCAGAGCGCCTTATTGTTCATGATGGCATTGATCTGCTGCACAGTCCAGTTCTCACCGGCACAGACGCTTGCCCCGGGATGGTCGCTTACACTTTCAGGTTCAACTAACCAGCTGACTGTAGGCAGTTTGCCGGATGCGGCATCCTTTGCGAATTGATCGGAATTAGCGAAATGGATGTTCCATTGCGAGGTATCGCGAATATCCTTAATAGCGTCGTAAGCGTTCCACTGATAGCCATCTTGTTTTTGGGTTGGCGAGTAGGTTTTCCAGGAAATATTTTGTGCCGTCAGGAGATCGCCCAATGATTCAAAAGTGAAGCAAGGAAAGACATTTGATTTTTTCCCATTTGAGTGAATCTCCAACGCAGTGGTTTTCTTTGGGGCATCGCATCCCCATGTGTATGGACTGACTCCCTGGACGTGAAAATTGGGGATTCCGGAAACATCGTCGTCTGTCGCTGCGATAGAAAAGAGGTGATTGGGGAAGCTATCCGATTGGATGGTGTAGAAGAATTCATCTGGCAATGAGAATGTTTGTGCATATTGCCAGTAGTTGGGAATATCTGTCTGGTAGAACTGTGAATCGGCCTCATCAGTTGGTTTCCCGTGGACGTCTTGAATGGCCCCCTCGATTTTCGAGAATCCATCCATTTTGCCATGATCGTAGCCGATGAGAAATGAGTTATGATCGTGACCTATATCCAGGATGAGTTGGTCAGGTTGATGGTTCAACGGGTGTACTTTGCCCTTGGGGTCTTTATAGGTCGTCGCACCATCAGCACCGGGAAAGGTGCCGAACATACTGTCGAAGGTACGATTTTCTTTGACCATAAAAACGATGTGTTTGATAGGATAAGATTTTATGGGAGCCGCTGTTGCTCTATTTTGAGGGATCGAAATCGGGCTAAAGCTGAGTACGAATACCAGAATTGTTGTAGCGAACCCGATTCGCGCCATTTTCGAGGTTCTAAACCTGCCCCACAGGAAATCATAATGATACTTCAGTTGCTGGTTCATACTGCAACCTTTCACAAAAATAGAAGCTATCTGAAGCTAAAGCATAAGTAAGATAGAGCAAGGTGACCTGGCATTTGCAGAAGGTGCCAGGCTCAACCTGGACACAAATTACTTACATGTTTTCCCACATTTCGGAAGGCATACATTCTTATGTGGGCAGCAGGTTTTTATGGCACAAAATGAGCCACTGGGGCAATCGGAGTCTGATTTACACTTCTTCTCATTGTTATTGCAGATGTTGACAATGCATCCACAGGTCCCTGTACCCTTGCTGTTCAAAAAGCAGAAGCAATTTTTATTGTGCCCGCAGGGAGAGAAAGTGCCACCGCATGTTGCAGGATTGTGGCAGGCACCTGATTTAGAATCTGGATTTGATTCTGCCAGGGCCTGTCCTGGTATCCAGGAAGCAAAAGCTGCTCCTGCCAGTGAGCCGGCAACACGCTGTAGTGCCTGGCGCCGGGAAAGCTTATCATCTGCCATTGTTCTGGTGATATCTTCGAACCAGTTTGCCATCATCATCTCCTTTTCATTATCGACTGAAACAGAACGAAGCCACTACCTGCTTAGAGAAATGCAGGTAGTGGTCCTCATTGCAGTTTACTACTAGACGGTGGCCGGTTTGGGTTTCATCTTCGCATACTTTTTTGCTGTAGCATTTGCCAGATCAAAAATCGCGTCCGCGCCAGCTACCGGCTTGTCTGTAACAATGCCATTTTCGTCGATGATCAACCCCATCGGCGTGCCCCTGGCACCGAACAGATCACCAATTGCGAAATCCTCATCAATCAAAACGGTTGAACGTATTCCCTGCTTCCTGTTCTCGGTTACGGTGCCGTTTGAAACGATGAACAACTGAGGAGCTCCTTTAGGTGGCCTGGCCTCCCATGCCTTCAAAGTGGGCAACATATCTTGACAGTAGCCGCAGCTGGGACTCCAGAAGATCATGAGGGTCGGTTTGCCCAGGAAATCGGATAGCTGAACCATATTTCCATCGAGGTCTGGCAGCGTAACATTTGGAGCAGGCCCACCAATGGGGGCGAATATAGTCTCGTTCGGCTGCCCCAGGACATTATGTGTCGGCAGATTTTTAGGTTTTTGTAATTTGATATTCGTGGTCTCATCTTTTATGAGATCACGAATCGCATCTTCGCCTTCAGCAACCTCACAGTGAATCGAGCCATCGGTGCGGATGATGACCGCAGAGGGAGTTGCTCTTACCTGGTAGGCCTCAGCAACCTCGCGGTCTCTCTGCAGAAGCACCGGAGCGATGCCATACTCGGTCGCCTTTGTGCGATTGAGATCAGCGCTACCCTGGCTGATGACCGCAAATGTTATTCTATCTCCGTACTCCTGCATCCATTCTCCAAGGTCGGGCATCATTGCCTGGCAGGGACCGCAAGTAGGACTGGAGAATACAAGCATGACCGGCTCACCACGCTCGAGCAGAGAGCCGAGGGTAACAAGGTCGCCATTCAGATCTGGAAGCGCAAAATCAGGAGCATCTTCACCTTCGGGTAAGCCTATCCAATCTTCGGAAGTCTCTGTAGCTGTGCTTCCTGATTCGACGGCTTCGAGCCGTATGGTCAGTTTGCCGATCTGGCGCAGCATCTCCATCAGGAGCCAGCTCTCACCAACAAGCAGTGCTACCACGATGATGCCGAAAATCAAGCCTATGCCCTCGGCGAGATTCAGATCCCCAATCCAGGCAACCATGCTGAGCTCTGGGGTGTTTGGCCCAAATCCAACGATAAGACCCGCGATGACGGCCAGAACGAGGTTGCGGATGAGTGTACTCCTACCAATAGCAGAGGAATAGAACACACCAAAGCAATGGCAGTCCGGTTTGCGCCCAAGGGTCAGATTGTAGGTTATCCCAACAATGAAGAGCAGCAGCAGAACCAGTGCTCCAATGGCTCCCCACCAGGCAGAAGCTGTAGGAATGAGGGCCACTGCCACTGCAAGTTCAGCAAGCGGTAGAACAATTCCAAGCGGGGCGGCAAGGAAATCCGGCAAGCTAAAGTCCCTCATAGCCTGCTGTGAACCCTTAAGATCAAGCAGCTTACCAACTCCGGCGACGAGGAATACTACAGCGAGTACCAGGCGTGCTAAGAGGAGCACAATACTCATGACAAAACCTCCCAATTATGGCGATGAACTTTCCGGGTACTGGTCAACCCTATGCACCTGATAGACTGTTGAGTTGAGGTGAAAAGGGTTAAAGAAATATTTCCAGGTGAAAGTTTTAGATTTGTCAGGCCGGTTCAAAAAGATACCGACAAGGGGTGCGGGGATGCCGGTTGGCACCCCCGCACTGTTTTTGAAAACGCAATCAGTTCTTCGCGTTACGCGCAGAACTAACGGCCCGCTACGGTTGTGCCATGGCCACTGCCAAGGGCGCAGTTGCGGTTCTTTTTCTTGGCACAGTTGGGGACGCACACGCCCGCCGAGGTGCCGCAGTTACAACCGTTCTGGTCGATGCAGACGCTGCCCTTGGGACACTTGCTCGAGCTGGAGCAGGTGGGGATCTGCGAGCAGTAGGAGTTACAACCGCAGACTGCCTTGCCGCTCAGGCTGGTGAAACAGTAGCAGTTCGAGTTGCTGATGCCAACACAGTTGTACAGGTTGCCGTTGGTGCAGGTCAAACCGCCATTGGGGCAATGTTTGTTGCCTTTGGCCAGGGCCAGACCGGGGATCGCGGAAGCGGCCGCTACGCCGGCGACAGTGCCGCCCACGCGGCGAAGGGCTGTACGGCGGCTGATTTTGTCATCGGCCAGGGTTTTGGTTACGTTCTCGAACCAGTTTGCCATCGTCATCTCCTTGTGAATTGTGTTGGAGGCATTTGTGCTGTCCTTCAGCATCCTGTTCCACGACGTGCGGAACCTGCCTCATCAATACAAAAGTAACAACAAATCACTAGTGACCCCTACGTACAGGAACTTGCGACAGGTAGATTTCGATCTGAAAGGCACTGGGAAGCATCCCTGTATCTCTGCTTTACCAGCAGCCAGCTACTTCAAAGTAGCCGCGTTATGCCACCCGTCTCCTTTACAGTAGAACCTTTAGCTCCTGATCTTAAGAGGACATGGGCCGCACTACAAGGACGATAAAACACAAACGAGTAGAATCCTAAACTGCTCGCACAAAATAAGCACATCCGCATGGATGCATGCAGACCGCATCAGCCAAATCGCCTGGAAACGTATCGAGCAATTTCTTGTTCCACCCTTATACAAACAGCCCATAATATGACTGTTGTACACAAATTGACGAAATCAACAGACATTCGCTTATAACGTTAGACAACATATTCGGGAACTCAGGGCACCTGGTGAATAACGTTCCGTTCCCCCCAAACGTACGCTTCAGCATGAACTGTCTGTTTACCAGCAACATAGATATGCTACGCGCTGAATTTTTCAGGTCATCAGTTTCTTCTGTTGACAAATTGTAGCATGTACCAGTGATTTTTGTCAAGCCTTTACAGGGTCTTAATATCAGTGAATCGCCATATGAAAGTACAATTTCGTCGCATGTTTTGTATCATCTGTATCAAATTGTATCAAATTGTGTTATACAAGTATCTCATCATGTCATACAAATCCTCATGAGAAGCCATGTCAAATTTGAGCCTGAAAATAAGCCCGGATTGCATTAGCAGACGAGCAAGAGAGCATGAGTAATTCTACTGAAATAAGGGTCGTTCCAAGTTTGATAGGTGGATATCGGGAGGGCGACCACAAGAGTGCGCCCTTACTATGACATGTTTATTGGCTCGTCATCATAGTAAGGGCATTCCCTCATGGTCGCCCTCTTCCCTTGCCTACTATCCCTTTGGCTTCGTGGCTTTTAACGAGAACATGAGCGGCAACAGCTTCTGCTTTTGCGGATCTTTGAAGCGCCAGAATTTATTCTCGTCCTCTTCCATATCAGGGAAAGGGTCCCAGGCGCAAAACGGGTGTTCATGCAGGAAATCAATGCGTAGACCAGCTGTGAGTAGCGAGCCGAAAATCTCGCTGAAGGAATGATTCCATCCATACGTCGTATGATGCTCCATCTGTGCTTCCTTCTCGGCATAGGTGCCTTGCGATTCGTCTTTTATCGGTTCTGACGAAAAATAGGGGTAACCGACTTTGAGCTCCGGTCCCTTTTCGTCAATAGTCCACATAAAAGGATGCCCATCGGCTATATAGAAGAATCCTCCGGGTTTGAGATAATCGGCGATGAGTTGTCCCCAGGGCTGCAAATCAGGGAGCCATCCAATAATGCCATAGGAAGTAAAGACGATATCAAATTGGGCAATGGGAGGAAGGACGCTGCGTAAATCGTAAATGTTGGAGCAGATAAAATTTGCCTCTATTCCGACATCCCTGCTGATGGCCTTTGCCAGCTGAATGGCCTGGTCAGAAAAATCGATGCCCGTTACCTTTGCGCCCAATCTTGCCCATTCTATTTTTCTTTCTATACAATACCATAACGATTTGCCCCTGGTACTCACCGCTCGTCATCTAGAGCACGCTTCACCTCCATTGAGCTGCCCGTCTCCTAGTAAGGGCGCACCCTTGAGGTCGCCCTCCAGTTCAATCCTTATGAACATCGCTATAAGAACTTCACTGGCATGGAACTGTTATCGATTGCGACACGTGTAAACAATATGGCAAAATGCTTGTGTAATGCAACCGGATAGACATTTTTGGTCTTCTCCTCGTGTGGTCGCTGATCCTTTTGTTGTAAATCTAGAGCGGTGTGCGTAAAGATTGAGCTGGAGGGCGACCTCAAGGGTACGCCCTTACAATGATACGGATAGCTCAATGGAGATGAACCGCGCTCTAGTTCGTAGGTAGCGTTTCCTTTTAACTGGCATAAAGCATAAGAACAGGAGTTACACATGGCAACTGCACAAAGGAACTCACTCTGGCGCGTCAAGCCGGTTGACCTGATTCTGAAACAAAGTGACGAGCATGAGCATGGGCTTAAGCGTGTATTGGGTCCTTTCAGCATCACACTGCTGGGTATTGGCGCTATTGTTGGCACAGGTATTTTTGTATTAACGGGTGTGGCAGCGGCGAAGTATGCGGGTCCCGGGCTAATACTTTCATTCGTCGTAGCAGGAATTGTGAGCGGCCTGGCGGCAATTTGCTATGCTGAATTCGCAAGCACCGTACCCATAGCAGGCAGCGCCTATACTTACTCGTATGCAACGCTCGGAGAACTGATTGCCTGGATTATCGGCTGGGACTTGATCCTGGAATATGCAGTAGGTGCAGCCGCAGTTAGCATTGGCTGGTCTGGATACCTGGTTGACCTGCTCAAAGGTGCCTTTGGCGTAACCCTTCCAAAGGCGCTTACTGCATCTCCCTTTTCGGGTGGAATCATTAACTTGCCTGCCTTTCTCATCATACTCGTTATCACGGGTTTGCTGATTCTTGGTACCTCTGAAAGCACCAAAGTCAATAATACCATCGTGGTCATCAAACTCGCGGTGATTTTGTTCTTTCTTGTGATAGGCTTTGGCCATATCAATGCAGGCAATTGGAATCCATTCCTGCCTTTCGGCGTTGGAGGAATCTTTCGTGGCGCCAGCATCATCTTCTTTGCCTATATCGGCTTTGACCAGATTTCAACCTCGGCGGAGGAGGCGCGCAATCCTGCTCGCGATTTGCCAATCGGTATCTTCATGAGTCTGTTGATCTGCACCATCCTCTATATCCTGGTTACGGCAGTGCTGACCGGGGTAGTGCGCTACACCCAGTTGAATGTGGCCTCGCCGGTATCGCATGCGCTCATCTTGCTAGGTCTGAATGCTGCCGGGTCAATCATCTCGGTGGGCGCCCTTTGTGGTCTGACGACGGTACTGATCGTGCTGCTTTTTGGCCAGAGCCGTATCTTCTTTTCGATGGCTCGCGATGGCCTGTTGCCGCGTTTCTTCTCGATCATTCACCCGCGCTTCCGCACGCCCTACCTGTCGAGCCTGCTTGTCGGGATGGCCGTGGCGCTGGTGGCCGGCTTGACACCGATTGATGTGGTGGCTGAACTGACCAATATTGGAACGCTGGCTGCATTCGTACTGGTTTCCATCGGCATCCTGATCCTGCGTCGCACGCAGCCGAATCTTCGACGTGGATTCCGCGTGCCTCTGGTACCCCTGATACCGATCCTCTCTGTTATCGGTTCGGTTGTGCTGATTGTCAGTCTGCCGTGGGTTACGCTTGTGCGCTTCGTTGTCTGGTTGGCGATTGGGCTGGTCATTTACTTCCTCTATAGTAGGCGCCACAGCCGTTTGCAAGAGGGAGCAGGGAACTATGCAGAAGATGGTATGGTTGAAAAAAGGTGTTTAGAGCTGGAGTAAGCTTTGTGCTATACTGATCAGCGTAAGTGGAGATGCTTCATTCATAAAAGGGATGTAGGGACAGTGCCTGGTGCCTGTCCTTCTCAGGGGTTCGAGGACAGGCACCAGGCACTGTCCCTACAGGAATAGAGACTCGAGAGGAACAGGCCATTTGAGAAGCCTGCGCCTTCTCAAATGGCCTGCTACAAGTAGTGGGAAGAAAAGACGAAAGGGGGATTCAACCGTCTTGCGCATTGTTATTTTTCGTATAGCCTACATCGGAGATACGATGATAGCCCTCCCTCTGCTACGCGAGCTGCGCGCGAAATATCGCAACGATCATATCACCTATATCGGCAATCCGGTCACATTACCACTCGTCGAGGCCTGGGGGCTTGCTGATGAGACTATGGCACAGGATGGAAGTGTGTCAATTGAATTGTACTCGAATGAGGGCCTTTCCACGCCTCATTGGTTGCAGTTGTTTCAGCGGACTGACCTTGCCATTTCCTTGATGCGCAATAAGACTGATGAACTTATGCGGAATTTGCGCAAAGCGGGTGCCAAAGAAGTAATAGCCGCGGATGAATTCCAGGTTGGCCTTTCCCCGAAACATGTATTGCAAAAGCTGGCGGAGTCAATCGGCATAAACAACCTCGACGCCAACAATGTTCCCCCTTTTAGATTGAAGGAGAATGATTTTAACCCTACCAGGCGGCCTATTGTCATTCATCCGGGACGTGGAAAGGAAGACGCGAGATGCTGGAAAGCGGCTTCCTATGCCTCGTTAATAATGCGGCTTGTACGCGATGGACAACCTGTGATTTTGCTGGCCGGGCCGGCTGATCTAGACCAGCTCAAAGAAGTGCTGAAGCGCCTTCCATCTTCGCTGCCAACAGACGTGGTATCGGTTATGAAGAACGCACCCATGGTGGAGGTGGCGAAGGTGATGGAGCAGAGCAAGTGCTATATTGGTTCAGACTGCGGAATGACGCATATGGCGGCGTTGACCCCAGTTCCTGTCGTTGCGCTTTTCGGCCCGATCTATCCTATGCCTCCTTTAGGGCCGCGAGTCGAGCTGATAAAGGACCGGTTAGAGCGTCTCTCTGTTGATAAGGTTCTGGCGAGCCTCCAGAAGTACGTTTGAATGGTGAGCGGGTCGAAGTACAACTTATGACAGCAAATGTTATACATATTTCCTGACGCAATCAAACACTCGCTCGACAGGCAGTTGCTCCAAATCATCCTCCACTATCAGCTCAACTGATGGGCCTAAAGGATGCATGGGAATCACCCAGTTTGGTAAGAAAAGTGCAACCGTTGGTACACCTATCAATGCTGCCATATGCGTCATACCGGAGTCATTGCCCAGATAACATTTGCACTGTTTGATCCATTCAGTTGCTTTCAATAGAGGTGCGTTTTGCAGGATGGTGAGCAGTTCTGGTTGTGGTGGGACGATGAGATGTTGACGCACTTCTTGCAGTACTTGCTCATCCATAGGTCCAGCTAGCAAGAGGACTGGTTGCTGGAGGGACAAAAGACGATTGATGACAGCGGCGAAAGAAGGAGCCGGCCACCTTCTAGCGGGATTTGAGCAGCCGGGATGAATGGCAATCGGGGCATTGTTGAGGATGAAGCTATGTTCTTCACTCTGCGTGGCCGGCAAAGATCGCTCGTTCCACAAGTTCGCACAAAATATGGCCTAGCAGTAGGTGTGCTTCCTGGATGCGAGGAGTTTCTGTGGAAGGCACACAGATGCAATACTGCGCCTCCAGTTTGAGCAAGCCGCCATTTTCACCGGTCATTGCAACAGTAATCATGCTGCGATGAGGCGCGGCCCGCAGCGCCTCTAAGACGTTGCGTGAGTTGCCGCTGGTGGAGATGCCAATGGCCACATCCCCTGCCTGGCCGAATGCCTCGATCTGGCGAGAGAAGACGAGATCGTAGCTATAGTCGTTGCTTATGGCAGTAAGCGTAGAGGGATTGACCGTTAACGCCTGTGCCGGTAGAGGCGGTCGGTCCAGGTAGTACCTGCCGACAAACTCTGCGGCGATATGCTGGGCGTCGGCTGCACTGCCGCCGTTGCCAAATAAAAGCAGCTTGTGACCGCTTCTGATGGCTCCAATAATCCTGTCTGCTACCTCAGCACAGACCTCGGTGTAGTTCAGAAGACGTTGTTTGGTCGCAATACTGTCCTGGATGCGCTGCCTAATGACAGCTTGAAACTGTGTTATGGACTCGATCTGATTCTCGCTCTGCATTGTTGTCCTGACCATAACCGTTTAGCCACCATGTTGCGGGAACGCCTGGCGATGCTGACCCGCAAGTGCCGGCACGCGACTCACTGTCTGATAGCACTCGAAGCCAAGATGTATCTGATCGGCTGCGCCTACAATTTCTGCTGGCCCCATCAGAAACAGAGTAGACATGTTAACAGTATAATCATGCTTGATAGTTCAAGTAAAAAATAGCAGTGCAGTAGCCACTTTGGGGGATAAGAGAGAGTAAAACGGCTACAACAAAAAGCCCTGTTCTGTTCAATTTCTGACGTTTTGATATAAGGGTTGCCAGGAGAAAAGGAAGGTGGTAGGGTAGAGAAAAAAGGGGGAAGCCAATGAGCCAGGAGGAAGAGAAGGCAGGTGCGCCCAGTGTGATCCAGGAGCGTTTAGCGTGGCAAGTGGCCAGACGAGATGATCGACAGGTGGCCCAGGCACTCTACGCGGGAGAAGAAATCGAGGAGATGCACGAACTGAGGGAGGCGGGCTTGCTCGACGAGTTTTTTGCGTTTTTAGAGGAAAGCGGGATGCTGCGGCTGCTCTCGCAGCAAGAATTGCCTGGGGTGCAACGAGTGGTGATCCCCACGGTGCAGTTTGTGCTGTTGTATCTGCTCAAAGTGCTGGTGGGAGCCGAGTCGATGAATGAACTGCCGCGCGTACTCTTCAGCAACGTGGCGCTGATGGAACTGATCGGCTTTAATGCGCATCAGATCGAGCAGGGCTTCACCAGGCGGGGCGAGAGCCAGCGCAAAAGCAAGAAGAAGCAGGGACCCCTCACGCCGCAGTGTCTAGCCGACAACATCTGTAAACTGAGCCGAGAGCAGATGGAAAGGCGGTTTAATCAGATGGTGCAGCTGCTCGTCAAGCGGGGACTGCTTGCTGGCAAACGGCAGGTGGCTCTCGATGGCTCCCAATTGCCCACTGCGCCCACCTTTGCCGGGGCAGGCAAGCTCAAGCAGACGCGCAGCGTCAAGATCAAAGGGCAAAAGGAACAGGCCACCGAAGAGTACTATGTGTATGGCTTCAAAGTGCTGGTACTCATTGATGTGCCAACCCGATTGCCGCTGGCCATGAAAGTGGTGCCGATTCAGGAGTACGAGGGGCGCTGGCTCGTGCCGCTCTTAGAGCAAGCCCGGCACAATCTGGGCGAGGGAGGGCCCATTGAGAGCATCGTCATTGATCGCGGCTATCTGGATGGGGCCGACTTATGGCAGCTGCACAAGCTCGGAGTGTTCTTTGTGATCAGGAGCAAAGCAGGCATGGCGGTGACGGCGGATGCACAGGCTCTGGCCAAAGGCGAGCGCGCTCAAGTGCGCGAGCTGCGGGTGGGTCATGGGCATGGCAAAGCGGCCAGCGAGGAGGTGCTGCGCACCGAACTGGTGGGCATTGAGGGACTAACGAGCTATGATGCCTATGGGGATTCCGAGCAGACCAAGTTCGCCCATCGCCGTGATTACACGGGCCAGTCCCTCAACGCCGTGGTGGTGCGGCGCTGGAACAATCGGCTGCCCAGTGCCGAGGGTGCGGTCTACTTGACCAATGGCGAAGTCTCCGACCCCTTTGTGCCCTTTGATCGCTATGACGCCCGCTCGGTCATTGAGAATGGCCTCTTCAAAGAGGGCAAGTATCCCTGGCACTTAGGCCGTTTCCCCAAGAAAAGCGAGGCCGCTGTCATCGTGCATGTTCACTTCACCGTGCTGATGATGGCCCTGACGACCGCCTTTCGTTTGTGGCACGCCCAGCCGTCAAAAGGAGCAGCGAGCCTGAGTACAGCGTTGTTAGGTGGAGAAGGGACCGCTCGTTGGCGTCAGCGACTCAAAGAGGAGAATCGCGACAAAGTGATCATCTTTGTGGGGGCGGCCTATGGCATTTTTCATCTGGCCGAACTCGCTGTGCTGAGCGGTTTACGCCTCCAACGCCTTCCCTCTCCGCTCGGCTCTCGCCAGGACATTCTCCTGCGCTTTGGCATTAGTCCCTGATCCTTATATCAAAACGTCAGCAGTAGTAATTGTTTGTTTGACATATTCGTAGCCTTTCTGCTATAATCCATGGGCACTCATATGACGGAGCGGCCACGTGCCGGGTGAATCCGCACTCTGCATGGCGGTCGCCCCTGATATAGACGGTTTTTGGATTTCGCCCATGAGAGGGGCAGATGTTTCGGGAAGGATTAGTACTTACATGCCCAATAACCCGTCTGCGGAAAAGCGCATGCGCCAGGAGCAAAAGCGCCGCTTGCACAATCGCAGCATCAAATCACTTGTAAAGACACGTATTACAAAAGCTCGCCAGGCTATCAATGACGCAGATGCGAATGCCGAAGCTGCTGTACGGGCCGCCGTGAGCGAGTTGGACCGCGCCGCCAAAAAGGGCGTCATTCATCGTAATAACGCTGCTCGCCGCAAATCGCGCCTGATGAAGCAGCTCAATAGCATCAATTCATAGGTTTTTGCGCAGAAGGCTCCGCTTCACCACGGATCGAAGTGAACTTGCTACTTCTATCTATGCCCGCTGAGCATGACGCGCACAGGAGGTTGTGAAGGATGGCCGACAAACAAGCAGTAACGAAGTCTGCCGGACCCGCGCTGCTGGCCGCGGTTGAAAGCGCCCAGTTGCGTAAAGATATACCAGAGATTCAATCAGGCGATACGGTACGCCTGCAAGTGAAGGTCGTTGAAGGAAACCGCGAACGCTTGCAGCCGTTTGAGGGCGTTGTGATGCGCCTGCGGGGTGGCGGCGTGAACCGCAATTTTACCGTTCGTCGCATCACGCATGGCGTGGGTGTCGAACGCACGTTTCTCCTCAATTCTCCACGTATCGAGAAGATCGAGATAATTCGCCATGCCCGCGTGCGCCGCAAGCAGCTCTACTACCTGCGTGGCCTGACAGGTAAGGCTGCGCGCTTAAAGGAACTGCGCCCTAAGACGAGTAAAGAGATTGCAGCTAAAGAGGCAGCTCGCGCTTCCAAAACCGTCGCACCAGATACCAGCAGTGAGAATACCGAAGAATAGTCGACAAGAACCCACGCTCGATGAAGAAATGGCCCTGTTTGCTCAGGGCTGTTCTTTTATCGCCGGACTCGATGAAGCAGGCCGCGGTTGTCTTGCCGGACCTGTTGTAGCTGCCGCTGTTATTTTACCACTGGAGAAGGGTTGTCTTTCTCTCTTTGCCGGTACACGCGACTCCAAACAATTAACCGCTCCTGACCGTTCTCGACTATATGAAATTATTATGCAGCATGCCCTCACGGTCGGCATAGGCATCGGCTCTGTCGAGCTGATCGACGAGCACAATATTTTGCAGGCCACGAAGATCACCATGCGTACTGCGCTGGCACAATTATCTCCTGCACCCCAGGCGCTGCTCCTGGATGCGCTGCTCTTACCCGGCGTTCCGCTTCCGCAGCGGTCCATCATTCATGGTGACGCATTGTGCCTCTCCATCGCGGCAGCATCGGTGATCGCCAAGGTCACACGCGACAGGATCATGTGCCAGCTTCACGAACAATATCCTGAGTATGGCTTCGCTCAGCACAAAGGATATGGCACCAAGGCTCACCTGGCAGCGCTGCGCGAATATGGCGCTACTCCAATACACCGCAGAAGCTTCGCGCCGGTACGCGAACTGTTTGGATTGTTCGCTCCGATTGATGGTGAGTCGTAGTAGTCCACCCCCGTCAGCCCATCATTGTACTGCCCAATGAAGCCCTTGGCGATGTTGAGGTTGCCTACATAGTAGCGCCCGTTGCCATAGGGGCCAAAGAGCTGGTTGCCTTGCACCGAAGCTCCGCCTGCTGACCAGCTAATGTCGGAGAGGATACTGCCCAGCGCATCGGTGAGCAAAAAGGAGGTGTTGTTAGCGTCCAGATCGCCAATCAGACGGCTGCCCAGGAAATAATAAGAGGTGTTGGACTGGTTGGTACCGCTGCCGCTGTATTGGTGTTCTTCGAGGCCAAACGGGTAGACGATGATGGTGGTGCCGTTGCTGGTGGTCGAACAGCGCAGGATGCGATTGCCGGTCGCGTCGTAGAGGTACTGCTCAAAGACCTATGAGAGATCTCATCTCATTTGAGTTGGCTTCATAGAATTGCGTAAGATAGTTCGTACTTCCATTAAAATCTGTCCCAACCGGTTTTTTCCACTTCCATCCTTCCCACACCCCCAGTAATAATCTTTCGGTGCATTCTCGACGAGCAACTCATCCCCCGTTGATAACGACACTGCCCGTATATTGGCATGGGTCTCGAATTTTCGAAACACCGCCTGCTTCATCACTTCATCCTTTATCTGCTCCCAATCAGATTGGTGGCCCGGCCACGCTGCGCAAACGCCTGAGCGAGTTGGAGGAGGCTGGCATTCAGGAAATCATCCTCCGCTTCTCCGATGTCTTGAATCTGGATATGCTGCGCTTCTTTGCAAAAGAGTTGATTAATTAGCCGGTGAGAAACAAACGATAGCGATCCTGGATAAAGGCTAATTGCTCGATCTTCTCTTTATGTGACCGAGCCCGGAAGACGTTTCCATTTACCTGATAGAAAGGCAACTACGCTTATGAGTACTTCTATACCTTCTGCCCAACGCCATACATTTCAAGCACGCAGCAACGCCAGCGCCTCACTGACTGCTTTTCTGGCAATCGTCAGCCGCGACCTGCTCATAATGCTGCGAGAAATGCTCGTCTTTTTACTGCAAACATTGATCCAGCCGCTCTTTTTCCTGTTCGTATTCGGCAAAGTGCTCTCAACGATTGGAGCGGCCAACGCGAACTTTTCAATCGTCCTGCTTCCAGGTGTCGTAGCACTGACTGTATTCCTGACGGCCCTGCAAGGGCCAGCGGTTGACCTGCCCGCGACCTGAACGTCTTTCGCGAGATTGATGACCGCTTTGCTAGCGCTACTTCCAATTGAGCTGGTAGCCATCGAGAAGGTCTTGCTGGCCACGCTGCGCGCGCTCACAGGCGGAGCGTTCATCTTTCCTCTGGCCTACTTGATTCTGGGCAGCGCCTTCCAGGTACGCGCCGACCTGATAGGGGTCCTGATTGGTCTGATGGCGCTGGTCGCCCCGGTCGGAGCCGCCATCGGCCTGCTGTTTGGCACTTCAGTCCGGCTTTTTCATCGCCGTGTAATAAGCTAAAGGCCCTTGACTTTCTCTCCCGTTCATGGTATAAAATGAATGACGTTCATTCAGCATCTTTAAGAGGACTTATGCCGGAGACTACGAGAGAAGACACACGCACGAAGCGCCGCGCTATCCTTGATGCAGCAGCGGAGTTGTTCGCCAGGCAAGGATACGAGAATACCACGATTGCCGATATCGCACGAGCGGCAGGTATGGCCGTGGGTACGGTCTATCTCTATTTTCATAACAAACACGAAATTTATAATAGTGTCTCCATCGACTGGGTAGAAGCGATTGCCACGGTTCTGCAAGACCCTGCTATTCTTGCTTTACCAATCAGACAGGTGCCGCGCGCCGTCATTGAGGCCTCATTCCGCATTTGCCATGATAATAGGGAATTGATGCCGCTCTTCCAGGTCGATGTGCAGTCGGCTGAGGAAATCTGGCAGCATAAGCTCGCTGAGGGATCGATTACAAAGGCGCTCGATGCTTTCCTACGGCAGGCTATCGAGCAAGGTCAACTGGCGCCTTTCGATACAGAAATGTACGCCAAAATCCTGTTCGGAATGGTTCATTCCGTGCTTTACGAGTGCTACTGTATTGAGCACGGCGAAAACGAGGAACTCTACCGCGAACGTACCATCGAGGTTGTCGAGCGCCTTTTTTTTGGGCCATCCTTGATCGTCGAATCCGAGCAATCGAGCCAATAAAAATTTTTGCAACCCGAACCAATTTTTATCGTATTGTAAAATGTATGCGGCGTGATGAATGAACTTCATTCACTTGAAGCGAACAGAACGCCACTCTATACACCAGGAGCCAATTCAAAAACAAGTATGAATTTGTTCGTTTTTTAGTGTAATGAATGAACTTCATTCAGAAAGGTCAGGAACATGCTAACAAGACTTGGCGGCACATTTTATCGCGCGCGCTGGACCGTGCTCACTATCGCTCTGCTGCTTGTTGCGGCAGCGGCCATCTATGGTTTTGGCGTCTTCGGTTCCCTGAAAACCGGAGGATTCGTCGACCCGGCCAGTGAGTCGTCGAGAGCGCAGAATGTGCTGAACACGAAGTTTCCCAACTCGTCGGCTGATGTTATTATCCTCATGAGCAGTCCTACGCTGCGTGCAACTGACCCGGCTTTTACGGATGCCGCGACACAGTTGCTCGCGGCACTAAAAGCGAGGTCAGAGGTCACTTCGATTACTTCTTACTATTCAACACATAATGCGAGTTTTCTCTCCCGCAATGGCCACGAGACGTTCGCCATTGTCCACCTGGCATCGCAGGACGAATCCACGAAGGAGAAAGAGTACAAGGCCATTGCGCCGCTGATTAGCTCGCCGGAGTTACAAACGCTGGTCGGCGGGAATGTTCCGGTCAGTGTGGCGATCAATACGCAGACGAGCGCTGATCTTGAGCGCGCCGAGATGATTACGTTGCCTATCGTGGTCATTTTGCTGCTCATCGTCTTTAGTGGGCTGGTCGCGGCTGCGCTGCCGCTTCTGATTGGGGGAGTAGCTATTCTAGGGGCATTCGCCGTCTTGCGTGTCCTGGCAGGCTTGACGGATGTCTCGATCTTTGCCATCCAGGTGGTCACGATGCTGGGCCTGGGACTGGCCATCGACTACTCGCTCTTCATTGTCACGCGCTTCCGAGAGGAGCTGCAAGCAGACGAAAACGATGTACGCGGCGCGATACAACGAACGATGGCGACTGCGGGACGTACTATCCTGTTTTCAGGTTTGACGGTCAGTACAAGCCTTTTGAGCCTGCTACTCTTCCCTGAATTCTTCCTGCGCAGCATGGCTATGGGTTCTATCGCGGCGACGCTGGTTGCGCTGTTGGCCGCGCTGACCATCTTACCCGCGGTGCTGGCGCTTCTTGGAAAGCGCGTCAATGGCCTCTCGATTCAGGGATTGTTTCGTCGCAGAACATCAAAGAGCTCCAGCAGTTCCGGTGAAGCTCATGGAGCCTGGTACCGGCTCTCGCAGGCTGTGATGCGCTGGCCCATTCCGGTCGCCCTGGTTGTCGTCGCTATCCTTGTGCTGCTTGGCACACCCTTTTTACATGCCTCGTTCGCGACTCCAGGTGTAACCGTACTCGCGCCCGACCAACCTGCTCGCATAGTCTCAGACCGGCTATCACAGGATTTTGCCCAGGAGGGATCATCGCAGCTTGAGATTGCCGTCAACACTCCTGGTAATGCTCTTTCTGCCACGAACCTGACAAGTCTGAACGCCTATGTGCACGCAATTGCAGGCATTCCGGGGGTGATTCACATACAGAGCCTTGTTAGCGTCGATCCATCTCTTTCGCTTGCCGATTACCAGCAACTCTATGCGCACACGGCAGCTAATCCGCAACTGGCGGCAGTGGCATCTCAACTGGCGAATGGAGATACGACGCAGCTCACCGTAGCTATGCAACCGGCTGAACGGTCCCAGGCAGCAGAAGATATCGTGAGCCAGGTGCGCGCCATCAAAACGCCGGCAGGATTTGTGCCGCTGGTCACCGGAGTCACTGCCCAACAGATGGATCAGATTGCCAGCCTGGGCGCAACGCTTCCCTATGCGCTGGCAGTAATCGCCATCGCTGTCTTTGTACTGCTCTTCTTAATGACCGGCTCTATACTGATGCCTATCAAGGCCATCATCTTGAATGTGTTGTCGCTTTCGGCCACTTTTGGCGCGCTGGTCTGGATTTTCCAGGATGGGCACCTGGAAAACCTGTTGCACTTCCAGTCACTCGGCAGCCTTGATTCGACACAGCCGATTCTGATCTTCGCCATCGCCTTTGGCCTCTCGATGGACTACGAAGTCTTTTTGCTCAGCCGCATTAAGGAGCGCTTCGACGCGACCGGCGACAATCGAGCCGCCATCGCCTCTGGCATGCAGCGCACCGGCTGGCTCATCACGAGCGCGGCGGCGCTCCTGGCGGTCGTCTTAGGGGCATTTGGAACTTCCAGGATCATCTTTGTGCAGGAGATCGGCATTGGACTGGCTATCGCGGTGATTATGGACGCGACACTGGTGCGTATGCTGCTGGTACCGGCGACGATGCGCCTGCTCGGACAATGGAACTGGTGGGCGCCTGCTCCCCTGCGCGCCGCCTGGCGATGGGTAGGATTAACTGAAAGCACGGGCCACTCGCAGGCAACAAAGATTGAAGACAGAGCCTCCTCTAAGGCTCGTGTCTAGATTTTAGGGATGGCATCCACGGGCGCGGCATATTGAAAACAGAGGGATACCTTGCTCTTGACTTGTTCGCTTCAGTGATAGATGCTATACGTATACACATCACTCAGGAACAAGAAGTTAGACGGTCAGACTTTCTCATGCGAACTCAAGGTATCAGAGCAGGGATAGGGTATTCCTTCACCGGATGCGCCTTATCCTTGCTCCCTTTATTCATGGCTGGAGCAATTTATCATTATTCTCGCGAATCGGATCAAATTTCGTCTTTTATCGCTCATCAACCGGGCCGGTCTGATTCGTTTCTATATACGGCTGCGAGGAGTAGACGCGGCGCTGGATTTCGCGCGAGGTTTGCCGGCGGCGCTGCAGCCAATGGTGGTGGCCGGAATCCTGCGTAAAACATTACTCGCGGCTGCCCAGGAGAGCAACTGGATGCATGAGAGCGTCAGAATGGCGGCGACAGCCGGCACGCGGTTCGACTTTCCGCTGGTGGTGCTTTCGCATGGCAAGCCCGATATGTTCGAGGGCATGATGCTGGAACGGGAGATAGAAAAGGCCGAGGAGTCGTGGCGGCAAATGCAGGCTGAGATGGCCAGACTCTCACCACAGGGGAAGCTGATTATCGCCGAAAATAGCGGCCATATAATCCATATCCAGCAGCCCGAACTGGTGATTGAGGCAATTCGTGAAGTGATTGAGCATATCAGGGAAAAGAGAAGGAGTGATGATGCCTGAATATGTATGGGGGCGCAACCCCGTTTTAGAGACACTGCATTCGTCGCGCCGGATCAAGCGCATTCTGCTGGCAGAGGGGCAGCGCGGAAGTTCTCCTATCGCTGCTATCCTGCAAGAGACTGAACGCAGGCATATCCCTGTCGAAATTGTGCCACGCCAGCGCCTCGATCAGTTGAGCCAGGGAGCTGTACACCAGGGTTGCCTGGCAATCGTCGAAGCGCGTAAGTATGTCGATCTGGATGAGATTCTGGCCTATGCTCGTAACAAAAATGAGGCCCCTTTCCTGCTCATCCTGGATGCGATTCAAGATGTCAACAACCTTGGCTCGCTCTTGCGCACAGCGGAGGCGGTTGGCGTGCATGGAGTCATTCTACCCGTACATCATGCCGCTGAAATCAATGCCACAGTAGTCAAAAGCTCGGCGGGTGCGACCGAACATCTCCTCATTGCCCAGGAGACCAACCTTACACGCACTATCGATTACCTGAAGAAACAGAATATCTGGGTCATCGGGCTGGTTGGAGAGGCCAAAACTGGGTATGACCAGGCCGATCTGACGGCTCCCGTCGCGCTCGTCGTTGGCAACGAGGGCAAAGGTATCAGCCGGCTGGTGCGCGAGCACTGCGACCTGCTGGTGAAGCTGCCGATGCGCGGGCGGATCAACTCGCTCAATGCGGCGGTAGCTGGCAGCATTGCTCTTTATGAGGCATTTCGACAGCGCAACAAGCAGGGACAATGAGCCACACGTTACAACTCTCCGCGACATAACGTTTGTAGTATAGAATCAAATTTTATGTGATGTGAGAGGTTGTTTATGTTGCCTAAAATATTTCGCTGTTTCTTTTTACTGGTATGCTGCAGCTTCTGCCTGCTGGCATTCGTTGGCATACTCATACCGCGCACCTATGCTAGTGGCTCTACCAGTTCTGACTCTTTTCAATATAAAAACAAGGAAGTCAGTTCACCAATTGTAGGCTCACCTACGCCTTCGCCGTCTCCCTCGCCATCTCCCTCTCCCTCGCCATCTCCTTCTCCCTCGCCATCTCCCTCGCCATCTCCCTCGCCATCTCCCTCGCCATCCCCATCTCCCTCGCCATCCCCATCTCCATCTCCGTCTCCATCCCCGTCTCCCTCTCCCTCGCCATCGCCGGCGGCCACGCCTACAGCTACGCCAACTGCTACATCTACACCATCAAACGGGACAGGTGGTAATACGAACGGTGGTGGACCTAACACGGCCCTACTCTTCGCCATGGTAGGGTTAGGTATCATTCTGATAGTGACGGGTATCATCCTATTTGTTTTTTATTCCAGGGAAGTATGATAGATAAGCTCGTCGAGGGGGGCCGCCAGGGTACGCCCTGATTCCACTCTACCTATCATACCCTACCGTTTATGGCGGCTCTCGCGCGCCAGATTTCCTCCTTGATAGCGAGAATTGATTCTTGTAAGGAGACGATGCGAGTCTCATTACGCCAGCGCATTTTGATTTCGACGCCTCCGTTTTCCAGCGAGCGGCTGCTGGCGACTACTCGTACTGGTATACCGATCAGGTCGGCATCTTTAAGCTTGACGCCCGCGCTCTCCGATCGATCGTCATAGAGGATTTCGATGCCCGCCGCCAGCGCATAGTTATAGACATGCTCGGCGGCCATGAGATTTTCCTTTTTGTCGAGATCGAGACCGACCAGCATGACCTGGTAGGGCGCGATGGTAATTGGCCATATGATGCCTCTCTCGTCGTGAGATTGTTCGACTATGGCCGCCATGACGCGCCCGATGCCCATGTCGTAAGTTCCCATCACAATTGGATGCGCTACCCCCTCCGCGTCCAGGTAGGTGACATTGAACAGGTCACTGTACAACGTCCCTATCTTGAAGATATGTCCCACCTCGGTACCCCGAACGGTGCGCAGCGTCCCACCACAGCGCGCGCAGGTCGCACCCCCATAAGCGGAAGCGATATCTTCCCAGGCGTCGACGCGGAAATCTCGCGGATAGTTCACATTTTTGACGTGATAGTCAAGGCGATTAGCCCCCGCGACAAAGTTGTTGCCCATCTTCAGTGAGGGATCGGCGATGATGAATACGCGTTCGTTTTTCCCGACGGGCGAGGTATAGCCGGCGACGATTCCCGCTCTCTCAAGCTCTTCCGGCGTTGCCAGGTGTAAATCCGCGGCGTTGATGCCGGCCCGGTAGAGGACGTTGGTCAGTTTGACTTCATTAATCTCCAGGTCGCCGCGCACAATAGCAAGCACGAGCCTGCCACCTGCGGCGTAGCAGACAGCTTTGATGGTCTTCGCCTCTGGAATATGCAGGAAGTTTGCCAGGTCGCTGATTGTAGTAGCGCCCGGTGTATAAACCTCCTCCAATGCTGCCTCCGGCTCTCTGGGCAGCTCGATGCGTGCAAATTCGGCCTTCTCGCGGTTCGCGGCATATTGACACTTGTCGCATAGTATGGCGTCATCTTCACCAGCGGCGGTGACGGCAATGAATTCCTGCGAATCCTTGCCGCCAATCGCACCGCTGTCAGCCTCTATAACGATAAACTCTAATCCACAACGTGTAAAGGCGCGACGATATGCTTCGGACATAGCCTGATAGCTGAGTTCCAATCCCTCAAAATCGGCATCGAAGCTGTAGAGGTCCTTCATGATGAATTCTCGATTGCGGAGCAGGCCTCCACGAGGTCGGGGCTCGTCGCGAAATTTGGCGTTCACCTGGTAGATGAGTTGTGGCAGATCACGGTAGCTGCGTACAAACTCGGATACCAGGGATGTCGCAACCTCTTCGTGCGTCGGCGCCAGCACCATATCGCGCCCCTTGCGATCTTTCAACCTGAAGAGGACATCGCCCATCTTTTCAGCGCGCCCGGGGCGATCACTGGCAGGCCGCTTCTCCCAGAGATCCAGGGGTTGAATGATGGGCAAAATCACTTCCTGGGCGCCTACGCGGTCCATTTCTCCGCGCACAATCTCCATGATCTTGCGCAGGACGCGATAGCCGAGGGGCAGATAAGTATAGACGCCGGATGTGAGTTGGCGCACAAAACCTGCCCGCACGAGTAGCTCCTGGTTGCCACCTTCGCTGTCGCGTGGAGCTTCGCGCAGCGTTTTCGAGAGTAGTTCCGTTACTCGCATGATGGTTCCTCCTAAAACATTCGCCCACCCAGGGGAACATCTCTTGTCGGGCTTAAGAGAATGACGTTTCCATTGCCATCAGGAACTCCGAGCGTTAAGACTTCCGAGAAAAATGGGCCGATCTGACGGGGCGCGAAGTTAACGACGCCCATGACCAGTTTTCCCACTAATTCCTCTTTGCTATAGTTAGTGATCTGGGCCGATGAACGTTTGATACCGATTTCCGGCCCAAAATCGATGCTCAGTTTATAGGCAGGTTTGCGGGCCTGCGGAAAGTCCTCCACCTGCACTATCTTGCCGACGCGAATATCGACCTTTTCAAAATCGCTATAGGTAATCATGGTTGTTCTCGCTTAATAGGCCCGCGCAAAAATCGCTTCGCAGGTGGCGGGCTTGCCGGTGTAGATGGCTTGGCCCTTGACGCCGCCTTCGGGCTGATCGAATGGGATAACGCGCAGAGTGGCTTTGGTCTCTTCCTTGATAGCCAGTTCTGCCTCGCTGTCCTCGGCCCATTTCACACGCACGAAACCACGGTCCTCGGCGATGATGCGTTTGAACTCCTCATAGTCTTCTGTGTAATGCGTATTTTTGTCGCGGAATTCGGCGGCGCGTTGGAAGAGCGCGGTTTGCAGTTCCTCTAACAGCTCAGGCAGGCGCGTTTGCAGCGCTTCGACCTTTACCGATTCCTTGGCGCGATTGTCGCGGCGCACCAGCATGACGCTCTCATTTTTCACATCACGCGGCCCGACTTCCATGCGTACCGGCACACCGCGCAGTTCCCATTCGTTATACTTCCAGCCGGGCGTGTTCTCGCTTCTATCGATATGGAAACGGACTTTACCCTTGAGCAGTTTTTCCAGTCGCTCGACCATTTCGCTGACGGCTGACTTTTCGCTATCGCTGCGCCAGATGGGGACGATGACGACCTGGTAAGGCGCGAGGCGGGGCGGCAGAATGAGGCCGGATTTATCGCCATGCACCATGATGATGCCGCCGATCATGCGCGTGCTCATGCCCCAGCTGGTGGTGGCGCAGTGCCTGCGCTGCCCATCGGCATCCAGGAATTGAATGCCGAAGCTCCGGGCGAAGTTGTGGCCCAGGTTATGGCTGGTTCCCGCCTGCAAAGCCTTGCCATCTTCCATGAGGGCTTCGATGCTATAGGTGCGCAGCGCGCCGGCAAACTTCTCATTCTCGCTCTTGCGCCCGGCAATGACGGGCATGGCGGCGTCCTCCTCGGCAAAGGCCCGATAAACCTCCAACATTTGCAGCGTCCGTTCCTCGGCCTCTTCGAGGGTACGATGGGCGGTGTGACCCTCCTGCCAGAGAAATTCTGCCGTGCGCAGGAAGAGAATAGTGCGTTTCTCCCAGCGCATGACGTTATTCCATTGATTGATTAAGATGGGCAGATCGCGATAGCTTTGAACCCACCTGGCGTAGGTGTGGCCGATGATGGTTTCGCTGGTAGGACGTATCGCCAGCGGCTCTTCTAGTTCCTCGCCACCACCGCGTGTGACCCAGGCAACCTCCGGCGCGAAACCCTTGACATGCTCGGCCTCGCGCTCCAGAAAGCTGCGCGGGATGAGCAGGGGGAAGTAGGCGTTGACGACGCCGGTCTCTTTGAAACGGGCATCGAGCAATCGCTGCAAATTTTCCCAGATGGCGTAGCCATAGGGGCGGATAATCATGCAGCCGCGCACGGGTGAATAGTCGGCGAGTTCTGCCTTACGCACAACCTGGTTATACCAGAGAGAAAAATCATCTTCCTGGTCAACGATCTCTTCAACAAACTTTTCTGATTCTGCCATACGTGTTCTCCTTTACTGATTAGATGAACCATAGCACTGAAAAAATTGCCATAAAAAAACTCGTCCTTGATAAGGACGAGCCTGTGTATTGCCCGTGGTACCACCTCAATTGAGTTATGCCGCGAAGCACAACTCCTCTCATACGGTCGAATGTGATGCAACCGCGCCTCGAGATAACGGTGAGGTACCGGCCAGCTTGTGATTCGCCGGCGCTCTCAGGTGGGTTCGACGGGCGCTATATCTACCGGCTTGCACTTCCCCGGCTCGCTGCTTGACCGCGCTTTCGTCTACTGGTCCTGATCGATGCGTTTTTCGTCTTCGATTGGGTAAAGAATACATCATAATAGGATGGCTGTCAAGCCGGATTAGTCTGCCATCCACTCATAATTCTTTCAGCGGGCCTCCGGCCCGTCAGGACGGGAGGGGAAGCAAGCGGGGACACCCCGCACCCCGGCAGGGGTGAAACCCCTGCACCCCGAGTTATGAGTGGATGTCAGGGATTAGTTGGTGATTGGCCAGAAGTGGGCCAGAGATTCTTCCGCCTTTCTTTGCCTTATTGTCTATAAACAGTTGCAAAAAGCTGACCTACCTGGCATTTGAATCCAGGTAAAAGCGGTATTTGGAGAATATCTGACGCGTTTAGCAGTTCAATAAATTCAAGCTGGGACCCCTTACGTCGATAGACTTCAAGTTGCCGTTTTTGCCAGTCAACGATCCAGTATTCCTCGGCTCCACGACGCGCATATAGATTACGCTTGAGTTCGCGATCTCGATTTGCATTGACCGAACCTGGATAAAGTACCTCAACTACCAGCTCTGGAGAGATATACAACTTCCCATCGGTCCGTAAGGCGGTTATCAAACGTTCTTTACTCATCCAGGCAACATCAGGGCAACATCCTCGTCGTCAGCAAAGATTAATCCTGGGGCCCCAGTTGCTTCGCCCGCTCCAGTCTGCATACTCCAGATATTCAGGAACGTGAGGAGTCTAGCACACACTAACTGGTGATGATAGTGCGGTTGTTTGGACACGTACAATTCTCCATCAATAATCTCATAGCGTTTTGTGTTCTCTTCAGGAAAGAGATCAAGGTCGCGGGAAGTCCAGCGTAGTGTTTTCATAGGTTCTCTCTGCTTCTGATACGAATACTCCTCCGATCCAATCACGTGTTGAGTCTATTGTAGCATACTTCTTTAGTAGTGCACAGCCTTTTAAGATGGTTCTTGATCATGGTACCTCCAATATGTTCACTCCTGCGAAAAGAACACGCTCTTCACCTCGGTAAACAACTGGATAGCGTGCATGCCCATTTCGCGACCAATGCCGCTCTTTTTGTAGCCACCAAATGGCGCCTCCGTATGCACACTATGATTAGAATTGACGGAGAGAACTCCGGCGCGTATGCCTTTCGCCACGCGGATTGCGCGCCCAAGATTCTGCGTCCATATTGAACCTGCCAGGCCGTAGACCGTATCGTTGGCAATGCGCACTGCCTCCTCCTCGCTATCGAAAGGAATGATACTAACGACCGGCCCGAATATCTCTTCCTGGTTAACCCGCAGCCTGTTATCCGCGCTTGTGAGCACTGTTGGCCGCAGAAAATAGCCCGTTTCGCCAGCAGGGATGGTTCCTCCTGCTACCAGTTGCGCTCCTTCCTGCTGTCCGAGCTTGATATAATCCAGCGAACGCTGGCGCTGAGCTGCCGAGATGAGCGGGCCTATCTCGGTCTCTTCATTGAGAGGTTGACCAACTTTGAGCTTTTCCGCGCGGCGCGAGAAGCGTTCGACGAACTCCTCATAGATGGACCGCTCGGCCAGAATACGCGAGCGCGCGCAGCAGTCCTGCCCACAGTTGCCGAAGACGGCGAATACAGAAGATTCGATGCAGCGATCCAGGTTGGCATCGGCGAATACGACATTCGCGGCCTTGCCTCCGAGTTCGAGGGAGACGCGCGTGATATTGGCTGCGCACAGGCGCATGATGTGCGAGCCGACCTCTGTCGAGCCCGTAAACGAGACTTTCGCGACCCGGGGATGCCTGACCAGCGCATCCCCAACGACAGAGCCAGGGCCGGGCAGCACCGAAATGACACCGGGTGGCAATCCGGCCTCCATTAAAACGTCAGCCAGCGCCAGCACTGAAAGTGGCGTGTATTGCGCAGGCTTCACGACAACGGTATTGCCGCAAGCGAGGGCAGGCGCGATCTTCCACGATGCAATGACGAGTGGGAAGTTCCAGGGGGTAATGAGCGCGCACACGCCCACCGGCTCGCGCAGGGTCACTTCAAGGCCGGCATCCTGCACCGGAATGGTTTCACCGAAGATTTTGTTGGCGGCTCCTCCCCAATATTCGAGAACCGTCCCCACAAGGCCAATCTCATCGCGTGCATCGCGGATGGGCTTGCCAGCATTGCGCGCCTCAATCACGGCGAGATCTTCCAAACGTTCTCGCACGATGGTCGAAGCCTTTAGCAGTATTCGCCCACGCGCCGTCGCACTGAGACGCGGCCAGGAGCCGCTTTCAAAAGCCTTATGGGCTTCCTGAACCGCTCGCTCGACATCTTCAGGGCCCGCCTCAGCCACTTCAGCGAAAGGAGCGCCTATACCCGGCTCGATGACGGAAAAAGTTTTACCATCCACGGCGGAAACGCGCTCCCCGCCGATCACCAGTTGCTCGGTTATCATCAAAACATACTCCTTGAATAAAAGCTGGCCGCCAGAATGCCCTGTTAGACATTCTAGCGGCCAGCCTGCGCGAAATCAAGGTGCAGGACAACCAGCGGAACGACGCCGGCGGTGTACTGTTTGTCTCTTATGAGGCCGTAACTGCCACATCATCGACGAAGAAGGCGGTGGTGGCGTGTGAGTACGAGGTCTTACCCTCGAAGACGAGTGTGACGGTCTGCCCGGCATAGTTCGAGAGCAGGGAGGTGAGATCGGCCTGCACCTGCTGCCAGCTCTGGTCGGCGTCGGTGTTGCAGGATTGCTCCACCTTGCCAATGACGCTGCCACTACTATCGAGCAATGAGACGGTTAAGGTGTCTTTGCAACTGGATGAGGTACTATTGGTGTCGCCGTACCACCAGTAACTCAAACTGATGCTGGAGGCGTTGGTAGGAACGGTGAAACCCTGGCTGATGACATCATCGCAACCGCTGTAGCCGCACAGGTAGGCGCTGTACTGGCCACTGTGTGGGTTAGTAGAATCGATGAGTTCATAGCCGCCCGCCGAGGATTCTTGCCAGGCACCGGTACCATCCTCGAATCCACCATCCTGAATGAGCGAGTTAGAGGGACCCGGCGGGGTAGCTGTGGGCGGGGGTGTATTTGTCACTGTCGGACTCGGCGGTGGGGTTGAGGTTTCCGTTGGACTCGGCGAGGGTGTCGATGTATCCGTTGCCGTCGGGCTGGGCGGTGGAGTTGCTGTCGGACCCGGCGTTGGCGAAGGAGGCGGAGGATTCAGTCCACCGGCAATGTCCTGGGCGATGTTATAGATATCGGGCGAACCCCAGCCACTGGCTTCGTCGTAATTGGCCGTGGCCGGATAATAGAGGTTGTTGCCACTGGTGACATCATGGAACGGCGGTTTGGGCTGCTGCGCATTCTCCAGACCATAAAGGGCCGGATTGGCGTAGCCAATGCGCGATTTCTGATGCTGTTGCAGGTAATCGTTAATGCTTGCCGTGCTGCCAGCCCAGAGTGGGGCGGCGGCGCTGGTGCCACCAACGACGATCCAGCCCGCGCTTGAAGAGCAACCGGCAGCAGAAACGGTGCAATAGACAGCATAGCCAGTCTGGGGATCAGCATCGGCGGAGACATCAGGTACTTCGCGATTGCCGTTGCTGTACTGATTACTGACGCCGGGGCCGGTCTGCCAGCTGGGTTCGGGGAAGAAGCTACTGAGGCCGCCGCCGCCGCCGGAACCTTCTGGGCTGCGCTGCGTATCGGTGGGATCACTCCAGACCGATTCGCTACCATACGCGCCATTGTTGATTTGCAGGTTAGTGCCGCCAACGCCGGTGATGTACGGGTCGTCGGCGGGCGAATCTACGGCGAGATTGGTGTCATTGCAGTCATAGGCGCCGGAGTCGCCAGCGGCAGCGTACATGGAGATACCCTGAGCGGCGCCTTGCTTGAAGATGTTGTCGAGCGTTTGTAGCTCGGCATTGCCACTCTGCGCTTCACATTCGCCCCAGCTGACGGTCATGACCTGGGCTTTATTGTCGGTGACAATTTGATTATAGGTGTCATTGACGCCCTGGGTGGTATTTGGCCCTTCATAGACGATCTGAGAGGCTTTGGGCGCCATAGCAGCCACGACCTCGATATCCAGTTCGACCTCGATGGCACCCGCGCCAGCTGAGCCGTCGAAGCCATCAACGGTAACATTGGTGATACTGGGACTGCCGAGGTTGTAGTTCTGGAAGTAGGTCGTGACGTCACTGCTCTGGTAGCCGTCCAGTTCGAAGACAGCGACGGTCTGGCCATTACCCTGACCACCCGCCTGCTCCAGGGCGGTGCCATCATAAGCGCCGTTGAGGTCTGATGGGCCGTAGCCGCTTTGCGCGGCCTTTGGAGAGGTCTGCGTGTGCGGAAAGCGAGTATTCAGGCCAGGTGATGGTTTGCCCTGACTGATACGTTGATAGAGCGGATGCATTTTGACGCTGTTATCAAGCCCACCAATAGAGGCAATAAGCGATGAGAGCGAGGACGGGATGACAGGCGGATTGGCGTTGGCGAAAAAGGTGTTCGACCCCAGCGTATAGTTGTTGATCGTTACTGAGAAAGCCGCTTCGGCCTGGGCCACGGTGGCAGTAGCATCGATGAGCAACCCGTTCGAGGAAACATGGGTGATGGCTAACCCCTGCTGCTGGAGATAGTCCTTGACCTGCTGCACCTGGTCCGCTGTTGGGCCAAATTCGGCTGCAAACGCCTGGGGCGTGAGAAAGTGATGATACAGCGAGGAATGGGGATTATAGATAGCCGCGATCAGGTTGTCCAATTCCTGCGAATTGCGCAGCTGCAGGCCGACAGACAGGCTGAGTTGCTGCTGCGAACTTGCCGGCCCAACCAGGTGAGCGCGACTCACCAGAGGAGGAACCTGGCTTTTGAGAACAAAAGGCGCATCATTTTGGGCCCGTGCAATTAACGCAATACTAAGAATACTGACTCCTACAAAGATAAAGACTACGCAGGTGATTCCGAGCTTGCGTACAAGAGTGCGCTGCATGTAGCTCTTCTCCACATCTAAAATATACGAGACGATCAGTTTGATCTACAAAGATAAACGATGGTACAATCAACCTTCGTGGAAATGGTGCGGGAATGAGAGTTGCTTGACTAACCTCTACCCATTGTTTAAAATGTCACCATCATAGTTACATCATTAGCAAATTGAGAGAGCCACCAGGGGCTATAAGGATTATTTCTTGTTAGAAGGGGCCAGTTATGGACGATATCTTTGATCAGATCAGGGCAGGGCAGGGCGGCGAGATTGAAGATAGCATCGAAGCTGGCGAGATGATGCCGAAAACGGGTGATTTATTTGGTCATAAAGATGGTGAGTTGATTCGCATGATGTATGGCAATAGCCCATCTAGTTTGAAGCAGGAGATACTGGCAGGCGGTGGGGAGATGGGAGCGCTAAAGCGCTCGGTTGATTGGTCTACCACTGTACTCGGCCCTGTTGAAAGCTGGCCGCAGAGCCTGCGCACGGCGGTAAGTATCTGCCTGGCATCGTATTTTCCTATGCTGATCTGGTGGGGGCCGGAGCTTGTGATGCTTTACAATGATGCGTACAGGCCGATGCTGGGGGCTACTAAACATCCGAAGGCGATGGGGCAGAAAGGTCGTGAATGCTGGCCGGAGATATGGGATATCATTGGGCCCATGCTGGAGGGTGTTCTAACGAGGGGGCAGGCCACATGGTCAGAGAATCAGTTACTGCCTCTTGACCGCAACGGTTACGTTGAAGAATGCTACTTCACTTTCTCCTACAGCCCAATTCGCGATGAAACTGGTGGTATTGGCGGCGTTTTTACGGCAGTGACCGAGACGACACAACAGGTGCTGGGAGAAAGGCGCCTGCGGACGCTGCGCGAGCTTGCGGCGAGTACGGCGGGTGCAAAGACAGATGAAGAGGTTTGCTTGATTGCTGCTAGAACCTTATCTAGCAATCCGGCCGATGTTCCTTTCGCGCTGTTGTACTTGTTTGACGGCGGTGGAAAGCACGCCCGGCTGGTGTGTACGGCAGGTTTGGAATCAGACACATCCATCGTGCCTTCCACTATTGATATAACCGGCCTGCATAAGCATACTGAGCAATGGCGTACTATTTTTGAACAGGTGGCCCGGACAGGCAAAGCTGAATTGATAGACGGGCTGGATGAACGGTATGGCAAACTGGAATTGCTGGCCCAGGGATCTATACTGCCTGAGATGCGGCCCTATTCGGCGATGGTCCTGCCTGTGACCCGGCCAGGGCAGAATACCCCTTATGGATTGCTTGTTACGGGCATCAGTGCCATGCGAATGCTTGACGAGCAGTATCGCGGTTTTTTTGAACTGGTCGCCGGGCAGATTGCGACGGCTATAGCCAGCGCTCGCGCGTATCAGGAGGCGCGTGAACGGGCCGAGGCGCTGGCCGAATTAGATGCGGCCAAGACGGCTTTTTTCAGCAGCGTTAGCCACGAATTTCGCACGCCGCTGACGTTGCTACTCGGACCCGTTGAAGATGCGCTTGCGGATAACACTCACACACTCCCGGCAGAGCAAAAGGAACGTCTTGAGATTGTATGGCGCAATGCTTTACGCCTGCTCAAGCTGGTAAATACGCTGCTTGATTTTTCTCGCAGCGAGGCCAGGCGCGTCCAGGCCACCTATGAACCCGTTGACCTTGCTTCCTATACGCGTGAGCTGGCCAGTTCGTTTAGTTCGGCTATCGAGAAGGCGGGGTTGTACTACGAGGTAATCTGTCCGGCGCTGCCTGAGCTGGTTTACGTTGATCGCGAGATGTGGGAAAAGATCATTCTCAATCTGCTCTCAAACGCGTTTAAATTCACACTGGAAGGCGGCATTCGGGTGGAACTCCGTTCGCTCGATAAGCATGTGGAGCTTGAGGTAAGCGATACCGGAGTGGGTATTGCACCTGATGCTCTTCCGCATATTTTCGAGCGTTTTTACCGGGCGCGAGATATACGAGCTCGCACACACGAGGGGTCAGGGATCGGCCTGGCACTTGTGCAGGAGCTTGCGCAGTTGCATGGTGGGACAGTGCAGGTACGTAGCACTGTAGGCAAGGGAACGAGTTTTGTCGTGTCCATCCCACGAGGAAAGGCTCATCTGCCTGCTGAACGTATTGGAACTGAGCGCACATTACAATCTACGGCTGTTGGTGTGGCTCCCTATATCGAAGAGGCGATGAGATGGTTACCGGAGAGCACGGAGGCCGATCAAGCGGCGGTGGGCGCGAAGAAGCGGCCCCGACAGGTGGATAATACAGCGCGGCAGGAGACCAGCGGGAAAGGAGCAGAGCAACAGCGGGAAATGCACATTTTGCTCGCAGATGATAACGCCGATATGCGCGACTATTTACGGCGCATATTGGGTTCCCGCTGGGCGGTAGAGGCGGTGCCAGATGGCGCGGCTGCGCTGAAGGCTGCCCAGGAACATTTGCCCGATCTTGTGCTCAGTGACGTGATGATGCCAGGGCTGGATGGCTTCCAGTTGGTGCGGGCGTTACGCAGCAATCCGCGCACCAGTTCTATTCCCATCATCTTGCTTTCTGCCCGCGCAGGTGAGGAATCGACAGTGGAGGGATTGGAATCGGGTGCAGACGATTACCTGGTGAAGCCCTTTTCTGCCCGCGAGTTGTTAGCTCGCGTCAGTACGCATCTTGAGATGGCGCGCCTGCGCCAGGAGACCATTCGCGCTCGTGAAGAACTGTTCTCTATTGTCTCTCATGACCTCAAAAATCCCGTGGCAACGATCAAGGGATACGCGCAATTGCTGCGACGTAGCGCCCAGCGTTTAAAACCTGCGAACGTGGAGAGGGAAGCGCAGCAGCTTTTGAGTGGTTTAAGTCGAATCGACTCGACGGCGTCCAGAATGACAGCGCTCATAAATGAGCTACTTGACCTCGCATCCTTACATATAGGGAAACCGCTTGAACTCGACAAAAAAGAAACCGACCTGGTGGCCCTTACTCATCAGATAGTGACGACATTCGCGCAAACGACGGGAGAGCACAATTTTCGTATTTCCACTGGTGCCCCACAACTGGTCGGACACTGGGATGCATCACGCCTGGAACGAGTTATCAGTAATCTTATCTCGAACGCAGTCAAATACAGCCCTGACGGGAGTGAGATTGTTATCGAAATGATGCGAGAGGATGACGAAGCTACTTCCTGGGCAGTGTTAAAGGTTCGCGATCAGGGAATAGGCATTCCGGCAAAGGACTTGCCTTTTATCTTCGACCGTTTCCACCGTGGCAGCAATGTGGTCGGAAGAATAGAGGGCACCGGGCTCGGCCTGGCGAGCGCGCGCCAGATCATCGAACACCACGATGGCACCATTGAAGCTACAAGCCAGGAGGGCGCCGGATCCACATTTATTGTGCGACTTCCTCTCACATCCACTGATGCGGGCAACTAGACCCGTAGGGGACAGGCATACCGTACCCACCGCCGCTTGATCGGCCCGCATGGATTACCACAGACTTTCCTCATGATGCATGATCGCGCCCCCAGGTGGATCACCACTTCATATCTCCGATTTCCAGCCTGCCACAGGGAATTATACGGCAGGACAATTTGTTCTAATCCCAAGATGGTTGGTTGCTGTTTTTGCGAAATTGAACTGGAATGCAACGTAGTACGTATACATGAGGACGGAAAAGTAGGGACAGCGCCAGGCGCCTGGCGCTGTCCCTACAGGAAGCCTCAGTGTGATTCCCAAAGTTTTGTTTAACCCTGGCAATAACGAACCATATCTCATATAATCTCTTTATGTGTTTTGTAAGCAAAGCGTTATTTTTAATGGTTGAGTATCAAGGAGTTCAACGGCATGGCAAAGATCGTGTTCCGCGAAATCACCAAGCAGTTTAAGGGAACCAGTAAGCCTGCCGTCGATAAGGTAAGCTTTGAGGTGCCGGAAGGTAAGACATGTATGCTGGTTGGCACTTCGGGATCAGGCAAAACGACGCTGTTGCGGATGGTCAACCGCCTGATTGAACCCACTGCGGGTGAAATTATCATCGATGGTAAAAACGTGCTGGAGGAAAATCCTATCGAGCTGCGACGCCGCATCGGATATGTCATCCAGCAGGTCGGTCTATTTCCCCATATGAACATCGCGGAGAATATTCGGGTGACCGCTGAAATCGCGGGTGGCTGGACGAAGGGGCGCCTCAACAAGCGCGTTGATGAGTTGTTGGATCTGGTTGGTCTGCCACCGGCTGAATATCGCAGGCGTTTTCCGCGCCAGCTTTCAGGCGGCCAACAACAACGCGTTGGTCTGGCGCGTGCCCTGGCAACCGACCCCGGCATCTTGCTCATGGATGAACCCTTTGGAGCGCTCGATGCCATCACGCGCGAACGCATGCAGGATGAATTGTTGCGCATCCAGCGCGATGTGCGTAAAACAATCCTGTTCGTCTCGCACGATATTCAAGAGGCATTCAAACTGGGCAATATGATCGCTGTTCTTAATGAGGGTAATTTGATGCAGCTTGGCACACCCGTCGAACTACTTGCGCATCCCGCCAACGAATTTGTGCGCAAACTGGTAGGAGCGGATAGTATTCTGCGCCAGCTTGAGTACCTACCTGTTACAGATGCTTTGGATAATGAACCAGAGGCCGTGTCTTCGGCGCATTGGGGAGGCATTCCGACAAGTTCTTCAGATGCCACGCTTCTGCAAGCTATGTTGAAACTCCTCGAAACCAATGCCCCCGCCCTTACCGTTCAAGATAAAGACTCAGATATACCTCTCGGATACATCACCCTCGCCAGCATCAACCGGGAAATCACGAAGACGCAAACTAATCAAACGACTCTGGAAGAGACAACGATATAGGACAGCGCCTCTAGAGGCGCCTTGTGGACAGCCGCGTGGGGACCAGATTTATCGCGTCCCACGTCGCATAGAAATGAGAGATATTGCGCCTCACGAACGCGTTTAGAATACGAGGGATTGTATGAATTTTATCCTGCAGCCCGCCAACTACGATTTGAGCGATCCAGAAAGCATACCGAACCTGTTTCTTGCGCACCTTGAACTGGTTGTAATTGTCATGCTCATCTCGCTCATCATCGCTATTCCACTTGGCATAGTGGTAGCGCGCTATCGTCGGCTCTATCTTCCGGTAGTAACGACATCGGGCATATTGTATACCATCCCCAGCCTGGCAGCTTTTGCACTGCTCATCCCAATTACGAAATTGACACCCGCAACTGCTATTATTCCCCTGGTGCTCTATAACCAGCTTGCATTGATCCGTAACACCGCGGCTGGCGTAAACGGTGTTGATCCCCTGCTGCTTGAAGTAGGACGAGCAATGGGTATGAAGCCCTGGCAGGTACTTTTCCGCGTGACACTTCCATTAGCACTGCCTGTGATTGTGGCGGGAGTGCGCATCGCGACGGTGACCACCATAGGTATAGCGACATTGGCATCGCTGGTAGGACAGAGGAGCCTGGGGGATTTGATTTTTCAGAGCCTTGCTACAGGCGCAGCGGGCGACCTCAATACGGTTTTCGGAGGAGCTATTTTGATAGCTTTCTTCGCGATTGCTGCTGATCTGCTGTTGCTGGGCTTGCAAACGGCGCTTAATCGGGGGCGAGGCGCGCTGTCTGTTGCGTAGAAAGGAGAGCCAGGCAAGATGGATTATATCAACTTCATTACGAATCCACAGAATAACTACTTGGGAGAGACCATTGAATATATCAAACTGTGCGGCTTTTCCATTGCAGTGGCAATTCTCATAGGCGTGTTACTTGGAGCCGCTGTTTCCCGCAATCCTTTCCTCTCCTTCATTGCGGTCAACTTGAGCGGCCTGATGCGCGCAATTCCTATTATCGCGGTTCTGATAGCCTTTGTGCCACTATTTGGTCTTGGTTTTGAGCCCTCTGTCATCGCGTTGATCATACTGGGGATTCCACCCATCTTGCTCAACACCTATACCGGCATTCGTGGTGTCGATCCGGCGATGATTGATGCCGCCAGGGGAATGGGAATGACGAGATTGCAGATTGCCACTCGCATCCAGGCCCCCATCGTCCTGCCAGTTGTTGCGGCAGGCATCCGCACCTCGGCAGTCCAGATTGTCGCTACGGCAACGCTGGCAGCTTTCATTGGCGCAGGCGGCTATGGAGACTATATTGTCGAGGGCATAAACCTTTTCAACTACACCGAACTCATCGTTGGCGCAGTCTCGGTGGCTGTGCTGGCCATATTGATAGAGGTATTTATGAGTTGGCTGCAGCGCATCCTGACTCCTGAAGGCCTTAAAGTGCAGGCGCAGGCGGCAACAGCCGGAACATAAACAATAATTGTTTCTTGTATGTTTTTTCGTAACTTTAAGGAGGAAGAAATGGCTCTTCTCAGGCGTTCTTTACGAGCAAAGTCCCTGGTGCTGCTCGCGCTCGTGCTTATGTTCACACTGGCAGCGTGTGGAAACAGCTCAAATTCTGGATCTGGAAGTGGCAGTAGTAGCAATTCATCAGTCCCGATAACGGTTGGGAGCAAACTGGATACAGAAGCTCAACTGCTCGGTGAGATGTATATTCTGCTGCTTCAGAAAGCAGGTTATACTGTTAATTCCAAACTGGCCCTCGGGCAGACACCAACCGTGTTCGCCGCCATACAGAGCGGTGCGATTGATCTCTACCCGGAGTTTACCGCTACAGGACTGAACCTGCTGGGCGTCCAGTCATCGTTCAATCCAGATAAGGATTACCAGGCGGTGAAGCAGGGCTTCGAGCAGAAGTATCACATCACCTGGCTTGATTACGCCCCATTGAACGATGGGTACGCACTCTGCACCTCTCAGGCCCGATCTCAGCAGCTTGGGGTCACTACCCTTTCGCAACTAGCTCCCAAAGTACCGCAGTTGACCCTGGCAACGCAAAGCGATGGCATTCCATTCTTTGACGATCTCAAGGCTACCTATGGCTTCGGCTCAAGCAGCTTTAAAGCAGTGAAGAAAGTTGACTACTCAATTGGCTTCGCGGCCGTCAAAAGCGGGGCAGCCGATGTGACGGAATGCTATACAACTGATGGCTCGGTGACGTCACAAAACTTCATCTTCCTGCAAGATGATAAGCATGGATTCCCCGAATTCCATCCCGCGCCTATCGTGCGCGACTCGGTGTTGAAAGCCGATCCTAAAATCGCTACCGCGCTCAACCCGCTGGCACCCGACCTGACCACGGATGTGAGCATCATGTTGCAGCAGCAGGTTTCGACGAAGACTGCTTCTGGCATTTCCAAGAGCGAGGCCATCAAGCAGGTGGCAATGGCTTTCCTGCAAAGTAAGGGGTTGTTGTAGGCAGATGAAGCAGAGGGACCTCTTGTGGAGACTCGCCGCTCCAGTTCAACAATGAAGGCCTTGTGACGTGGAGGAGCGGGTTTCCATAAGAGGCGCCTCTCATTTCCCAGAGCCCTTGTTCCTGCGTAATTCGCTGCATGGTAGTCCCTGCCGTGTATTTACTACGGACGCCGGGCGCGTATTTCCGAGACACCTTACTCCTATCCTGATGCTTCAGTGAGCTGCGATGCCCAGGATAGGGGACGTGTCGATATCGTGCAATTTCCACGCCTGATTGTGGAAGTGTTATCCCCCAGCACAGAAGCGACAGATCGCAGGCGAAAACTGGCCTGTTACCGGCAATGTCCAATAGTACAGGAATACACGCTGATTAACTACCAGTATCCACCGGTAGAACTCTACAGGCGCGAGAAAAATACGCGCTGGACCTATCATGTCTTTGAAGACGACGATGAGGTCGAACTGGCAAGTGTAGGAGTCCGGTTTCCGGTTGCCTCAGTCTATGAGGATATCATATTCCCGCCGGAAGAGAATGATAACAAGCCAGCGTAAGGTCTCGCGTCATATGCCCTACGAAGAGACCATATTTCCTGCAAGTGCGGCCTCCATTGACCGCGCATCGTGTCCTTTCAGATGCTCGCGGATGGCAAGCGCAGCCGCGGCACCCTCGCCGGCCGCGCTGACAAGCTGCTTGGTGCTGCCCGAACGCACATCGCCGGCGGCAAAAATGCCCTCCGTACTGGTCTGGAAATCGATACCGGTCAGAATGAAACCCTGGCTATCGAGCCTGGCGACATCCTGAAATGGTTCGCTGTTCGGTGATAAGCCGATAAAGACGAAGGCGCCCGGAACATGTAGTTCCTGTATCTCACCCGTCTGCTTGTTTCTGGTCACGATGGTTGTCAGGTGATTATTTTCGCCCTTGAACTCGATCACCTCAGTATTAAAGCGCACCTCCATTTCAGGCGACGTGAGCGCTTTATCCACCGCGATCTTGTTGGCAGACAACTGGGAACCGCGTGCTAGAATGGTGACTTTCGGACAGAAGCGCGTCAGGAATGCGGCTTCTTCGACGGCGCTGTTGCCGCCACCAATCACGGCTACTTCGCGTCCTTTGTAAAATGGGCCGTCGCAGGTCGCGCAGAAATGTACGCCCGCGCCGATGTAGTCATCCTCACCCGGCACACCGAGACGCTTGTAGGTTGACCCCGTGGCGAGCAAGACAGCGTTGGCACGATAGGTGTGGCCGGATTCGGTGGTGACAAAATGCGCATCCATGTCGTTACCGACCTGCACCACGTTCTGCGCCGAAAGCAACTCCACGCCATAGCGCCTGGCCTGCTCAATGATGCGTTCGGCGAACTCGGCTCCCGTGACGCCCTCAGGAAAGCCGGGGTAATTATCCAGGCGTTCGGTGATGCCGGCCTGACCACCCAGGCCGCTGCGCTCGATAACCAGCACATCGAAACCGTCGCGCGCGGCATAGATAGCGGCAGTAAGCGCAGTGGGACCACCACCTACGGTAATCAAGTCATAGAATTCACATTTCGCACGTGTTTCAAGCCCCAATTTCGTTGCCAGTTCGGCATTGGTTGGCTCGATGAGAATCGAGCCATCGCCGAAAACAATGGTGGGAATGGTCAGGCCGCCGTTCTGCACCTGCTGCACAAAAGCCTGACCTTCTTTATCTTCCTCAATGTTGATAAAATCATAGTGGACGCGTTGTTCGCCCAGAAATTTTTTGCTGCGCTTGCAATCGCTGCACCAGTTGGTACCGTACAGTTTGATGTTGCTTTGAGACCTGGGAGACTCGGGAGACATAACCATCGTTTCCTTTCCTGAGCACGAAGTATTCAAGAGATATACTACCACATGTTTGCCGAGATGAAGTCTTTCAAAAGCACCCATCGTTACAAGGAAGTATCCTACCGAAGGAGATATCGTCATGCCCGGACGCACTACCCTGACAGAAGCTGAAACGGCTTTCGTGCAGGCGCACAAGGTCGCGCGGCTGGCCACCGCCGATGCCGGGGGCCATCCACATGTTGTACCCGTGTGCTATGCCTTTGACGGCAGGCGCTTTTACACGCCGCTGGATGAGAAACCCAAGCGCGTGGACGAGAGCAGGCTACGCCGCGTGCGCAACATCATCGCGCGGCACGAGGCCTCGCTGCTGATCGATCACTACGATGACGCGGATTGGACGCGGCTGGGCTATGTGCTCGTGCATGGACACGCGGAGTTGATTGCGCCGGAAGACATGGGTCACGCAGAGGCGGTGCGCCTCTTACGTGACCGCTACGTGCAATACAGGACAATGAAGCTGGAAGCGAGTACGGTGATCGCGATCACGCCGGAGAGCATCGTATCTTGGGGCAATATTTGAGAGTAGAATTAGCCAGAAATTTCGCTCATTAATTCTGCCACCTGCACGTTGGATATATCCTGACTTTCTCTCAAAGCAGCTATCACCCGTTGTTGCTCGCTGGCAGAGCGATTCTGGCTCATTTTGAATTTACCCTCCAGGCGCGTAATCTGGATTTCAAAGCCGGCGATACCCTGCATCATTTTTTGCAGGTAATCTTCCGGCAACTGGAAACCCCAGGGCTTCTCAAACCGGGCCTCGTGCCTCTGGATGAGGGCTTTCAAGAGATCATATAATGCCGCTCTGTCATCAATAATTCTTGGGATACCATAGGCATGTACGGCTGCATAGTTCCAGGTCGGTACGCTCAGTTCAACCTCATACCAGGAAGGCGAGATGTAGGCATGTGGCCCCTGAAAAATCACCAGCACTTCTTGCTCATTGGTGAACGTTCGCCATTGATCGTTGGCACGCGCCATATGCGCCATCAAGGCGCCCAAAGGACCGCGTTCTGTATCCAGCAGAAAAGGCAGGTGGGTTGCGACAGGCACACCATCCCGCTGCGTCACGAGGGCGGCAAAGCTGTTTTCTTGCATGAACTTGTGCAGCTTTTCAAGGTCATCTTCGCGGAAGGCTTTGGGGATATACATGGATTACTTTTTCCTCCTACTCCCCGCCCGCATCAGCTTTCGCCCGGCTGACCCAATCAGTGGTTCCAGCAATGGCGTGCTGCCCCAAAAATAGATTCAGCTGGGCCGCATGTTCCTGCACGTGGCGCATGGTGTACAACAGCAACTCTAAAAAACTCACCTGTTTTCCGCGCGCCCAGGGAAAGTTGACCTGCTGGCGCGCTTCGTCGTCTGACAGGCCAGCAATCGTTGCATGGCACTTCTTGCGGAGATGTAGCAGATAGGCGTGTAACTCATCCCTGGTATAGGGCCGTTCGGGATATTTACCTGCCGGGTCAAGCTCATCCAGCGTGAAAGGCCGGAGGGGAGCGAAATCTTCAATTGAGCCGGTCAGATATAAGTCGAGCCAGAAAAGAGTATGATACGTGATGTACCAGAATGCCGCGGATTCCGGCGGCAGACCGTGATCTGAGTAGTCGCTCCAGAGCTGCCCATTCCAAAGCTCGCCGGGACAGGCGAGTATTGCGTTTTCGAGCGTGTCAATTGCCGCGCCGAACTGCTGCCAGAGGGCACTCTTCCACAAAGGTTCCACCTGAAATTCTCTCATACTGCTCCCCTTAACAACTCAATAAATGTTATGCTTCAAGAAGGATAGCACAAATGTTCTGTTCTGTATACCCTGACTTCCTTCCCATCAGGGCGATTGAAACGTTGAGCAAACCAGAACAGCTGTCCCTACAGGATTTCTGAAAGGCTCTTAACGTAGCGATCATGCTGATGGCAGGTGTTTCGTAGCGCGCAGAGTTTCCACAAAGCGTTGGAAGCCCATTGTATCAGCCAGGCGGCGGATACGGCGGAAACCATCTCCATAGATAGGACTGGGGTTTTGCTCGATATTATGCGCGTGGTAGCGACTCTCCTGCGTGTCGAGATTCATGCAATAGCGATAAGAGAGCAGTTCGCAGAAGCCCTCTTCGGCCCAGAGTGGCAAGGGCCGGATATCATGAGCAGCAAGCCAGGCATGTCCCAGTTCATGGACGGTAACCCCCTGGAACAATGTGGATGGCATGCCGCGCAGCACAGCAATACCATCGACCCTTGTTTGTAAGACATAACCATTTTGTGAATAGCTTGAACTCAAGGTGACTCCCAGGGAATGCGGTTCGGCCCGGCTCTGCAGTAATGCTGACAGCCTGCTCCGGTCGCACAATTCCAGGCTGATATGAAGATTATTGTAGAACAACCCCTGGCTGTTGACCCATTGAATCAATTTTCTGAAAAGAGGCTGGGCCTGTTCGCTCGTTTCGATAGCAGTGGATCGACAAATTGGACAGCGCACATCCTGACTGCCAACCGGGCGATGCTCCTGCTGCTGTGGGGGTACTAATCGGCCGCAAAAAGAACACGAGGGATACTGGCGCTGGTGCTCTTCGCAATATTTAGTACCCCAGTGATCTATCAAGTATTTTCCCAGGAGCGGCTTGCCGCAGTACGCGCAGCGCGGCGCAACATTATTCCGGTAACATTCCTGGTGATAGGTCTTGCCGTCTGAAACCAGATATTGCCCCATAAGAGGCTTGCTGCAGTACGCGCAGCGCGGCGCTACCTGGTTGAGATAACAGGTATTATGATAGGGCGCACCCTCGTGTTCCTGGAAACTCGCGTCGGCGATAGGTCTGCCACAGCCGGCACAGACAAAATGCTCTGCATGCCAGATGGCTCCAAGAGCATTGAGATAGCCGCCATAAACAGGGCATCCACATCCTTTACAGATAAGTTGCGATGATCTATTGATACTCATTGTGAATATCATTCTATCACATCTATGAGGTTGCCGCTCTATACGGTCCGGTGAAGCAAATAGAGCATTCCCTTGCCGTCCTCTGATTCCTGCTCTCAGCAGCGCTCCAATTCATCTCGTAAAAAAGAGAATGCTGGCGTTATCTAAGCAAACAGTGAAATGCATCATGAGAAATAGGTGAGTAGACTAATAGACATGCTATTGACTCAGGTATACAATACGCTCAGGTAAACGAAGTTTAACCAATTGTGGTTGATTCATTTATCTTCAACAGGTCACCTAATAAGGAGGTAAGCCATGTCACAGATCCCAGGGCGTCCCTGTCCAACATGTGGTACTCATGTCCCTGCGGGGCAGCGTTTTTGTAGCAACTGTGGAACCGCTATGGAGGCTCAACAACCAGGCAGCCAGTACGGTGGGCCACCGCCACAGAATTTTCCACCGGCCCCACCCGTGCCACCCTATGCGCAAGCACCAGCCGGTCAGCAACAGCAGTACCAGCAATATCAGCAGCCACCGCAAAAGTCCAGTCTCATTGCAGAGGCGCTTGGCGCATTAGGGCTTTTATTCTTCCTGCGGCGTTTCCGACCAGGCTACCGGCCACGGAGGCAGAGCAGCGGCTGCTGCGGTTGCCTTGTCCTGCTGATCATCCTGCTAGTCTTTGTAGGTATTCCTGGATACTTCTACTATAAAGCCCATCCGACCGTCATCAACCAGATTCAGAACCAGACGCAGAGTTCAAGCAACAACGTTAGTAATGGCGGCAATAGCAGCACGCCAACGACTCAGCCGTCGATTAAGACCGTCAACATCAATCAGCAGGTAACGTACGCGGGCGTCAATATCACCATCGAATCGGTGCAACAATCAACCGCTTTTGCTGATGATAACAGCGCGACGAACGGCGTAATTCGCGTCAAGGTCAAGGAGGTGAACAACAGCGGGCAGGATGTTCTCTACTTCTTCCACGACTTCACCCAACTGATTTTGCCGGATAAGAGCAGCGTTGCTCCGACCAACGCGTTGCAGGGAGGTGGAATTCAAAACGGGATCACGCGCGAAAACTGGGTAGATTTTGCCGTGCCGACCAGCGACAAAATCGAGCAACTGACACTGATCTTAGGAACCAATCAAGAAGCCCAGATCGTCATTCCATTAACGGGCCACGCCAATCTGAGTGCGTTCCAGGCCAGAACGGTCACCCTCAATAAGCCCATCACCTATAACCATCTGAACTATACATTGCAGACAGTGACCGAGAGTTGGAGTATCGCCAACAAACAGGCCAGCGCGGGTATGCGTTACATCATTCTCGCGTTCAAAGTGGACAACCCCAACTCCAATACCCTTGACGATGGTTCGGTGAGTGACTATATGCGCCTGATGGCTGGCGGGATCACGAATTCGCCGGTGAGTACGACCCTACCACTCTTCGTAAACGCGAATACGACCGGCACAACCGGAACTGTCACCTTCCTGATGCCGGCGAACAACAGCGCGTATACATTGATTTTTCTTGCAACACAGGGCTATTCGAATGTGCAGGTGAATACAGATTTTACGATACAGTAGAACAGGCCAGGTGGATATTCACCCTCTGCCAGGCGTTGTTCATGTAGCCCTTGAAGTTCCAGACGGTTCTTACGTCCTCCGGCTGCGTTTGCTTCGAGGTATCCCAGGCTCGGACGACCAGCCGGTAATCGCCAGGCGCAAGGGTGATTGTCACCTCCCAAAAGCACCAGGCATAGGGATCAGCTCGCTCGACGATGCTGGTTGTCGTCCAGGTCTTTCCTCCATCGACCGAGAGTTCGACCCGTTCCACAGGAGTTCTTTCGTTACTTATGGCATAGCCCTGGATACGAATAGGACCTGCCACTCGTGTCTCGCCCTCTTGAGGCGTTGTGATTACGGCGTTGAGGTTCAGATCTTCGATGGGCTTTGTGCGGTTCCAATCAGCAGTTTGCGCCGTAATCTCAGAAGAGAAGAGCTTATAATCGCGAGCCAGGTACGGGTTGGTTGAAGGAGACTCCTGGAGGGTCATTTGGCGCAGCCACTTGACACTCCTGGCTCCAATATAGCCCGGTACGAGAAGGCGTAGGGGAAAGCCATGTTCTGGAGCCAGCGGCTTACCATTCATTTCATAAGCCAGCAGCACATCTGGAGAGAAAGCCTTCTCTAGCTTGATGGAGCTTCCAAAATGTCCCTTTTCTCCCTCGAATTGCGTCTCATCGAGACCGGTAAAAGCGACGTAGCGAGCATCTGCCTGCACTCCGATAGCCCGCAGGAGATTTCGTAAGGGAATGCCTCGCCAGTTTGCCGTGCCGATAACGCCCGCCCCCCAGAGAACTTCTCCGGCAATGGGCTTAACTGCCATGAACTCCTTCCTTCGATTGCCCGCACACTCAAGTGTTGCCATCACGGTGTGGGCAGGAGCCAGCAACCGGAGTTCGTCTAACGACAGTTCTCGTTCTCGCCGTACAAGGCCGGTAACCAGAAGACGATAGCTTGCCAGGTCCACAACTGGAATGGATCCATGGCAACGTACATAGAAAAGCTGCTGTGGCGTGAGGAATGATTGACGCAAGAGGTTACCCGCTGGTTCAGCGTTGAATGGGTATTCTTGATGGACAATCAACTGCGATTTTCTCATATGCATTGTCACCGTGTTCTTCTTATCCAGGTCCAGCCTTCAATATGCTGACCCTGCCTCTGCTTATCTTTCTGAAAATCGTGCTCCTGCTGCGCTGTAGTCGCGTTCACTTATACATGCATTGGTGTCTGCGTGGGTATTGGCTGCGCAAGGGCGGAGATGGCCAGCACCACGACAATTGCTTCAAGCACAAGCGAGAGGAAACCCATAGGCACCTGCCAGGACAGCCTGGGAATTCCAGGTAAGCCAACGGTTCGCGTCACGATATATCCTACAAACGGCCCTAAGGCGGCTAGCCCTCCAAGCAACCAGGCAAGGCGTACATCCTCTAAAGCCAACCACAAGGCGCCCACAAATGCAGCTACAACATCAATGATAAACAAAATGCCAAGGTACAACTGTATACGGAGTCCGGACTGAATGAGCATCAGGTGAATAACCCCGATAATGATCAGGCAAATGATACTCACAATACGACGGATCAGAGCGAAACTACTCATGGCTCTGTCTCCCCTTTCTATGCACCATCTGTTCGCGCATTTTCGTACCCCAGAAAGGGAATCCGGAGTACTATTCTCTTGTACTATTTTTTTAAGGGGAAAGCGTGATGAAAGCGCTAAGAGCGGCGCTATGAACCACATCTTACCTGGGTTGTGATGCTCACGCGGGGACAGCATTACCTGTACTAAGTACTTTCGACAAGAAGCTCTTGATCTCTTTCTACTCTGCGTCAGATACCTTGCTCTATTTTTCTTTGAGCAATATTTCTTCGTTACCATTTCTTTATTGGATGGATGGGCTTTGTCCAGAACGCCACTATGCTCCCAGATACTCTAAATTTTCAGGGTATCTGTTGCACTCCAACATCTCATACCCACGTGTAATCTCTAGAACGTCGGTCAAGTAATGCCATTTCAGATATGGCTTGCTCAAAACAGAGACTCATTGAGCACAAAATGCTAGAGCTTATAGTAGCATTTTCGAATTACTTGATCGGCGCTCTAGAGGAGGACTATATGCAGACATTTCTTCCGTATCCTGTGTATGAGGATGTGGCGCAGGTGCTTGACTATCGCCGGCTGGGCAAGCAGCGAGTCGAAGGCGTTCAGATCATCAATATCCTGTCTACGCCAGACTACGTGGGAGCCTGGGCGCGCCATCCTGCCGTGAAGATGTGGCGCGGCTATGAAAATGCCCTGAAGCAGTATGTGAATGTCATGATTCGCGCGTGGAAGGAACGCGGATTCCGCAATACTTTGCCCTATTATGAGGTGTCCTTAGATGAGATCGAATATCCGTGGTGGCTGGGGGATCGCCGCTTGCACGATTCGCACAAATCAAACCTTTTGCGAAAAGAACCCGCCTACTACCGCCAGTTTGGTTGGGATGTGCCCGATGACCTGCCCTATTTCTGGCCGGTGCAGTAGCGATCACCTTGAGTAGGTACAAATGAAAGGGAGAACAGGATACGCGTATTTGCACATGCATCCTGCTCTCCCTGTCCTCATTTATATCTTTAAGGCCATTGCTGTTGCTGGTACGGGGGCTGGTTATACGCGTAGCTGGGTTGGCCGAACATGACATGTGATCGCCTCTGGCCAAACAGCAGGTACAGGAAGGCGCCAAGGAACGGGATCAGCCAGATGGCGGCCAGCCAGAGAACAGTACCAGAAGGCGAATGGCCATCCTCAAGCACCATGATGGTGGCAATGATATGACCAAGCAGTGGCACAAAGACAATGATCAAAAACAATATCGAATTGAATAAGCAACCGCGATTTCCGGACATTGTACAGGTTTCTCCTTCTATTTCAATATACCTCAACACACTTCTCCTTTACCCATCATCATATATACGGGCCAGGAATGGATTGTGTTGCGTAGCGAAAGGGAAACCAGGCCCCGTCCCTACAACATTTGCCCATTCAATTGGAAACAGTCATCGGGCCGCTGTCCTACGCCAGGGTGGGCACATTCGCGTCGAGCAGGTTTTTTGCTGCTCGTCCTGCTTTGAGTACCAGCTTCACATTGGCAGGGTCGGCTATTCTGCTGATATCGTCCAGCACGTTTCCGTCCACTATGATTACATCGGCGAGCTTTCCTACTTCAAGCGTGCCAAGATGTTCGTCCAAGCGCAGCAGGCGCGCCGCGCTTGACGTGCTGGCCTGAATTGCCTGCATAGGAGTCATACCATTTTCAACCATCAGCTGGAGCTCGCGGCCATTTTCACCATGTCGCCCTACACCGGAATCGGTTCCCATCGCTATCTTTACCCCTGCCTCGACCGCGCGACGAAAACTGCGCTGGTGCGCCTCAACCACGGACGCCGCCTTGGCCGCCATCACCGGTGGAAGCAGGTCGGGATGCCCGCTGGCGTATTCTATAACGGCGAGCGGTGCTACGAGTGTAGGCACCAGGTAGGCATCTTTCTCCAGCATCAGATCGATCAGTTCATCGTCCAGGTAAACGCCGTGTTCGATGGAGGCAACCCCAGCCAGCAGCGCGTTTTTGATGCCCTGGGTTCCCTGCGCGTGCGCCATACAACGTTTTTCTTGCGCGGCCGCTTCATAAACTGCCGTCGCGATTTCCTCGACCGTCAGTTGCGAAGATGTAGGAGCGTCTGCGGTGGAAAGTACGCCGCCTGTGGTTGCCAGTTTAATCCAGTCGGCCCCTGCTCGCAGCACCTCGCGCACGGTTTTGCGCATTTCCTCGACTCCATCGGCTATGCCCCTGGGAATATCGGTGAAGCTTCCACCGAAGAAACCGATATCTACACAGCAAGGATAGAAACCGTCTCCATGCCCTCCGGTCTGTGAGATCAAGGTGATAGCAACCTGCATGCGTGGCCCCACGACGATGCCTCGCTCGACGGCCATCTTCAGGCCCGCGGGCGAACCTGCGGCGTCCCTTACAGTCGTGACGCCGGCCTCCAATGTAGCGCGCATGCGTGGGAGGGTCTGGAGCAGGCGCAGCGAAGGAGGCGTCAGAAGTCCGCGCAGCACATCAGGATACTCCATAGTAAAGTGAACATGCGTATCGATCAGGCCGGGCAAGATGCTTCCTCCATGAGCATCAATTACCGTCGCTTCGCGTGGAATTTTCACCTGCTCCTGGCGACCAAGCGCGGAAATATATTCTCCATCAATCACTATGGTCATTCCATTTTGGGGATCACCACCACGCCCATCGATAAGGGTGCCGTTTGTAATCGCAATTACCATTATCTACATGCTCCTATCTGTATAGATGCTTGTAATGTCTCAATCCTCATTATAGCTCATGACATGATGTCCTTTCGTTTTGAACAAAAGTACTATTTTGCTACGAAAAGCCCTTGATAATTTGTTCTAGAAGCGTGTATACTGAGCATATAGAACGTGCGTTCCTCTAACTGCGTATGATCTGTTATATGGCTGGATGTGAGGCTACTTTTGAATGACCTTTAGTCTTTGAAGCCCGGGTTATTAGAAACAACAGGAAGTTGGTGACACTATGGACCAGATGCGAATGCAACAGCGCAACAAGCGAATGCCTGCGCGGCAGGAACCGGTAACGGATGATGCCCTGGATTTTGAGGATGAGTTTGATGAGACCTGGCCGACGCGTTCGCCCAGCAGCGCGCGCCGCTACCTGACCCGACCGGATGTCTATAGTGAGACGGGGCATAGACTTGCCGATGTGCGGCCCTTTCCATCACAAAAGGGCTCCGGAAATAGCAGACCGGAGCGTTATACGGACATTCCGCCGCGCCGCAGCGCGACACAAACGAATATACCCGCGATTCAGGCTAACAGGCCGCGCGCGACACGTACCGGCGATGTACCCACGCGCCGCCAGAGCTACGATGACCGGGCCGAACGAGGGCGTCGTGTCCATTGGATACTGTTTGTAGGCCTGGCGATGCTCATCATGGTACTTGGATGGGTTGCATTCAACGCACTGGAAAACTGGTGGCAGGTAACCCAGGATGATTGGCACTACGGTCGCCCGCGCACCTTTCAGACCGACGCCGTAGTGGGGCATAATGACTCGCCGCAGAATCCCAGCCATTTTATCGCGATCAACCTGAACCGGCAGATCATTATTATCGAGATACCAGGTGGAGATGCGTCGAAAACCAGGATATTTTACGGTCCGACGTTGATGGGAAATGGGCAGAATCTAACGCCCGTCACACTTACTTTTAAGGATGTAAATGGCGACGGAAAGCCGGATATGATCGTCAACATTCAAGATACCCACATTGTCTTTATCAATACGAATGGCACCTTCCGTCCGGCGCCTGCCGGCGGAAATAGTTACCCATGAGAGGTTATGCCTCTCCCTGCAAGTATCCGCCCTCATGAGAGGTTTCGACCCCCGCCATTACGGGCGGAGCAAGCGCCGCCCGCACCGGTTTTGGTGATGTTTTCATCAACTTAAGCGTTGCGGGCGCGGATACCACCGGAAACGACCTGGATGGAGTTGGCATAGTGTCAGGTTCGATTTTTTCTTTTGGCGATGATCGGAAAGCCAGGACTGCAAAGACGATCAACCAGGTTAAAAGCAACCCAAGGAGTGTCCAGACCAGAAGTAGTTGTGTTTGCGTTAATATAGGCGTTCCATTCATGGGCACATCCTCATTTTATAAGAAATTCATGCTATCAATCTTACAATCAATATCCTATGGTTTTACCGGACAGGCCACACCACCTTGTACAACGTACAATGGTAGGAGTTATTCAAATGTGTCACAGGCATAACGCTCTGTTGTCCGCCAGAGCCATATGCATCCATCTCAATATTTGAAAGTTGTCGTCTTCATAAGAAGACGAAGAGAAGAGAGGAAATTAACGTATAACCTGCGCGCCTGCCATTACATCCTGACCATCCGATAACCCCTCCCGGACATTGAGGATTGCCAGGCAACTCCCTCTATCAAGAGGACGCAGTAGTAAGGAAAAAAGTTTCATGCCCGTGCTTTGAAAAGTCACTTGCGACACGTTCTCTTCTATTGATGTGAATGAGCTTTTGCGAACAAAAATCTTGTACTTTTGGATGAAACCTGACACAATAACAAGAGAGGTCAAACGTTGCTAAATACGAGGCAGAACCATATGGAACGTGTCAACTGGGAACGCGTACGCGATGTACTGATCAGCATTCTCTGCGTTGGTGTAATGCTATGGGCAGCATGGTCTTTATTAGGCCTGTTTGTGCATGCCATTGTCCTGCTCTTACTCGCTATGGCGGTCGCTTTTCTAGTGACGCCGTTAGTGGACCTCCTCAATCGTTATCTACCACGAATACTTGCCGCGCTGCTCGTCTATGCGCTCGTTCTAGCTATATTAGCTGGCCTCTGTTATGCCTTGATCTTCTCACTTATCCAGCAGGTGAATTACTTCTCCCAGAATCTGCCGGGCTATGTGCAAGACCTGCCAACTACCTACGCTAACATCCAAAAATGGCTGATCCAGCAGGGGATTCCCCAGCAGACGATTGACGCAACGATTAACTCGATCAACCAGCAGGCAAATGCACTCGCGGCATCGCTCGCCAACAATCTCGTTTCTATCATTTTCGTCGTCACCGACGCCATCATCAATGTTCTGGTGGTCGTTGTAGTAAGTTTTTACCTGGTCCTCGATGGCAAGCGCATACGCAATAGTATTATTAGTATTGTGCCCAAACCCTCAATGAATCACGTTCTCCTCTTCGAAGATGCGCTCAACCGCGTGGTGGGAAATTATATACGAGGCCAGCTTACCCTGGCTGCCATCATCGGTATCCTGGCAGGAGCAGGCTGCTATATGCTGGGCTTGAAAAACTTCGCGCTCATCATTGGGGTGCTGGCATTCTTATTTGAAACGATTCCAATGGTAGGGCCTGCGCTCGCCTCGATTCCCGCCATCTTGATCTCACTGCTCTTGCCAGGGCCATTCCCTCGCACCTATGAAATCTTGATTTACTTCGTGATCATTCAAATCTTCGAAAGCAACATCCTGGGTCCGCGCATCGTCGGGCACGCGGTTGGCCTGCATCCGGTAGCCTCCATACTCGCCCTGATAGCCGGCGCCCAATTATTCGGCGCCTTTGGCGCCCTGCTCGCGACTCCCATCGTCGCCGCCTTCTGGGTGGTGATCGTGAGCCTCTATCGCTCCATACGCGGCGAACCGGCGGATGTTATGCTGGCGCGCAGGCGTTCCTCCTGGATTAGACGCCGCCCGCATGAGGTCCATACGCGAACGAATACAGCCAAAGCCCATCTCAATAGTATTCCTGGCAATAACGGCGCCGCAGAACATATACAGGAGGTGCCGTTGCAGATCAAGGGCCTCGCCACGCCTGGTAAAATAGAACACCTGGATCTGCTGCGCCACGTCCACACACAGGACCAGTCGCCTCCTGAAAAAGAGGATTCGATAGAATAAGCAGGCAAACAGTTCCAGGCGCCTGGAACTGTTTGCCTGCTTATTCTATCGTTCCAAAGACTCGGCGGAGTTCTTCCTCGCCTTCGCGATTGACGAGCGCGAAAACATCGTCATTGGGCAAAATCTGTGTATCCGCTGTAGGCGTAATATTTTGCTTATTACGAATGATCAATACGAGATTGCCGCTACGCGGTAAATGGATTTCGCGCAATGCCTTTCCCGCTACCGGGGATTCCGCCGGAACACGCAGTTCAACGATCTCAAGGCCCGCATTTTTGAGCGTCATCAACTGGATGAAGCGGAATGTGGGCAGTTCGGCTTCAATGAGCGAGAGGATCGACTTGGTCGGGCTGACGGTTATATCGATACCCAGCTTCTGGAAGATCTCGGCATGTTTCGGGTTATTTACGCGCGCAATTGTACGCCCAACCTTGAAACGCTTTTTGGCGACCTGGCAGATCACCAGGTTGTCTTCGTCTTCACCTGTCACGGCAATGACCACATCCGCGCGGCTAGCCCCAACTTCCTCCATTGTCCTGGCTTCGCAGGCATCGCCTCGTACCACTGCCTGGCCTAACTCTTCGTTCAGGGCTGAAAAACGGGTGGCGTTTTTCTCGAGCAGCAGCACTTCATGTCCGTGGTTGAGCAAACCTTTAGTGAGGTAGTAGCCAACGTCGCCACCGCCTCCAATAATAATATACATCGCTTCCCTCTATTTTTATCCGGTCGCGGCCTAAAACCGCGGGCTAAACTTATGAGAAGCCCCGGCTTTTGCCGTAGAGCATGGTTATTTTCTTTCGATGGCCTCAAAAATGAGCCGCGCCCCCACCTTCGTGGGACAGATCGTCTCAAGGCCCAGTTCTTGATAGATTTCCTCACGTAGTGGATCGTAGATACGGCAGACGACCTTCTTGACTTTGAAGATCTCCCTGGCAATCTGGCTGGCCATAATGTTACGATTATCGCCATTGGTGACTGCGGCAAAAGCATCGGCCTCCTTAATGCCGGCCCTGATCAGCACCTCCTCATCCACGCCGTTGCCCACATACGTCTCGCCGGAGAAATCGGGGCTTAAGCGTTGAAAAGAATCGCTACTATAATCAATCACCGATACGTCATGACCGGCCCTATCCATCATCGTCGCGAGGGCCGCGCCCACACGTCCACATCCCAATATCACAATTTTCACGGGTTGCCTCCATCTGGTTGAGAGCGAGCAGCTTACAATGTAGGAGCCACGGCGTGCTCGATCACTCCGCACACTCCAGTGATACCCATGCTGCTACACGATCAACCTGTTTGTTATGTCCAGTGGTATTGTATCATATGCGCCAATAGGGAATGTAGAGTTACGAGATATGTTGCCACGTTTTCGCTCTTTATACGATGTATAGTATGAAATCGAAATACTATCGAGGATATATATGCGACAATTGAATGCCGATGAGGGACAGGGAGCTTCCGAGCAGACAAGCATGGATTATCCTGTGCGAGCGCTCTATGATCGTCATGCCTCAATGCTGTTGTCGTATGTGTATTCGCAGGTCTTCAGCCAGCAGGACGCCGAAGACCTGCTACTTGAAGTCTTCGTTGCGGCGCTCAATGACGGGCGGCTCGCGCACCTCAACGATGAGCAACAACTGGCCTGGCTGCGGCGAGTGGCGAGAAATAAGGTGATAGACTACTACCGGCACGCGAGCGTGCTTTCCATGCTTCCTCTGGAACTGGCGCAGGAAATGGAGGACAATGACCCGGCGCCCGAACAACGCGCTATCCGGCGAGAGCAGTATGAGCATCTCTACCGCGCGCTTGAGCGGCTTTCTCCACTTGAGCAACAATTGATTCGCCTGCGTTACGGCAACGGCCTGCGCCTTGTCGAAATCGCGCAAATCCTCGAGAAGCCGGACGGTACTGTGCGGAAGCTCCTGGCGCGTACCCTGCTCAAGCTGCGCGCCGGTTATGAACAGCAGGAAAAAGGAGGTAAGCGATGAAACCTTTTGACGACAGCATCCCCGAAGAGGTGGCTCCTCAACAGCAAGAACTCCTGGCCCTGCTCCTACATGCCTTTGTCCAATCCGCACCACTGACAAGCGGTGAACAGGAGCAGCTTCTGGCGCGCGTGCGAGAACGCCTGTTAAGCGCACCCGCAAATCTTGTAGAAGTGAGTGTGGCAGATGAGGAACCCCTGGTAGAAGGGAATATATTACCGGCGCAGCCATCATTGCCAGCGATGGGGAAGGATACTCCTGGAGAGATACGCCCCCACCCCGGACGCAAGGGGATTGATAGGCGCTCCGCAAGTTCCGCTCCTGGTCCCTACGCCCCACCACCAAGAAATGGGAACGCCGGGGTTTTCAGGCTGCTCAATAGCCTGGCAGCTGTCCTCGTACTCGGGGCGCTTGTCGGCGCGGCCGTGCTGCTCTTCTCCCACCGGCCACAATCGGAATCAGGTGGCGATTCGGGTGGCAGCGTACTCGTCGCTCAATCCTCGGCAGGCGGTCTCGAGCTGTCGCTGTATCTTACTCCTGGCCCATACTTCCTCAGCGAAATGCTGGCCGTCGATGTCTCGCTGACCAACAATAGCAACAACCCTTATTATGTAGGCGAACCCTTTATGAACAGCGCATGTGGCTACTCATACAACGTCAACATGACCGGTGGCGAAGCTCCCTATTATAAAATCATGATTACAACTGATCATAGTTGTCCATACAATTCAAATGCAATTGAGTTGAAACCAGGACAGACATTGACTTCTAATAAATACCTGCCTCTTACAGCAAGTGGTGATGTGACGTTGACATCCTATACAGATTTCTATACAAAAAATGCCACTAACAGCTTTCCATTCTACACTTCCATCACTGGCCCTTTCGCCGGCCATTGGCCGTCAAAACCGATTAACGTGGATTCCAGGATACCATCGAACCTCAAGCTATCGTATAATATGCAGGGCACTCATGTAAACGTAAATGCGCCTCCAGCTGCCCGCTCACACCTGCTGTACCTGTACGATATAGGATGTCAGGATTTTAACGACTCAGGATCGACCGGCACCGGTAACTACGGCTGGGAATCGATCACCTCAAATCAGGTAAGTCTGCCGGGTTGTCCGGGGAAGAACCCGCAATGGGATTTCGCGTTCGCGGCTCCAGGCTATGCAATCGTGACCGGAAATTATCCTCCTACAGCGAACCACAGATGATTGCCGGGGCATGCGATAATGGATAATGAAAATGAAGAAACCCGGGAGTTCACAAGGTCTTGCATCGTTACACATTATCGGCCCTCTCAGGCAACCGGCAGGAGCAATGGGATAGCTTTATCGCCGGACAACCTGCGGGCAACCTGTTGCAAAGCTGGGGTTGGGGAGAACTGAAGGCAAGATTCGGCTGGCATCCCCTGCGCCTGGCACTTTTTGATAGCGAACAGCAAACTATAACAGCGGCGGCCCTGGTTCTGCGGCGTACAGCGCCCGGAGTTCCTTTGCGGGCCGGTCATCTCGCTTACATTCCCAGGGGACCCATAGGCGACCGGTCATCTCCCAGCTATCAAATCCTGCTCTCCGAACTGCATAGCTACCTGAAAGGACAGGGGGCAGTCGCGCTGCAAGTGGAACTGCCATTTGAGGTCGATGGAGAGCACACGGACGAATTTTTCCCACCGCAGCGGAGAATCCCTGACCCGGCCTGTAGGGACAGCGGCTTTCGTAAAGTGCCAGCGATACAGCCTGCCCGCACTATCCTGCTGGACATAACACCAGGCGAGGAGAGCCTGCTTGCGCACATGAAAGAGAAGTGGCGCTACAACCTGCGCCTGGCACAGCGCAAGGGTGTGCAGATAAGAGTCGCACAGGCAGACGAGGATGTACGCAACTGGTACCACTTATTAGAGCTTACAGGCCAGCGTGACGATTTCGGTATTCACACCCTTGACTATTACCTCACCGCCTGGAACATCTTCGCTCCGCGCAATCAGGGGCGCCTGCTGCTGGCCGAGTATGATGGACAACTGCTGGCGGGTATTTTCGTCGGATTGATGGGCAGGCAGGCTATCTACCTGTACGGCGCGTCGAGCAATGAGCAGCGCAATCTCATGCCCAACTACCTATTGCAATGGGAGGCCATTCGCTGGGCCAGAAGCCAGGGAGCAACCTGCTATGACTTCTGGGGCATCCCCGAAACCGACGATGAAAACGAGGCGATGGCGGGGGTCTATCGCTTCAAGAGTGGCTGGGGCGGCAGAGTTGTGCGCTTCCCCGGCAATTATGAGTACGTGTATCGCCCTCTTGCCATGAAGATTGCGAGAAAACTGCTATAGACAAGGGCTCGTAGCAGAAAAACAAGGGTGCGCCCTGTTCCTGTCTATCACCCCTCCATCCATATTGTGCCAGTATTATTCATTTTATTCCATCATTGACCGATAAACATATATGGATAGCTACAAATATCTACATACTCAGGTTGTGGAAAGAAGAAGGAGAGATATTATGCGACATGGGACTCCAGGGCAATGGAGGCAGAACCTGAATGTGGCGCTGCTCCTGTTGTTACTGGCAGCGGCAGCAGGAATATTTTATGCCGGTAGAAATCCGCATGCCACGCGGCCACAGGGACATCATGCCGTGGGATCAGACAGCAGCGTTTCGACGCGCGCAGCAAGTTCTGCTGCCACATCTTACGTATACTATACGCTCAAGGCAGCAAGTGGATTCGTGCTGGCGCGCGCGCCCAAAGGAACCAGCGGCCAGCCACTTGGCGAGCCGCGCCCGGTTGCGCAGTTCGGAAACGGCTTTGGACTCGCGGAAAGTGACAGCGTGTTGTCCATGCAGCTTTCGCCCGATGGTCGCTACCTGGCCATCGATGGCACACAAGACCATGGCGAGCAGGTATGGGTATTCGATACGCAGCGTATGACACTCAATCTGAACCCCAGATATGTTATGGGTAATTTCCTACACTGGATTCCCGGTGCCCACAGCCATATGTTCTTGTATCGTCCCATGCTGCCGCTCGGGCCGGATGCGCCCCTGGATGGCGGCAGTTGGAACCCCGGCCTGTGGATAGTAGATGCGGCGACGGGCGTCCATAGAAATATCGATATTCATATGCCATCCGCCTACCTGGTTGACGCTGCCGCCTCGCCCGATGGCAGTCACATTCTCTATTCGACCTCCAGCGGAATGGCTATGGGTAGCGACACCTGGATGATGCGCAGCGATGGCGGCCAGGTAACACACCTGTTCCATATTCCGGCAGGAGCGCAATCCATCGCCGGATTCTTCACCTGGTCGCCCGATGGCAAAACCATCGCCTATGAATTGCTCTCCGATAGCCCCACGCCATTCTTACCGGCGGGCCTCTGGATCATGAATAGTAGCAGTGGAGCGCGACGTTACCTGGCTGAAATCGATGGAGGGCACGGCTTCGCCCCCGTCTGGTCACCCGATAGTCGCGCGATAGCCTATGTACAGCGCACGAACTACGGCAGTCGCCAGGCCGATCTCTCCGCGCAGTCTCTGCAGAGCGCAATCGCGGTCGTTGATGTGGGCACCGGCCGCTCCTGGATCGTCGCCGCTCCCGCTCAGACCGGCATGCAGATAAACGCCAATCCGCAGTGGAGCGCGAATGGAGCAAGGATTACCTTTACCGCCTTCAATCCGCTCAACCGTGTTATTGGGGGTACGCCGCGCTACTGGTCGGCCAGCGTTGCCGTCTATGGCTCGCGGCCATCCGTAACGCCACTTTCCCCAGCAATTCCGCATGTCGTAGCCATGGCGTAGGCCCCGATTTATCGGCCCCCGGTCAACCACAAACAGGCCAGCAAGACCACTTTTTATCAGGAACAAAACACATGAGACATCGATTAGAACGTTTCGTAGCTATCTTACTACCATGCGAACATAAAGGGCGCCTCTTCGCGCATCTCCTCATCCTGCTCGTCATCGTAACGAGCATTCTGGGGGGAACCATCATCACCTTTGCCGCGGCAGAACACAGTCACGTAGGGGCGGCTCCTGCGGCCGCCCGTCAGACAAAAGCCATCCAGAAATACGATAATGTGCCCACGCCTTTCCTGCACCGGCCTTATTATGGGAGCCAGAGTATCGCGCAGCGCACCGTTTCGTTTGTCGACCACGATCAGCCGTGGTATTCCAATGACGGCATCTTTGTACGCTATGATGGGGCGAAATGGACACACGTGTCCATTGGTTCCTGTACAGGGGGCGTCAATTGCTATGATGGACATAACGGCTATGACCTGAATATGCGATTTGAGCCGGTGCTGAGCGCAGCGGCGGGCACGGTCATACGGGCGGGTTGGTATAACCCGCTCGATCATAATAGTTCGCTGGGCTTATGGGTAGCCATCGATCATGGTAATGGCTACTATACCGCCTATGGACACCTGAGCGCCATTCTGGTACACACTGGAGAACAGGTGGGGACACAGTGGCAGATCGGCACGAGTGGTACGACAGGCTCGTCCACAGGTCCGCACCTGCATATGGCGACCTACTATGCTGGCACCTGGAGCGCGACCGATCCCTTTGGCTGGAGCGGCAACTATCCCGACCCCAACGTCGTGCCGGACAACTACCTGTGGGTTAGCAATCCAGGCACGAACAATACCATCCCCGACCTCAGCGCCAACGGCAGTTCCGTCTATCCTGGCGCCACGCTAGTTGATGATGGCCAGGCGGGTTGGAGCAGCACAGGTACCTGGAATGTGGCAACATCTAACTCCGACATCGCGGGAGACCTGCATTGGACACCAACTACGAGCGGCTCCGCCACAGCCACGGCCACGTGGCAGCCCCAGCTGCCCGCCGGCGGCTACTACGAAGTGGGCGTGTTCGTCGATGATAACTACGCGAGCAGCAGCTGGGCGCCTTATACCATCTATAGCGCCGATCCTAACCATCCGGGGGCGCAGGTGACTGCGACAGTGTATGTCGATGAATCACACATCGGCTCGTTTCAAGGGCCATATAGCTGGGAGAATACGGGGCCGCAGTGGATCGGCCTGGGTACGTACTACTTCTCAACAGCCACGAATGGCCGGGTTGTCCTCAGCAACGCAACGGGTGAAAATGGCGCACAACTGGCCGCCGACGGTGTAGAATTCGTTCCCGTCTCGGTACAATCCCCTCCACCACCGGCGAAGACCTACGGTTTTTCCGTCACCAACGATGGCACGCCATCCGCTATGCTGCCCGGCGCTACGAATACGGTAAATATCACCCTCAAGAACACCAGCAACTTCACCTGGAGCGCGTCCGGCTCGGACGCGGTACAGGTGATCTATCGCTGGCTTAACGCACAGAACCAGGTGATCGCCACCGGGACTCCGGCGAGCTTGCCCCAGGATGTGGCTGCCAATGCCAGCGTGTCGTTAACTGTACCTGTGCAGGCTCCCGCGCAGGCCGCGACCTATACGCTGCAATGGGACATGATCCAGGATTCTATGCCCTTTTCGCAAAACGGTGCGCAGGTGAAGAATGATACGGTATCTGTGGCCCTCTATGGCGAGAAGTTCAGCCCGCTATCGCTTCCCTCGACCCTGACTCCTGGCGCGGCGATACAGGCGCAGGTCAGCGTCCAGAATACGGGCGCGTTGACCTGGCCCGCGTCCGGCAGCAATAGCGTGACGCTTGGCTACACATGGCTGGACAGTAACGGACACGTGGTAAGTCCCGCGCCGGGCGATGCTCTCTGGCAGGCAGGCATACTGCCCAACGATGTTTCCCCTGGCGAAACAGTCTCCATCCCGCTCATCCTGCACACGCCTGTGCTGGCCGGAAATTACTCGCTGGTGCTGGATTGCCAACAACAGGGCGTCTCGTTTGCTTCGCAAGGCGCCACACCGCTCAGGATGGAGGTCGCCATCGTACCCAGCCTGCCGAGGGTCTACTACTTCGCCGAGGGCTACACTGGCAGCGGCACAAGTGAATACTTGACGCTGACCAATCCGTCGGCCACGCAGGCCACCATTACGATCACCTACCTGTATTCAGATAGCGCCGGTCGGGTAAATACCTATAGCATCCCGGCGCAGTCTGTGCAGGTGCTGAATATCAACCAGCAGGCAGGCACGAATAAATCGGTAAGCATGATCGTGCAGGGCAGCATACCTTTCGTAGCCGAGCGCACGATGTATACACAGAAAGGGGGCTTTGTTGCGGCGACCGACAGCATGGGGTCATCCACCCTGTCTAGCAACTGGTACTTTGCCGAAGCCAACACAACCTACGGTTGGAATACGTTGCTCTCGGTCATGAATCCTTCAACGCAGCCCGCGAAACTTACGGTGACTACGCTGCCGAACGCGCATATACCCTCGCAGAGCAAGGTATATATGGTCCCGGCGCGCGCTCGATCCACCATTGTCCTCAACAGCGCTTTCAGCAATCAACAGTTCGGGATGATCATCAGCGCCAGCACGCCCCTGCTCGTTGAGCGAGACGAATACCTGGTTGCCAGCAAGATGCGCGGCGGCAGCGCAACCGTCGGGGCTAGCGCGCCACAAAAGAGTTGGTACTTCGGTGAGGGCGACACCAATCCAGGCTTTATCGAACGCCTGGTGCTGGCAAATCCGGCACGGAGTGTTGCCAGCGCGCAGATTCACTACCTGACAGCGGATGGGCGTGTGATTACTTCAAACGTCGTCGTGCCCGCTCAGAGCCGCATAGAGGTCAATGTCAATAGCGCTCTCGGCTCGCTACTGCATGCCACGACCATCACGGCAAATGTGCCTATCATTGCCGAGCGGCAAACTTTCTTCAACTACCTGGGCTCGCTCTCTGGCAGCACCACCTCCATGGGCAGCACAAATGCTCACACAAGCTGGTATATTGCGCGCGGCGATACCGGCAGCGGGCATATGGAAGCGCTCGCCATAGCCAATCCTAATGCGTCGGCGGCCATCATGCAGGTCGTCTATTACACGGCAGCGGGCCAGCCAATCGTAAAGACATATACGCTGGCCGCTCATTCAAGGATGACTATTACTCTGGCGAATGAGGTGGGAGTGAATACCATGGTCGGGATGGCAGTGTATGCAACGGCGCCGGTGGTGGTGGAGCAGGCAATGTTCTTCAATAACGGTGCTGGGATGACGGGAGGGTATGCCAGTATGGGGCTGGGGTCGTAGGGTATATGGATAATGGAGAGAGGCCAGGGCTATGGATGATCCTGGCCTCTTTTCGGTGGAATAGTCGGAAAGCGCCCTGTATTCTTATCGCTCCGGTTTGACCCAGATGCCACGTTCGTGCATCAGGTCAATCTGCCGTTGGATGACCTGTTCGCGGTACTCCGCATGCTTCATCGGCTCGCGATTGAGGTACAGGTTTTTGGGATAAATGGGCCGCTCGTAGAGCATCTGGTAGAGTTCGGTGCGCAAGTCTTTCATCCAGTTATCCCATTGAGCGCGAGCGCGGTGATCACGCAGGGCTTCGATATCAATAACCCCGCCGACGTAGGTTGAGCCGGCGCCATATTCCTGTTTGCCGACAATCTGCCCCTTGTAGTTGATGATGAACGAGCGGCCACCAAACGTATCAATGGGCGTATCCTCCTCGGGGAAGAGATAGTACGTACCCATGTTGGGGGCGACAATGTACATGTTATTATCCAGGGCACGTGCGCGGCTCTGGATTTCAAATATTTCGTTGCCGGTAGCAGGGTGAGGATAGGATGCGCGGTAGACCACTTCGGCCCCGTTCATAGCAAGCGCCCTGGCGTTTTCAGGATACGATCCCTCATTGGCCATCATGATGCCCAGGCGCCCGATTTCAGTATCCACCACCGGCCAGAACGCGTCCAGGTTCCTCCCGTAGCGCTCAACCCACCAGTCCCAGATATCATGCGGGCAGACTGAGTGTTCGACGGGGAACAGCGGGGAGACTTTGTAGTGCTTGAGGATGACCTCACCCCGCGGGTCGATGATGAAACCGACATTGAAAAAACGATCTGGTATTTCCGGGTGACGCGCTTTGGCCTGCGCCATGATGAACGCATTGTATTGTTTAGCAATACCGCCCAGGAAATCCGTCTCTTCGCCAGGAATATCTATAGCGCCCTCCCTGGCAAATTGGACATGATCGAGATCAAGTACCTCATCGTTAAACCCCTGTAGCGCTCCTTCGGGAAAAGCGATGAGACGCACAGGCAGGTCAAGGCTAGAGAGCCAGGAAGCCGCTTTGACCAGGTGCGAGAGGTGTTCCAGGTTACGTTTGATATCAGCGCGGGTGCGAATGCCGCGCACAGTGGGGATGAGTCCGACGGCAGTGTATGGCTTAATCATCCGGTACTCCTTTTGTAGCTGTGGAACTGCAATATAACAGAAACGGATAGCACGGCTCTCACTCTGTTATATCACAGTTTCCAGGGCACCATGCCATGAAGAACTAGCTCGCGCGATGTCCTTCTTCGCTGCGCTTAGAAGGACATCGCCCAGGCCGCTCGGATTGTTTTGTTGCTCTTGCTTGTTCAACTTGATGATTGTGCGAGTCTCACGCGATGGAGTTGAAAGGGCCCTTAGCGCCTCGATATCGATAGCTCGATACGGCGCAGCACCAGGTAGGCGAGAGCGGTAAAGATGACGCCAAGCTCGAAGCCAATGTCCATGCCGTATGGTGGATTGAATAACCTGGCAATAGGTCCGACATAATACAGCTGCGCCGCTCCAAGTAGCACTCCTCCTACGCCGATCAGGAAAGAGATCACCGCCGCCCAGCCAACCGGCAGCTTGCGGCGGTTATTCCAATCCTCGATATTGTAGTTTCCATGGCGGAAGACGAAGTGTTCCAGGATCAGGATGATCGACCAGGGACCCAGCCAGTAAGCGATGATATCCAGGAAGTTGGAAAGCGTCTCATTAAAGTTACCGCCCACGCCCACGGCAATGAGCACGTAAATGACGGCAGCAATCAAGGCCCAGACCGAGCGGTTGATACGCTGGAAAGGTTTCCCAAGCACCTGCATCGACAGGCTGAGGCTATAGTCGTTGGGGATATTGTTAGCGACAACACTGAGGGCCACCAACAAGACCAGGAAAGTACCAAAACCACCCAATGGTTTAGCGGCTGCAGCTAACAATCCTCCCCCCTGCTGATTCATGAAGGCGAAAGCAAGGGCCATACCGACGATTTCTAAGACAATGCAGGGCAGGACCACACCCAGATAGGTGAAGAGAAAAACACGGCGCGCAGGGGTATTTTCAGGCTGGTAGACGGAATAATCGGAAGCGTAGGAACTCCAGCCGACCGCAAAGCCAAAGATGGCACCGCCAAAAGAAACGAAGGAGGCAAGTTCGGCTACGCTCAATGCAGGAGTAGGTGGAATGATAAATTTGGGTGCGGATACTGCCACCAGGATGAAGAAAATGATGGCCATAGGAATCCAGGCATAGCGTTCGTAGCGGTGAATGTACTTATAGCCATAGATACTGGCTATCGTCGTCAGGATGCAAATGCCCAGCACACCCACCGGTTGTGGAATCGCCCCATTACTCAGGGCCTGGACCAGCTGGCCACCGACAATCACATTCACTGTGGACCAGCCGGTGCAGGCGGCGACATTAAAGATAACCATGATCATGGCACCAAGCCAGCCGAATGAGAAGCGGGAAATCGTCATCTGGCGCAGGCCGAGTTTGGGCCCTAGAGTCGACAGGAAGGCCACCGGCAGGGCACCGAGAAGGTTAAAAAGAATAATCGCTACGGCGCTGTCCCAAAAGCCAAGCGCAAATACACTATTAGCAATCGCGCCCAGCGCAACAGTAGAGATGACCAGGTTAGCTGAGAGCCACATCGTAAAGTTATCGAAGATACGAAAGTGGGCGCGCTCGCTCGCGGGTATGCGTACAATACCACGTGTCTCGATACCCGGCTCAAGTTGGCGTGTCTCAGTACCCGCCTCAATATCTGGCCTAAACCCCGGAACGGTAGAAATATTCGTCGTTGCCATCGCAATAGTACCTCCCCTAACGTGGTCCATCCAATTACAAATCAACCTCATAAGCGCATACGATACCCATTGCTGGGTAGTATACCGCTTTCTGTGTCACCTCGGTAATGCTCTAGTACGTTATTCCTATAAGTATTGATGAGACTCGTTTTGTCTGCTATTCTTTAAAAGGTTTAATACGTCGAGTAAGGAGTGCATACACCGGGCAGTTTATTTAAAGGAGGACTTCAGGATGATGGCAAGGGCTGACGAGACCTTCTTTCCACAGAATATTCGAGGGTACCGCCTGACCATCCTGACGCAACTGCGGCAGGTGATTGAAAACATGCACGCGCCTGAGCAAATGTTTCAATGGTTAGGTTCCGTAGTCACTCAAAGCTTCGACGTGTCAATTGCCCAGTTCTGGACATGCGAGAATCCACGATTCGCTCGATCTCCAGCTCAATTGCGAGCAATGGCCTACCGCGACCCTTCGCAACCGGTGCATATTATCGGCGAAAAGGTCGCTCCGACTGTCGAACAAATGGCGAGGGGAGCAGATGCCTCTTTCGCGCAGCCGGTGGAGCAGGTATTTCCTCAATACCTGGCATCATTATTGAAGCGCTATGGACTGCATTTTTGCGTTTGCTGCTTCAGTAGCAGGAATATGGACACGCGGCCTGGGCAGCAAGGGCATCCTCCCGGCATGCAGGCTGAAATGGTGGTGTTGGCGTTGTTATTTATGATGCACTATCCACAGCGCGAACTTGTCTCAACGATGAGCATTATTCTCGAACAAGCTATCGCGGTTGCCGAAGGACACGGCCTTCTCAGCGCCAGTACATACAATCCCGGGAACGTAACGCCGGCCCAGGAGTCGTCTTCATCAGGCACAATACCGGTGCTGGCCGATCTCATCCCGCATAAAAAACAGGATGCGCGCCTGATGCTTTCGAGCAATCCTTTTGCCAGCCCTGTCGTGATCTCAGATAGATTAGCCCGGCGTTTTTATGATGCAATAGATGGCCATAAATCCATTACCGAGATTTGCACTGATGCCGCCATAACGATGCAGGAAGCGTACAAGGCGCTACAGATATTATTGTCCTTGCAGTATATAGAACTATACACTCCCCAGGGCGCGCGCGTTGAGGGATTCTAGCATAGTGCCCGGCGGCCCCTATGCGGATAGTAAATCAGGAATGACATGTAGTGATATTCTTCGCTGCGCTAAGAATGATATGGCGAGGGCAGTTCATTCTCAGTGGAGCGAAGCACCTGGAAGGAGAAGCGGCTTTATTATGAATAACAATGTGATACCCAACCTGCTGGATGTCTCGCTGTGCCTGGTATCGTTGTTCATCTCGGTGCGTTCGTTTGATATTTACGCGCGCTTTCGCCAATACCGCCTGTTTATTCTAGGGTTGTCGATGCTGCTTGTGTGTATCTCCGCCGCGGCCGATTACACCGCCAACTATATTACGGTGGTACACTTGCAAACTGATTGGTTCTTATACATCGGGCAGACGATTGGTTTTTTATTTATTTTGCTCAGCCTGGCACAAAGTTCGGATAGCTACCTGCGCAGTCTGATGAATTTGAACATCGTGTCCTTCGCCCTACTTTTGATACTACTGCTGCTGTCCCCCACACTGCCGCCAATAGTGATTACGGCACGCGCATTGCTCGGCTTCGCACGGGTGAGCGTCTGTCTCCTGATTCTGTGTGGCTACTTCTGGGCGTATACCAGCCAGCCCACGCGCTTCAGCCTGTTGATGAGCGGCGCATTCTTCTTGTTCACTACCGACTACCTGATGTTCATGCTGCAAGATTACGTGTCCGCCGCCAATCAGTTGCTTTTCCGCGATACTGCCGATATCGCCGGCGTGCTTGCGCTGATCGTGCTGGTCGCCTCTGTTTCGTGGGATGAATCTAAAGGCCTGGCGTGAGGAAAGCCTGGGTGAAGAGTTCTCGGATTGCCGATTTTGCCCGGTAAAACTCCTCACCGGCTCTGGGCACAGTATGCCTGCCCCTCAGACGAACTGGGGAATTGGCCCCATGTGGCGCGTCCATATATCGCGTGCGAGTTCGTGCGCGTCGGACTTCAGACCGTAACGGGCAAAGTACTGGCAGGTGCGCTCCACATCTCGTGCGAGCAATGAATACACATCCGAGTTGTGATAGGGATCGACCTCAGAATGGCGTTACCGGCGTGCGCAAATGGCTGTGGAACATCTCCGCCATGCTCATAGATGAGGCGCTGGGTCAGGTACTCGTACTCGATCCAGGATGCCACCTGCGCAGCTCGCCCCCGTTCGGTCTTGCGCGTGGCAGCGCTTCCACGGCGACTGTTGCCGTGTTCGGCCTGCCCCTGCTCGTCGCGCTGGACACGGCTATAGCGGTAGACCGCATCGTTACGCAGGGCGCGGAACATACGCGGACGGTAAATTTTGGCAGCCAGAAATTCCTTGCTGGTATTGGGATGAGCTACACAGCAGAACACCGTCGCTTCCTTGCCGCTGCTGACTTCATGCACAATGTCCGTGATGAGTTTCTGGTCATACAGTGGCGTGAGTGACGAGAGTATCCAGGGGGCATCCCGCCGTCCGGCCAGAAATGCTGGTTGAAATGACGATTGCTGTTGCTGCTCAACTTCCGGCTCGAAGTCGTATGCCTGCTCCTTTAGCCAGCGTTGCACCTGTGAACTGCCTTCGTAACTGGTTTTCTTCGTTGGTTTGACGTGGCTGGCTTTACGTAAAAGGTAGCGTTCCCTGGCATCCGGCTTCATTTTTACAAAAGTGACGGTTTCTTCTTCAAAATCGTCTTCGAAAGGTCGCTTCAAGCTCTCTGCTCCTTTATGTTGAACCTGTTGAATTGGAACTGTTTTCGCATTGTTTCCCGCGGTAATTGCCGTTGCTGATTCACAGGCCACCTCCTTCCTTTGGCGAATCACATGAACGAAGTGTCTATTTAGAACTGATTGAAGACGTGATCGCGCCCGCAATAGTACAAAGTCAGAGCAAAAACGCCTCTTGTACGAACATGCCAATGGGCAAAAAATCACATCAAAAGGATTGGGTCTGGCAGAGTGGAAAATGTATCTTCAGAGGTGGTATTCCGGCAACCTGAAGGGATGCCATCCCGAATGTTGGCTCTTCCGCACTTTGCGTGCTGAGTTTGCAACCCGTCTTCGTAGAAAATAATAGAGGGAAAGATTTTCCCCCCAAAAACCATC
>Ga0209061_1000599_pt1:0-77500 | contig 82936 bp, 74 predicted proteins | sample Coa_R1_10_FD_187157 | JGI IMG/M metagenome (GOLD analysis project Ga0209061, IMG submission 187157) | Surface soil microbial communities from Centralia Pennsylvania, which are recovering from an underground coalmine fire - Coalmine... | ecosystem: Environmental > Terrestrial > Soil >...
TGTCCACTCCCCTCGAGGAGTGCGAGAGGAGGGACCCCAAGGGCCTCTACGCCCGGGCCCGGGCCGGGCAGGCCACCGGGGTGACCGGGGTGGACGACCCCTACGAGGAGCCGGCCGACCCCGACCTGGAGCTGGCAACGGAGGCCATGGGCCCCGAGGAGAGCCTCCAGGCCGTGATGCGGGCCCTCACGGACAGAGGGATCATCTAGGGCCAATTCCAGCGAGCGGCTGGAGCCTCTCGACGCTCACCCTGGCCATCGTCAGCGGCCGGGCAGACCGGAGAGGAGCCTCTCCCATTGGCTGGCCACCGACTCCAGGCTGAACTCGCGCACGCAGCGCTCCCTCGCCGCCCGGCCCATGTCGGTTCGCAGCTCGGGGTCGGTCACCAGACGCTCGACCGCTCCCACCAAGGCCTCGAAGTCGTGCACGCCCACCACATGGCCGGTCCTGCCCTCCAGGACGACAGTGGAGGCACCGGGGCAGTCGGTGGCGACGGTGGGAAGGCCGCTCATGCCGGATTCGATGAGGACCCCGGGCATGCCCTCGCCTTCAGGAACGCTGGTGAACACGAAGATGTCCGCCTGGCGGAGGAGCTCGGGGACATCGGTGCGGCGGCCCAGGACCTCGACACCGGCCTCGGGGGCCAGCTGGCGGACCTGACCCTCCAGGGGGCCGTCCCCCACCATGTACCCGCGAACACGGCGGCCACGACGGCGAAGCTCGGCCACCACCCGGATGAACAGCTCCGGCCGCTTGGTGGCGGTGAGATGGCCGACGAACAGGAGGTTGACAGGGTCGGCCGGCCGGGAGCGGGCGGGCCCGGGACGGTAGGTACGGGGGTCCCGGGAGTTGGGGATCAGGGCCAGGCGCCCGGGTGGCACGCCGAGCACCTCCCTCGCCTCTTCGAAGACCTCGTTTGAGATGGCGACAACCATGTCCGCCCTGCGGGCCAGGGTGCGGTAGAGGCTCCGGCGCGGGCTCGAGCGGGCCTTGTCGGTGAGGATGCCGAAGGCAACGTAGATGAGAGGGGCGGTCCTGCCCATGAGGGCGAGGTACTTGAGGGGCTCGCCCCCGTGGGCCACGACCACGTCGGGGCCTATGCGCCGAAGGGCGGAGCGCAGCCGGCGGTAGGCGAGGGGGTCGAAGCCGGCGGAGCGGCGCCAGCCCATGGGGACCTCCAGGCGGTGCTCGGCCGACAGCAAGACCGGCTTGCACTGGAAGAAGGTGAGGATCTCATGGCGGTCCCTTCCGTGGTTGAGGAGGTCGCGCAGGTCCCGGGCGTTCACCTGTCCTCCCCTGGCGATGTCGACCGGCAGGACGTGGAGGATCAGCCTCCCGCTGGCAGCGGAAGGTCGGCTGCCATTGCCCGCTCGGTGATCGGCTTGCAGCTCGCCAACCTGACGGGTGAAACGGGGGTCCTGGCCCTTGGCCCCCAGGGCTCCGGCCCACAGCCCCGCCATTATGGCCCTGCGCTCGGCCCGGGACGGTGCCAGTTGCAACCGGCGCACCGAATAGAGGAGGTGGGCCGCCACCCAGCCCGGGGACCCGTGCCGGCGAGCGAGGAGGAAGTAGTTCCGGGCCACGTAGAAGGCCCGCCAGGGCTCATCGGCGTCAACCGGTCGCTGCCCGGCGAAGGCGGCCTCCCGCCCGGCAAGGGTCATCTGGCCCTCGACGGCCGATGCCGCCCGGCAATCCAGCAACAGCGCGTACCCGGCCCGGCGCAGCCGGTAATAGAAGTCGAAGTCCTCGTAGCCGAAGAAGTAGCTGTCGTCAGGAACCACACCTCCCTCCAGGACCCGGCGGTGCACGAGGGTGGCTCCCCAGCAGGCGGCATCCACGGGCTCGAATCCCTCCGGTTTCCCGGGGTGGTGGACGGTGGTGTGCCCGCTGCGGCGGTGGAGGTCGCGCCCGTAGGCGACGACGGCGCCCACCGGTGGGTGGCCGGCCCCGGGCTCCTGGATGGCCAGGCCCTCCAGGAGGTAGCCCAGCCGGGGCCTGGGGAGCGAGAACAGGCCCACGTCGTCCTCGCACAGGTAGCACCAGTCGAAGCGCCCGGTGCTGAAGGCGGCCAGCATTCCTTCCCTGAAGCCGCCGGCCGGACCGGGGTTCTCCCTCAGGTGGATGATCGTCACCCGGGACTCGAGCACCGGATCGCTGAGGCCCCCCTCGCCGTTCACCACGACGAAGACCTGGTTGGCGGGAAGCCCCTCGTTTTCCAGGAGGCTGCGCACCACCTGGGTCGCCAGCCGGGGCCGCCGGTGGGTCACCACCACGGCGGCCACACGAGAAAGGCCCTGGTCCAAGGGACCAGGGTGCAGCGCTGACTCCGGTGTCTCGAGCACTCCACTCCCCCCCAAACGGTTTCAGCGAGAGGATACTGCGGCGGCCGAGCCGGGGGCCTTCGGGTCGACGTGACTGGTGAGGCACTCCCCGTACCGCTACCATCGCGTCGAGACGTGAAGGGGGGGTTTCATCTTGGGCACCGAGGCTCGGGCGGCAGCACAGTCTGGCAACCAGGTCGCAGTTGACGGCACGGCCCGGGTGGCGCCCAAGTTCCTAAACGAGGTGCCGTCGTCCTGACTGGGCAAGGTGGACCGCCTCGGGTGGGCGGCTTCGAGCACCTTCCGGGTGGGCCAGTGGCACCTGGGCGTGCGCTCCAACTCGGCCGAGACCGATGCCCTGGTGCGTGATCTGCTCCGTTCGTACCTGGTCGAGGAGCTGGACGGGATCGAACCTCCGGCCAACTACTCCGTGGTTCTGCACGCGGGGAACGGGCAGGGCCGAGGGACCCGGGGACTGAACCTCCTCTACCGGTCCAGCCTGGCTGTGGTGCGAAGCCGCTCGCCTCTTCGCGTCCTGCGGGCCCTGTCGACCTACCTGAGCTCTCACGAGCTGGCGGACAGCGGTAGGGAGGGCTTGCTGGTGATCGATGCCATGGCGATCGTGGGCCAGCGGGCCGTGCTGCTCCCGAGCTTCCTGCGCAGCTACGGGGAGCCAGGGAAGCTGGAGGGGCGGCTTCGCCGGAGCAGGGTGACCCTGGTGGACGCCCCGGTGGCCCTGGTGGACCCCGAGGCCGGTGAGCTGATCGTCCCGTGCTGCGATCTGGAGCGGGCCGACGAGGCCGTCTTTGCCCAGGCCGCCCGTCTGGGCCCCCCCAGCGACGGGGCCCCGGCGGGCCGCTACGCGCTGGCGGCGTGGGGCCTGATGGCGGGGGATGAGGGCCCGAGGCGCCCCATGACCCGGGGCCGGGCCGTCGCCCTGGGGGTGAGGGACGTCTCCGGACCCAGGGGCACGGTCGGCACCTCAAGCCTTACCCGGCTCAGCCGGCTGTTCGACCAGGTAGAGCCGCTCCCGCTGTCGTGGAGCCTGGACGGCGCTCTCGATGAGCTGATCGGCCTGGCAGCTGGCTGAACCCTCCGCTCTGGAGCAGGGCCATCAAGGTTGTCACAGCCGACGGCAGGTCCCCGCTGCGCATCTGGTAGCAGGAGGCCCCCGCGACCATGCGGGCCAGGACGCCGAGCCCCGCGCCCCCCAGCCTCAAGAAGTTGAAGGAGTTCTCGATGAGGCGGGAAACAGCTTGGGCCCTGCCCAGGGGCCAGAGCAGGAGGGGCGAGCCCGCCACGTAGGTGGGGAACACCACCAGGCCCACCGGACAGGAACCCCCGAAGGGGGCGGGACGCAGGTCGTGGGGCGGGATGTGGCGCTTGGGGCTGGCCGGGTCATCCGGTTGCTCGGAGAGGGCCTGGGCCAGCCCCGGGAACAGCGCGATGGACTCCCGCATCATCCAAAGGGGCCGAGGAAATGGGACGACCTCGGCGCTCACGGGATCTATCGGGGCCAACTCGTCGCTCAGATAGTCACAGCCCGCCATCGTCAACGCCGCCGCCAGGGTCGTCTTTCCCGAGCCCGGCTCTGCCGGCAGGAGGACGGCCCTGCCGTGGAGGGAGACGGCGGCAGCGTGGAGGGCCACGCAGGGCGAAGCCGAGTCGATCCCGGCCTGGCTCACCTCCCAGAGGATCAGGTCGACGGCCGTGCCCAGGGGCTGGTCCGCCAGCAGGTGACCCTCACCCAGGCCGAGGGTCACGGTGCCGGCGGCCCGGTCTCCGACGGAGAGCGTGTACTCGCGCTCGACCTGGTCCCCATCGGATCCTTGCCCCAGCTTGAACCCGGCGAGGAGCCCGTCCACCAGGCGTCCCAGCTCCGGGCGGTCGGTGCGCACCGAGAAGGAGAAGGAGCCCGCCCGGTACCGACCCTCGAAGGTGGTCATCGCCGCCACTCTAAGCGCGAGGGCGGCCAGCAAAGCCCCACGCCCGGCACGGGCGCGCCGATAGTGGTGCGAGGGGTTTCCTGCAACGGGATGGGCACGCGGAACGGCTCAAGGGCGGCCCGCTGGCTCATCCCCCGGGGGATGAGCCAGCCGGCCTGGCGCTCATGACTTCCTTGGCCCAGCGCCACCCGACCCTTTGCCAGGCCAGCAGCATCCCAAAGGCAGCGACCAGGACCGGGAGGCCGATCACCACGGCTTCTTGCGTCGTGGGAGTGAGGCCCGCCACCCGTGACTCTAGGCTCGCCACCAGGAGCTGGCCCCCCAGGGCTGCCAGCACGAGCACACGCGGCAACCCACGTCGGCCGGTGGTCGTTGGCTCGTGTCCCTTGGCGGAGAGGAGAAGGTGGACGAGCGGCTCGATCACCAGCAGGCCGAGGCATGTCAATCCCCCGACTATCGCCGAGTGGCGCCCCCGGCCACCCACCGCCACCGTCCATGCCACCACTCCCAGCAAGGGGGGGATGCCGACTTGGCCCAGGCGGAGCCGGGGATGCCAGGCCATGAGGGCTACCCCTCCTGCCACCCCCATGAGTGCTACGGCCTGCTGGGTGTCGGGGACGGTGGCGAAGATCCCGGCGGTGGAGACGGTGAGCAGGCCTGGAGAGAGCTGCCCCCAGCGCCGGTCGAAGGACCAGAGTGCCAACGAGCCACCCACCACCATCGCCATGACGGCGAGCCGGACCCACAGCACGTGAGGGACGGGCGGGGGGTAGGCGGGGGCCGGGAACCAGGCCAGGAGGGCGGCACCGGGGAGGAGCGGCGCGGCCAGGCAAGCGGGGCGGACCAGGTGGGCCAGAGGGTCAGGGGATGGGGGGATGTGCCTGCGCACCGTGGCCGAGGCCGTCCCGCCCGCCGTCAGCAGGGCCAGGGCAGGCACGATGGGGGCCGGGGCATTGCCGGTGGCAAGCAGGGTCACCAGCGTGGCGGCGGCCATGATGAGGCCCACGGCCGGTTGCGCCCTTCGCCCCCGGTGCTCCCGGACCGCCAGGGCGGTGGTGGCCGCGGCCAGGAGGAAGCCGGCGTCGAACGATGCCTGCTGGAGGGGGTAGAGCAGGGTGGCCGGGTTCACGACTTGCTGGCGCGCCGGCTGTCCCACCGGCATCCCCCCCACCGCTGCATATCACCAGCTTTACCATGTCCGACTAGTCACTATTTGTGGTATGACAACTTCGAATGGAGATATCCAGGCCCTGCCTGGCACAAGGGGTGACGTTTCGGGTAACATCAATCACGTCTCGAGGTGAATCTCGACAGGGGGGGAAGGTGGCAGAGGCCAAAGGGAGGGGAGATGGGCCGGTGCTGGTGGTCGATGACGACCACCTCTATGCCCAGGCCCTGGCAAGGCTGATCACCGGGATGGCCAGCCGTCTCGTCGCCATGCCGGCGTCGTTGGACGGTGTTCGCGAGGCGGCCGACGGAGTGGGGGTCGATGCTGCTGTGGTGAGGGTCCGGGACAGCAGCGACGCTCGCCTGCGCGAGGCCCTGGCCCTGCTCGGCGGGGACAAGGGGGCCAGGGTGGTCCTGGTCGCTGCGGACGCGGGTCGTATCGATGGCGACCTGGCGGGCATGCCCGGCGTTGCCGGCACCATCCCTGCCAGTGCCGGGGGCGAGGAGCTGGCCGAGGCCGTCGAAAGAGCCCGGCGGGGGTTGGCGCTCGGGAACGAGGTGGATTGCTCCGCCCCGCGCCCACCGGTCAAGAAGGGCCATTCGGTGCTTGCCATGTTGACGGCAAGGGAGAGGGAAGTGGTGGAGCTGATAGCCGCTGGGGGATCGGCGGGCCAGGCGGCAGACGTGCTCAACATCTCCCCCCAGACGGTGCGGACCCACGTGCAGAGCGTCATGGCCAAGCTGGCCGTGCACTCCCAGACGGAGATGGTGTGGGTCGCCCGCCAGTTCGGCTTGCACCCGGATCGAGCCAGGGCGGGGGTGCGGTGATCCCTGAGACCCTCCGGGTCATGGTGGCCTGTGGTGAGCCCCTCCTGCGCGAGGCGCTGGTCGGCTCCCTTTCCGTCTGTGCGGACACCGAGGTAGTGGCTGCTCCGGGCCGGCCTGAGATGGTGGTGGCGGAGGCGGCCATCCGGCGGCCGGAGGTCGTGGTGGTGTGCGGGGGCGAAGCGCAATGGGACGAGACGGCCCTGTGCGGGCAGCTCAAGGACCTGGACCATCCGGCCAGGGTCCTGGTGGTAGGCCCTCCGGGTGATGACGCCGCGCTCCTGGCGGCCATGAGAGCCGGTGCCGACGGCTACGTCGGATCGGACGAATCGGTGGAGGACCTCGTTGACGCCCTCCATCGGGTGCGCCGGGGCGAGGCACCGATACCGCCGGGGATGCTCGGCACCTTGCTGCGCAGCCTCATCGAGGCCCGCCGCGAGGACGACGAGGCCGTGAGGCGCTTCTCGGCACTGAGCGCCAGGGAACAGGAGGTGCTGGCGCTGGTGGTGGCAGGGTGCGACCGGCGGGAGATCGGCAGGAGGCTCTACCTCTCACCTCACACCGCACGGACCCACATCCAGAACATCCTGGTCAAGCTCGGCGTCCACTCCCAGCTGGAAGCGAGCACGTTCGTCCTCAACCACGGCCTGCTGGAGCGCTTCGGCTCGGAGCCCGGCGCCAACACCAAGGAGGCAGGAGATGCCCGACGTCTTGGCTAGCCGCCCGCTGCGTCGCTCGGGCCTGCGGGTGGAGCACGGTCGGGAGTGCCACGTCCTGCGGGACCAGGCGGGTTCCTTGGCTCTCGCGCTCAACGAGTCGGCCTTGGCCCTGTGGGAGCTGTGCGACGGGGAGACCACCGAAGAGGAGATGGTGGCGGCGGTGTCGGAGGCCTGCAAGATCCCGGCATCCCAGGCAGCTCGGGATGTGAGCGAGGCGCTCGAGCGGTTCACGAGCCTCGGCCTGGTGGACTGGCAACAGCCTGTGGGGCGCGAGGCCAGTCAGTGAGGATGTGTGGTAGTAATGCTTCGTGTCATTGGGGGGGCGCCGGTGGCGGCGTCGCCAGAGGGGGGTGATTCCCTGATGTTGGGTACGGAAAGGCGCGTGCCATGAGCACCGCCGCGGCATCGATGAGCCCGGCCGACTACGGCCGGGCACTCAAGCGGCGTTGGCCCGTGGTGGCCCTCCTCACGGTCGTGGGCCTGGCCGGCGGCTTCGTATCGGCCCACTCGGCCAAGGCTGGAGCCAGCGGGGCCGGGACCGTGAGCTTCCAGTCCACGAGCTACCTGTCCCTGCCTATGGGCCAGACGGACCCGAGCGGGCTGTCCCTGGATGCCATGGCCTTCTTCGCCACCAATGGCCAGGTCCCTGTCATGGCCGCCAAGTCGCTCCACTACAAGGGCTCTCCCAGCGGCCTGGCTGGGCAGGTCCAGGCCAAGGCGGAGGACAAGATAGGTGTGCTGGAGGTGAGCGCCAGCGGGTCGTCTCCCTCCCAGGCCGCAGAGATCGTGAGAGCCTTCGACAATGCTCTCATCGGCTACCTGGACGACCAGATCAGGGCCGCCTCTGCCCGGCAGGTGGCCAACATGAGGACCCAGGTGCTGAACCTGCGCTCCCAGATCAATGCCCTCCAGGCACAGGGCACGTCCCGGGCGGGAGTCGCCAGCGCCCAGCTGCAAGGGCTGCTCGGCGAGTACGGCTCCGTCTACCGCCAGTACGAAGCCCTGTTGTCGGCGGGCCCGGGGCACACGGACCTGCACCAGGTGCAGGCACCCACCACCTATGCCGTCTACTCCAGGCCCAAGCGGGGAGCCTCAGCGGTTGTGCCGGCCCGCCGGTCCGTCCGCACCGCTCTGGGTGGTGCCCTCGGCCTGCTGGTCGGCCTGGCCCTGGCTCTCGGGCTCGAGCGCCTGGACACCAGGGTGCGCACGAGGGCGCAGGCCGAAGCGGCCTTCGGCCTGCCCGTGCTGGCCAAGCTGCCGCGGCCGTCCCGCAAGGGCGGCCCCGCGGGGGTGGTGGTGGTCGACCGCCCTGCCTCTCCGGCGGCCGAGTCCTACCGGGTGCTCCAGACCCTGATGCTGGCGGGGGACCGTGGCGAGATGGGACGGCCGGGAGGCCATGTCCTGCTCGTTGCCTCCCCCCTCGGTTTCGACGGCGAGGGAGCGGTGGTGGCGAACCTGGCCGCCAGCTTCCGGGACGCCGGCTCGACCGTGGTGGTCCTGGCGGCCAACGCCTACGGGCGGGCGGAGCTGCCAGGGCTCCTCGGACTGGACCAGCCCCCCGGCCCAGGGGACATCGCCCGGTCCACCGCCATCGAGGGTGTGCGTCTGGCCACCGCCGACCGCCGGGGCGGGTCGCGGGTCAGCCCCCGGACCTCGGAGCTCATGGCCCAGGTCCGGAACCTGGCCGACGTGGTGCTGGTCCAGGCGGCCCCGGTGCTGCTCGCCCATGACGCCGCCCAGCTGGCCAGCCAGGCCGATGCCGTGGTCCTGCTGTGCAGTGAAGGCGGCATCAAGGCCGAGGCGGCCCGCCTGGCCACCGCCACCCTGCGCCAGGCCGGTGCCCCGCTGGTAGGGGTGTCGCTGGTCGAGGCCCCCCGACGCTGGCGGCCCTTGTCCCGGCGGCGCCAGGCGGCGGCGAGCTCGCCGTGGGACGGGGTGATGGAGGACACCTCCAACCAGGGCAGGAACGGCTTGGGACGGGTACGAGGGCTGGCTGCGTCGCGGGCCGCCAGCGTGGACTGAGTCTCTGCGAATGGTGGGGGGGACCTCTGTTCTGAAGGCGGAGACGAGAACGTCCTGGGTTCGCGAAGAGGCGGTCCTTTGGAGAGGGCTGGGCACGGGGGTCGTCATCCTGCCGCCGGGCTCGGATACCCCCTCGTTGCTCTCGGGATCGGCTGCAGCCGTTTGGCGGCTCCTGGCCGAGCCTGTCGACCTCCCGGCTGTCGTCGACAGACTGGCCCTTGAGTTCGGCGCTCCCGAGCACGAGGTGGGGCCCGGCATCGCCCGGCTCCTCCAGCAGCTCGTGAAGCTGGGCGCGGTGAAGGCTAGGAGGGGTGAGGAAGCTGCCTGAGGAAGCCACTGACCGGGCTGCTTGGCTCCTGCCCTTGTTGGCTGCTCACGGCTTGGCCACCGCCACCAGCCTGCTGCCAAGGGGACCGCTGGGAAGGGAATGCTGGGTTCCCTTCCTGCAAGGGACCAGGAGCGAGCGCCTGACTGGCCTGCTGGTGGCAGCCGTCGAGGATGGGACCACGCACGTCACCGATGACCAGGCCGAGGAGCTGAGCGAGGTCCACCTCGCCGCCCTGGGCCGGGATCTTCGCATGGAGCGGGCCACCTTGGAGGTCGTCACCACGCTGGAGGCTGCCGGGCTCGATCACCGCGTGCTCAAGGGGCCGGCGGTGGCCCACCTCGACTACCCCGACCCCGCCCAGCGCTCGTTCATAGATGTCGACGTGCTGGTGCGCTCCGACCAGTGGGACGATGCCGTGGCGGCCCTCACCGCCGTCGGGGGCCACCGTGCCTATCCCGAGCCAAGGGCGGGGTGGGACCGGCGCTTCACCAAGGGGACCACCTTCAAGATGGGCGACTTCTGCGAGGTTGACCTGCACAGGACCGTGGTGAGCGGCCCCTTCGGGCTGTCAGTCGACCTGGAGGCGCTGTGGGAGAGGCCCGACGACCTCGTGCTGGGAGGGAGGCCTCTCAAGGTCCTTCCCCCCGAGGCCAGGTTCCTGCAGGCCTGCTTCTCGGCGGCGGTGAGCGACGTGCCCCCCAGGCTGGCATCCCTCAGGGACATCGCCCAGATGGGCCTCGGAGGCAAGGTCGACTCGGGCCGGCTGGCTCGCCTGACCAGGTCGTCCCGGGCCGAGGTTGTGGTCCACCGGGCGGTGCAGCTGGCCACCGCGTCACTGCCGGTGTCGGGGTTGGGGCTCCTGGGCGAGTGGGTCGGGGCCCTGCGCCCCGGCGTCTTGCAGAGCCGGGTCATGGCCTCCTATCTGCGCTCGAGCGACAGGTACCTGAGCCAGTGCCTGGGCGGCGTGTGGGGCATTCGGGGGACCAGGGACCGGCTTGCCTACCTGAGGGGCCTGGCTCTCCCGGACCGCCGGTTCGTCACCGACCGCTACCGGGGCCACATGGACCGCTGGTACCAGGCTGCTTGCCGCTTGGTGCGCGGCCACCTTGCGGCGTGAGGCACTGGACCCTGGGGACAGCTAAGGAGTATGTATGGCAGGGACTATCACGGCAGACCAGATCGACGGCGGGTTCAAGCCGGTGGCCAGGGCGGAGGTGGCCAGTGTGGAGCTCGACGGGGAGGGGGTCCTCTATGACGAGGAGCATGGCCTGACCCACCTGCTCAACCCGACGGCCACGGTGGTGTGGAGCTGTCTGGACGGCCAGAGCAGCGTTGACGAGCTGGGCGTCGAGCTGGCCGGGGCCTTCGGCGCTGATGTCGTGACGGTGAGGGGCGACGTGCTGGCTCTCGTCAGGGAGCTCGGGCGTCAGGGGCTCCTGGAAGGAGTGTCGGCCGACCCACCTCGCCAGGGGGTGGAGGTGAGGGTCGAGACCGGGGCCGAGCAGGACCCGGAGGTCCAGTGATGCCCAGGGACGGCCGGGTGGTGGTGGTGGGGCAGGGATACGTCGGCTTGCCCCTTGCCATGCAGGCCGTGGAGGCTGGCTATGACGTCGTCGGCTACGACGTGGACCCGGACCGGGTCAAGCGCCTGGCGGTGGGCGAGTCCTACGTGGAGGACGTGAGCGACGAATGGCTGAAGGCGGCCCTCGCCACGGGCAGGTACCGGGCCTCCTCCGAGGAGCGGGCCTGTGCCGGCTTCCATGTGGCGGTCGTCACCGTCCCCACTCCCCTCCGGGAGGGCAACCCCGACCTCTCCTACATAGAGCAAGCGGCCCGCCTGCTGGCCAGGTACCTGTCTCCTGGAGCCACTGTGGTCCTCGAGTCGACCACCTACCCCGGGACGACCCAGGAGCTGGTGGGGCCCATCCTGGAGGAGGGCTCCGGGCTCCTGGCGGGGCAGGACTTCCATCTCGGGTACAGCCCCGAGCGGGTGGACCCCGGCAACCGGACCTGGCAGCTGCACAACACGCCCAAGGTCGTGTCGGGGGTCGACGGCGACTCCCTCGATGCGGTCGAGCGGTTCTACGGCCGCTTAGTGGCCAAGACCGTGCCCGTCTCCTCGCCGGCGGTGGCGGAGATGACCAAGCTGCTCGAGAACACCTTCCGCCACGTCAACATCGCCCTGGTGAACGAGCTGGCCATGTTCGCTTCCGACCTGGGCATCGACGTGTGGGAGGCCATCGCCGCTGCCTCGACCAAGCCCTTCGGCTTCATGGCCTTCACCCCCGGCCCGGGCGTGGGTGGCCACTGCCTCCCCATCGACCCCTCCTATCTGTCGTGGCGGGTACGGCGCCGGCTCGGCCACAGCTTCCGGTTCGTGGAGCTGGCCAACGACGTCAACGACCACATGCCCGATTACGTGGTGAACCGGCTGGTAGTGGCCCTTAACCGCAGGCGGCGAACGGTCAACGGGTCCAGGATCCTCCTGGTCGGCCTGGCCTACAAGGCCAACACCGGGGACGCCCGGGAGTCGCCGGCCCGGGTGGTGGCGGACCGCCTCCTGGCTCTCGGTGCCGAGGTGCTCGCCATCGATCCCCATGTGCAGGACGGGCACGTGGACGCCCGCGTCACGAGGGTGGAGGGCACCCAAGAAGAGGCGGCCGGGGCCGACGCCGTGGTCATCCTGGCCAACCACGACGCCGTGGACGTCCAGGGGCTGGCCGACGCTGCCCCCTACGTCCTCGACACCCGCCACTGCCTCCCGGCCGCGCCCCAGATCGAGTACCTGTAGACCGCAAGGCCTCGATGCGGAGCATGTGGTGGCGGGGGGCCACCGTCTGGACCCTGCTCGTCCTCATGATGGCTGCCAGCGGCTGCACCCGGGGAGCTGGCAAGCAGGGACTGCCCTCCCTCTCATCCATACCCTCGGACTGCTCGTCGGACGTGACGGCCAGCCTCAACTCGTTCTTTGCCCACGTCCGCCCCCATGAGACGATCCGACTTCCGCCCCGAGCCTGCTATTTGACCCAGGGAACGGTTGTGATCAAGGGGCGAACGGGCCTCGACCTGGAGGGAGACGGAGCCCTCCTCAAGCGCACGGACCCTGGCAGGGGAACCTCCTGGCTCCCCCACTTGCTGCTCCAGCACGACAGAGGCCTGGTCGTGTCGGCGCTGGCCATTGCCGGCACTCGGGAGCCGGGGGCCGGCAGTCCGGGACTCGAGGGTCACTACGGCATCGTCCTACGACAGGACAAGGATGTCACCCTCACCCATGTTTCCGTGCGCCATGTCTCGGGAGACTTCATCAACCTCTTCCCGGCGCCACCGGGCGCACCGGATCAGTCCCTCAACCGGGAGGTCGAGGTGGTGCGATCCAGTTTCGACTCCTCGGGATACCACGGTGTCACCATCGAGGCGGTCCGAGGTGCGACGTTCCGCCACGACACCTTCTCGCAGATCCCGGTCGACTCGGTGGACCTCGAGTACGACATCTACCCGACCGTCTTCAAGGATGGCCAGCCCACCGTGGCCGCCGAGGATGGGATCACCTTCGACCACGACCTGTGGCTCCACGATGGTGGAGTGTGGTTCGTTTCGCTGCAGGGCCAGCGGGTCCAAGAGGACGGCATACGTTTGACCGACAACGTGCTGCGCCAGACTGAGCTCAGCGTGCAGGTCGCTGGCAACGCTCAGGTGCCGAACAAGGGTCTCACCATCTCCGGCAACCGAGGGGACCTGCCGGTGGGGGGGCCGTTCCCAGCTGTGCTCCTCAAGAACGTGGAAGACGTGAGGATCTCCCACAACGTCATGCCACTGTTCGATGGGACCCCGACCTACTTCCCCGATCATCCACATAAGGTCGCTGTCGTCCTTGAAGGAGTGAGCGGGGCGCGGATCGAGCAGAACAGCTTCCCGGGGGCTGCCGCCGTGGTGGATGCCAGCCCCCCGGGGTATCGGGGAAGGGCCAGCGAGAGGGTGTCGGCCTGCGGGAACCGGTATTGGGTGCGGAGCACCCGCTCGGAGGGCGGGGCGTGCATGACACCTACGAGCTGACCGGTCCCTCCTGGTGGAGGTGGCCCGGGGCGGCCTGGGCAGCACGGTTCCCGGGGTCCATGCTCGCCAGCATCTGGCGCGCCGCCCGGTCCCAGGACCAGTAGCGGGCAGCTTGGTGGCGCTCCTGGCGGCAGCGGAGCGCCATGCCGTCGTCCTCCAGGACCGACGTGATCGCCCGAACCAGCTCCTCGGGGTCGTCGCTTCCTATGAGGGCCCCGTTCCGGCCAGGTTCGATGATCTCCGGCATGGCGAAGGCCCTCCGTCCGATGCAGGGGACTCCGGCGCACAGAGCCTCGGCCAGGGCGATCCCGAAGTACTCGAAGCGTGATGGCATCACGAGCACATGGTGCCGGCCGAACATGGAGGCCAGCACCTTCGGGGGAACCCGCCCGACGAAGGTCACGCCGGGGGGCGGGGGCTCCGGCAGGGGCCAACGGTCCGGGCCCGCCACCGTGAGCGTCATGGTGGGCCACTCGCCCTGTCGCAGCAGCCGGAAGGCCTCCACCACGAGATCCCCCCCCTTGCGCAGGAAGTGGCGACCCACGAACAGGAGGGCAGGGTGGTGGGGTGGAGAGGATTCGCGCCGGGGAGTTGTGTTCACACCGGGATGGACCACCCTGACCTTCCCCGCCAGGTTGGGGGAGTGGCCAAGGATCGCCTGAGCCAGCCAGTTGCTCATGGTGAATATGGCAGTGGCGCGGTCGTGGAAGGCCTCCTCCCGGCGCTGGAGCCGGCGCACCTGGCGATCCGAGAGGGCGCTGTGGAAGGGAAGGGAGTAGGGGCTCCTCTCGAGCGCCAGGCCATAGGTGCCGTCCTTGTAGCAGAAGAAGGGCACGGGCGGCGAGGCCAAGTCGGCCCCCACCTCCAACAGGGCGTCACAGCCCTCCCGGGCCAGCTTCCACCTGACCTCGGCCGCCCCCCGTAGCTGCCATGGACGGGTGTGCTCGCCATAGGAGACCAGCGAGCCCAAGGGGTCCTTCCGGTTGGTGGCACGGGCCAGGGGGGCTCTCTCCCAGCGCCGGAACCTCACCCCGACATCATGCACCTCCGTTAGCTGGGCTAGGGCTGAGCGAAGAGCCAAAGCGCTCCCTGACCAGGTGCTCTCGGGGTTCGGCCCCCAGAGGGCGGCAAAGCCCAGGCGCATCAGGCCGCCGCCCACCGAGCTACCCCTCGGCAATGGACGATGGGGCCCGGGAACCCAGGTCGAAGTACCCTGCGAATAGTGCTCAAGAGTGCACAATACGTGGTCGATATGCCTGGAGTGCGTCCCGTCATGAAGCCCTCCCCTCGCCGGCGAGCAGGCGCCAGAGATCCGGGAGGGCGCTCACTTGGCGGCCCTCCCGAGACCAGGCTCCGGCGGTCCCGGTGGTGGCTCCTCTCATGCGTAGGGATCCCCGCCCGGGCCATGGCAGTTCTGGCGCTCGTCAGCAGCGTCCTCCTCCTGGCCGGGGAGCCCTCGGCCCGTGCTGCCACTGCCGCCGTCAGCACGGCACCGACCCTCTCGCCCCCTCCCACCATCCCGGCGGATTGCTCCAGCGACGTGACGACCACCCTCAACCAGTTCTTTGCCGGCCTACCTGAGGGGGCAACCGTCGAACTGCCCCCCAAGGCCTGCTACCTGACCCAGGGAACGGTGTCGATCAACGGGAAGACGGGAATCACGATTCACGGGAATGGGGCCCGCCTTGTGAGGACCCAGGGTCAATTGGGGGTCAACTGGCTGCCTCACCTGAACCTGAGCCGTGACACCTCGGTGAGCATCGATGACCTGGGGATCAGCGGAACCTACGTACCCGGTGTCAGTCCCGGTGGGCACGAGGGGCACTACGGGATAGTCCTCCAGCAAGATCACGGAATAAACCTCACTGGCCTTCGAGTCTATCACGTCTCGGGTGACTTCATAATCTTGTTCCCGGCCCCTCCATCAGCCCCCAACCAGTCACTGGATAGGGGCATACAGGTGACGCGCTCGTCCTTCGTCGGCGCGGGCTACCACGGCGTGACGGTGGAAGCTGCCGACGGGGCCGTGTTCCAGGAAGATACCTTCGAGCAGATCTACATGGACTCAATAGACCTCGAGTACGACATCTATCCGACGGTCTTCCAGAACGGGGTGCCGACCCGGGGGGCCGAGGACAATGTTGCCTTTGACCACGACACCTGGATCTCGGGCCACTATGTCTGGTTCGCCTCTCTCCAGGGCCAGAAGGTGCAAGAGAACAATGTCCGGCTCACGGACAACCGTTTGGAGAACACGGAGTTCACCGTGCAGGTCAAGGGCAACCAGCAGGTGCCGAACGATGGACTGGTGATCGCAGGCAACAGCAGCGACACCCCGACGGGCGGGGCTCCGAACCAGGCCGGCATCATTCTGACCGGGGTGAAGAATGCGAGCATCAGGGAAAACGATATTCCGTTCTTCGACGGGACCCCGACCTACTTCCCGGACCATCCCTCCCGCTATGTCCTGAACCTGGTGGGCTCCACGGATGTCACCGCCATCGGGAACGACTTCAGTGGAGCCAAGCAGGTGGTGGAGCCGCTGTCGTTGGCCAGCCCGGGAGGTGACACGGCGGCCCCGGCCGGGATGACCGTCTGCGACAACCGCTACTGGGTTGACGGCGACCGCATCGACGCCGCCTGCGCCGTCCCAGGCGGGGGGCTCAGCTCCGAGTCGGCGTCGGGTATCGCCGTCTCGGGTTCGACGGATGGGAGCCGGATGCTGGCGGTAACGGACGGCTCCGACGAGGTGGAGGCGTCCTATCGTGCCCCGGGTGATGCCTGGCCAGGGCTCAGGCCGACGGGGGGAGCAAGCGCGGAGGGGCCCGCTCTCGTTTCAACCGGGGCGGGCCGGTACGAGGCCTTCGCGGTGGGACACGGAGGAGCCCTCTGGGTGACCACATGCTCCGCCGGGACCTGGTCAGCCTGGGTCCGTCTGGGTGGACGGGTCTCCGCCCAGCCCGCGGCCGTGGCTGACGGGTCCGAGGTGGACGTGGTGGTCCGGGGAGGGGACGGGGGAGTGTGGGAGAAGCGGCAGGTGGATGGGGGATGGAAGCCGGGATGGGTCGACCTCGGAGGCAGGCTCGAGCCCGGCACGGGGCCGGCCGCCACCGTGAACGGGAGCGGTGATGTGGTCGTGTACGCAACCGGGACCAACCGGGCCATCTGGCAGTACCGGCAGGGGTCCTGGAGCTCCCTGGGCGGTCAGGTCAAGGGGGGTCCTGCCGCCGTGAGCCCCCGGCCGGGGTACCTGGAGGTTTTCGGCCGGTCGAGCGGGGGCGCTGTCTGGCGCACCTCGTGGCAAGCGGGCCGGCCCTGGAGCGGATGGCGCTCTCTGGGAGGGTCGGTTCAGGGTGGGCTGGCAGCAGTCGCCTTCCCGGGAACAGGGACGGTGGCCGTGTACGGCTCCACCGGCGGGGGCGACCTCTGGCGGGTGACAAGCGACCAGGGGATCTGGGGATCCTGGGGCAGGGTGCAATAGCAAACCCCAGGTGTCTCGTGGACGGAACCAGGGGAGCTGAGGCGGCCTGGGCCCACCTGAGCCGACTTCCCCTATGCCACCCCCTGTAGTAACTTGCCTTCGAGAAGGCCACTTGGGGGGGAGAGCACTATCTATAGGCAAGGGCCCACAGGGAAGCAGCGCCTGGTTGCACGACGAGAGGGGGGGAAATGACGGTGGCGCATCCTGGTGCCGTGCCGGTTGGCCCCGCCTCGCCCTCCGACCGGGGTTCTCCCCGCCTGCCGGCCCTGGTGTGGATGTACTGGGAGCAGCAGGGGGGATGTCGCCGGCCCGCCTACCTCGACCTCTGCATGGAGTCGGTCGAGCGCCATGCAGCAGGCCTCGAGGTCAGGCTGCTGGGCCCGGCTGACGTTATCGACTGGCTTCCGGACCTGGACCGGGCCACCTGGCGGCGCCTGCCGAGCGCCGTGCACCGGTCCGACTACCTGCGCATCCACCTCCTTCACCGGCACGGGGGACTGTGGCTGGACGCCGACGTGGTGGTCCTGGACTCCCTTCGCCGCCTGCTGGTGCCCCTGCGCCATGCGGACCTGCTGGGGTGGGGTGCCGAGATGGACCGCTTCTACAACAACCTCTTCGCCGCCTGGCCGGGCTCGGCCTTTCTCGGGGCATGGATCGAGGAGGTAGAGCGCCGATTGGCAGGATGCGCCGACTGGGGCAGCCTGCCGAGGGCCGCCCTGGGCCAGCACATAGCAGGGTCTCTGGCCCGTCAGCTCGGTTGGCACTGCCTGCCCATGAGCAGCGTGGCACCCGTTCCCTGGTACGAGTGGAGGCGGTTTCTCTCCAGGTTGGAGTCGCCGGCCAGGGTCACCTCAGGGGGCCCTGTCACGGTCATGCTGTGGAACGCAGTCATGGAAGGTCCCCTGGCGGCCTGGAGCCGCCCCGAGCTGATCAGGGGCCGGATCCTGCTGTCCCGGCTGCTGCGCATGGCGCTGGGACTTTCGACCGTCGAAGCTGAGTCCCGGGGCCTGCCCTACCTCCAGGCCGCCAGTAGGCTACGATTCAGCCGGGCCGGGCGCTCGCTGGAGTTGCGCGCCAGGCGTCTCGGCGGTCGGCTCGGTAGCCAGGTGACTACAGGGGGGGGAGGATGACCGCGGTAGTGGAGGGGGGAAGTGACGGGCAGGGCGCTGTGGTCAAGGTCGTCGACCTGCACAAGGTCTACGATCCATCCCCCATCTGGATGAGGTTCCTGCTGCGCACCGCCGTGCGCTCCCCGGTCACTGCTCTGGACGGCCTGAGCCTCTCCCTTGGCAGAGGGCAGGTCATGGCGGTGGTGGGGCCCAACGGCGCCGGGAAGTCGACCCTGTTCCGCATCCTCACCGGGCTCACCACCGCTACCAGCGGCTCGGTCGAGGTGTGCGGGGTCGATGTGGCACGGGACCCGGTCCAGGTGAGGCGGCTGGTCGGGTTCCAACCGACCGAAGACCAGACCCTCTACCTGCGCCTGTCGTGCAACGAGAACCTCCGCTTCCATGGCCGCTTGCACGGGCTGCGGGGCAGGGTGCTGGAGCGGCGGATCCAGGACACCCTCGAGATGGTGGGCCTAGGAGGGGTGGGTGAACGCGTCGGCTTCGCTCTCTCGGCGGGGATGAGGGCCCGGCTCAACCTGGCTCGGGCGCTGCTGCACCGCCCCGCCCTCCTGATACTCGACGAGCCGACCGGGGCTGTCGACCCCGTCGGTTCCCATGAGCTGCTGCAGGTCATCCAGACAGCGGCACGGGAGGCCTCGACCGCCGTGCTGCTCAGCTCCCATCGCCTGGAGGAGATTGAGGCCCTTGACGACCAGGTCGCCCTGCTCAACAAGGGGAAGCTCGTCTACCAGGGAGACCTCGGGCAGTTGAGGAGAAGGTGGCAGCGTCCCACCTACGAGCTTTCCTTCGCCTCCTGGGGGCAGCTCCAGAGGGCCATCAGTGTGCTGACTGCTTCCGGCCTGCCCCTGGAGGTGGCTCGCACCGACGGCCGGGAGCTGACCGTCTCCTTCGACGGGCCTTTGGGGGAGGTGCTCTCCCAGCTCAACGGCCAACTGACAGGGCTTGCCTCCGTGCGGCCCTCGACCATCAGCCTGCGTGACCTGCTCATCCGCCTGGTCGACTCGCCTCACCGGCTGACCGACCATGCAGAGGCCCTGGAGGAGGCGCGATGAAGGGGATCGGCGATCGCGTCCGGCGAGCTGTGGGGACTATCAGCGCCTTCCTCCGCCTCGGCTACCAGGGGACCATCAGCTACCCGCTGACCTTCGTGGTCACCGAGATCGGCCTGGTTGCCCAGGTCTTCATCTACTTCTTCCTGTCCCGCATCGTGCACTCCCATGCCCCCGACGTCGGGGGCAACTACCTCGGGTTCGTCGCTGCCGGGCTCCTGGGCATGTTCGTGTTCACTGGAGGGATCCTCGGACTGGGCAGCCAGCTCGACATGGCCATCCAGCAGGGCCGGCTGGAGATGCTGCTGATAGAGCCCGTGGGCTGGGCGGTGCTCCCGGCTGCCATCGCCGCCTGGCCGATCTGCCTCAACCTGGTGGTGGGGTCGATCGTGATGCTGGTGGCGGTGGCCCTCGGTGCGCCCTTCCAGATCTCGGGCCTGCTGCCGGCCCTGGGCGTGGTCTTCCTGGGCTCCCTGGCCGGCTTGGCCCTGGGGACCGGCACGGCCAGCCTGCGGGTGCTGTCCAAGCGGTCCGATCCCGTGTGGATGCTCTATTCCACCATCGTGGGCATTGTGGCCGGCCAGGTGGTGCCCATCAACGTCCTGCCCCGGTTCCTCCGGGTCATTGCCTGGCTCATCCCGAGCACCTACGTCAACAGCGGGCTCCGCAAGGCCCTGATGCCCCATGCGGGAGGCATCTTCGGCCCCAGCGTGGGTCAGGCCCTCCTCCTCCTTCTCGCCTTCAACGTGGTGGTGTTCCCGGTCTCGGCGTGGCTGTTCACCCGAGCGCTGAACACCGGGCGCCGCTACGGGATCCTGGCCGGGTACTGAGCATCTGACGATGGGGGGGACGAGATGCCTGGTGGGCCAGCTTCGCAGGGATTGACCGGTCCGGCGGGGAGGTCATTTCGACCCGAGCCGCCGCGGCCTGCCCCCCGGCTGGTGAGCGTGATCATCCCGGTGCGAAACGCCGCCAAGACCCTGGGGGAGACCCTGGGTGGCCTGGCCAGGCAGGACTATCGGGGCCAGTGGGAGGTGATCGTGGCCGACAACGGCTCCTCCGACCGACCCGGGGAAGTGGTCTCGGAATGGTACGGGCGGCTGCCGGGCCTGCGCCTGGTGCATGCGGACGGGCGGCCCGGTGCGGCCCATGCCCGGAACGCGGCCCTGGCCGTCTCCGAGGGCGATCTCATCGCCTGCTGCGACGGCGACGACATCCCCTATGAGGCGTGGTTGGGCTCTCTCGTCGGGTTCGCCCGGCATGCAGACGGCGTCGGTGGATGCCGCGACATGGTGAGCCTGGACCGGCGCTGGCGGGGGGCCAGCCGGGTGGTGGGGACACCGGAGCGCCTACCCTCTGTGATGGAGTTCCTGCCCTTCTTGCCCGGCAACAACTGCGCCATATGGCGGTCGGCCCTGGAGGCGGTGGGAGGCTGGGACGAGGAGTTCCTCACTGGTGAGGACGTGGACCTCTCGTGGCGCCTCCAACTGGCCGGCTTCACTCTGAGCCCGGTGCCGGGAGCGGTGGTGGCGATCAGGCCCCGACCGACGGCTGCTGCGCACGCCCGCCAGTACTTCAGGTACGGACTGTCTAGACCCCAGCTCTACCGGAAGTACCGAGGCAGCGGCGTACCGCCTTCCTCCGCCCGGACCGCCGTGCGGATCTGGGCCTGGCTCGGCGCTCACGCCTACGAGAGCCTCCGCCGCGACACCCAGGCCCAATGGATCCGGATGGCCTCGTTGCAGGCAGGGCACCTCGTGGGAAGCTGGCGGTCGGGCGTGCTGTACCTCTAGTTGGAAGGGGTCCCGGCCGCTACACGCGCCCGCCCCTCCTGTCGTAGCCCAGGCGAGCCCCTAGGCGACGGGTGCGGAGGGCCACCAGCTGGCACTCCTGGGGGCTGGCCCCCAGGTCCGGGTCCCAGCCCCGCTCCCTGACCTCGATGACGCTGGAATCGATCTCCAGATGCAGGAAGCGGGCCAGGAGCCCCGTGGTGGAGCGGTCCCGAAGCAGGTCCTCATAGCGCACCAGGAAGCAATGAGGGTCGTTGTCTGCTGCATGCAGGAAGGCTGCCACCAGCCCGTTCCACAGATCGGCGAAGCCGCGGGCCGACACGAGAGGGTGGTCCGGCCACCTGTGATGGTAGATCCATGGCTTGCCGCTGTATGACCTCCAGGCGGCCACCGGATCCCGGACGAGGAGGACGATCCTGGCGTGGGGGAAGAGGGCCCGGAGGTAGGCGATCTCCAAGGCTCCGAGGCGAACCTCCTTGAATCCCCACCTCGTGTAGCCGAGGTCGCTGGCCGGGGCGGCGAGCCAGGCGCGGAGAAAGGCGCGGTGAGCTTCCAGGAGCCCGGCGGGGTTGGGGCAGATGTTGGCGATCCAGGAGGTCGACAGCTGCTGCGGCTCCGCACTGGGGCGATCATCGAGGATCCACTCCCGGGGGGGCCATTCCTGCCCGAAGGGGCGGAAGGACCGAGCAAGGGTCTGGACGAAGCCGGCCAAGTCGTGGGGCTCCCCCCATATGAGTGCCTGGCCGGAGGAGACGATCAGGCGCTGGAGAAGGGTGGAGCCGCTTCTCCAGCCCGAGGCCAGGACGAAGATGGGGTCATCAGCCGGCGCCGTGCGGAGGGAGGGAGCCCAGCGCTCGAGGTAGTGCTCGAGGCCGGCGTACGCAGAGGGGGCCCTTCGGCTCAAGGACCGGGCTCGGAAGATGAACGAAGGCTTGCCCGTGCGGGCCTCGATGGGCGCTGCCAGTCGCCGGAGGACAGGATGGTGGTAGAGCCGCCAGGCCGGGGGGAGGAGATGGTTCGCCGCTACCTGGGCAGGCTGGGGAAGCCGCCCGGTCACGAGCGTCATGAAGCCGCGCCTGGCGGTAGGGACGGGATGAGGCCGGTGGAGGCGGAAAGGGGTGCTGGCGCATGGGCGACCCTCGGCCGGCGCGGCACGCACACCAGCACGAGCAGCCAGGGCAGCATCTCCGTGCGCTCCCTGGCCACGATGCCCAGGTTGCCGATGCTGGCGAACAGGACGATCCACACCACGGTGAAGAGGAGGGCGCTCAGCAGGTAGGGCTGGCGGATGAGCGACCGGCCGGCGGCGGCCAGGCGGGGGAGGGAGGTGAGGATGAGCCCCAGGATGAACAGGTTCTCCGCCGACTGGCCAAGCTGGGTGAAGCCATGGGCGTGGATCGGGAGCGGCCTGATCAGCACGTCGTAGAAGTCCCGGGGGAAGGCGGTAGGGGACAGCGAGGTGGACGCCTGCTCGCTGGAGTTGAACTGCCCGATCTGGCTGCGGGCGGCTGTCCCGGTGTTCTTGGCGTTGGTCTGGAGCACCTTGTGCACGGAGTGCAGGCTCAGGCTGTGGAGGTGGAAGCTGTGCACGACCACCCCGGCGAGAAGCAGGCCCCCCACCAGGAGGACGAAGGCGCCAATCAGGCTCGAGATGGGGGTGACGGCCGATGCCTGCCGGGAGCGTCCCAGCGGGTAGGCCACGCCCACGGCCAGGATGGCCAGGAGGGCCAGGTGGGGGCGGATGATGCCCACCAGCCCCAGTCCCATGGCCAGGAACACCAATCCCCGCATCTGGCGCACCAGCAGGTAGGAACCGCCCAGGGCAGCCAGGCCCAGGGCGAGGAGGGTCAGGGAGTCCTTGCTCGGGGCTGCCGTCCAGAAGGCCAGGGAGGGCAGGAAGAAGAGCAGCCTGGCGTAGCGGCGGCTGTGGGCTTCGGGGAGAGAGACCCGAAAGGCCCGGTAGAAACAGACGAGCCCGAGGAAGGCGAGGAACGAGAAAACGAAGAAGGTCCCTAGCTCGGTGTGGCCGATGACGGCCTCCACCATGCCTGTGGCGATCCTGGTGGCCCCGTCGCCGATGAACCGGCCGGCCCGGAGGTGGAAGTCGCCCTGGTCGAGCTGCCGGGCCAGCCTCCCCCCGTAGCCGAAGTAGCCCACGGCGTCGGCCACGCCCCCGTAGAAGTACTTGATGACGAGGAGGTAGGCAGGAGCAGCGGCCAGCTTCACCGCTGCCCCCCACATGACCAGGCGGAACATGGTGGGGTCGGCGTCGGTGCGGGCCACCCTGGAGGCCACGAGGGGGGACACGAACAGGAGCAGGAGGAGGCCGATCACCCCACCCCACATGGCGTTGACCGAGACCGTCACGAGGCGCTCCGCAGCACCACGCGGGCTGAGGGCCAGCGGTCCAGGTCCAGCTCGGGATGGATCTGGGCCAGGCGAGCCAGGTCGGGAGCGTAAGCTTGGGCGAGCTCGGCCCGCCTCCGTTGGGAGAAGTCGGGCCCGCGGCCCGTGGTGGGGTTGACGGGCTTGCCCAGGCCTGTCGGTACCCAGGTGTCGTCCAGGTCGAGGAAGCGGAGCGTCCGCCCCAGGGCCTTGGCCGGCGCCTCCTTGCAGGCTTCGTACTGCAGGGCGAGCACTCGGCCCCGGTCGACGTTGGCCTCCAGGCGCTCCAGCTGCAGGGCGTACAGGCCCCGGGCGAAGGCATCGGCGGCCACCGCAGGTGTGACCCGTTCGCCTCTGGCCCGGTGGTGGGCCAGGCCGGAGCGGTACCGCTCGACGGGGTCCCTCAGCAGCACCAGTACCCGGGCCTGGGGGACGGCTCGGGCGAGGAGGGGGGCTGTCCAGTCCTGGTGCAGGTAGTCGGGCGTCCACTCGCCCACCTTCTTGCCGGGGGGGCGGGGGAACCAGCGGTGATACTCGGCCACGTCGCTCTCCTCGAAGCCACCGGCCCAGAAGCGATCGAAGAAATGGCGCTCCTTGTGGAAGCCCGGGTGCTCGTACACCTCGGGGTGCCTGGCAAGGAGCGAGTGCCACCAGGTCGTGCCGGCCTTCTGCACCCCCACGCCGACGAAGTCGGGCGCCCCGGTGAGAAGCCCGGGGGCGTCAGGGGCTCGGTGGTCGAACCGCGGGTGCCAGGGCGCCGGCCGGCCCAGGGCGGCGAGGACGCCCTCCCGCCGGACGGGCGCGAGCCTGAGCCACGCTTCCCTCAGCATCCTTGCCCCCCAGGAGAGCGGAGCTCGCTCAGGAAGCAAAGCCGAGGCGGCGCCGGGCAAAGGCCACCAGGGCCACTCCGGCCGCTATGAGCAGCAGGCCCACGATCACCATGGCAGCGATGTCCGCCCCGGTGAAGGCCAGTTGCCCCGTCGGCGGCCCGCTGGTGAAGGTGAGACGGGCAACGGTGGTTGGTGTGGTGTGGGTGGGGGTCACCGGCGGCAGGGTCCCGGGTGGGTACTTGGGGCCGGCGGCGAAAGCAGGGAGGGTGCCCGTAAGGAAAGCCCCCATCCCCGCGAGAATTGACGCGACTGCTATGCCAAACCGTCTCATCGGCTCTCCCTCCCTATGTGAGCCGCCACCCCCCGTGGTGTGGCACGCTGAACTCCGATCATAGACCAATCGTGCGAGCTATTGCCAGCAAGCGGGCACAAATAGTGCAGTGTCACGAGGCTCTTTTCGCTATTCGTATTTAGTAGATGACACATAGTGATGTCAGCGGCGGGCGGCCCACACCAGGTTCAAGGTGTGGTCCCAGGCCAGGGTGGTCGTGGTGGAAGGGCCCTGGAGGCGCCAGCCCGGGCCCGCCAAGGAAAGGGTCAGCGGCATCGGGAAGGCCCGGGGCTGGGGGACGAGGCGCAGGACCAGGTGCCCACCCGAGACGGCATGGGGCAGGGTGGTGGTGAACGAGGCCGTCGAGGTGGTCGCCGGGTTGGCCACCACGTTCCGCTCGGCCAGCTCGAGGCCCGACTCCGGCAGGCCGTGAGGTTGGTAGGAGCCGGCCGGGCTCCAGAAGTAGACCCGGGCCAGGTACTGGCCCGCCCGGGCCTGGTACTGCTGGGGCCCGAACTGGTACGAGGGCTGGGCTCCGGCAGGGGCCGTGTTCACCACGGACACCGTGGTGGTGATGACCGCGGTCCCGTCGGGCTGGAGGTGCACGGCCATGGCCACCCGGGGCCTCACGAAGTAGTCGAGCTTGGTGGCGGTGGCGTTCTCCACGGCCAGGTGGAAGGTGCGGCTGGGCAGGGTCCGGGCGGGCCCCCCGCCCAGGTCCTGGGTGGCAAAGACCCGCTCCAGTCCGGGGGCGGCGCTGTAGAGCTGGAGGTGGCCGCCGGCCACGGCCCTCGTCAGGGCCTCCCCCAGGGCCACGGGGTCGTAGCCCCCGGCCTGGAGCCGGCTGAACACCGCCCGCACCACCCGGGACAGCTCGGCCCGCCGGTCCGGGGTCTGGGACCCGAGGGGGTAGCGCTGGTAGAGCTGGTCGAGCAGCACCGGCACGGCGTTCTGGGCTCCCAGGGGAGTGGCCAGTCCCGGTACCCTGACCGGCCCGGTCACGCCCAGGATGTCGGCCAGGGCGGGCACGTCGATGCCGATGACCCCGTTCACGTGGCGGCCGGTGGCGGCCGCGTACATGGCAACCATCAGGCGGCCCGAGAGCGGGAAGTCGGCGGTGGCGTTGACGGACTGCCAGAGCTGGGCCGGCCCCAGGTCCCCGAAGTAGGCCCGGGTGCCGGCGGGGAGCGGCACCGGGACAGGGCGGTGCAGCAGGAGCTGGGCCACCGAGCCGTGCGGCCCGAGGTGGATGCGCCCACCGGCGAAGGTGGCGGTGGCATAGGAGCTGATGATCCCCTGGTCCCTCATCTCGGCGTTGTTCTCCACCGCCACCAGGTCGAACTGCGGACCGGCGGCACCGAGGAAGCGGTCGAGGGCGGCCAGGGTCCTGCCCGTGCTCGACAGCTTGGACGCCGCCGCCGCCGCCACCTGGTCGAGCTGGGTGCGGGCGTGAGCCAGGGGAGGGAGGAGCAGCAGGTTGGGGGGGCGTTCCAGGGCCCTCAGGGCCGTGCCGGCCCGGGTGGCGGCGCCGGCCAGCTGCGCCACGCCGGCGACCGGTATGCGGCCCCGCTCGGAGGGCGCCTGCGCCTGGCCCTCGAAGCGGTCCGCCGCCCTGAGCAGGCCGAGGGCGATGGTCGATCCCGACCTCACGTCGGCCGCCAGCGCCACCGTGGCGTCCCGCTGGTCCGAGGCCCAGGGCACGAACCCCAGCACGTCGAGCCCCCACGATCCCTGGAGGCGGGCCTGGGCGGCGGCGGCATCGGCAGCGGCGCTGGAGGCCGCCTGCTCGGCGGCGGCCCGTCCCTGCCGGCTGGCCAGGGTGGCCAGGTCGAGGCTGGTAGCGGACTGGAGGGCGCCTCGTGCCTCCGCCAGGTCGCGGTGGGCCGCCAGCAGGGGCCTCACCGAGGCCACGGCAGCCGCTATCACCACCACCACCGCCACGGCCACCAGGGCCGCCACCGCCCTCCACACCCCACGACGGTGCTGCCGACGATCCAGCCCCCCCGTCTGCGGGGCGTCCATCACGACGCCCGAACGCATAACACGACGACTGTACACGGGGTGAGGGACGAGATGGGGTCGGGGGCTGGCCGGCGCCGGTGACCACTTGCGCGAGCTGGCGGTGCTCTATAGTGTCGCCCAGACGCACCCCAGGCCGATGAGGCCGCGACTTCGAGAGGGGGAGTGGGGTGAGAGGGGGGATTCCACGGATGGCCGGGCGGTCCGGCACGACCCTTGCTCTTCTCCTGCCCCTCCACGTTGCGTGCACCCGGCCGTCCAGGAAAGGTAGGCACCAATGCTTCTAGGGTTCCTGCAGGGCACCGACCTGCTGATCGTGCTGGCGATCGTCGCCCTCATGTTCGGCGGCAGCCAGCTCCCCAAGCTGGCCCGGTCCCTCGGGTCGGCCTCCCACGAGTTCAAGAAGGCCGTCGAGGAAGGGCAGGCCGAGGGGGCCAAGGGCGAGGGGGACAGGGCCGCCAGCAGCGCCGGCCAGGACGCCGGCGACCCGGTGCCCACCGCCTGAGAGAGTCCGAGGCGCCTTCCGGTGGGTGACCTGAGCCCCATCAAGATCCTTGTCGTGCTGGTCGTGGCCCTGGTGGTGCTCGGCCCCGAGAAGCTGCCCGACATGGCGAGGAAGGCCGGCAGGACCTGGAACGACCTGCGCCGCTTCCGGGACCACATGCACTCGGAGGTGCGCGAGGTGATTGGCGACGTGCCCGGCCTGGACCAGGTCCACCGGCTGCCCGGCATCCGCTCGACGGTGGCGGCCTCTCTCCTGGCCCCCCCTCCCCAGGTGGCGGCACCCGGCAACGGTCCGGGAGCCGAGGGTACCAGCGGGACGGGCGGCCCCCCGCGGCGGCGGTCGGCGCCACCCGGGCCGGAGGAGGGCTCCATCCTCGACCCGGGCGACCCCGGGCTCAACTGAGGGCCGAGAGGGGGAGGCTCTGGCATGACGGTGCCGGTGATGGGTCCGGCGCGGGCCCGGCGAGCGGCTCGCCCCGCGCCCAACGAGATGACGCTGGTGGAGCACCTTGCCGAGCTCCGCCGGAGGCTGGTGATCTCCATCCTGGCCGGCCTGGCCGGTGCCGTCGTGGCCTTTGCCCTCTACAACCACATCCTGGGCGTCCTGGTCCACCCCTACTGCTCCAGCCCCCTCCACGCCCAGCGGGCCTGTGACCTCTACATCACGGGCCCTCTGCAGGGGTTCTCGATCCGGGTGAAGGTGGCTGTCTACGGGGGCATCTTCCTGGCCTCGCCGGTGATCCTGTGGCAGGTGTGGCGCTTCATCACCCCCGGGCTGCATCCAAGGGAGAAGCGCTATGCCGTCCCCTTCATCCTCAGCTCCATGGTCCTGTTCACCACCGGGGCGGCCACTGCCTATCTCGTGTCGGACAAGGCCCTCCAGTTCCTGGGCACGGTGGGGGGCCCTCACCTGAAGCAGCTGTACAGCCCCAACGCCTACGTGAGCCTCATCGTGCTCCTGATGGTGGCCTTCGGCCTGGCCTTCGAGCTGCCCGTGGTGCTCATCTGCCTCGAGCTGGCCGGCGTGCTGTCGCCGGCCCGCCTGGCCAGGTGGCGGCGCAAGGCCATCGTCGTGATCTTCGCCGTGGCGGCCATCTTCATCCCCAGCTCGGACCCCTTCTCGCTGTTCGCCATGGCCATACCCATGTGCCTGTTCTACGAGATGGCCATCGTGGTGGGGAAGGTGCTCCAGCGCCAGCCGAAGCTGCCCTCGGGCTAGCGGTGGGGGATCGGGGCCGGGCGCCGTCAGCCCGGGTTGCTGAGCTTGGGCTCGAGCCGGGGGTCCCAGGCGGGCTCGACCCAGTGCACCCGAAGCCGCCAGGCCCGCCCCCGGCAGGCGACGGCTCCCAGGTAGCCCTCCCCCAGAGGAAGGGAAGCCAGCCGCCACGACCGGGAGCGGGAGCCTGCGCTCCGGATGCGGGCGCCGGCCATCCCCACCGTCAGGGAGCTGGGCGCCAGGCGCACCCCCGGTGACATGGCCTGGTCAACGGCGGCCTTGCGGACCCATATGCGCCGCCAGGCCTGGGCCCGCTCCTCTGGGGCCAGCTGGCTGAGCACGTACTGCTCGGGGGGGGAGCACGTGCTGGCGGCCACGGAGGGGTCGAAGGGCTCCAGGGAAGGGCCTTCGATGTGGACCCCCACCGGCCGGCGGGCCAGGGCGCAGGCCACCAGGGAGCCGCCGTGGGCCTGGCTGACGTGGAGGCCGGAGGCGGGGTGGACGAGACGGGGCCTGTGGTCCTCGTCCGCCAGGGCCACCTCCTTCGGAGCGCACCCCAGGGTCTGGGCCAGCACCTGGCGCAGGAGTGCCCGGCCGGCGATGAACCCTCGGCGCTCGCCTTCCCCCCGGCGGCGCTGGCTCCAGGCCACCTCGGCCTGGCTCAGAAGTCCCGCCCACTCCCGGGGAGGAAGGACGGGGGGCACGAGGGGGTCAGTGCCGCTCCGGGTCGGGCGGGCGGCGCTTCCCGGGCCGGGAACGCCCAGCCCGGCGGCCGGTCCCGGGGCGCCAGGGTCAAGGCCCCGGATGGTGGAGGCCTTCCGGGCGGGGGGGAGGGACATCAGCCACACGTGCACGGCGAAGGGCGAGGGTCGCCAGGTGCCCGGGTTCCCGCCCGTTCGACCCGAAAGAGAGGTCCGCCCCCAAGGCGTGGGAGAGGGCACCCCCGCAGGTTATCGCTGCCGGTGGGGGGATCCCGGGGGCACGACATGTGCTTCTGGGCATGCACGGGAAGCGGGAAGCCGCTACTATGTGTCGGAACTGGGCTGGGCAATGGGGCCTGTCACGCCAAATGGGGGGGATAATGCCACAGAGAGTGAGGATAGGTAGGCGTTCGGTGCTGCGAGCCGCCTCGCTCTCCACGGTATCTCTCGCCACGGCTGTGGGCCTGGTTGAAGCGGATCGTGGCCACCACCGGTCGGGGCCGGCAACCGGCCCGGGGCCGGTGCCCGCCGGGCGGGACGGGGCGGCGGTCATTTGGCAGCCCGCTCGGGGGAGTGGCCCCGAGCGCGGTATGGGCCCAGAACCGCGCGCCTTGCGCGCGGCCAACGAGGGGAGGACACTTTGGTAATGGTCACCGAGGACAGCGTCGAAGACTCCGAGGTCTACGGCATCACACTGGGAGCGAGGCTCCGAGCTGTCCGCAAGCAAAAGCGGCTCTCCCTCCAGGACGTGGAAGCCCTCTCCAACCAGGAGTTCAAGGCTTCGGTCCTGGGCGCCTACGAGCGCGGCCAGCGCCGTATCGCGGTGCCGCGCCTGCAGCGCCTGGCCGGCATATACAAGGTGCCGGTTGACCAGCTTTTGCCGGAGGCGGCTGACATGGGGTACGAGACCCGCGACTTCCGGCGGTGGGGCGTCGACACGGAGCGTGCCATCATCGACCTCACCAAGCTGGAGACCGTGAGCGGGCCCGAGCGCGACGTCATCCAGCGCTATGTCCGCTCCATCGAGGTCCAGCGCCAGGACTTCAACGGCCGCATGCTCACGATCCGCCACGATGACCTGCGGCTGATCGCCGCCCTCTTCGAGCGGTCGCCGGCTGGCATGATCGAGCGCCTCGAGGAGCTGGGCCTGCTCGTTAGAAGCCCCTCCTGACAGCAGGGCTTTTACAGGCCCGTTCTCAGAGCCCGCTGCGGTGGGGCAGTGGTGGGTGAGGGGGCGGGTCCAAGGTCCCCCGGTCCGTGCTGGGCGGGCCGGGGAAGCCCTGGTGCTGGGAGCGGGTTGCCAAGGGGGGCGCCAGGCCAGGCTGTACCGCCGTGCCCGGTGCCGCCAACCCGGCTGGCGGGGAGCCTCCGGGCGGGACGGCGCCGTTCCCCGGCTGGTCGTCGGGCCCGGCGGCCATGGTGGCCGGCTCCTCTCGGGCTCTCCGGCGGTTGAGCTCCCGCTCGATGCTGCCCACGTTCCGCCTCAGGGGGACCAGCATGGCCACCACCAGGGCGAACTGGGCGGCGCCGGCGAAGTAGAGGGGTGCCCGCAGGTTGATGCCGTGGGCCAGTGCACCGCCAACCAGGGCGCCTATGGGGATGGCACCCCACACGGCTGTGCGGAATACGTTGCTCACCCTCCCCAGCATCTCGTTGGGTATGTAGCGCTGGCGGAGGGTGACGCTGGCAACGGTTCCCGTGGCCACGCACAACGCCTCGACCGTGAAGGCCACCTGGGCCACTCCCCACGAGGTGGCCACCGCCATGACCAGGTAGGCAACGGCGGCCAGCACGCCGGCCAGGGTGAGGATAGAGGCCGTGCTGAAGCGGCTCTGGAGGCGGGGGGCGACGAACCCGCCTGCCACGTTGCCCACGGCGGCCACGCCGAGGAAGTAGCCGTAGCCGGCCTGGGAGAGGTGCAGGTCGGCCAGCACGTAGAGGACGAGGGGCCCCAGCACCATGGCCTGGAAGAAGGCCAGGCCGGCGGTCAAGGTAGTGAGGACCCGGAGCAGGGGGCTGCGGCCGAAGAACGATAGCCCTTCGGCCATCTCCCGTCTGAAGGACCTCCCCACCGCCCGCTCACGAGGCCTGAACCGGCCCCGGAGGCCGATGAGCAGGGCACCCGAGGCCAGGAAGCTGGCCCCGTCGGCCACGAAGGGGACCAGCCGGCCCAGGGAGAAGACCAGCCCGCCGATGGCAGGGCCCACCATGTGCCCGCCGGTCGTGGAGCTGGCCGTGAGCAGGCCGTTGGCCCGAGAAAGCTGGTCCTCCTCGGCAAGCTGGGGGATGGCCGGCTGGGCCGCCCCCATGTACACGGTCTCGAAGACCCCCAAGAGGAAGGCCAGCACGAACAGCAGGAAGATCGTCAGGTGCCCGGTGGCCAGCAAGGCCGAGACAGCCGCCATGACCCCCATACGAGCTATATCGGCAACCGCCATGGCCCGGGCCGGGTTCAGCCGGTCCACAAGGGTCCCCATGGGGATGGCCACCAGGAGCCAGGGCAGCGACTCCACCGTGACAACCGTGGCCACGAGGAGGGCATCGCGGGTCAACACTGCCGCCAGCAGCGGCAGTGCGGCCAAGGCCAAGCCGTCCCCCAAGCTGGACACCGTGGTCGCCGACCACAGGACCCAATAGGGACGCCCCAAAGTCCCCTTGTGCCTCCCGGTCACCGAGGCGACGCTATCCCAAACAGAAACATGGTGTGCGCTGGACCCACGTCGCCGTCTCCCTCTCGGGGTCCCGGCCACGTGGAAGCGCCCGGCCTATCTCAGCCCCACCTGCAGTCACGCATGAAGACGCCTCCTCTCTCGTCCCCAGTCCGGGGAGAGCTATTCCCCGGATGTTGTCACTAAATGCCCCGCCATCGAGACGAAGGAATTATGGCATATGGAACGGCCGCGTGTCCAGCCCAAACCATGACTGACCGTGACCCCTCAATAGCGTCTAGTCACGAAAGGAGAAAGATGGGACAAGGGGCGCGTGGAGCCGCCGCCTCGGTGGTGGCCGCCGAGGACTAGACTGCCCGCCACGAGCACGACCCGAGCCCCCGCTCGGCGGGGAACCCAGTGGAGGGGGCGCATACCGGTCCGGGCCCTCAGGCTGGTGGACGCCCCGACGGTCCGCGTGCACCTGTTCAGCGCGCTCCTGGCAGGCTGTGCCGCGGTCCTGGTCTCCCAGTCGGACGCCCCCCTGGCCCCCCTACCCGGCCTGGTGAGCGTGCCCTGGCCGGCTCTGGCGGCTGCCTTCCTGGTGGCCGAGATCGCCACCGTCCAGGTGGCGGTATTGGAGCAGTCGGTGGTGCTCAGTCTCACCGAAATCCCCCTGGTCGTCGGCCTCCTATTGGCCAGCCCGATCGGGCTGATCGGCGCCTGGCTTTTGGGGTCAGGGTTGGCGCAGACTTTCGCCCTCCGACGGTCTCCAAGCAAAGTCGCGTTCAACCTGGCCAAGGTGGCCTTCCAGGCCGCCACGGTGGTCCTCGTCTACCGGCTCATCCTCGGCCACCACCCCCCCCTCGGCCCCTGGGGATGGCTGGCGGCCATCTGCGCCGTGCTGGTCGGCGGGGGCCTGGCCTTCGCCTCGGTCGCGGGGGTCATCTCCCTGGTCGAGGGGCGCATCCCCCGGCCCTTCCCCCTGGCCGACGGCATCGTCGTCCTGATGACGGCCGTGGTGGCGGCCTGCCTGTCCCTTCTCGGCATCATCGTGGCCAAGGCGCAGCTGTCGGCCCTCGGGCTCCTGTTTGCCGCCGGGGCCCTGGTCTTCCTGGTCCTGCGCTCCTATGCCGTGCTGCGCAAGCGCCACCAGACCCTCCAGGCTCTCTACACCTTCACCCGCCAGGTCAACGAGGCCCCCGACCAGGAGGCCAGGACGCGGGCCATCCTGTCGGGCACCAGGGAGATCCTGCGGGTGGACGAGGTGGCCCTGGCCGTCCCGGACCCCGACGGGGGCCTGCGGGTCACGAGGATGGACCCCTCCTCGACGTTCACCACCACCCGCCGGGTCGAGCCCCCGCCGGCCTTCGCCCGGGTGCTCTCCACCGGCAGGACGGTGGCCGTGTCGCGCTCCTCCTCCCCTGCCGACCGCGAGGTGCCCTGGCAGGGGGAGCTTGCCTCTCCCGGGCTGTCCGAGCTCCTGGTGGCACCGCTCAGCGGTCGCGGGGGGGTTTTCGGCCTGCTCACGGTGGCCAACCGGGTGGGGAGCACCAAGTCGCTCGGGCCCGAGGAGCGGGAGTTCTTCGAGGTCCTGGCCGGCCACGCCGGCGTGAACATCGACAACGACCGGCTGGTCGAGCGGCTGCGCCAGGAGGTGGGGGAGCGGGCCTACGAGGCCACCCACGACGCCCTGACGGGGCTGGCCAACCGGGCCCTCCTCACCCAGCGGATGGGGGAGGTGCTGGAGGCCGACGACCCCTCGGCTGCTCTCCTCCTCATCGACCTGGACCGCTTCAAGGAGGTGAACGACACCCTGGGCCACCACCACGGGGACCTGCTGCTGTGCCAGGCGGCGGCCAGGCTGCGGGCCCTGTGCGACTCGGGCGACCTGGTGGCCCGGCTCGGCGGCGACGAGTTCGCCGTGCTCATGCCGGGGAAGGCGGACCGCGTCCAGGCCCTGGAGCAGGCCCGGCTGATCGGGGCCGCCCTTCAAGCCCCCTATCCCATCGGGGACGTGACGGTGGAGGTGGCGGCCAGCGTGGGCGTGGTCACCTCGCCCAGCGACGGCCTCACCTCCGCCACCCTCCTCCAGAGGGCGGACGTGGCCATGTACCGGGCCAAGGCCGAGGGGGCCGGCGTCGTGGCCATGGCCTACGACCCCGCCCAGGACCACCACAGCCGGCGCCGGCTCAGCCTGGCCGGCGAGCTCCGCCTGGCTGTCGAAGAGGGGGGGCTGGACGTCGTGTTCCAGCCCATCGCCAGCCTGGCCGACGGCCGGGTGACGGGGGTCGAGGCCCTGGTCCGCTGGTCCCATCCCACCATGGGCACCGTGTCGGTGGACGACACCATCGCCACCGCCGAGCGGACCGGCCTGATCTGGCCCCTGACCCAGCTGGTGCTAAGCCAGGCCCTCGCCCAGTGCGCCAGGTGGCGGGCCCGGGGGCTGGACCTGGACGTCCAGGTCAACCTCTCTCCCCGTAGCCTGCACGACGCCGAGCTGGGGGCCAAGATCAGAGCCGAGCTGCAGCGGGCCGGGGTGCCCCCGGAGGCCCTCACCCTGGAGATAACCGAGAGCAGCCTGGTAACCGACGTGGAACGGTCGGTGGAGGTCCTGGAGCGGCTCCGGTCCGCCGGGGTGCTCGTGGCCATCGACGACTTCGGGGTGGGCCACGCCTCCCTCACCTACCTGCGGCGCCTGCCCTGCGACGTGATCAAGCTGGACCGGTCGTTCGTGAAGGGCATGTCCACCAACCGCACCGATCGCATCATCGTGAGCTCGACCATCGTCCTGGCCCACAGCCTGCGCCTCCAGGTGGTGGCCGAGGGAGTGGGGGACGCCGAGTCCTGGACGCGCTTGCGGATCCTCGGGTGCAACGCCGCCCAAGGCCATTTCGTCGCCCCGGCGCTGCCCGGGGACGAGGTGGAGGCCTGGCTGGCGGACTGGGAGCAGCGCCGCCTGGGCCTGCAGGCCTTGCGCCGGAGGAGGACCGGGCCCGCTGCCGATCAGGCACCGGCTCCGCCGCCGGGACAGGAACCGGTCCATCTTCCCGCGGATGGGCCGGCCCCGGCCCAGGCACCCGTCCCCGGCGGGACGCCCGCTCCGCTGGCAGGCCAGCGGAGCCCGGTGGCCCAGGACCCTCCGCCCAACGGCCGAGGGTCCCCGAAGCCGCCCCAGCGGCCTGCTAGGGTGCAGGGCTGACCCCCGCGGGCCGGCCCGGGCAGTAGGCCGGGAGCCCGCGAGGTCCGAACCGTCAAGTGGGTCCGGTGAGGCCCGTACGGATCAGGAGGCCAGGTGGCGGAGAGAGAGCGCAGGTTGACGCCCCACAGACGGGGCGTTTTTGTTGCCCGGGCCCAGGTCATGACGGCCGAGGACGTCCAGCGAGCCCTCACCCGCATCGCCCACGAGATCGTGGAGCGCAACCGGGGCTTGGATGGCGTGGTGCTGGTCGGCCTGCAGACCGGAGGGGTGCCTCTGGCCCACCGGCTGGGCCGGGTGCTGGAGGAGGTGGCCGGGGTTCCGGTGCCGGTGGGCAGCCTGGACGTGGCCCTGTACCGGGACGACATAGGGCTGCGCCCCGTGCTCCCCGAGGCGGTCACCGATGTGAGCTTCGACCTCACCGGGCGCACCGTCGTGCTGGTGGACGACGTGTTGTTCACCGGCCGCACCGTGCGGGCCGCCCTCAATGCCCTCTCCGACTACGGCCGGGCCCGAGCCGTCCAGCTGGCGGTGATGGTGGACCGTGGCCACCGTGAGCTGCCCATCAGGCCCGACTACGTGGGCAAGAACCTGCCTACCCGCCGCGACGAGCTGGTCGATGTCAGCGACGCCGGCGTGAGCATCGGGGACATGGTGCCCCGGTGAGCGCCGCCCTGGCACCGGCGCCGGGCCACGATGGTGGCCGGGCCCACCTCCTGTCCGTGGCCGACCTGGGCCGCGAGGGCATCGAGGAGGTCCTGCAGCTCACCGACTCCTTCAGCGAGGTGAGCGACCGGGCCATCCCCAAGGTGCCGGCCCTCAGGGGCAAGACGGTGGCCTCCCTGTTCTTCGAGGACTCCACCCGCACGAGGCTCTCCTTCGAGGCGGCGGCCAAGCGGCTCTCCGCCGACACCATGACCTTTGCCGCCTCGAGCTCCTCGCTCAACAAGGGAGAATCCCTGCGGGACACCGTGCAGACCATCGACGCCATGGGCGTGGACGCCATGGTGGTGAGGCACCGCTCATCGGGGGTGCCCTGGCAGGTCGCCCGCTGGACCCGGGCCTCGGTCATCAACGCCGGCGACGGGTGGCACGAGCATCCCACCCAGGCCCTGCTGGACTGCTACACCCTGCGCCAGGCGGCCAGGGACGGCCGGCCGGGATGGGCGGGCCGGGTCGGCGAGACCGGCCTCGAGGGGTTGCGCATCGCCATCGTGGGTGACATCGAGCACAGCCGGGTGGCGCGCTCGGACGTGGCCGCCTTCTCCATGCTCGGGGCCGAGGTGACCCTGGTGGGACCGCCCACCCTCCTGCCCTCGTCGCTCTCGGGTTGGCCGGTGTCGGTGAGCCACGACCTGGACGACGTCCTGCCCAAGGTGGACGTGGTCTACCTGCTCCGGCTGCAGGCGGAGCGCATCCACGAGTCGCTCCTCCCCTCACTCCGTGAGTACACGGCCCGCTACGGGCTCACCCGGAGCCGTGCCGCCCGGCTCAGCGAGGGAAGCCTGGTCATGCACCCCGGCCCCATGAACCGGGGTGTGGAGATCGCCGCCGAGGTGGCCGACCTCCCCTGCTCGGTGGTCACCCGCCAGGTGAGGAACGGCGTGGCGGTGCGCATGGCCGTGCTCTTCCTCCTCCTCGGGAGCGGGCAGTGACCCGGGTCCAGCTGGTGGTGAGGGGTGGCACGGTGGTCGACGCCACGGGCACCCGCCGGGCGGACGTGGCCGTGGGAGAGGGGGTCGTGCTCGGCGTGGACCCTGGCATCGACGTGCCGCGGGGAGCCACCGTCTTGGACGCCGGGGGGTGCTTCGTGGCTCCCGGGCTGGTGGACCTGCACGCCCACCTGCGCGAGCCCGGGGCCGAGGAGGCCGAGCGCGTGGAGACGGGGGCCCGGGCCGCGGCTCTGGGCGGCTACACGGCACTGGTCGCCATGCCCAACACCGACCCCCCGATGGACTGCGCCGCCGTGGTGCGCCAGGTGCGGGAGCTGGCGGTCGGGGCTGCCGCCGAGGTGCTGGTGGCCGGGGCCATCACCGTGGGGCGCCGGGGTGAGCAGCTCGCCCCGCTGGCCGAGATGGCGGAGCTCGGGGTACGGCTCTTCACCGACGACGGGGCCGGGGTACAGGACGCCCGCCTCATGCGGCGGGCCCTCGAGTACGCCTCGGCCCTCGGGGTCACCTTGGCCCAGCACTGCGAGGACGCCTGCCTCTCCGCCGATGGGCACATGCACGAGGGGGAGTGGTCCAGCCGGCTCGGCGTGCCGGGGGTGCCGGCGGCGGCCGAGGAGGTCATGTTGGCCCGGGACCTGGGGCTGGCCCGCCAGACCGGGGGCCGGCTCCACTTCCTCCACCTCTCCACCGCCGGGTCCGTGGACCTGGTGAGGTCGGCCAAGGCCCACGGGCTCCCGGTGACGGCCGAGGTCACGCCCCACCACCTGACCCTGACCGATGCCGCCGTGGGCACCTGGGACCCGGTGTTCAAGGTGAACCCTCCCCTCCGCTCCGATGAGGACCTTGAGGCGGTGCGGGCGGGCCTGGCCGACGGGACCATCGATGCCATCGCCACGGACCATGCCCCGCACCCCCAGGAGGCCAAGGAGGCTCCCTTCGACCAGGCGCCGCCGGGCATGGTCGGCCTGGAGACAGCCCTGGCCGTGGCGCTCACGTGCCTGACCGAAGGCGAGGAGCTGGAGGTGGCCGGTGGCAGGCCCCACCGGCCCGAGGGCCGGCAGGGCGGGGGCGGGGCGGCCCTTCCCTTCGAGAGGCTGCTGGGCCTCCTCTCCTGGAAGCCGGCCGCCATTGCGGGGGTCTCGAACCGCCACGGCGGTCCCGTCGCCCCCGGGGCCAAGGCCAACCTGTGCGTCATCGACCCGACCGCCGAGTGGGTGGTGGACCCGGCCCGGCTGGCCAGCAGGAGCGCCAACACCCCCTTCGCCGGGTGCCGGCTGAAGGGCCGGGTGCGCCACACCGTCCTGGGAGGGGAGGCCGTGGTGGTCGACGCCGAGGCGCAGCGGTGACCGGGGCCGAGGTCGCCGCCCTCCTCGTGCTCGCCGACGGGACCACCTTCGAGGGAGAGGCCATGGGGGCCCTGGGCGCCGGCCGCCCTGTCACCGGCGAGCGCCCCGGCCGTCCCGCGACGGGGGAGCTGGTGTTCAACACCGCCATGACCGGCTACCAGGAGGTCCTCACCGACCCCTCCTATGCCGGCCAGGTGGTCGCCTTCACCTACCCCCACATCGGGAACTACGGGACCAGCTCCGAGGACGACGAGAGCCCCCGGCCCCGGTGCCGGGGGGTGGTGGTGAGAGAGCTGGCCCGCCGTCCGAGCAGCTGGCGGGCCAGCGAGGACCTCGACAGCTTTCTCCGCCGCCACGGCGTCCCCGGCATCACGGGCGTCGACACCCGCCGGCTGACCCGCCACCTCCGGTCCCACGGGGCCCTGCCCTGCGCCCTGGGGGCGATCGAGGGGCCGGGGGCCTTCAGCCCCGAGGACCTGGCGGACGCCGCCGCTGGCGAGCCGGGCACGACCGGGGCCGACATGGTGTCGGGGGTGACCACCCCCGCTGCCTACACGGTGGGGGACGGGCCGTACCGCGTCGTGGCCTACGACCTCGGCCTCAAGGTGAGCCAGCTGCGCTACCTCACCGCCTGGGCCACCGTGGAGGTGGTCCCGGCCGGCACCGACGCCGGGGAGGTCCTGGGCCGGAGGCCGGACGGCGTCTTCCTGTCCAACGGCCCCGGCGACCCCGCCGCCCTGCCGTGGGTGGTGGACACGGTGAAGGCCCTGCTCGGGGAGGTCCCGGTCATGGGCATATGCCTGGGCCACCAGGTCCTGGCCACGGCCCTCGGGGGGAGCACCTACAAGCTGCCCTTCGGCCACCACGGGGGCAACCATCCCGTACGCGACCTGGAGGGCGGGCCGGTGCAGATCACCAGCCAGAACCACAACTACGCCGTGGACCCTGCCGGCCTGGACCCCCGCCGGGTGGCCGTAACGCACGTGAACCTCAATGACGGCGTGGTGGAGGGGTTGAGGAGCACCGACCCCGGGGTGCCGGCCTTCAGCGTGCAGTACCACCCGGAGGCCGGTCCGGGTCCCCACGACGCCACGGGCCTGTTCGAGAGGTTCCGCCGCCTGGTCGAGGACGGGCGGCCCTAGCCAGCATGCCCCGGCGCGACGACATCCATACCGTGCTGGTCCTGGGCTCGGGCCCCATCGTCATCGGCCAGGCGTGCGAGTTCGACTACTCGGGCACCCAGGCCTGCCGGGTGCTGCGCCAGGAGGGGTACAGGGTGGTGCTGGTCAACTCGAACCCGGCCACGATCATGACCGACCCCGACTTCGCCGACCGCACCTACGTGGAGCCGCTCGACCCCGACGTCGTGGAGGCCGTGATCGAGCGGGAGCACCCCCAGGCCCTGCTGGCCACCCTGGGCGGGCAGACCGCCCTGAACCTGGCGACCCGCCTCTCCGAGCGGGGCACCCTCGAGCAGCACGGCGTGGAGCTGATCGGGGCCAACGCCCGGGCCATCCGCACGGCCGAGGACCGCCAGGCGTTCAAGGCGGCCATGACCGAGATAGGCCTGTCGGTCCCGGCGTCTGGTATCGCCCATGACCTGGAGGAGGCCCTGGGCATCGCCGAGGCGATCGGGGAGCCGCTCATCCTGCGGCCCTCGTTCATCCTGGGGGGGAAGGGGACGGGGATCGCCGAGAACCGGGCTCAGTTCGCCAGGATGGCCCGGGTGGCGCTGGCGGCCAGCCCCATCTCGGAGGTGCTCATAGAGCGCTCCATCAAAGGGTGGAAGGAGTACGAGCTGGAGGTGATGAGGGACCGGGACGACAACGCCGTGGTGGTGTGCTCGATCGAGAACCTGGACCCCATGGGGGTCCACACCGGGGACTCCATCACGGTGGCGCCGGCCCAGACCCTCTCCGACGTCGAGTACCAGCGCATGAGGGATGCGGCCTTTGCCTGCATCAGGCGGATCGGGGTGGAGACGGGGGGGTCCAACATCCAGTTCGCCGTGGACCCGGGTACGGGCGACATGGTCATCATCGAGATGAACCCCCGGGTCTCGCGCTCCAGCGCCCTGGCCTCCAAGGCCACCGGCTTCCCCATCGCCAAGATCGCCGCCCGCCTGGCTGTCGGCTACACCCTGCCCGAGATCGCCAACGACATCACCAGGCGGACCCCGGCCTGCTTCGAGCCCACCATCGACTACGTGGTGACCAAGATCCCTCGCTGGGCCTTCGAGAAGTTCCCCGGCACCCCCGCCGTGCTGGGCACGGCCATGCAGTCGGTGGGGGAGGCCATGGCCATCGGCAGAACGTTCCCGGAGTCGCTGCAGAAGGCCCTGCGGTCGTTGGAGCACGGGCGGGCGGGGCTCAATGCCGACCCGGGGGAGGGTCTGCTCGACTCCCTGGACGACAGGGAGCTGGTGCACCGGGCCTCGGTGCCTACTCCCGACCGGCCCTACCAGCTGGAGTCGGCCCTGCGCCGGGGGGTGACGGTGGAGCACCTGGCCCGGGAGACGGGCGTGGACCCCTGGTTCCTGGACCAGATCGCCCGCATCGTGGCGGGACGGGAGCGGATAGTGGCCGCAGGCGGCCTCGCCGGTCTGGACCGGGCCGCCTGGCGGGAGGCCAAGCGGCTCGGCTTCTCGGATGCCCAGGTGGGGTTCCTGCTGGGAGAGCCCGAGGCCCGGGTCCGGGAGGCCCGGCTGGCCGCCGGCGTCAGGCCCGTGTTCAAGACCGTGGACACCTGCGGGGCCGAGTTCGACGCCGAGACCCCTTATCACTACTCGACCTGGGAGGAGGAGGACGAGGTGCGGCCCTCGGGGGCGCCCCGGGTCATCATCCTGGGGGCGGGGCCCAACCGCATCGGCCAGGGCATCGAGTTCGACTACTGCTGCGTGCACGCCAGCTTCGCCCTCCGGGAGGCGGGGTTCGAGACCGTCATGGTGAACTGCAACCCCGAGACCGTGTCCACCGACTACGACACCAGTGACCGGCTGTACTTCGAGCCCCTCACCGAGGAGGACGTGCTGGCCGTGATCGACGCCGAGCGCCGGGCGGCGGCCGAGGGGGGCGGCCGCCTGGCCGGCGTGGTCGTCTCCCTGGGAGGCCAGACCCCCCTGAAGCTCGCCTCCCGCCTGGGACCCGAGCTGGTCCTCGGCACCAGCCCCGAGGCCATCGACCTGGCCGAGGACCGCCGCAGGTGGTCCGATCTGTGCGCACGCCTCGCCATACCCCAGCCGGCAGGGGGCACGGCGGCCACCCTGGCCGAGGCGCGTGAGGTGGTGGAGCGCATCGGGTACCCGGTCCTGGTGAGGCCCAGCTACGTGCTCGGGGGCCGGGCCATGGAGATCGTCTACGACGACGAGGGCCTGGTGCGGGCCCTGGCCGAGCTGGCCGGGTTCGGGGGCGTGGCCGCTGGAGCAGGGACCGGGACTTGGGGCCAGAGCCCGGAGGGCGGAGCTGCCGGCTCGCTCGGGCGCGAGGGGGGCCTCTCGGCCGAGCGCCCCGTGCTCGTGGACCGCTTCCTCGAGGACGCCATCGAGGTGGACGTGGACGCCATCCGGGACGGGGCCGGCGAGGTCCTCATCGGGGGAGTGATGGAGCACGTGGAGGAGGCCGGCGTCCATTCCGGTGACTCGGCCTGCGTGATCCCCCCGCCCACCCTCACCTCCAGCGCCGTGGAGGTGATCGAGGGGTACACCCGGGCCATAGCCGAAGCGCTGGACGTGAAGGGCCTGGTGAACGTCCAGTACGCGGTCAAGCAGGGCCAGGTGTTCGTCATCGAGGCCAATCCCCGGGCCAGCCGCACGGTGCCCTTCGTGGCCAAGGCCACCGGGGTGCCCCTGGCCAAGGTGGCCGCCCGGGTGATGGTGGGGGCCACCCTGGCCGAGCTGCGGGCGGAGGGCCTGGTCCCCCCCGAGGTCGACGGGAGGGCGACGACCGGGGGGTACGTGAGCGTGAAGGAGGCCGTCCTGCCCTTCAACCGCTTCCCCGACGTCGACACCCTCCTCGGGCCCGAGATGAGGTCCACCGGCGAGGTGATGGGCCTGGACCGCCGCTTCGGCTCGGCCTTTGCCAAGAGCCAGCTGGCCGCCGGCTGGAGGCTCCCCACCGAGGGGACCGTCTTCTTCTCCTTGGCCGACCGGGACAAGCGGGCCGGCCTGGGGGCAGCGGCGCGCTTCGTGGAGCTCGGGTTCAGGCTGGTTGCCACGGCGGGCACGGCACGGTTCCTGCGCGACAACGGGGTCCCGGTGGAGGCCGAGGTGGCCAAGGTGGGGGCGGACGGGGACGGCGCCGAGCCTGGCCCCGGGCCCGCCTCGGGCCCGGGGGCGGATGCCGTGGAGCTCATAGCCACCGGCCAGGTGGACCTGGTGGTGAACACGCCCCGGGGCCGGGGGCCGAGGGCCGACGGGGCACGCATCCGCACCGCCTGCTCCTTCCACGGGGTGCCCTGCCTGACCACGGTGGCGGCGGCTCGGGCGGCGGCGGCCGGGATCGCCGACCAGGCTCGCCACCCGCTGTCGGTCTACAGCCTCCAGGAGCTGCACCGGCCCGAGCAGCTCGAGCTGCCCTGGGAGGCGGCCAGGCTGGACGTCGAGGCATGAGGCAGTGGCTGGTGCCCCGCCGGCAGCCGCCCTGGCAGGGGCTCGCCGAGTGGGGGTGGTCCTTGGCACGAGGCCCGGAGCTGGTCACCCGGGTGGGCTCCCTCACGCTGCCCAACCCGGTCATGACCGCCTCGGGCACGTCCGGCCATGGGGCCGAGCTGGCTCCCTACCTCGATCTCTCCGCCCTGGGGGCGGTGGTCGTGAAGTCGCTGGCTCCCTGGCCCTGGGCAGGCAACGAGGCTCCCCGCCTGGCCGCCTCGGGAGGGCCGGGCGGCATGCTCAACAGCGTCGGGCTCCAGGGCCCGGGCGTGCAGGCCTGGCTGGAGGCCGATCTTCCGGCGCTCGTGGCGGCGGGGGCCAGGGTGGTGGTGAGCATCTGGGGCCGCACCGTGGAGGACTACGGCGCCGCCGCCTCGCTCCTGGCCGGGGCGCCACCCCAGCTGGTGGCGGTGGAGGTCAACCTGAGCTGCCCCAACCTGGAGGACGGCAGGCACATGTTCTCCCACTCGGCAACGGCCACCTCCGACGCCATCGGCGCCGTGGTTGCCGCCCGGACCGGCCGGCCGGTGTGGGCCAAGCTAAGCCCCCAGGCCGCCGACCTCCAAGGGGTCGCCGACGCTGCGCTGCGGGCGGGGGCGGAGGGCCTGACGCTGGTGAACACCATGGCCGCCATGGCCATCGACATCGAGGCCCGGCGCCCGGCCCTGGGTGCCGGTGGGGGCGGGCTGTCGGGACCACCCCTTCACCCGGTGGCGGTGCGGGCCGTGTACGAGTGCCGGGCCGCCTTTCCCGCTGCCCCCATCGTGGGTGTCGGCGGGGTGGGGACCGGTGAGGGGGCGGTGGAACTGCTCATGGCAGGGGCCAGCGCCGTCCAGGTGGGGACGGCCACGCTGGCCGACCCCCGGGCGCCGGCCCGGGTGCTTGGCGAGCTGCGCCGGTGGTGCCGGCGCCACGGGGTGCGCAAGGTCGGCGACCTGGTGGGGGCAGCCCATGGGTGACGGAGAGAAGGTACGGGACCGCCTGGCCCTGGCCCTGGACGTGGACGACCTGATCGCGGCCCTGCGGCTGGCCCGGAGGCTACGGCCCTGGTTCGGGGTGGCCAAGGTGGGCCTGGAGCTGTTCAGCGCGGCCGGCCCGGAGGTGGTGAGCGCTCTGGTGGACGAGGGCTGGAAGGTCTTCTTGGACCTGAAGCTCCACGACATACCCACCACCGTGGAGCGGGCGGCCAGGGTGCTCGGGGGGCTCGGCATCTCCTACCTGACCCTCCATGGCCTGGGGGGGCGCCCCATGCTGGAGGCGGGCGTCTCGGGCTTGGCCGAGGGCGCGGCAGCCGCCGGGCTGCCCCCGCCCATGGCCCTGGGCGTGACCGTCCTCACCAGCGAGGCCGAGGCCCCTCCGGGCGAGCTGGCCCGGAGGGCGTCGCTGGCCCGGGTCTCGGGCTGTGGGGGGGTGGTCTGTGCCGCCCCGGACCTGGCCGAGGTGGGCCAGGCCGCCCCGGGGCTGGTGAAGGTGGTACCCGGTATCCGCCCCGCCGGCACCCAGCGTCACGACCAGGGCCGGGTGGCCACGCCGGCGGAAGCCCTGGCCATGGGCGCCGACCTCCTGGTCATCGGGCGCGCCGTCACCGGCGCCGCCGATCCCCAGGCCGCGGCCCGGTCGCTGAGCGCCGGCCTGGCCGGGACCCTCGGGGCGGGGGCGGGTGGGCAGAGGCCGTAGCGGGGGCAGCCTCGGGTGGGCTAGGGTGCCAGCCATGCCGCTGCCTCCCACCCTTTCTCCGGACCAGCGTCAGGCCGCCCTCGAGAAGGCTGCCCGGGCCAGGCGCCAGCGCGCCGAGCTCAAAGAGAAGCTCAAGATGGGCTCGGTCAGCTTCTCGGAGGTGCTCGACCGGGCCAACCAGGACGAGACGGTCGGCAAGATGAAGGTGCTGGCTGTTCTCGAGTCACTGCCCGGCGTGGGCAAGGTGAAGGCCCGCCACCTCATGGAGGAGGTGGGCATCAGCGAGACCCGCCGGATGCAAGGGCTCGGCAGCAACCAGCGTGAAGCGCTCCTGCGGCGGGCCCCCGGTTCGTCCAGCTGACGTTCCCCGACGAGCGGACGGCGGAACCCGAGCCCCGTCCCCGGGTATTCATCATCCTCGGCGCCGGCGGCGCCGGCAAGGGGACCCTGGTCTCCCGGCTGGTGGCTGCCGTCCCCGGCCTGTGGCTGAGCCGGTCCTGGACCACGCGTCCCCGCCGGCCGGGCGAGCCTGCCGACGCCTACGTGTTCGTGGACGAGGAGACCTTCCGCCGGCGCCGGGATGCCGGTGGCTTCCTAGAATGGGCCAGCTTCCTCGGCCATCTGTACGGCACGCCCCGGTTGGAGGCGCCCGCCGGTTGCGACGTGGTCCTGGAGATCGATGTGCAGGGCGCTCGCCAGGTGGTGGAGCGCTGCCCCCGGGCGGTCGTGATCCTGATCGTGCCCCCCGACCGGGCCTCCCAGGAGCGCCGGCTCCGGGCCCGGGGTGACGACGACGCCCATGTGGCCATGCGCCTGGCCGTGGCGGAGGAGGAGGAGCGCCGGGCCAGGGAGCTGGCCCACCACGTGGTGGTGAACGACGACGTGGAGCGGGCCTCCGCCGAGCTGACCGCTATAGTCGCCGCGCACCGCCAGGCGCCCTGAGGGGCCCGCCGGCCTCGGGGATCGGGCAAGCTCGGGCAGGGCAGAGCAGACGAAGGGACACCATGGCCGACCGCCGCAACACGATGATGGACCCCTCCATCGAGGACCTGCTGGACCGGGTCGATTCCAAGTTCACCCTGGTCACCCTGGCCGCCAAGCGCGGCCGGCAGATCAACTCCTACTTCAACCAGCTGGGCGAGGGCCTGGGGGCCATCGTCCCTCCCCAGGTGGCCTCGGTGGCCCGCAAGCCCCTCTCCATCGCCCTGGAGGAGGTGGCTGCGGGCAAGATCAGCTTCACCCGTCCCAGCGAGGAGGGGGCCGAGGCCGAGGCCGTGGGAGGCGAGCCGGGCCTCGAGCCCGTGCCCGACGACGACGAAGGTCCGGGCGGGGAGGCTTCCTGACCGCACCCTCCAGCGGCGGGGGGGCCCACCACCTGCGGGGCCGCCGCGTGGTCCTGGGCATATCGGGGGGGATCGCCGCCTACAAGGCCGTTGAGCTGTGCCGGCGCCTGGTCGACGCCGGGGCCCTGGTGTCGCCGGTCCTCACCGAGGAGGCGACCCGCTTCGTGGCTCCCCTCACCTTCTCCGCCCTGGCCAGCGAGCGGGCCCGCACGTCACTGTTCGAGGACCCCGACCCCATCCCCCACACCCGCCTGGGGCAGGAGGCCGACCTGGTGGTGGTGGCGCCGGCCACGGCCAACCTGCTGGCCCGCTACGCGGCGGGCCTGGCCCCCGACCTCCTGGGCGCCGTCCTCCTCGCCACCAGGGCGCCGGTGCTCGTGGCCCCGGCCATGCACGCCGAGATGTGGGAGCACCCGGCCACCCAGGCCAACCTGGCCCTCCTTCGCCAGCGCGGGGTCCGCACCGTGGGCCCGGCCCAGGGGCAGCTGGCCGGCGGGGACGAGGGCTTCGGGCGGATGGCCGAGCCGGAGGAGATCCTGGCTGCCGCGGCAGAGGTGCTCCGCACCGGGGGGGACCTCGAGGGGATCGGGGTGCTGGTGAGCGCGGGCGGCACCCGTGAGCCCCTGGACCCGGTGCGCTTCATAGGCAACCGCTCCTCCGGCAAGCAGGGGCACGCCATCGCCGAGGTGGCCGCCTCCCGGGGCGCAGCCGTGACCCTGGTCACCACCACCGACCGGCCCGCGCCGGCCTCCGTGACCAGGGTCCAGGTCGAAAGGGCAGCCGACATGCAAGCCGCCGTCCTGGCCCGGAGCCCGGGGTGCCAGATCGTGGTGCTTGCTGCCGCCGTGGCGGACTTTCGTCCCCGGTCCCCTTCTGCCACCAAGATCAGACGGCTGGACGGTCCCCCGGAGCTGGACCTGGAGCCGGTCCCCGACATCTCGGCCGAGGTGGGGGCGGCCCGCCGGCCGGGCCAGGTCCTGGTGGGTTTCGCCGCCGAGACGGCCGGGGGAGCCGAGCTGGTGGAGCGGGCCCGGGCCAAGCTGGCGGCGAAGGGCCTGGACCTGATCGTGGCCAATGACGTGGGGGCCCCGGGGGTAGGCTTCGGGCACGACACCAACGCCGTGACCATCGTGGCCGCTGACGGCGAGGTGGTGGAGGTCCCCCTGGCATCGAAGACGGTGGTGGCGGGGGCGGTTCTGGACGCGGCGGCCCGCAGACTGGCAAGGTGATACCTCCTATGACGCCCCGCTACACCTTCACGTCCGAGTCGGTCACCGAGGGCCACCCGGACAAGATGGCCGACCAGATCTCCGACGCCGTGCTGGACGCCATCTTGACCAACGACCCCTACGGCCGGGTGGCCTGCGAGACCCTCCTCACGACGGGCCTGGTCGTGGTGGCGGGCGAGATCACGACCGAGAGCTACGTGGACATCCCCCGCCTGGTCCGCCAGACCATCTGCGAGATCGGCTACGACCGGGAGTCCTACGGCTTCGACGGCAACACCTGCGGGGTGACGGTGTCCCTCGACGAGCAGTCACCCGACATAAGCCAGGGCGTGACGGCGGCCTGGGAGCTGCGCTCGGGGTCGGGCGGGGAGGACATATTGAACGCCCAGGGTGCGGGCGACCAGGGGATGATGTTCGGCTACGCCTGCGACGAGACGCCCGACCTCATGCCGCTGCCCATCTGGCTGGCCCACCGCCTGGCCGAGCGCCTGGCCGAGGTGCGCCGCTCCAGCGTGCTCCCCTACCTCCGGCCTGACGGCAAGACCCAGGTGTCGGTGGAGTACGAGGGCACCCGCCCGGTGGCCATAAGCACCGTGCTGGTCTCCACCCAGCACGCTCCTGGCATAGACCTCCAGTCGGTGCTCCTTCCCGACCTCACCGAGCAGGTCATCCAGCCTCTCCTTCCCTCGGACCTGGACACCTCGGGCATGCGGGTCCTGGCCAACCCCACGGGGCGCTTCGAGCTGGGTGGGCCCCATGCCGACACCGGCCTCACCGGCCGCAAGATCATCGTGGACACCTACGGGGGCATGGCCCGCCATGGAGGGGGTGCCTTCTCGGGGAAGGACCCCTCGAAGGTGGACCGTTCGGCCGCCTACGCCGCCAGGTGGGTGGCCAAGCACGTGGTGGCCGCCGGCGCCGCCCGCCGCTGCGAGATCCAGGTCGCATACGCCATCGGGGTGGCCCATCCGATCTCGATCATGGTGGAGACCTTCGGCACCGAGACGGTGGACCCGGTCCGGATCACCGCCGGGATCAGGGAGATCTTCGACCTGCGCCCGGCCGCCATCATCCGGGACCTGGACCTGCGCCGGCCCATCTACCGGCGCACGGCCGCCTACGGGCACTTCGGGCGGCCGGACAAGGAGTTCACGTGGGAGGCGACCCCCCGCCTGGAGGACCTCAAGCGGGCCCTGAGCCTCTAGCTCCTCCTCCCACCAGCGATCCCCAGGTGCCCCCCGACCGCTCGGGGGTGCGCGTGGTGCGGGTGCTGGCGGACCTGCCGGCAGTAGGGAAGACATTCGACTACTCCGTCCCTCCCGGCTGGTCGCACCCCGTGGGGGTGGGGACCCGGGTGCGGGTGGCGCTGGGGCCCCGGCGGGTGGCGGGCTGGGTGGTGGAGGAAGGGGCCACCCCGCCGCCGGGCGTGGAGCTGCGCCCTCTGCTGGCCTGGAGAGGCCACGGCCCGTCGCCGGAGATCGTGTCCCTGGCCCGCTGGGCGGCCTGGCGCTGGGCCGGCCGGCCGGCGCACTTCCTCGCCACCGCCTCGCCCGAGACGGTGGTGCGAGAGCTACCCGCTCCCGGCGAGGGCCGACGGCAGCCGGACCGGGCCGAAGGGCGCTTCGGGGCCTTGCCACCTGGGAGAGCGTCGGGAGCCCGTGCCTCGTCCCCGCTCGCCGCCGAGGCGGTGGGAGCGGGCCGGGCCGTGGTGCAGCTGCCGCCGGCGGCAGACCTGCTTCCCCTGGTCGAGGGTGTGCTGGAGGCCTGCCTGCGCCCCGGTCGGTCCGTGCTCGTGCTGAGCCCCTCCGTCCCCGGCGCCGCCCACCTGGCCGGACGGCTGTCGGGAGCGGGGTGGCCGGTCGCCCTCCTGCCCGGGGGGTGGGCGGCGGCGGCGGCGGGGGGGAGGGTGGTGGTGGGCTCCCGGGCCGGGGCGTGGGGGCCGGCCCCGGGGTTGGCCGGCGTGGTGGTCCTCGATGCCCATGACCAGGCCTGGCAGGGGGAGGCGGCCCCCACCTGGGTCGGATGGGTGGTGGCCGCCGAGCGGGCCCGCCGGGCCGGGGCCCCCTGCGTGGTGACCTCGCCCTGCCCCACGGTGGAGCTGCACGCCTGGGGGAGGCTGGTGCGGGTCTCCCGGTCCTCGGAGCGCCGCGGGTGGGCGGTGCTGGATGTGGTGGACCGGCGCAAGGAGGACCCCCGGGCGGGCCTGTTCACCGAGCCCCTGGTGCGGCTGGTGCGGAGGGCGGCGGACGGGGAGGGCGGCCCCCCACTGGTCTGCGTCCTCAACCGGACCGGGAGGGCCCGTCTCCTCGCCTGCACCGGCTGTGGGGAGCTGGCCCGCTGTGAGACGTGCGGAGGGGCCATGGCCGAGGCGCCTATCCTCCCCCCCAGTTCGCCGACCGTGGCCGCAGGAGGGGCCGGCGGGGGCGGGGCCGGGGATGGCGTGTCACCAGAGGGCGCGGCTGGGGACGGTCGGCCCGGGGATCCTGTGCCACCCGAGAGCGGGCGGTGCGGGCCGGGACCGTCCCTACCCTCCAGGCCCATCCGGGTGCCGTCCGGGCTGGTGTGCCGGCGCTGTGGCTCCGGCCGCCCCGCTCTTTGCGCCAGCTGTGGCTCGACACGCCTCAAGGTGCTGAGGATGGGCGTGTCCCGGCTGCGGGAGGACCTGGAGGCGCTGGCCCAGGTGCCGGTGGCCGAGGTCACCAGGGGATCCCCGCCCGGGTGGGGCACGGGCCACCGGCTGGTCATCGGGACCGAGGCCGTGCTCCACCGCCTGGGCCGGGCGAGCGCCGTGGCGTTCTTGGACTTCGACCAGGAGCTGCTGGGGCCGCGGTTCCGGGCCGGCGAGGAGGCGCTGGCCCGCCTGGCCCGGGCTGCCCGTCTGGTGGGTGGCCGGGATGGCGGGGGGCGCGTGCTGGTGCAGACCCGGTTGCCCCACCATGAGGTGGTGCAGGCTGCCCTCCATGCTGACCCCAGCCTCCTGGCGGAGGTCGAGGCCAAGGGACGCAAGGCTTTGCGCCTGCCTCCGGAGACAGCCTTGGCCGTGGTGTCGGGGGCGGCAGCGGAGGCCTGGGTGGCCGCCCTCCGGGAGGCCGCGGGCAGTGCCGGGCTGGAGGTGCTGGGGCCGAGCGAGGGCAGGTGGCTGGTGCGGGCGCCCGATCACCGGGCTCTGTGCGACCCCCTGGCCAGCCTGCCCCGGCCCCGCCAGGGCCTGCGGATCGAGGTGGACCCCTGGCGGGCGTAATGCACGACGGGCGGCCCTGAGCCGCTACAGTTTACGTCAACGTCAGTTTGGCCCTGGGAACTAGCTGAGGAGGAAGCACGTGCGCGTGCCGGCGCTGAGCGGAACGCAACGCAGATCACGGGCGAAGGCCCCCGGGGATCTGGGGCCCAGGTACAAGTGGGTGGCCCTCTCCAACACCACGATCGGGATCCTGATGGCCACCATCAACTCCTCCATCATCCTGATCGCCCTCCCCAACATCTTCAACGGCATCCACCTCGACCCGCTGCTGCCCAGCAACACCTTGTACTTCCTCTGGATCCTGATGGGCTACCTCGTGGTCACCGCCGTCCTGGTGGTGAGCTTCGGGCGCATCGGTGACATGTACGGGCGGGTCAAGATGTACAACCTCGGCTTCGCCGTGTTCACCCTGTTCTCGATCCTTTTGTCCCTCAGCTGGATGCAGGGGCGGGGAGCGGCCCTCTACCTCATCATCATGCGGGTGCTCCAGGGGGTCGGCGGGGCCATGCTCTTCGCCAACTCCAGCGCCATCATCACCGATGCCTTCCCCGAGGACCAGCGGGGCCTGGCCCTGGGGGTCAATGCCGTGGCCGCCATCGCCGGCTCCTTCATCGGCCTCGTCCTGGGCGGCGTGCTGGGCCCGGTCGACTGGAGGTTGGTCTTCGTGGTCTCGGTGCCGGTGGGCCTGTTCGGGACGGTGTGGGCCTATCTCAAGCTGCACGACACCGGCGTGCGCCGGCAGGCCCGCATCGACTGGTGGGGCAACCTCCTGTTCGCCGCCGGCCTCATCTCGATCCTGGTCGGCATCACCTACGGGATCCTGCCCTACGGCGGGCACACCATGGGCTGGACCAATCCGAAGGTGCTGGGCGAGCTGGTAGGCGGCGCCCTTCTGCTCGTGCTGTTCACCTGGGTGGAGACCAAGGTGGCCGAGCCGATGTTCCGCCTGCCGCTGTTCCGCATCCGGGCCTTCACCGCCGGAAACCTGGCCCAGCTGCTCTCATCCCTGGGCCGAGGCGGGCTCATGTTCATCCTCATCATCTGGCTCCAGGGGATCTGGCTGCCCCGCCACGGGTTCACCTTCGTGGCCACCCCCCTGTGGGCGGGGATCTACATGCTGCCGCTCACGGCTGGCTTCCTCGCCGCCGGGCCTGTGTCCGGGTTCCTCTCGGACCGCTACGGGGCGCGGCCGTTCGCCACGGGGGGAATGGTGGGAGCTGCCATCGGCTTCGGGCTGCTCGAGCTGCTCCCCATGGACTTCTCCTACGCCTGGTTCGCGCTGATCCTGCTGTTCCTCGGGCTGTCCATGGGGCTGTTCTCCGCCCCGAACCGCACCGGGGTGATGAACAGCCTGCCCCCGGACAAGAGGGGGGCGGGGGCCGGCATGATGGTCACCTTCCAGAACGCCTCGATGGTGCTCTCCATCGGCATCTTCTTCACCCTCATCATCGTGGGCCTCTCGGCCACGCTGCCCCAGACGCTCTACCACGGGCTCACGGCCCACGGCGTGCCGGCCTCCGCCGCCCACCGCGTGGCCGCCTTGCCCCCTGTGGGAAGCCTGTTCGCCGCCTTCCTCGGCTACAACCCCATCAAGAGCCTGCTGGGCCCGACCGGGATCCTGGCCCACCTTCCCCATGCCCAGGCCTCGTACCTGGTCGGCCGGGAGTTCTTCCCCAAGCTGATCTCGCCACCCTTTGCCACCGGCCTCCATGAGGCCTTCGACTTTGCCATCATCGCCTGCCTGATAGCCGCCGGCGCATCGTGGCTGAGGGGCGGCAAGTACGTCTACAGCGAGGAGGAGCAGGTCCCTGGGGAGGACGAGGTGCCGGTGGGGGTCCCGTCGTCCACCGGGCCGGTGGCCGGCCCGCCGCCCGGCGATGGAGCCCGCGCCGGTGGGCAGCCGGGTAGCGGGGAGCGAGACGGGGCCCGGGGCAGCGATGGCCGCGGGGGACACGGCACCGAGGGCGTCCCTGCCTGGCCGGGCGGGCGGCGGGCCAGCGCCGGGGGAGGGGGCCGGTGAGCCCCGCCCCGGCCCCGGCCGCCCCCGCCCGAGAGGGGCTCCTCCCCATCGGCCGGGTCGCCGAGCAGCTGGGCGTGTCGGAGCGCACGCTGCGCTACTACGAGGAGATAGGTCTGGTCACCCCCGCGGATCACACGCCCGGGCACTGCCGGCGGTACACGGAGGCCGACGTGGCCAGGCTGTCACTCATCCGCGATCTCCAGGAGGTCATGGGTTACAGCCTGGAGGAGATCCACGCCATACTGGCGGTGGAGGACCGTTTCGAGGCCATCCGCGCCGCGTACCGCCGCGGTCAGGGCCCGGGCGAGCAGGCCCGCCTCCTGGAGGAGGCCATCGAGATGCTCGAGGCTCAGCAAGCCCGGGTCCGGGCCAAGTTCGAGCGGCTGGCGGCCATCCTGGAGCGGATCGAGGCCAAGGCCGCCCACTACCGGGAGGTCCACCAGCAGCTGACGGAGTCAGCTGGCTGAACCCTGGGGGGTCCACCCTGGCCGGGGTGGTCGCGGGCCACAATGGCGCCATGAGCGACCGGGCTGTGCGCGGGGTGGTCACCCTCTCCGCCTCCTACGGCGCCGGCGGGGGGCCGGTGGGCCGGATGCTGGCCGAGCGGCTGGGGTTGCCGTTCTTCGACCGGGCCATCCCCGTCGAGGTGGCCCAACGCATGGCCGTCTCTCTGGAGACGGTGCTGGCTCACGACGAGAAGGCCGAGACCGGCATGGAGCGCTTCCTCACGACGATGGCCCGCCTGGCCGTTCCCCTGGGGCCGGACCCGGTGGTCCACGACGTTGGGTACTCGGCCGAGACCTACAAGGAGCAGACCGAGGCGGTGCTGCGCCGGGTGGCTGATACGACTGGTGGCGTGGTCCTGGGGCGGGCTGGGATGCTGGTCCTGCGCGGCCGGCCCGACGTGCTGAGCGTGCGGCTGGACGGTCCGGTGGCCGGGCGCATCGCCCGGGTCATGGCCCTGGAGGGCATAGACGAGGCCACCGCCCGCGAGCGCCAGGCCCAGACCGACCGCGCCCGGGACGCCTACGTGAAGTCCCTTTACGGAGCCCGCCAGGACGACCCCCGGCTGTACCACCTGATCCTCGACTCCACCGTCTTGGAGCTCGAAACCTGCACGGACCTGATAGAGCTGGCGGCGAGGGCCCGTCTGGGCAGCAGGAAGCCCGGGTGGGGTTAGCCGGCCCTGCATGGCCGGCGTGCCCCTTGGCTCCGGGAGCGGGTCGGGACCGGGCCAGCCGCCGTGTCCCGGGGCCACCCCCCTCCTGAGGGCGCCCTCTGGGCCGGGGCCCTCTGGGCCGGGACCGCCTCGCCCGGGGCCCCCTCTCACTGGGTCCCCGTCGGCCGGGGCCCCCTCTCACTGAGTCCCCTTTGTCCGGTGTCCTCTCATGGTCACAGGCCGCCCGTAGGATGGGGAACATACGTTCCCTCACCTGGGAGGAACGCATCGCCGGCTGGGGCCGGCCCATCCGGAGGACCACCCGAAGGCGGGACCGTCCATGTGCGAGCGCCTGTCGGTGCTTAGGAAGGCCTTGGCCCACTGGGCAGAGCGCTTCGACCCGGCGCTGGTGAGCCTGGCTGACGCTTCTTCGGTGGTGGAGCAGGCGGCTGCCATCGAGGCCACCGCCGCCACCATCAAGGCACTGGCTGCGGCCCGCTCCGCCGAGGGGCGTGGCGGGAGGAGGGGCACCGCTCGGCCGCCGAGGCACTGGCCCGCAGGGTCGGCATGTTCACCCAGGCGGCCCGGTCGACGCTCGAGACCGGCAGGCGCCTTTGCTCCCAGCCCGAGGTGAGAGAGGCGGCCAGCTCTGGCCGGCTCTCCCCGGCCCAGACCCAGATGGTCTCCGAGGCCACCGGGTCCGACCCTTCATCCGGGGGCCGCCTGCTGGACCTGGCCCGGTCGGCCTCCTTGGCCTGCCTGGCCGAGGCCTGCCGGGAGGCGAAGGCCGCCTCCCACCGGGATCTGGAGGCCCGCCGGCGGGCCATTCAGGCCAGGCGCTCCCTCCGGCACCGGACCGACACCGAGGGTGTCTGGCACCTGAGAGCGGAGGGGAACCCCGAGGACGGGGCCCAGGCGATGGCGGCTCTGGCTCCCCTCGCTGACCGCCGCCACCGAGAAGGCAGAGCCCAGGGAACACAAGAGCCACTGTCTGCTCATAGCTTTGACGCCCTGGTGGACCTGGCCCGGTCCTCGACCGGACCGGGCCCTCATGGGCAGAAGGCCCAGAGGGGGTCCCCGGTGAAGCTGCTCCTCAGAGTGGACCTCGACGCCTTCCTCAGGGGAGCGCCCGAGACGGAGAGACGTGTGAGCTGGTGGGATATGGACCCATCGCCATGTCGGCGGTGCGTGACCTCTTGGCCCTGGGGAGCCCCTTCGTGGCCGCCATATTGACCAGGGCCAAGGCCCTCACCGGGGTAGCTCACCTGGGCCGGCGGCCCAGCGCCTCCCAGCAGAGCGCTCTCGAGTGGCTGTACCCCTTCTGTGCCGCCGCGGGTTGCCCGGCCCAAGGGCAACTTGAGGTCGACCACCGCTTGGAATGGGCCAAGTGCCACTACACCATGTACGACCTCTTGGATCTTCTCTGTGCCCATCACCATGGCCTCAAGACCACAAAGGGCTGGGCCCTGGTGGAGGGGAGGGGCAAGCGGCCCTTCGTCCCTCCCTCCGATCCCCGCCACCCGAGCCGACGGAGCGGCGGCGAAGGTGGACCTGCACCCTGAGCCGCCCGTGGCCGGGCCGAGGGTAACGTGGTCGCTCTGCGGGTTGGGCGCCCCGGCCCCCGCCGGCCCCCATGAGGTAGAGGTGACGGTACTCCTGGCCCTAGCATCGGCGGTCGCCTACGGCGTGTCGGACTTCACGGCCGGCGTTTGCTCGCGCCGGGCCAGCTTTGTCAGGGTGAGCCTCCTCACCCAGGCCTCGGCGGCGGTGGTGGTCCTGGTCGCGGTGGGGGCTACCACCCATGGGCTGGCGCCCTTGCGGTCGCTGGCTTGGGGAGGGGCCAGCGGGATCGGCGGGGCGGTGGGCACGCTGGCGTTGTACCGGGGGTTCGGCCGGGCCCGCATCGGCGTGGTGGCGCCCTTGAGCGCGGTGGGTGCGGCCGCTCTGCCGGTGCTGGTGGGTCTGGTCCTGGGGGAGCGGCCGGCCGCCTTGGCGCTGGCCGGGGTGGGCTGTGCCATTCCGGCCGTGTGGCTGGTGGCGAGGTCGGGGGGCGCGGCCCACGCCCCCTCGGCGCCGGCGCCTCGCGGGGTGGTCGACGGGCTGGTGGCGGGAGCGGGGTTCGGGCTGCTCTTCATCGGCCTGGAGCGAGCGGGTACCGGCCACGGCCTCTGGCCGGTGGCTGCGGGTCAGGTGGTGGCCCTGGTCCTGCTGGCGGCCGCCAGCCTGGCCGGCGGGTCTGGCGGCCTTCCGGGGCGGAGCGTGGTGGCGGGGAGCGCAGCCTCGGGCCTGCTGGCCGCCGTCGCTGTCATCTGCTATTTCCTCTCCACCGCCCACGGCCTCCTGGCCGTGGTGGCCGTGCTGGCCTCCCTCTACCCGGGTGTCACGGTCCTGCTGGCCCGGGCCGTGCTGGGGGAGAGGATGGGGCGGGGCCAGCAGGCGGGCCTGGGTCTGGCCGCGGTGGCCATAGTCCTGATCGTCCTGGGGGGCTAGTGGCCCGCCTGGCCTTCCTCGGCACCCCTGAGCCAGCCGTCACGGCCCTGCGGGCCCTGGTGGGCGCCGGCCACGACGTGGCGGTCGTGGTGACACGGCCGGACCGCCGCCGGGGAAGGGGCCAGGGCCCTGGTCCCAGCCCGGTGAAGGCCGCCGCCCTGGAGCTGGGGCTGAGGGTGGCCGAGGAGCCGGCCGAGGCAGGCCGGGCCGGAGCCGGGATCGGCGTCGTGGTGGCCTACGGCAGGCTCCTCGAGCCAGAGCTCCTGGCCCGCCTGCCCATGGTGAACCTGCACTTCTCGCTCCTTCCCCGCTGGCGGGGGGCGGCTCCGGTGGAGCGGGCCATCCTGGCCGGCGACCGGGAGACCGGGGTGTGCCTCATGAAGGTCGAGGAGGGTCTCGACACCGGACCGGTGTACGCCTGCCGGCGGGTGGAGATCGGTGACCAGGAGACGGCGGCCCAGCTGAGGAGGAGGCTGGCCACCATGGGGGCCAGCCTGCTGGTCGAGCGGCTGGCTGACCTCCCCGCCAGCCTGGGCAGCCCGGTACCCCAGCAGGGTGAGCCCACCTATGCCCCCAAGCTGGCCGTGGAGGAGCTGCGCCTCGACTGGGCCCGGCCGGCCTGCCGGCTGGCCCGGGTCGTGAGGGTCGGGCGGGCCTGGACCACCTTCCGGGGAAGGCGCCTCCTGGTGCTCGAGGCCCGGGCTTCCTCGGCCCCCCCGCTCTCGGACACGATGGACCTCCTGACGCCGGGGAGCCTGGTGGGCAACCAGGTGCTTACCGGCTCCGGCCTGCTCGAGCTGGTGGTGGTCCAGCCCGCGGGACGGGCGGCCATGTCCGGGGCGGACTGGGTGAGGGGAGCCAGGCCGGCTGCCGGAGAGGCACTGGGCCGGTGAGTGGGCCGGGGTCCCGACGGCCTCAGGGGCAGGCTCGGCCCGGGGGAAGCGTCCAGGGCCAGCCCTCCCCGGGCCGGCCCCGCCGGGGGGCCGGGGACGGTGCCCGCCGCCTCGCTCTCCGGGTGCTGGTCCGCATCGAGGGGGGCGCCTATGCCAACCTGGCCCTGCCCGGCGAGCTGGCCCGCTCCGGGCTGCCGCCCCGGGAGCGCCGCTTGGCGACGGAGCTGGTGTACGGGACGACCCGGATGCGCCGGGCCTGCGACTGGCTGGTGGGCCGGCACCTGCGCAGCCAGGTCCTCGACCCCGCGGTCTGCTCGGCCCTGCGCCTGGGTGCCTACCAGCTCGCCTTCACCCGGGTCCCACCCCATGCCGCCGTCTCGAGCTCCGTGGGCCTGGCCCCCGAGCGGGCCCGTGGGCTGGTCAACGCCGTTCTGCGCCGGGTCGCCGGCGACCTGCCCCCGACCTGGCCCGACCGGGCCACGGAGCTCAGCTACCCGGACTGGGTGGTGGCGAAGCTGGAGGCCGACCTGGGCCCCGAGCGGGCGGGGGCGGCCCTGGCGGCCATGAACCGGCCCATTGCCCCCGTGGTGCGGGCCGACGGTTACGTGCAGGACCGTGCCTCCCGGTGGGTGGCGGAGCTGGTGGGGGCGCAGCCGGGGGAGCGGGTGGCCGACCTCTGCGCCGCGCCCGGAGGCAAGGCCACCGCCCTGGCCGGGCCGGGGGGGGCAGAGGGGCCGGCCCTGGTGGTGGCGTGCGACCTTCGGCCCCGGCGGGCCCGGCTGCTGGCCCGCAATGCCCGACGCCTGGGCCGGGACAGGCTGGCGGTCGTGGTGGCCGATGGCAGGCACCCGCCCGTGGCTGGGGCCACCCTGGACCGGGTGCTGGTGGACGCTCCTTGCTCGGGGCTCGGGTCCCTGGCCCGTCGCCCTGACGCGAGGTGGCGGGTGCGCCCCGACGACGTGGACCGCCTGGTCGGGCTGCAGCGCCAGCTGCTGCTGGGGGCGGCCGGGCTGGTGCGGCCGGGAGGCGTCCTCGCCTACAGCGTCTGCACCCTGACCCGGGCCGAGACGGTCGAGGTGGACGAGTGGCTCGCCTCCTGCCGCCCCGACCTGGTCCCCCTCGACCCGCCCGGTGAACCCTGGGCACCCTGGGGGCGGGGCGGTCTCCTCCTGCCCCAGGCCACGGGAACTGACGGCATGTACCTGCTCAGGCTCAGGAGGCGGGGGTCACCCGGATAGCGTGATCGTGGTGCCGGTGATCGCCCCTTCCATCCTGGCTGCTGACTACGCGGAGCTGGCCCGGTCGGTGGCCTCGCTGGGCCGCGAGGCCGACTGGCTGCACGTGGACGTCATGGACGGGCATTTCGTCCCCAACCTCACCATCGGGCCGCCGGTGGTGGAAGCCCTGCGCAAGCGCACCGACCTCTATTTCGACTGCCATCTCATGATGACGAACCCGGGGGACTACCTGGAGGCCTTCCGGCAGGCCGGGGCCGACGGGTGCTCGGTGCACGTGGAGGTGGGCGACACCGCCGCCCTCATCGAGGAGATGGCGGCCCTGGGCCTGGACCGGGGGCTGGCCGTCAACCCCGAGACGCCCTTCGAGGCCTTCGCCCCCTACCTGGACCGGTTGGACCTGGTGCTGCTCATGACGGTGCATCCCGGCTTCGGAGGCCAGGAGTTCATGGCCGACGTGATGCCCAAGCTGCGCCGGACCCGGGCCGAGCTGGAGAGGCGAGGCCTTCGGGTGGCGGTACAGGTGGACGGGGGGATCGACGAGCACACGGGGCCCACCGCGGCCGAGGCCGGCGCTGACGTGTTCGTGGCCGGCACGGCGGTCTTCGGCCGGGAGCGTCCCGCCGAGGCGGCGAGGAGGCTGCGGGAAGCGGTCTCGTCGACGGGCTCCCCTGCGGGGGCGAGCGGCGGGCCGGCGCCGGGGGGTGAGGAGTGAGCGAAGGGCACTCGCCGCCGGCCCCCCGCTGGGAGGCCAAGGTGCTCACGGTCTCGGACGGGGTGGTGGCCGGGACCCGGGAGGACCGCTCGGGGGCTGCGCTGGCCGAACGGCTCTCGGCGGCCGGCTACGAGGTGGTGGAGCGGGTCACGGTCGGCGACGGCGTGGCGCCCGTCTCGGACAGCCTGCGCCGCCTGGCTCGGGGGTTCACGGGCCTGGTCGTCACCACCGGGGGAACGGGGTTCGGCCCCCGGGACCTCACCCCCGAGGCGACCCTGGCGGTGCTCGACCGCCAGGCCCCCGGTCTGGCCGAGGCCATGCGGCTGGTGAGCCCCCTGGGCCGCCTGTCGCGGGCGGTGGCCGGGACGCTGGGGTCCGCCATCGTCCTCAACACCCCGGGCTCTCCCCGCGGGGCCGTCGAGTGCCTGGAGGCGGTGCTGGACGTCCTGCCCCATGCCCTGGACCTGCTGGCCGGCCGGGGCGGGGCGCACCCCGGCACCGGCTCGTAGGCCGGGCGTCCTGCCTTCCGTCGGGCTCCTTCGGCGGCGGGTTTCCCGGGGAGGCGGCAACGCCCCCTAGGCGGGAGGGCCGGGGGCCAGGCGCAGGGTGGCGTGGTGGTGGTTGCCGGCCTGGTCCACCCATCCCACCGTGACCGAATGGCCAGGGTGATCCCCGGCCAGGGCCGAGCTCAAGGCATTCGGCGAGCTGATGGTGCTCCCGTCGAGGGACACGATCACGTCCCCCGGCCGGATGCCGGCCGAGGCGGCCGGGCTCCCCGGCACCACGGCCATGACGGCTGCCCCCGAGCTGACGGGGGCGATGCTGGTGGGGCTGGAGGAGCCGGGCCCGAAGGGGAAGGGCTGGCCGACGGCCTGGCGAGCCTCGCGGACCGTGGTGACCTGGACCCCGAGTATCCCTCGCTGGCCTACATGGACCTGGCTGGAAGCCTGGCCATGGCGGATCTGGTTGACGACGCTGCGGGCGGTGTTGATGGGGATGGCGAAGGCGATGTTGTTGGCCTGCTGACCCTGGGCCCCGGTCGCCGCCGCCGTGTTCATGCCGATGACCTGCCCGGTCGGGTCAACGAGGGGGCCGCCGGAGTTCCCGGGGCTGATGGGTGCGTCGGTCTGGATGAGGCCGGTGAGGTGCTCGCTGGAGCCGGTGGCGGAATCGCCGGCGGTGATGCTGCGGTGGAGAGCGGAGACGATCCCCTGGGTCACCGTCGGGGGGCCCTGGAAGTCGAGGGCGTTCCCTATGGCCACCACGGACTCCCCGACGCTCACCGTGGAGGAGTTCCCGAGGGTGACGGTCGGCAGGCCCGAGATGCCGTGCACCTGGAGCAGGGCCACGTCGGCGGTGGGGTCGGTGCCGAGGACCGTGGCGCGGTAGGCACGGGGGTGGCCCGCGATCTTGACCCTGATCGAGGTCGCCCCCTCGACCACGTGGTTGTTGGTCAGAATCTGGCCCCCGGAGGTGAGGATCATCCCGGTCCCCGCGGCGCGGCCCTGCTCGTAGCCGAGCACGGTGGAGATGTCCACCACGGCCGGATCGACCCGGTTGGCGATGGCGGACACGCTGAGGTGCTTCATGCTCACGCTGCCGGCCGGGACCGTGCGGGACGGCGACGAGCCGGAGGAGCCGGAGGAGCCCCCGCCCTCCAGGGCCAGGCTTATCCCGCTGCCCAGGCCGCCTGCGGTCACAGCGATGGCGACGGCACCGGCCACCATGGCCGCCCGGCGCCGGCGCCGGCGGGTCGGCCGGCGGCTATGGCGCATGGGAGCCATGGGAGAGGTCGGGGGCACTTGGTGCCATCCCGAGCCGCCCTCGGGCCCGGGCCCTCCGGGGGGAACCGACCCGGACGCGCTCCCGCCAGCCCCAGCCGTCTCACCGGTCGCAGCCGTCTCACCGGTCGCAGCGGGCTCGGCAGCCCCGCCCTCTCCTCCCGCCCCCCACTGCTGCCCCGGCGGGCTGGCGTCGCCTGGCCCGCCCCCGCTTCCCGGCCCGGCCGGGCTGGTGTGGCCACCCTCGGCCGGCGCATGGCCACCGATTGTCTCCGGTGGCTCGCCTGGTTGGATGTGATCCTCGCCCACGGTCTCTCCTTGCTGGTCTCGCCTGGACCCGTGCTGTCACCGGCCAGCCTGCCGGTGCCGCCTGAGAGGGGGCTGTGGGCAGGATCGGGACCTTCCTAGAGGTAGCGTACGGCGCCATGCACCGGGCCCCCGACCGGGGAGCCGTGGACCGGGCTCGGGACCTGGAGGCCATGGACCGGGCTGTCGAGCTGGCAGCCGGGGTGCGGGGGACGACCTCGCCCAATCCCTGGGTGGGGTGCGTGGTGGTGGCCGGGGGCGAGGTCTTCGAGGGTGCCACCGCTCCCCCCGGGGGTCCCCATGCCGAGGCGGTGGCGCTGGCCGGCGCCGGGCCGCGTGCCCGCGGTGCGACTCTGTACGTGACCCTGGAGCCCTGCGCCCACACCGGGCGCACCGGGCCCTGCGCCCAGGCCATAGTGGAGGCGGGGGTGGCCCGGGTGGTCGTGGCCATGGAGGACCCCGACCCCCGGGTACGGGGCCGGGGCCTGGCCCGCCTGCGCCAGGCCGGGATCCAGGTGGAGGTGGGCCTGCAGGCAGAGCGGGTGGCGGAGCAGCTGGCTCCCTATCTGAAGCACCGGGCCACGGGCAGGCCCTGGGTGGTCCTGAAGCTGGCCGCCACGCTGGACGGCCGCCTGGCCGCCCCGGACGGGACCAGCCGCTGGATCACCGGGCCCGAGGCCCGGGCCGATGCCCACAGGCTGCGGGCGGAGAGCGATGCCGTGCTGGTGGGGGCGGGCACGGTGCGGGCGGACGACCCGAGGCTGACGGTCCGCCTGGCCGGCGACGGGGGTCGCCAGCCCCTCCGGGTGGTCCTGGGCCGGGCGCCCGCTGGGGCCAGGGTCCATCCGGCCCTGGAGCTCGGGGGCGCCCCTGGGGAGGTGCTGGAGCAGCTGGGGGCTCGGGGGGTCCTGCAGGTGCTGGTGGAGGGCGGGGCCCGGGTGGCCCACGAGTTCCACGCTGCGGGCCTGGTGGACCGCTATGTGCTGTACCTGGCGCCGGCGCTCATGGGCGGGGATGACGGCACGCCCCTCTTCGCCGGCCCCGGGGCCCAGAGCATGGCCGAGGTGTGGCGAGGGCGGCTGGTGTCGGTGCGCCGGCTGGGTGAGGACCTGCGGGTGGAGCTGGCGCCGAGGCCCTGACAGGGCCGGGTGAGGGCTCGGGAGGGGGGCCAGGCCTTCCCGGCAGCGCCAGGGGCCCCGTCAACGCTTGGGGCGGGGCGGGCCTCCCTCGGTGCGTCCGGGGCCGGTAGCGTCGCAGCAGAAAGGAGCCACCCATGTTCACCGGCATCGTCGAGGAGAGGGGGGAGGTGCTCAACCGGGTCAGCCGGGACGGGGGCCGGCTCGTGGTGCGCGCCGCCCTGGCCGGGGAGCTCGCCCTCGGGGACTCGGTGGCCGTGAACGGGTGCTGCCTGACCGTGGTGGGCCTCGGGGACGGCTGGTGGGAGGCTCAGGCGGTGTCCGAGACGCTGGCGCGCACCAACCTGGGGGAGCTGGCTCCAGGCAGCCCGGTCAACCTGGAGCGGCCCGTGCGACCTTTGGATCGCCTGGGGGGCCACATGGTGCAGGGCCACGTGGATGCCGCCGTGCCCGTGCTCGCCCCGGCGCCGGAGCTGGTGGTGGGGCTCCCCTTGCACCTGTCCCGTTACGTGGTGGAGAAGGGCTCGGTGGCGCTGGACGGTGTGAGCCTGACCGTGGCTGAGGTGGGAGAGGACTACTTCCGCGTGGCGGTGATCCCTCACACGATGGAGGTCACTACCCTCGGCAGGCGGACTGCCGGTGAGCGAGTGAACCTGGAGGTGGACCTGCTGGCCAAGTACGTGGAGAAGCTCCTGGGCGGGCGCGGGCCGGCCAACACCGGGCCGGCGCCGGCCACCGCGGCCCCAGTGCCGCCCACTGCCGGCCCGGCGCCAGCCCCCACGCCTGGCCCTCCGGAGCGCTGACCATGGACCGGGTGGAAGACGCCATAGCCGCCATCGGCTCGGGCCGGATCGTCATCGTGGTCGATGACGAGGACCGGGAGAACGAGGGCGACCTCATCATGGCCGCCGAGTTCGCCACGCCCGAGAGGATTGCCTTCTTCCTCAGCCACACCTCGGGCGTCATCTGCGTCCCCATGGTGGCGGACCGTCTGGAGGAGCTCAACCTGCCCCAGATGTGGCCCAACAACACCGAGTCCCAGCGCACCGCCTTCACGGTGAGCGTCGATTATCGCCACGGCACCACCACGGGGATCTCCGCCGCTGACCGGGCCGCCACCATCAAGGCCCTCATCGACCCCGCCACCAGGCCGGCGGACCTGGCTCGCCCCGGCCACATCTTCCCCCTTCGCTACGCCACGGGCGGCGTTCTGCGCCGTGCCGGCCACACCGAGGCGGCGGTGGACCTGGCCCGTGCCGCCGGTCTGTATCCCGCCGGGGTCCTCTGCGAGGTGACCAATGCCGACAAGACCGGCATGGCCCGGCTGCCCGAGCTGGAGGAGCTGGCCAGGCGCCACGGCCTCCCGCTCATCTCCATCGCCGACCTGGTGCGCTACCGGCGCCGCCGGGACAAGCTGGTGCGCCGGGTGCCCGAGGCCACGGCCCGGATCCCGACCGAGTACGGGGACTTCACCTGCGTGGTCTACGAGTCGGTCCTCGACGGCGAGCAGCACGTGGCCCTGGTGAAGGGCGAGGTGGCGGGGCGGGAGAACGTGCTGGTGAGGGTGCACTCCGAGTGCCTCACCGGAGACGCCCTCGGCTCCCGGCGTTGCGACTGCGGGCCGCAGCTGCAGGCCGGCCTGGCCATGATCGCCGCCGAGGGCTGCGGCGTCCTGGTCTACCTGCGGGGACACGAGGGCCGCGGCATAGGCCTGGCCCACAAGCTGCGGGCCTACAACCTCCAGGAGAAGGGCCTGGACACGGTGGACGCCAATACCGAGCTGGGTCTTCCCGTGGACAGCCGCCAGTACGGCATCGGGGCCCAGATCCTCGTGGACCTGGGGGTCACCACCATGCGGGTGCTCACCAACAACCCCGCCAAGTACGGGGGTCTGGAGGGGTTCGGCCTGGACATCGTGGAGCGGGTCCCCCTGCCCCCCAAGGTGAACCCCGACAACCTCAGGTACCTCCGCACCAAGCGGGACCGGCTGGGCCACTACCTGGACGGGCTCCCCGAGCCGCCGGTGGCCAGGCCATGACGGGCCGGCCCGATTACGAAGGGATGGTGAGCGGTGAGGGGGTCCGGGTGGCCCTGGCCTGCTCGCGGTTCAACCGCTTCGTCACCGAAGGGCTGCTGGAAGGGGCCCGGGACGCACTGGAGCGCCACGGTGTCGACCCCGGCTCGGTGGCGGTGGCCTGGGCGCCGGGAGCCTTCGAGCTGCCGGCCCTGGCCCAGCGCCTGGCCCTGTCGGGGAGCTTTGATGCCGTGGTCTGCCTGGGGGCCGTGATCAGGGGCGAGACCGGCCACTACGAGCACGTGGCCGGCCAGTGCGCCGCCGGCATCCAGCGGGTGCAGCTGGACACCGGGGTCCCCGTGGCCTTCGGGGTCCTCACCACCGACACCGTGCAGCAGGCCGTGGACCGGGCCGGCGCCAAGGACGGCAACAAGGGGGCCGAGGCCGCCGTCGCCGCCCTGGAGATGGTGAACCTGTTCCGCCAGCTTCCCCAGGCGGCGCCTAGCGCCCCGGGCACCCTGGCGTGATCCACCAGGGCCGGGTGACGGCCTTCGACCGGGAGGAGGGGCTCGGCACAGTAACCACCGACGATGGCTGCGAGCTGCCCTTCCACTGCACGGCCATCGCCGGCGGCACCCGCACCATCGATCCTGGGACCGAGGTGGTCTTCGAGATCGTCCCTGGTCCCGCTGGGCGCTGGTGGTCCGCCTCCGTTACCCCCCGCTGACCTGGACGAAAAGCAGCCGGATGGCCGAGAGGGCGTCGCGCAGGTGGGGCTCGTCCTCACCCAGGCGGCCGGCCATTCCGTCCACCAGGGCGCCGAAGGCGTCGATGGCCACCTTGGCTTGGTCCAGTCGGGGGGACGGCTGTGACAGGTGCAGGCGGGCCAGCTCGAACAGGTGGTAGGCGTGGTTGGCCACGATGGTGGCTGCCGGGGCGGCAAGCAGCTCCTCCTGCAGCTTGGTGAGCTGCTCGGCCAGCTCAGCGTCGACCTCGGTGGGCTCGGTGGGCTCGCCGGCAGATGGGGGCGGTCCCTGGCCGGTGGGAGGGGTGGGGGCCTCTCGGGTGGGCTGCTCCCCGGGCCGGGGGACCCGGTGCTCGCCGCTGGGGGTCCACAGGCTGCTCACGTCCTGCTAGCCTAGGGCGAGCAAAACACAACAAGGATGGGAAGCGGGGCCCCTGTGGGACTCCCACCCGGCCACTGGTGTTGATGGCGTGCGCCGGGTAGGCAGTAGGTCGCTCTAGTGGCGGGCGTCGCTTTCCGACGTCCGCCTCTTGCCTTCAGGGGCAGGGGGCCCGTGCCCGACAGGAGTGATGCCGCATAGGTGCTGCACCCACCGCCAACGAGCCCAGGATCAATGACCGCATAAGGGCCCGCGAGGTTCGCCTGGTCGACCCGGAAGGAAGGCAGCTGGGGATCAGGCCCCTGCCCGAGGCCCTGAGCGTGGCCCGGGACATGGACCTGGACCTGGTCGAGGTGGCCCCCCAAGCCGTCCCTCCTGTGTGCCGGATAATGGATTACGGCAAGTTCAAGTTCGACGCCGCCCAGCGGGCCAAGGAGTCCCGGCGCAAGGCGACCAACGTCGGGATCAAGGAGATGAAGTACCGGCCCAAGATCGGGCCCGGCGACTTCGAGACCAAGACCCGCCAGGTCTCCCGGTTCCTGGCCGATGGCCACAAGGTGAAGATCACGATCATGTTCCGGGGGCGGGAGGTGTACCACCCGGAGCTGGGCAAGGCCATCTTGGACCGCATCGCCGACCAGATGGACGGGGCGGCCAAGGTCGAGGCCGCTCCCCGGCTGGACGGCCGCAACATGACGATGGTCCTCGCTCCCGACCGGAGGGCCAGGCAGGCTGCAACAGCCAGGGCCCAGACTGACAGACATCCCGTCCCGGACCCCTCGCCCGAGGGGGCCGGGCCCGAAGTTTCCTGAGAAGGGTCTAGCCATGCCGAAGATGAAGACCGATCGGGGCGCCGCCAAGCGCTTCAAGATCACGGGGACCGGGCGCATCCGCCGGCGCCGGGCCTACCGCAACCACCTGTTCGAGAAGAAGCCGAGCCGCCGCACCCGGCGGTTGGCGCGCCCCGTGGAGGTGACCGGCGGCGACGCCCGCCAGGTCCGCCGCCTCCTCGGCATCTAACCCCACCCACCGTCCCCCCTCGAGCAAAAGGAGCCCTTCATGGCCAGGGTCAAGCGCGCCGTCCACAGCAAGAAGCACCGCCGGGCCGTCCTGGAGCGGGCCCAGGGCTACTACGGCAACAAGAGCCGCAGCTTCCGCGCCGCCAACGAGCAGGTCATGCGCTCGCTGCAGTATGCCTACCGCGACCGTCGGGCCCGCAAGGGGGACTTCCGCCAGCTCTGGATCCAGCGCATCAACGCTGCCGCCCGCATGAACGGCATGAGCTACAGCCGCTTCATTGCCGGCCTCCGGGAGGCGGAGGTGGAGGTGGACCGCAAGATCCTGGCCGACCTGGCGGTGAGCGAGCCCGAGGCATTCGCCTCCCTGGTGCGCCTGGCCCGGGGGGGCGGAGGGGACCCGGCCAACCGCCGGGTGGGGGAGGCCGCCGGAGGCACGGGCGGGGGCGGTGGGAAGGCCGGGGAGGGCGGATCCTGACCGCCTCCCCTCTCGGCTGGCGCCACAGCCGGGTGCAGCGTCTCCGCCGGCTGGTGAGGAGGCGCAGCCTCCGCCAGGCCGAGCGGGCCTTCGTGGTGGAGGGGGCCAAGGCGATATCGGTGGCGCTGGAGGCCGGGGTCCCCCTCGAGGCGCTGTACGTGGCCGCGAGCGGTGCCAGGCAGGTGGAGGAAGAGGCCCTCGTGGAACGGGCTCATTTCGCCGGGACGCGGGTGTACGGCCTGGCTGAAGGGGTCATGGAGCGGGTGGCCGACACCGTCACCCCCCAGCCCCTCATGGCCGTTGCCCCCTTCGTCGACGTGGCGCTCCCGGAGCTGCGGGGGGCGGCGCCGCTGGTGGTCTGTGCCGGGGTGCGGGACCCGGGCAACGCTGGCACCGTGATCCGCAGTGCCGAGGCGGCCGGGGCCGGGGGCGTGGTGATGTGCCGGGGGTCGGTGGACCTGTACAACCCCAAGACCGTGAGAGCGTCGGCGGGGGCCCTGTTCCTGGTGCCGGTAGCGTCGGGAGCGGAGGCGGTTTGGGTGCTTGAGGAGCTGGCGGGCTGGGGGATGCGCCGGCTGGCCGCCGTACCCCGTGGCGGCTCCGAGTACACAGCCACGGACCTGGCGGGGCCCGTGGCGCTGGTGATCGGCAACGAGGCCCAGGGCCTGGACCCGGAGGTGGGGGCCAGGGTGGATGGCGGGGTGACCATACCCATGCTCGGGCGCGGGGAGTCCCTCAATGCCGGCGTGGCTGCCGCCCTGCTCTGCTTCGAGGCCGCCCGCCAGCGCCGGGCCCTGGCCCTGGGGGTGTAAGGGTGGGTCTGGACGAGCTTCCCGATGCCGTCATCGTCCTGGATGCCGGCCTCTCGGTGGTGGAGGCCAACCGGGCTGCCGAGGCCCTCACCGGGTTCCGCCGGGAGGAGCTGGTGGGCCGGAGGGTGGCGGAGACCCTGGCTCCCCGGGGGCCGGACGGCAAGGAGCTGTGGGCCGGGGGCTGGGACCGCTCGGCCCACCTGCGGTCGGTCCGCCTGATGCCCGAGCAGGAGGTCGTGCTGCGCCGGCGGGACGGGACCGAGGCGCACGCCCTGGTCACGGGTGCCTACCGGCGGGACCGGGCCGGGCGGGTCACGGGGGCGGTGGTGGACCTCCGGGACGCCAGGAGGAGGGCCACCCAGATGGCCACAGGAGTGGAGATGGTCTCCACCGTGAGCCACGAGCTGCGCTCCCCCCTCACCTCGGTGAAGGGCTATACGAGCCTGCTGCTGCACCGCTGGGAGAGGCTCTCGGCCGAGGACCGGCGCATGATGCTGGAGCAGGTGAACCTGGACGCCGACCGGGTGACGCGTCTGGTCACCGAGCTCTTGGACATCAGCCGGCTCCAGACAGGCCGGCTGGTCCTGCGGCGCCAGCCCGTGGAGCTGGCCCAGGTGGCCGCGGCGGTGGTGGAGAAGGTGAGGCTGGCCCACCCCGGCCTGGAGGCCGCCTTGTCGTTCCCGCCGGGCCTCCCTCGGGCCTGGGCCGACCCCGACAAGGTCGTGCAGGTCCTGACCAACCTGGTGGAGAACGCCTGCAAGTACGGGTCGCTCACCGGCCTGGAGGTTGCTGGCGAGGCGAGCGGCTCCCAGGTGGCCGTGGCGGTTCGGGACCGGGGCCCGGGGCTGGCCGAGGAGGACCTGGACCAGGTGTTCAGCAAGTTCTACCGCCGGGGCGGGGGCAAGCCCACCGGCTCGGGCCTCGGGCTGTGGATCAGCCGGGGCCTGGTGGAGGCCCACGGCGGCCAGCTCACGGCCAGGAACCGGGAGGGCAAGGGGGCCGAGTTCCGCTTCACCCTGCCTGCCGTGGACCTGGACCTGGACCGCGGGGGGCAGGGCGAGGCCGAGTCCCCCCCGGTGGTGGCGTGATGGCGGGCGTGCCCCTGGAGGAGCTGCGGGCCAAGGCCCTGCAGGAGGTGGAGCAGGCCCCCGGCCTGGAGGATCTCCGCCGGGTGGAGCAGGAGGTGCTGGGGAGGCGGTCGCCGCTCACCCTGGCCCACCGCTCCCTGGGGTCCCTTCCCCTAGACGAGCGCCGGGACGCCGGCGCCCGGATCAACCAGGTCCGGTCCGAGATACAGGAGGCCATCGAGGGGAAGAGGCGGGCTCTGGAGGAGGCAGAGCGGGCGGCCCGGCTCGAGGCCGACCGCCTGGACCTCACCGAGGTGCTGGCCACCTGGGGGCCGGGCCACCTCCATCTGGTCACCCAGACCCGGGACGAGCTCGAGGACGTCTTCGTGGGCATGGGCTTCGCCGTGGCCGAGGGGCCCGAGGTGGAGACGGACTGGTACAACTTCGAGGCCCTCAACTACCCGCCGGCCCACCCCGCCCGGGCTGCCCAGGACAGCTTCTACCTGAAGGTGGGGGAGCCCGAGCAGGTCCTCCTCCGCACCCACACCTCCCCCATGCAGGTCCGCCTTCTCTTGACCTCGGAGCTGCCCATCTATGCGGTCATGCCCGGCCGCTGCTACCGGCGGGAGACGGCCGACGCCAGGCACCGTCCTGCCTTCCACCAGATCGAGGCCCTGGTGGTGGACCGGGGGATAACCTTCGCCGACCTGGCCGGCACCATCGAGGAGTTCACGGAGGCCTACTTCGGTCCCGGCATCGCGTCGAGGCTGCGCCCTGGGTCCTTCCCCTTCACCGAGCCCTCGGGGGAGTACGAGGTGACCTGCACCATCTGCCGCGGCCGGGGGTGTCGCACCTGCTCGGGCACGGGTTGGATAGAGCTGGGCGGCTGTGGCATGGTCGACCCCGCCGTGTTCGGGAACGTGGGCATCGATGCCGAGGAGTGGTCGGGGTTCGCCTTCGGGTTCGGGATCGACCGCCTGGTCCAGGTGCGCCACGGCCTTTCCGACATGCGGGTCCTGCAGGAGAACGACATCCGCTTCCTCCGTCAGTTCTAGGAGGACCAGTGCGCGTCCCCCTCACCTGGCTCCTCGAGTTCGCCCCCTTTCCCGCCCGTCCCGGCGACCGCCCGTCGGTGACCGCACTGGGCCAGGTCATGGACGACCTGGGCATGGTGGTGGAGGGCATCGAGGTGGCGGGAGAGGGCCTTGGGGACGTGGTTGTGGCCAGGGTCCTCGAGGTCGGCCCCATCCCGGGAGCCGACCGCATCCGGCGGGTGGTGGTTGACCGGGGGGCCGGGGAGCAGGTGGAGGTGGTCTGCGGGGCATGGAACTTCGGGGAGGGGGATCTCGTCCCGCTGGCTCCCGTGGGGGCCGTCCTCCCGGGGGGGTTCAGCATCTCCCGGCGCAGGATGAAGGGCGTCACCTCCAACGGGATGCTGTGCTCGGGCCAGGAGCTGCGGCTCTCGGACGACGCCGAGGGGATCCTGGTTCTGGGCGGTCAGGGCGTGGAGCCGGGGACCCCGCTGGTGGAGGCGCTGGGCCTGGACCTGGACGTGGTCTACGACCTGGCCATCGAGACCAACCGGCCCGATGCCCTCTGCGTAGCCGGGGTGGCACGGGACCTGGCGGCCCGGCTGCGGCTGCCGTTCCGCTTGCCGGAGCCACCGGGCGCTCCGGTGGCCGGCTCGCTGCCGGCCAGCCTGGAGGTGGTGGCCACCGACCTGTGCCCCCGCTTCCTCGCCCGGGTCCTGGACGTGGGCGCCGTGGCCCCCACGCCTGCATGGATGGCCCGCCGGCTGACCCTCGCCGGCATGCGCCCCATTGGGCCGGTGGTGGACACGAGCAACTACGTGATGCTGGAGCTGGGCCAGCCCACCCATCCCTACGACCTCGACCGCTTGGAGGGTCAGGGGCTGCTGGTCCGGCGAGCCGAGCCCGGGGAGCGCCTGGTAACGCTGGACCGGGTGGAGCGGGTCCTCGGGTCCCATCCCCGGACAGGGGACCCGGTGGACGACTGCCTCATCTGCGATGCCGGGGGTCGTCCGGTCGGGATCGGGGGGATCATGGGGGGCCGATCCAGCGAGATCGGTCCTGCCACCCGGCGGGTGATGCTGGAGGCGGCCTGGTTCGCGCCCATGGCGGTGGCCCGCACCTCCCGGCGCCTCGCCTTGAGGACAGAGGCTTCGGTCCGCTTCGAGCGGGGTTGCGATCCCTCGGGCATCGAGCGGGCCCTGGACCGTATCTGCCAGCTGCTGGCGGGCGAGGGGAGCGGGGCGGGGGAGGTCACCGGCGGCTCTCCCGGTCCGACGGGGACAGGAGCGGTGGTGGTCCCGGGGCTGCTCGAGGTGGGCGCCGTGCCGCCCCGGCCCCCTGTCCCCCTGCGCACGGCCCGGGTCAACGCCATCCTCGGCACCGCTCTGGACGACCAGCAGGTGGTGTCCTATCTGGCCCCGCTCGGGTTCGCCTGCACCCCGGTCGGCCCCGGCCTGGCCGAGGTGGAGGTGCCCGGCTGGCGGCCCGATGTCGAGCGGGAGATCGACCTGATCGAGGAGGTGGCCAGGCACCACGGCTACTCGAAGATCCCGAGGACCCGCCCCCGGTCTCCCCGGGTCGGTGCTCTCAGCGGCTACCAGCGGGACCGCCGCAAGGTGAGGGCGACATTGGTGGGCATTGGCGCCTCGGAGGCCTGGACCTCCTCCCTGCTGGGCCCCCTCGACCACGAACGGGCCGGCTTGGCGGGGCCGGTGCTCGAGGTGGAGAACCCCATGGCCAGGGAGGAGTCGGTGCTGCGCCGGAGCCTGCTCCCGGGGTTGCTGGCTGCGGTGGTGGCCAACACCGCCCACCAGGACCCCGAGGTCGCCCTGTTCGAGGTGGGCCACGTCTTCGCCCCCCGAGCCGGCGGGGTCGCTCCGCCCGGGGGGGCCGGCGCCGCCCTGCGCTCCGAGGAGCTGGTCGACGAGAGGGAGGTGGTGGCTCTGGCCCTGGCCCGGGACGGCGACGACGCCCGCCAGGCGGTGGCGGCATGGCGGGCCCTGGCCGGTACCCTCCGCCTGGCCGAGCCCGAGCTGGTGGCCGCCTCCCCTCCCGGGCTGCACCCGACCAGGAGCGCCCGCCTGGTCGCCGGCGGGGTGGAGCTCGGCGTGGTCGGTGAGGTGGATCCCTCCGTCCTGGAGGGGGCCGGCCTGGGGGGCCGGCGGGTGGGATGGTTGGAGCTCGACCTGGCCTCCTTGCTGGCCTCCCCCCGCCTCCCCGAGGAGGCCAGGCCGGTGAGCAGGTTCCCCTCGGCCGAGTTCGACCTGGCCTTCGTGGTTGATGACGCCGTGCCGGCCTCGGCGGTGGAGGCCACCCTCAGGCAGGTGGCCGGCGACCTGCTGGAGACGGTCAGGCTGTTCGACGTGTACCGGGGAGAGGGGATCGCCCCCGGCCGGCGCAGCCTCGCCTACCGGCTCCGCCTGGCGGCGCTGGACCGGACGCTGAGCGCCGAGGACCTGGGCCGGTTGCGGGCCGCCTGCGTGGAGGCGGTGGAGGTGGCCCACGGCGGGCAGCTGAGGGCGTGAGCAGGGCGAGCAGGCCTTCGCTCCCGAGCGCCATACCCCGGTCCGTCCTCACACCCCGTCGCGCCCGTCATCCACGCAGAAGGGGACCGAGGCACTCCAGGCAGCCTTCCCCCAGCTCCATCCGCACTACAACCAGCCTGGGGCTTCAGTCCTCCTCGCCGCCAGGTCCCAGCGCCGAGTCGGGGTCCAGCTCTCCCGCCTCCAGGGCTTCCAGCAGGCCGGCCGTGCCCGAGCCCAGCCACGGATCGGCCAGTACCAGTCCATCGGCCCCCAGGCCGTCCAGGAAGCCGAAGCCGACCGCGGTGTGCAGGTCCTCATCCCCCGTGGCCACCAGCTCCTCCACCACCCGGAAGCACCTCCGGAGCAGGTCCTCGTGGTCCCAAGGATCAGCCAGCAGCGGAGCCACGAGGCGGGCCAGCTCCTCCAGCACCAGGGCCGCTCCCAGGTCGTCCCCGAAGGCTTCGAGGTGGGGGGCCAGGGCTCCCTCGAGCTCAGGCACGGCGGCGAGGACCCGGTGCAGGGCGGCCCGTTCCGCGCCGGCGGTCATGTTATTGAGCATAGAACATCATGAAACTCACAGTACTTGCGGTAGCGATGGCATACTCACTTATGAGCACGTATAGTTATGCCCTTCGGGACCCTTGGGAGGAGAGAGGCAGGTGAGGCGGAGGGACCTTGCCCACGTAGATGGTACCCTCACGGTCCTTTTTGGCACGTCACGGTACCAACTACGCCTCAGCCCCCCGGAAGGCGTCCCCGGAAGGGTGGCGCCCCCACAAGGCCTCCCCGGACCCTCAGCCCCCCGCAAAGGCGTCCCCGGAAGGGTGGCGCCAGGCGCTCATGGTGAGGGATGAGGAAGGCCGGGTGAGGCGCCCCCGCCCGGGCTTGGCCCTGCCCTCCTTCGAAGATCGGAGCTCTCGGTGACCCGCCACTTCCTCGAGGTAGACGACCTCTCGCCGGCCGAGCTGGCCTCGGTCCTGGACCGCTCGGAGGCCCCTCCGGGGCGCCTGGGCCAGCCCCTCGCCGGCCGGGGGGTGGCCCTGGTCATGGAGAAGCCATCCAACCGCACGCGCAACTCGAGCGAGATGGCCATCGTGCAGCTGGGCGGCCACCCGGTGACCATCCGGGCCGAGGAGTTGGGCCTGGACTCCCGGGAGACGGTGGAGGACGTGGCCCGGACCCTCGGGTGCTACCACACGGTCATCGGTGCCAGGGTGTTCGCCCAGAGCACCCTCGTGCGCATGGTGGCGGCCCTGGACCAAGCCGGCATGCCCGTGCCCGTCGTGAACCTGCTGTCCGACGAGGGTCACCCCTGCCAGGCCCTGGCCGACCTGCTCACCCTGCGCCAGTGCCTGGACGGCCTGGAGGGGCGCACCGTGGCCTGGGTGGGCGACGGGAACAACGTCTGCCGCTCGCTGGCCATCGCCGGGGCCATGGCCGGCCTGCGTGTCAAGGTGGCCTCTCCCCCCGGGTTCGGCCTGACGCCAGCCGACCTGGACCGGGTGGCGGTCGCCGCCCGTGATGGTGCCGTGCCCCAGGTTGAGCTCACGGAGGACCCCCGGGCCGCCGTGGCCGGCGCCGATGCCATCTATACCGACGTCTGGACCTCCATGGGCCAGGAGGCCGAGGCCGCCGAGCGCCGCCGGGCCTTTGAGGGCTACACCGTGGACGAGAGCCTCCTCCGCCTGGCCGCTCCCCACGCCGTCGTCCTCCACTGCCTGCCGGCCCACCGGGGCGAGGAGGTGAGCCCGGGCGTGATCGACGGCCCCCGCTCCGTGGTGTGGCGCCAGGCCGCCAACCGCATGCACACCATGCGGGGCCTCCTCGCCTGGCTGGTGGAGAGCGCGTGACGACCACGCGGCTCGGCCGCCACCAGCGCCAGCACCGCATCGCCGCCCTACTCCAGAGCCACCGCGTGACCAGCCAGTCCCAGCTCGTCGACCTCCTCGCCTCCGAGGGGGTCCTCGCCACTCAAGCGACGGTCTCCCGGGACCTCGAGGAGATGGGTGCCATAAAGGTGAGGGTCCCAGGGGGGGAGCCGGTGTATGCCGTGCCCGAGCTGCCCCGGGAGCAGCTCGCCACCGAGGACCGCCTCCGCAGGGTGATGGGGGACTGGGTGGTGGAGGTGGGCCATTCCGCCAACCTGGTGGTCCTCCACACCCCGCCCGGGTCGGCCCACGTCGTGGCCTCGGCCCTGGACCGCTCCGGGCTGCCCGGCATCCTGGGCACCGTGGCGGGTGACGACACCGTGCTGGTGGTGACCTCCGAGGAGCGGGGCGGGGCCGGCCTGGCCAAGCGACTGGCGCGCTTGGCCGGCCTCGGGCAGGAGTAGGTTCGTCCGGGACGAGGAGGGAGATGACGACAAAGGACAAGCGGGTGGTGCTCGCCTACAGCGGGGGCCTGGACACCTCGGTGGCAGTGAGGTGGCTCACCCACGAGCAGGGGATGGAGGTCATCGCCCTGGTCGCCGACATCGGGCAGGGGGGTGACTGGGCTGCCACCCGGGAGCGGGCCCTGGCCGCGGGGGCGGTCGAGGTGGTGGTGGTGGACGCCGTGGACGAGTTCGCCCGCGACTTCGTGGGGCCGGCCATCGTGGCCAACGCACGCTACGAGGGTAAGTACCCCCTCGTGTCGGCCCTCTCCCGCCCCCTGATCGTCCGGCACCTGGTGGAGGCGGCCCGCCAGCACGGGGCCGGCGCCATCGCCCACGGGTGCACCGGCAAGGGGAACGACCAGGTTCGCTTCGAGGTCTCGGCCGGGGCCCTCGCCCCCGACCTGCAGGTCCTGGCCCCGGTGCGGGGCTGGGGCCTCACCCGGGAGCAGTCCATCGACTACGCCCGGCGCTTCGGCATCCCCGTCCCGGTCACCAAGGACAGCCCGTACTCGGTCGACCAGAACCTGTGGGGGCGGACCGTGGAGTGCGGGGTGCTGGAGGACCCCTGGTGCCAGCCTCCCGAGGAGGTCTTCTGCCTGACTACCCCGGTGGCCACGGAGGCCAAGGAGATGGTCGTCTCCTTCGAGCGAGGCCTGCCGGTGGCCCTGGACGGCCGTCCCCTGCCCCTCCGCCGCCTGATCGAGGAGGTCACGGCCACCGTCGGCTCCTTCGGCTGGGGAAGGATCGACATGGTGGAGAACCGGCGGGTGGGCATCAAGAGCAGGGAGGTCTACGAGTGCCCTGGCGCCCTGGCCCTGCTCATGGCCCACGCCGACCTGGAGGACCTCACCTTGGAGCGCGACCTGTCCCACGAGAAGGCCCGCCTGGAGCCCCGATGGGCCGAGCTGGTCTACGACGGCCTCTGGTACTCGCCCCTCAAGCTGGCACTGGATGCCTTCATGGCGGAGAGCCAGCGCCACGTCACGGGCGACGTGAGGCTGCGCTGCGAGGTGCCCGGACGGTGCTTCGTCGCCGGGAGGCGCAGCCCGGTGGCCCTCTATGACTACCAGCTCGCCACCTATGAGGCGGGCGACGCCTTCGACCAGAGCCTGTCCGAGGGCTTCGTGCGCCTGTGGGGGCTGGGGGTCCAGACGTGGGCCGCTCGCCAGGAGGCGGAATGACCCTCTGGCAGGGACGGTTGGGCGAGGGCCCGGCGCCCGAGCTGATGGCGATCAGCGAGAGCGTCTCCTTCGACCGCCGCCTGGCCATGGACGACCTGGCCGGGTCCCGGGCCCATGTGCGAGGGCTGGAGCGGGCCGGCATGCTGGACGGGCAGGAAGCGGCCATCCTCCTGGCCGCCCTCGAGCACGTGGGGGAGGAGCTGGCGGGCGACCAGTTCCTCTTTCGCCCCACGGACGAGGACATCCACACCGCCATCGAGCGCCGCGTGACCGAGATCGCCGGTGAGGCAGGGGCCAAGCTCCACACCGGCCGGAGCCGCAACGACCAGGTGGCCACCGACCTGCGCCTGTGGTGCAAGCGCGAGCTGGTCGGCGTGGCCCGGCTGGTCCTGCAGCTGCAGCAGGCGCTGCTGGAGAGGGCCGAGGGGGCGGAGGACGCCTACCTGCCCGGCTACACCCACCTGCAGCGGGCTCAGCCGGTCCTGCTCGCCCACCACCTCCTCGCCCACGGATGGGCGCTGGCCCGGGACGTGGAGCGGCTGCTCGACGCCGTGGCCCGGGCCGACGTCTGCCCTCTGGGAGCGGGGGCCCTGGCGGGCTCCTCACTGCCCCTCGACCCCGAGTGGGTGGCCGCCGAGCTGGGGTTCGCCTCGCGCTTCGAAAACTCCCTGGATGCCGTGAGCGATCGGGACTTCGTGGCCGAGGCGGTCTTCGCCCTGAGCCTGCTGGGCGTGCACCTGTCCCGGGTGGGCGAGGAGGTGGCCCTGTGGTCCAGCGAGGAGTTCGGCTTCCTCCACCTGGACGACGCCTGGGCCACGGGCAGCTCGATGCTCCCGCAGAAGAAGAACCCCGACGTGGCCGAGCTGGCCCGGGGGAAGGCGGGGCGCCTCATCGGCCATACCGGGGCCGTGCTGACCGTGCTGAAGGGCCTTCCGCTCTCCTACAACCGGGACCTGCAGGAGTGCACCGAACCTCTCTTCGACGCCGTGAGCCAGGTGCGCCGGGTCCTCGTGGCGCTCACGGGGCTGATCTCAACCGCCACCTTCGACCTGCCCCGCATGCAGGAGGCGGCGGACGGCCAGGCCGCGGCCGCTGTTGACCTGGCCGAGTGGCTGGTGGAGAGGGGGATGCCCTTCCGTCAGGCCCACTCGACGGTGGCCGCCCTGGTGCGGGACTCGCTTCAGCGCCACGTCCCGCTGGCGGAGCTGGTGGAGGCCCACCCCGCCCTGGGCTCCGAGGCCCTGCCCCTGCTGGAGCCGGGCGTGGCCGTGACAAGGCGGTCCACGCCGGGGGGGGCGGGGCCGGGCCCGGTGGCCGAGCAGCTGGCCAGGTTCCGCAAGCGCCTGGACCTGGAGGCGGACCGGGTGCGCTCGGGAGAGCGGGCGGGGGCCGGCGGGAGGTGAAGCCCGGCCATGGCGGCCCCTGAGGCGCCCGCCCGGGGCCTTCACTGCCTGGCGCGCAGCTTCTACGCCCGGGACTCCCTGGAGGTGGCCCCCGAGCTGCTCAACGCCTTGGTGGTGGCGGGCCAACGGGTGGGCCGGATCGTGGAGGTCGAGGCCTACCGGGGCGCTGAGGACCCCGCCTCCCACGCCTACCGGGGCAGGAGCCGGCGCAACGCCACCATGTTCGGGCCCCCCGGGCACCTCTACGTGTACTTCAGCTACGGCAACCACTGGTGCGCCAATGCCGTGTGCGGGGAGGATGGGGTGGCCATGGCCGTCCTGCTGCGGGCCATCTCGCCCGTGGCGGGAGTGGAGGAGATGTGGGCCGCTCGCCCCGCCGCCCGCCGCCTCCGGGACCTGGGGAGCGGCCCGGGGAAGCTCTGCCAGGCCCTGGGCATCGACCGGCGCCATGACGGGGCCGACCTGGTCACGGGGGACCGGGGGGTACGCATCATGACCGACGGGACGGCCTCCCCGCCCCAGCCCGGCAACGGCTCCAGGGTGGGCATCAGCACGGCCCAGGACCGGCCCTGGCGCTGGTGGGTGCCCGGCGACCCCAACGTGTCCCGGCCGGCCAGCGGGGGGGCGGGCAGGAAGTGGCCGGGCAAGCCATAGACTGGAGCATGCCGCACCCCCGTTGGGGGCCGGCCCGGTAGCCACGTTGACCCCGGACGACGGGGTTGGTAAGCTATTGGCTCGCTCCGAGGCGCTTGAGCACCTTGGAGAGCCCGCCTCGGCGGGCAGGAGCGGGGCCACCGACCTGCTAAGGTCGCACCCCGCAGCAGGGCACCGACGCTCATCCGGAGTGTGTGCCAGCGTCGCTCCTTGAAAACGGAACAGAGATGCCAAAAGCCAGTGCGGGCGATCCCAGCCGGCCGGCCTGCCG
>Ga0209061_1000599_pt1:80000-82936 | contig 82936 bp, 74 predicted proteins | sample Coa_R1_10_FD_187157 | JGI IMG/M metagenome (GOLD analysis project Ga0209061, IMG submission 187157) | Surface soil microbial communities from Centralia Pennsylvania, which are recovering from an underground coalmine fire - Coalmine... | ecosystem: Environmental > Terrestrial > Soil >...
GGGAGGGGAGTGAAATAGTACCTGAAACCGTTGGTTTACAAACAGTCAGAGCGTCGTCGGTACCGTTCGCGGTGCCGGCCGCGATGGCGTGCCTTTTGAAGAATGAGCCAGCGAGTTACAGTGTGTGGCGAGGTTAACCCGTATGGGGGAGCCGGAGCGAAAGCGAGTCTGAATAGGGCGTAGAGTCGCATGCTGTAGACCCGAAGCCGGGTGATCTTGCCATGGGCAGGCTGAAGCGGGGGTAAGACCCCGTGGAGGGCCGAACCCACCATGGTTGAAAACATGGGGGATGACCTGTGGTAAGGGGTGAAAGGCCAATCAAACTCGGTGATAGCTGGTTCTCCCCGAAATGCATTTAGGTGCAGCGTCAGACGTTCAGCACCGGAGGTAGAGCACTGAATGGGCTAGGGGGCCTACAAGCTTACTGACCCCAATCAAACTCCGAATGCCGGTGCTCCATAGTCTGGCAGTGAGACCACGGGGGATGAGCTTCGTTGGTCGAGAGGGAAACAGCCCAGATCGCCAGCTAAGGCCCCAAATTCTTGGCTAAGTGGAAAACGATGTGAGGACGCAGAAACAGCCAGGAGGTTGGCTTAGAAGCAGCCACCCTTTAAAGAGTGCGTAATAGCTCACTGGTCGAGTGGCCTCGCGCGGACAATGTAACGGGGCTCAAGCCAAGAGCCGAAGCTGCGGATTCCCGCTCAGGCGGGAGTGGTAGGGGAGCGTCGATCCTGCCGAGAAGCGGCGGTGTGAACCGTCGTGGAGCGCGATCGAGTGAGAATGCTGGCATGAGTAGCGAGAGAGGGGTGAGAAACCCCTCCGCCGGAAGCCCAAGGGTTCCTGGGGAAGGCTAATCCGCCCAGGGTCAGTCGGGAGCTAAGGCGAGGCCGAGAGGCGTAGTCGATGCACAACTGGTTGATATTCCAGTACCACCGTGTCCGCGCCCATCCCGACTCAGGGGTGCTAAGGGGCTGGCCTCCGGGCCGAACCGACCGACCCTGACGAGGGAAGCGAAGAGGGGACGCAGGAGGGTAGATGAGCCCAGGCGTTGGTTGTCCTGGGGGAAGCGCGTAGGGGGAGGCCTAGGCAAATCCGGGCCTCGCATCCCTGAGACGTGACCCCGAGCCGTTCTAGGCGAAGTCATCGATCCCATGCTGCCGAGAAAAGCCTCTAGCGAGCTGACATGGTGCCCGTACCCCAAACCGACTCAGGTGGGCAGGTAGAGAATACCAAGGCGATCGGGAGAACTGTGGTTAAGGAACTCGGCAAAATGCCCCCGTAACTTCGGGAGAAGGGGGACCTCAGTAGGGTGAAGGGCCACGCGCCCGGAGCTCGAGGAGGTCGCAGAGAATTGGGGGAAGCGACTGTTTACTAAAAACACAGCAGCGTGCGAAGTCCTAAGACGATGTATACGCTGTGACGCCTGCCCGGTGCCGGAAGGTTACGGGGAGCGGTTAGCCCTTCGGGGCGAAGCTGCGAACCTAAGCCCCGGTAAACGGCGGCCGTAAGGAAACGTTGCGGCTCCACTCGAGCAATCGAGTGGAAGAAACCCTGCTATATGCTGGGAACTCCGAGTATCCGGCGGTACTCGCCACCCCTGCCGCGCTGCGGCACGGGGGTCGTGGTGAGTGACAATCCGTCCGGTGCGGACAATCAGCAGGAAAGGCTCAGTTCCTCCTCGTGGCGACTCGGACCCCGTGACCGGAGGCCACGGGTCCGTCAGGGAGCGGTAGCTTCAATGCCGCCCCGAGACGTGCCGACCGCACGCGTCCGGCGCACCGATCCGGTGCCGAGCCGGGCGGGCGGGCCACGGCCGAGCGCTGCGGACGGGGTTGCCCCGTCGCTGGGCGAGGAGCTGAGAATCCTCAGAGGCCATACGCAGGGCTCCGTTCTTGGAGCGAACGGATGAAGAGATGGTCCACGCCCCATAGCGATATGGGGAGTACGGGAACTATAACGGTCCTAAGGTAAGTACCCCGGAATCGTGCCCGGGGCTTGCCCCTTGCGAGGGCGACCTCGCAAGTGCAGCTGGCTATTTGCTGGAAACCCCGTGGATCTGGCGGTACGGCTGCAGCCGTCGAGTCATCGACCGGCGGCTCCAGGCGTGACAATCCGTCCAGTGCGGGCAATCAGCAGGAAAGGCCAGCGGTCGCGCAGGTTGACGTCGGCCCTGCAGGAGCGGCGCGCGCGAGGTGCGAACCTCGTGCACGAACGCACGTGCCGGGCAATCAACGTGGTTGGCGGGGGCCCCTCGCTCCTCGGGAGCGAGGCGCCGCGGCCGCGATCGCTGGAATCCTCAGAGGCCATACGCCAGCCGCCTCGGTTCGACGACCGAGGCGAAGAGATGGTCCTAGCCTCATGGCGACATGGGGACACCTAGAGCGAAATTCCTTGTCGGGTAAGTTCCGACCTGCACGAATGGCGTAACGACTTCCCTACTGTCTCAACCACAGACCCGGCGAAATTGAAGTACGAGTAAAGATGCTCGTTAGCTGCATCAGGACGGAAAGACCCCGTGGACCTTTACTGCAGCTTGATGTTGGGTTTTGGTACAGATTGTGTAGGATAGGTGGGAGCCTGGGAAGCTTCGGCGCCAGCCGAGGTGGAGGCAACGTTGAAATACCACCCTGTCTGTGCTGGGACTCTAACCTGGGCCCGTGATCCGGGTCAGGGACCGCGTCAGGTGGGCAGTTTGACTGGGGCGGTCGCCTCCTAAAAGGTAACGGAGGCGCCCAAAGGTTCCCTCAGGCTGGTTGGCAATCAGCCGTCGAGTGCAATGGCAAAAGGGAGCTTGACTGCGAGACCGACAAGTCGAGCAGGTGCGAAAGCAGGGCATAGTGATCCGGCGGTTGCGTGTGGAAGCGCCGTCGCTCAACGGATAAAAGGTACCCCGGGGATAACAGGCTCATCTTCCCCAAGAGTCCATATCGACGGGA
>Ga0209061_1000600_pt1 | contig 82924 bp, 82 predicted proteins | sample Coa_R1_10_FD_187157 | JGI IMG/M metagenome (GOLD analysis project Ga0209061, IMG submission 187157) | Surface soil microbial communities from Centralia Pennsylvania, which are recovering from an underground coalmine fire - Coalmine... | ecosystem: Environmental > Terrestrial > Soil >...
AGAGCCCTGAAGCCGTCGAACTGGCCACGCTCACTTGGGTCGATTGGTTCAACCACCGGCGACTGCTGGAGCCGATCGGGAACATCCCGCCAGCGGAAGCCGAAGCCAACTACTATCGGCAAACGGCCGCGTTGCCCAAGGCAGCGTGACTCACACCCAACAGCCTCCGGAGAACCCGGGGCGGTTCAGCGCTTGACGATGGCCTGCCATTGGTACGGCCCACGGTTTCGGATGGTCGCCATTCACGGCTCGGGTGACAAACGGGTGACAAAAACCTTACCATAACCCTGAAACCCTTGGCGCGCTTGAGTGATGACGTGGATTCGAAATCCGGTTTACGGTTTCACCGTAACGTGGGTTCGAATCCCACCCTCTCCGCCAGGAAAAGAAAAGGGGCCGTTGGCCCCTTTTCTTTTTGGGAGAGTGATGGTGCGCGCGAGCCCGCTGGTCCGACGAATTCGTCCGGAACGAATGCGGACGCCGGAGGCGGCCCCGAGCGGGGCGAGGGACGAGGCTCAGGGAAGTGCAGAGTCTGTCCCGGACTCGATCCGGGGTGGTCGATTGCCCTTCGATCAGGCGGCACTTCCGTCGCCGAAGGGTAGCTGCATGGCTTGCCGGATGGACGTCAAGACGTCCATCCGGCGATGTGGCCGGCCGCCCGCATGCCGATGTTTTTCGATGCGACGCATCGGGGATGCCAAACACCGCGTCTTTGCGAGTGGCCGTTCAGGTTCCCGTTCGCGGAACCGGTTCACGATCATGGGTCGCCGAGCCCGCGTGCTCGCGGAAGGGGAGTTCGCGACCGACACTTGCGCGATCCACACCCGTCCGCTTCCAGGATGTCCGGGGAGGAACCGTTTTCGGGAGAAAAGCACGAAAACCGCTCGCGTGATGACAATCGCGGCTGTCGCCGCGGCCTTTGCCGTGTCGTCAATGGCTTACTCTGCGCCATCCAACCCGGTGCTGGCCGGCCTCGACCCGACGGCGCCGCCGCGCATCAACCAGGTCGTCGATAACCGGGTGCTGACGAGGCTGGGCGGCACGCACCTGGCGTTGCTGGACCAGTTGAAGCCGACGGCCAACGTGCCCGATAGCTTCCCGATGAACCACATGCAGCTGGTGCTCAAGGCCAGTGCGGCGCGCGAAGCGGCGCTGCAATCGCTGCTCGCCGCGCAGCACGACCCCGCCTCCCCGAAGTTCCACCAGTGGCTGACACCGGCCGAATTCGGCGAGTACTTCGGCGTGGCCGATCCGGATATTTCCACCGTGGTGTCGTGGCTGCGGTCGCAGGGCTTCACCGTGAACGGGGTGTATCCGAACAAGCTGCAGATCGACTTCAGCGGCACCGCGGGCGAGGTGCGACAGGCATTCCACACGCAGGAAAGCCGCTATGTCGTCAACCGCGTCAGCCACATCGCGAACAGCAGCGACATCAGCATCCCGACGGCGCTGCGGCCGGTCGTGGTCGGCGTGGCGGGCTTGAACGACTTCCGCCCGCAACCCCAGCACACGCCGCCCGAGGTCGGGCAGTTCGATCCCTCCACACAACGTTTCAAGATCATCCGGTCGGCGACCACCAAAACGAAATCTCCCGCTCCGCTCGCCGTTCCCTTCGTCGGCGGCGTGCGCGGCTTCGTACCGTATGACATGAACGTGATCTACAACACCTCGCCGCTGTACCGCGCGGGCCTCACGGGCAGGGGCATCACCATCGCGGTGGTCGAGGACCAGGACATGGACACCTCCGACTGGCCGAATTTCGTCAAGCAGTTCGGCTTGGGCAGTTACCATGGAACGTTCAAGCAGTTCCAGCCGCAGTTGTCGCCCTCCACCGGGAACTGCACCGATCCGGGCGGCAACAATCCGGACAGTGAGAGCATCGAGACGGTGCTGGATTCGGAGTGGTCCACGGCGATGGCACCGGGCGCCAACATCTGGGTGGCGACGTGCAGCGACTCGGACAGCACGAATTTCTTCGGCGGCGTGTTCACGGCGGCGGACAACCTGATCAACGGTGCGTCGCGGCCCGACATCATCAGCGCGAGCTATGGCTACGGCGAGGGCTTCACGGACGCGGCCAGCAAGGCGGCGATCGACCTGATGTGGGCGCAGGCGGACGTCGAAGGCATTTCCGTTTTCGTCTCGTCGGGTGATTCCGGCTCCAACCCGAGCTTCAACGGTTCCATCATCAACGGCGTGCCGGCCATCGACGCCAACTCGTTTGCCACCTCGCCCAACGACACCGGCGTGGGCGGTACCGATACCGCCGACGTGCTCGACGGCACCACCAGCACGTACTTCAACAGCAAACTGAACTCGGTGTACGGTTCAGCCAAGTCGTACGTGCCGGAAATCACCTGGAACCAGTCCTGCGGCAACACCCGTGCCGCGAAGGATCTGGTCCATCTGTCGGCATTGCAGTTCTGCAAGAACGCGCTGATCTATGACCCCTACGGTTATTACGTGACTTCGGAAGCCGGCAGCGGCGGCCCGTCGTCGGTGGACAGGAAACCGGCATGGCAGCGCATCGTGCATGGTGCGGCGAAGGACCAGTCACGCGATCTGCCCGATGTCTCGCTGTTCGGCGGATCGTACGGCGGCTATTCGTGGGTCATCATCTGCACCGGACTCTATCCCTGCACGACCAACTTCACCTCGCCGGTGTTCCTGGTGGGCGGCACCTCGCTGTCGTCGCCCATGTTCGCGGGCATCCAGGCGCTGATCGACCAGGGGCTGTCGAAGGCGGGCCTGGCCGCGGACCAGGGCAACGCCGCTCCGACGCTGTACATACTGGCCAGCAGCGGGTACGGCGGCGCCACCGGCCCGGCGCCATCCTCGCTCGCTGCATGCAACGCCAACAACGGCGCCACGGGCACCGGCAACTGCGTGTTCCACGACATCACCGACGGCGGCAATTCCACGCAATGCGTGGTGGTCGAGTCCTTCGACGAAACCACGCCCGACTGTTACTTCTACGGAACCATCAACAACTTCCAGGGCGCTTACGGCCCGACGATGGTCGGCCTGACCGCGACCAGCATCGCGGTTTACAACGCGAACACCGCGGCCTACACGGCGCACGCCGGCTGGAGTTTCGCCAACGGCCTGGGTTCGGTGAACGCGTACAACCTGTTCAACGCATGGAAGAAGTTCGTCAACGCGCCGTAGCCGTCGGCGACGGATCGGCGGCTTCGCGCGTCACGCAGGCAGCCCCGGCCTTGCCGGGGCTGCCTGCGCAGGTGGGCAGGCGATCCGCGTGAACGGTGGCGCGGGAGTTGCTACCCTGCGCGTCCACCCGGCCGCGAGACGTCCATGAGCCTGATTTCCGCCCCGATTTCCTATGGCGAACTGATCGACAAGCTCACCATCCTCGAAATCAAGTCCGAACGGATGACCGATCCGGCCAAGCTGGCCAACGTGCGCGACGAGCTGCAACTGCTGACGTCGTTGTGGAGCGGCGATCCGGCGTCGAAGACCGACATCGCCGCCGAGCGCGCGCGGCTCAAGCACATCAACGAGGCGCTGTGGGAGATCGAGGACGAGATCCGCCTGAAGGAACGCGACCGGACGTTCGATGCCCGCTTCATCGAGCTGGCGCGCGCGGTGTATCACACCAACGATGAGCGCGCGGCGGTCAAGCGCGCGATCAACCTGAAACTGGGCTCGCGGCTGGTGGAAGAAAAGAGCTACCAGAACTACGGCGCTTCGTAGGCGCCCGCACGCGAGAGCAACGGGTGGTCGCGGGCAGGCTTCTACGACGCGTGCATCGACGCCTCCAGCCGTTCGATCACGTCATCGACCGTGACCAGGTCCATCACGTCCGGGTACTCGATCTTGGTGCCCCACGGAATTTCCGCCGCCGGCCTGTGCAAATACTTGCGCGCGGCGTCGTCGTAGCGGTCCACGCACCAGCGCCGGTCGGAGTAGGGCCCCGAGCGCGCCGGATTGCTGGCGGCGTGCAGGCCCAGCACCCGCGCGCCGACCGCGTTGGCCATGTGCATCGGCCCCGCGTCGGGCGTCAGCACGATCGCGGCGCGTCGATAAAGCGCCAGCGCGCGCTTCAGGGTGTCCTTGCCGATCAAGTCCAGCGGTTGCGTTTTCATGTGCGCGAGGATCGCGTCGCCCAGCGCGCGCTCCGCGGCGGATGGGCCGCCCGTCAGCACCGCACGCATCCGCAATGCCTGCGCCGCGTGATCGGCCACGGCCGCGTAGCGTTCCGGCCGCCAGTTGCGCAGGGGGTGACTGGATGCGGCGCTGATCACCAGCGCGGGCCTGTCGTCGGGCCATTGTCCGGCAGCCCACGCGTGCGCCTCCCCGGGAATCGGGATGTCCCAGCGCACCGCGGTCTGCTTCAGGCCCAGCGGCTCGGCGAAGCTGCCGATCGCTTCCAGCACGTGCTCGCCCGTCCGCGCCGGGATGCTTTCGCGGACGAACCAGCCGTGCAGATCCTTCGAACGCGCACGGTCGTAGCCGATCCGGCGACCGGCGCGCACGCACAGGCTCAGCACATTCGCGCGCAATGCCACCTGCATGTGCAGCAGCGCGTCGAAACGGCGTCCGGCCAGCGCCCGCCGCACCGCGCGGTAGCCGGCGAGGCCCGCGGCCTTGTCGAACACCACGAATTCAATGCCGGGAATGTCGCCGACCAGCTTGTGTTCCAGCTTGCCCACGATCCAGGTCAGCCGCGTCGCCGGCCACGCCGATTGCAGCGTGCGCACCAGCGGCACCACGTGGGTCACGTCGCCCAGCGCCGAGGTGCGCAGCAGACAAATCGTTTCGGGAGCTTCGGTCATGCGCGGGCTTGCTAGACTGGGCGGGTGAAAACGGCGACATCCGAACGATCCGGCCGGCGCGACCACGCCGGTGCACCGATCGACCCGCGCACCTTCGCGGCCGGCGCCGGGGCGATTGTGTTCGACGCGGGCTTGCCGGAGCAACCTGTACACGACTGGTTCGATCCCGCCTGGTGGCAGCAACGCGGTCTGCTGGAATCGCGCGGCGGCGGACGCGGCGGCGCGGTCTTCGTGCGCACGCCGGTCGGTGCCTGCGTACTGCGCCATTACCACCGTGGCGGCCTGATCGCGCCCATCCTGGGCGACCGCTACGTATGGAACGGCCGGATGCGGACCCGCAGCTTCGTCGAGTTCCGGCTGCTGGCGGAACTGTACCGGCGCGGCCTGCCGGTGCCGGCCCCGGTCGCCGGCCGCTACCTGCGGCGCGGTCCCTACTACACCGCCGACCTGATCACCCGCCGGATCGAGCACGCGCGGACTCTGGCGGACATCATCCGCGAGGGAACACTGGACGCCGCGCTGGCAGGACGGGTCGGCGCGCTGGTTGCGCGCTTCCACGCGGCGGGCGTCGATCACGCCGATCTCAATGCGCACAACATCCTGGTGGCGCGCGACGGCCTGTGGCTGGTGGACTTCGACCGCTGCGAGATCCGCGTGGCCGGCTCGTCGTGGAAGATCGCCAATCTGGCGCGCCTGAAACGCTCGCTGCTGAAGCTGCGTGCCTGCGACGGCGACAAGATCGCGCTGGACCGCGAGGTCTGGGCGCCGCTGATGCGCGAATACGAACGCGGCACGGAACAGGCGGCGCAGAACGGGGGGAGGCAATGAACCACGAGTGGTCGCTGCACGTGCTGGGTTCCGGCGCGGCCCACGCGGTGGCGCTGGGCGCGTCCGGCGCGGTGCTGGAACGCGGCGGCAGGCCAGTGCTGATGATCGACTGCGGTCCCGACACGCTGACCCGCTATCTCGCCACGCACGACGAACTGCCGCCTGCGATCTACATCACGCACGTGCACATGGATCACGTCGCGGGGCTGGAACGGCTGTTCTACACGGTCTGGTTCGATCCGGCCTGGCGCGGGCGCATCAAGCTGTTCGTGCACGCGGCGCTGGTGCCGCTGCTGCAGGGTCGCGTGGCCGACTACCCGAATGCGGTCGCCGAAGGCGGCGCCAATTTCTGGGAGGCATTCCGGCTGGTCGCGCTGTCGCGCGGATTCTGGCTGGACGGCTGGTGGTTCGACGTGTTTGCGGCGCGGCATCACGCACCCGGCACCGCCTTCGGCCTCGCGCTGCGCGGCTGTTTCGCATGGACCGGCGACACCCGGCCCATCCCCGAAACGCTGGCCGCGGTCACCGACGAGCACACGCTGATCGCGCACGATTGCGCGGTGACCGGCAATCCCTCGCACACGGGCGTTGACGATCTGCAACGCGAATATCCGGCATCATTGCGCGCACGCCTGCTGCTTTATCACTACGGCAGCGAGGGGGATGCGCGGACGCTGCGCGAACACGGTTTCCGGGTGGCCGAACCGGGCATGCACTATCCGCTGCACGCGCCCGCACCGGTGCGCGCGGAGGCGGGTTGATGGGCACCTCGCTGCCATCGACGCTGCAGAGGCCGTCGGCGCCGCCGGATGCCCTGGACCGCACGCTGCGCGACCTGCGCATCTCGGTGATCGACCGCTGCAATTTCCGCTGTCCGTACTGCATGCCGGAGGAAGCCTATCCGGACGGGCACGCCTTCCTGCGCGCGCGCGAGCGCCTGGATTTCGACGAGATCGAGCGGCTGGCGCGGGTGTTCGTGTCGCTGGGCGTCCGCAAGCTGCGCCTGACCGGCGGCGAACCGCTGCTGCGCCGCGACCTGCCGCAACTGGTCGGGCGGCTGTCCTTGATCGAAGGCGTGCAGGACCTGGCGCTGACCACCAACGGCGCCCTGCTGCCCCGTTGTGCGCAGGCGCTGCGCGAAGCCGGCCTGAAGAGGATCACGCTGAGCATGGACAGCGCCGATCCGCGAACCTTCCGGTCCATGTCGGGCGGACGCGGCCGGCTGGAACAGGTGGAAGCCGCGATCACGGCAGCGGAACGCGCGGGTTTCGCGCCGCTCAAGATCAACTGCGTGGTGCTGCGCGGCGTGAACGACGATGGCGTGCTGCAACTGGTCGAACGTTTCCGGGGTAGCGGACACGTGCTGCGTTTCATCGAATACATGGACGTCGGCACCCTGAACGGCTGGCGCCCGGAGCGTGTGGTGCCGGGCGCCGAATTGCGCGCGCGGATCGCCGATCGCTGGCCGCTGGAACCGCTGCCGCGCCGCGATGCGGCCGAAACCGCGTCGCGCTGGCGCTTTACCGACGGCCGCGGCGAGATCGGCTTCGTCGATTCGGTCAGCGCACCGTTCTGCGGCGGCTGCACCCGCGCGCGGCTGTCGGCGGACGGGCGGCTCTACACCTGCCTGTTCGCGCACGAAGGCTACGACCTGCGCGCCCCCCTGCGGGCCGGGGAGTCCGACGAAGCGCTGCGCGCGCGCATCGCCGGCGTCTGGAGCCATCGCGGCGACCGCTACAGCGAACGCCGCGCGGAACTGCGTGCGGCCGGCGTGCTCGAACACGTCGAGATGTTTACTGTCGGTGGTTGAATGCAAAGGAAAAAAACAAAGCTCACGCATGTCGCGCCCGATGGCGTGCCGCAGATGGTGGACGTCGGCGGCAAGCTCGTCACGGCGCGTGTCGCGGTGGCCGAGGCGCGCGTGCGCTTTCCAGCCGACGCGGCGGCGATTCTGCGCGAAGGCGGGATGCGCAGCGCCAAGGGTCCTGTGCTCGACACCGCGATCGTCGCGGGCACCATGGCGGCCAAGCGCACCCACGAGCTGATTCCGTTCTGCCATCCGCTGGCGATCGAGCGCTGCCGGATCGAGGCCGGATTCGTATCGGACACCGAGCTGGCGATCCGCTGCGAAGTGGCGGTGTCGCACAGGACCGGCGTCGAAATGGAGGCGCTGACTGGCGCCAGTGTGGCCGCGCTGACGGTGTACGACATGTGCAAGGCGCTCTCGCACGACATCGTGATCGGCGAGGTGCGGCTGGTGGAAAAGTCCGGTGGCAGGCGCACCGTCAGGGCCGGCCGTCTTATCGCCGGCGCCGCGAAGCGAGGCAGCACGCGATGAAGTACCGGCTGCTGTATTTTGCATCGTTGCGCGATCAGGCCGGCAGCGCCGAAGAGGCCGTGGCCAGCACTGCGCGCGACCCGCACGCGCTGTACGCCGAACTCGCGGCGCGGCACGGCTTCGCGTTCGCGCCGGAACGGCTGCGCGTGGCGGTCAACGGCGAGTTCGCCGGATGGAACCGCGAACTGCACGAGGGCGATGAAATCGCCTTCCTTCCTCCGGTGAGCGGCGGGTGACCGGCGTGTTCTCGATCAGTCCGAACGCCATCGACGTCGAAGCGCTGCGGCGGACGCTCGCAACGCCCGGCGCCGGCGCGGTGGTCTGCTTCGAGGGCCGGGTGCGCGATCGCAACGAGGGGCGCGCGGTGAGCAGCTTGTCCTATCAGGCCTATCGCGAACTGGCCGAGGCCGAAGGCCGCAAGATCGTCGAGGAGGCGCGGGCGCGTTTCGGGATCGCGCACGCCCTGTGCGTGCATCGCGTGGGCGAGCTGGCGCCGGACGAACTCGCGGTCTGGGTGGGCATATCGGCCGCGCACCGCGCCGCCGCGTTCGATGCCTGCCGCTACGTGATCGACCAGGTCAAGGCACGCGTGCCGATCTGGAAGCGCGAGCATTACGTCGAGGGTCGGGCCGAGTGGTTGCATCCTTCCGCGGAGCAGGCGCCGCCGCGGACCTGAACCACTATCCGTGCCCGCGGTCCGGCCGGTCCAGCCACACCTCCAGCCCCTGCGCGTTGAGCTCGATGTCGATCGCGAGCAGGCGGCGGACCTCGTCCGTCGGCAAGGTGCAGCCGTGCGCGCGGACCCGCTGCAGGTAGAGCCCGGCCAGCGCGTCCGTCAGCGCGGCATGCCGGTTGCCGTCACGGGCATGCCTGAGCGCCAGCTCCACCATCGCGTCGATGGTCCCGTGCAGGTCATCGGCCAGCCGTCGCACTTCATCCACGGGTCCGAAATGGGTGAGGCAGACGGCCGGCGGGTCCAGCTCGACCAGGCGGCGGATGGATCCGTGCAGCGCGCCGGGATCGAATTGCACCGGCGTGGTGGTGGGAATGACGAACGGCCCGTTGGCGCTGTCGAACTCGCGATAGGAAAGGCCGAACGTGTCGCCGCTGAAGATGCAGCCGCTGCGCTCGTCGAGGATCGCATTGTGGTGTTTCGCGTGTCCCGGCGTGTCGAGGCAGCGCAGGGTCCGTCCGGCGAGATCCACCTTGTGGCCGTCCGGCGCCTCGACGAGACGGTCGGCAGGCACGGGCTTCAGTGCGCCGTAGCTGCGCCGCATTTCCGCCTCGCCGTACACCGCCATGGCGCCCGCCCACAGCTTCGAGGGGTCGATCATGTGCCGGGCGCCGCGCGGATGCACCACCAGTCTGGCGTGCGGCAGCCGCGCCATCAGCTCGCCCGCACCGCCGGCGTGATCGAGGTGCACGTGGGTCAGGATCAGCCAATCGACGTCTTCCGGAGCGAGGCCCGCCTGTGCCAGGGCCGCGAGCAGGCGCGGCAGCGAATGGTTGGTGCCGCAGTCGATCAAGGCGCCGCGTCCGTCCTCGACCACCAGGTAAGCCGCGTCGAATCGCGGCCGCTGGAAGCCGGTATCGATGACATGGATGCCGTGTTCGGCAACGGTGGCGGAGGGCGCCGGTTTCGCGGACATGTCCCGGATGATAGGGCCTCGGTCCGTGCCTTGCGCGATCGTGCGGCAGGGGAGTGCGGCAGGGGAGTGCGGCAGGCGGACCGGAAATCCCGCGGATTGCTTGATCGCCGCATGCACCGGGCGTAGGCTGCGGGAGCCGCGACGCCGAGAATGTGCAGACGGCGCTTTCCCGGCCGGCTGCCAGGTCGAATCCCGATGGCGAAATCTTCCATCCCCGCCTCGCATCTCCGCCTGAAGCGCGCCTACGAACCTGCCTCGCCCGACGACGGCATGCGGATCCTGATCGACCGGCTCTGGCCGCGCGGCGTCAGCAAGGCCAAGGCCCGTCTCGACGAGTGGATGAAGGACATCGCCCCCAGCACCGGACTGCGTCAGTGGTTCGGCCACGATCCGGAACGCTGGACCGAATTCCGGCGGCGCTACACGGCCGAACTCAAGCAGCACGCCGGAGAACTCGACCGCCTGCGCGAGCTGGCCAGGAAACAGACGGTCACGCTCGTTTACAGCGCGCACGACGAGCAGCACAACGACGCGGTCGTGTTGAGGGAGGTGCTGCTTGGGAAATAAGGGCGCCCGCGGAAGGCGAGGCAGGTTCAAGGTCGGCGATCACGTCGCCTGGAACTCCGAGGCAGGCCGGGTGTCGGGCACGATCATCGCCGTCCACACCAGCGATTTTCTCTACAAGGGATACACCCACCACGCCTCGGAAGACGATCCCCAGTACGAGATCAGGAGCGACAAGTCCGATCACGTCGCGGCCCACAAGGGCCGGGCGCTCCGCTACGCCGAGCGCAAGAACAGCGCCTGAAGATTCCGGGGTTTCACGGGGCAGGCAGTTCCCCGGCGACATGTCCGTCTCAGTCGCCGACATGCTCCAGGAACGTCGCGGACGGCACGAAGAACAGCGAGCCGGTGACGGCGCGGCTGTAATCCAGCAGGCGGTCGTAGTTGCCGGGCGGGCGGCCCACGAACATGTTCTCCAGCATTTGCTCGATCCTGTGCGGGGATCTGGCGTAGCCGATGAAATAGGTGCCGAACTCGCCGCTGCCCACCTCGCCGAACGGCATGTTGTCGCGCACGATATCGAGTTCCTCGCCGTTTTCGACGATTGTGGTCAGGGCGTTGTGCGCCGAGGCCGGTTTCACCGCATCGTCCAGCTCGATGTTGGCAAGTTTGGTACGGCCGATGATCTTTTCCTGTGCCTCGACGGACAGCGCGTTCCAGCCCTTCAGGTCATGCAGGTATTTCTGCACGATCACGTAGCTTCCGCCGGCGAAAGCGGGGTCTTCCCCGCCGATGATCGCGGCGGCGGCGGCGTCTTCGCCCGCCGGATTCTCGGTGCCATCCACGAAACCGATCAGATCGCGGTCGTCGAAATACCTGAAGCCGTGCACCTCGTCCACGATGGTGACGGCATCGCCGAGGCGCGACGCGATCTGTGCCGCCAGTTCAAAGCACAGGTCCATGCGCATCGCGCGAATGTGGAAGAGAATGTCGCCCGGCGTCGAAACGGCGTGGTGCCGGCCGCGGATCTCGCGAAACGGATGCAGGTCCTTCGGCCGCGGCGGCTTGAACAGCCGGTCCCAGGCGTCGGAGCCGAAGCCCATCACGCACGACAGCCTGCCATCGAGGTCGCGGAAGCCTACCGCACGCAGCAAGGCCGCGAGGTCGCCGCACAGAGAGCGCACGGCCGCATCGTGTTCCCGACCCGCGTTGATCGTCGCGACGAGAAAGATCGCGCAGGACGTGAGCGGCGCCGTGACCGGTTGCGGAACGACGGATGGCACGCTGTGCTCCTCGTGACGGACTTGATGCCGACCGGCGCGGTTCTGACGCGGCAGCGCGCTGTGCGAATGGCGGCAGCCCCGCCAGCGTATCTCCGGCGCCCGAATCGACCGATACCGTTGCTTCCTTCCGGACCTGGCGGGGTTTTCGATCTATCGTCGCGGAGGCGCCAACGGGGCCACCATGAACTCCGGTGGAAGCAGCAAAGTGGCGGAGAGGGCGGGATTCGAACCCGCGAAGCGGGGTTTAGCCGCTTACACACTTTCCAGGCGTGCTCCTTCGACCGCTCGGACACCTCTCCACGAATCTGGTTCGATCCCGTCCAGGGCGGGATATGCTCGCATCGTCCGTGATGCTCGGCCCTCGCTGCGCTCGGGGCCGACCTACGGTCGTCCGGATTCGCTCCCGGCGAATCCGTCGAACCCGCGAAGCGGGGTTTAGCCGCTTACACACTTTCCAGGCGTGCTCCTTCGACCGCTCGGACACCTCTCCACGAATCTGGTTCGATCCGCCCGGGGCGGGATATGCTCGCATCGTCCGTGATGCTCGCCCCTCGCTGCGCTCGGGGCCGACCTGCGGTCGTCCGGATTCGCTCCCGGCGAATCCGTCGAACCCGCGAAGCGGGGTTTAGCCGCTTGCACACTTTCCAGGCGTGCTCCTTCGACCGCTCGGACACCTCTCCACCGTGAAGATCCGTTCGCGATCAACTGCGCAGAATAACGGGCGCCGGGAATGCGCACAAGACGAGTTGCTGAATGTGCTTGGTCCTGTGGTCCGGTCTTGGCACAATGGCGTGTCGCCCCAAGACTGTGCCCATGAGTTACCAGGTCCTCGCCCGCAAATGGCGGCCCCGGCAGTTCGACGAACTGGTCGGGCAGGAGCACGTGGTCAAGGCGCTGGCGCATGCGCTGGATTCCGGGCGCGTGCACCACGCGTATCTCTTCACTGGCACGCGCGGGGTGGGCAAGACCACCATCGCGCGCATCTTCGCCAAGTCGCTCAATTGCGAGAAGGGGATGTCCGCGCATCCCTGCGGCGAATGCGCGATCTGCAAGGCGGTGGATGCCGGGCGTTTCGTCGATCTGATCGAGATCGACGCTGCCAGCAACACCGGCGTGGACGACGTGCGCGAAGTGATCGAGAACGCGCAGTACACGCCGGCGCAGGGCCGCTGCAAGGTGTACCTCGTGGACGAGGTGCACATGCTTTCGAAAAGCGCCTTCAACGCGCTGCTGAAGACGCTGGAAGAGCCGCCCGAACACGTCAAGTTCCTGCTCGCCACCACCGATCCGCAGAAGCTGCCGGTCACGGTGCTGTCGCGCTGCCTGAAGTTCGGATTGAAGCGTCTGCTGCCGGATCAGATCGCGGGCCAGATGCGGATGATCCTAGGCAGGGAAGGCATTGCATTCGACGAGGAAGCGGTGCAGGAACTGGCGCGCGGTGCAGACGGCTCGCTGCGCGATGGCCTGTCGCTGCTGGACCAGGCCATCGCACACGGCGGCGGCACGCTGCGCGCGGACGACGTGCGCGCGATGCTGGGCACCATCGCGGGCAGCGAGGTCGGAGCACTGCTGCGCGCGCTGGCCGACGGCGACGGCAATGCGCTGCTGGCCGAGGCCGGCCGGATCGCCGGCCTGTCGCCGGATTTCGCGGTGGTGCTGGAACAGCTCGCCACCGCGCTGCATCGCATCCAGTTGCGGCAACTGGTGCCCGGCTTCGAGGGCGACGAACACGAGCGCGCGGTGCTGGACCAGATCGCCGCGCGCTTGAACGCCGAAGACGTGCAGGTGTGGTACCAGTTCGCGTTGAACGGCCGCCGTGACCTGCCGCTGGCACCGGACGTGCGCACCGGTTTCGAGATGACGCTGCTCCGGATGCTGGCGTTTCGTGCCGACGCAGCGGGCGAGGTGACCAAGCCATCCGGTAGTGCAGCGGCTATCCCCGGGGTGCCGCGACCGGCGCCGCCGGCACGCGCGGGAACGGCCGGACATCCGGCGGCGCCGGCGGGTGCCCCGACACGCAACGTTCCCGGCGCGCCGGCAACGGACGCGCCGCAAACCGTCCCCGCGGAACCGCCCCTGGACGGCATTGCGGACTGGGAAGCGTGGATCACGCGGGCCGCGCTGGGCGGTCCGGTGGGCCAGCTCGCGCAGCACGCCGCGCCCAGATCGTTCGATGGCAACGTGCTGACGCTGGCGCTGAAACCCGAGCACATGCACCTGGCGATCGAATCCCTGTGCGCGCAGTTGCAGGACAGGCTGGGTGAAGCGATCGGCCGCAAGCTGCGCGTGCGCATCGTCCCCGAAGTGGCGGTCGACACCCCGGCCGCACGCGCCGCGCAGCAGCGGTCCAGGGAACAGGCCGCCGCGGAGCGCGCGCTGGCGGACGATCCGATCATCCAGGACATGCAGCGCCAGTTCGGCGCCGAAATCATTCCGGAAAGCATCCGACCCGCAGGCAGGCAGGCATGAAAGGACAGTTGGGACAATTGATGCAGCAGGCGCAGCGCATGCAGGAAGAGCTGAAGCGCGCGCAGGAAGAGATCGCGCGTCTGGAAGTCACCGGCAGCGCCGGCGGCGGGATGGTGGAAGTCACGATGACGGGCCGCCACGAAGTGCGCCGGGTGCGCATCGACCGCAAGCTGCTGGCCGACGATCCGGAAATGGCCGAAGACATGGTCGCCGCGGCGGTCAACGACGCGGTCAACAAGGTCGCCGAAGCCAGCCAGCAGAAACTGGGCGCGCTGGGCGGCGGCCTGAATCTTCCGCCGGGTTTCAAGTTGCCGTTCTGATGGCATGACCGCCGATTCCACCCTGCTCGGTGAACTGGTCGAGGCGCTGCGCTGCCTGCCGGGTGTCGGGGCCAAGAGCGCGCAGCGGATGGCGTTTCACCTGCTGGAGCGCGACCGCGACGGCGGTGCCCGGCTGGCGCGCGTGCTCGACCTGGCCATGCAGCGGATCGGACACTGCAACGCCTGCCGCAATTTCAGCGAAGGCGGGCTTTGCGTGATCTGCGCCAATGCTTCGCGTGATGCATCCTTGCTGTGCGTCGTGGAAACACCAGCCGATCTGCTGGCGATCGAGCAGGCCACCGGCTATCGCGGAAAGTATTTCGTGCTGATGGGACGCCTGTCGCCGCTGGATGGGCTGGGGCCGCACGAACTGGGCGTCGAGCTGCTGGCGCGTCGGCTGCATGGGGGCGAGGTGCGCGAGATGGTGATCGCGACCAACCCGACCGTGGAGGGCGAGGCCACCGCGCACTGGCTGGCCCAGCTCGCGCGTGCGGCGAATGTGCGCGCCACGCGCCTCGCGCACGGCGTGCCGCTGGGTGGCGAACTGGAATACGTCGATCGCGGTACGCTTGCCCACGCCTTCGGCAGCCGGCACGAACTTGCCGATTGAAGCCCGGCGCATGGATCGCGAAACTGGCGCGGGGCCGGCAGGCCCGGCATCCCCGCGCACGCGACGCGCAAGTCCTCCTTCCCCAGGAAGGGGATGAACTGCCGGGTTTCATCCTCTACGCTTTGCCGTCTTCCGTCTTCGGTTCCCCGTCCCTATGTCCGATACCATCTTCGACAAGATCATCCGCCGCGAACTGCCGGCCGACATCGTTTATGAAGACGACGATGTCTTGGCATTCCGCGACATCCATCCGCAGGCGCCCGTGCACGTGCTGTTCGTGCCCAAGACGCCGCGCGCGACGCTCAACGACTGCGGCCCGGCCGACGCGGCATTGCTCGGCAAGCTGCTGCTGGCGGCCGTGGCCTACGCCAAACGCGAAGGATTCGCGGAGCAGGGTTACCGCTGCGTGATCAACTGCAACCGGGGCGGCGGGCAGACGGTGTTTTATCTGCACGTCCATCTGCTTGCCGGCAGGCAGATGCCGGAACGGATGTCCTGAGCGGCCCGGATGCAACGACGCCCGCTTTGGCGGGCGTCGTGCAAACCGGAATGACCGGACTCAGCCTTTCGGCGGTGGCGGTGGCGGCGGCGGCGACCTGGGCACCACGATCACGCGCGGCGGGTAATACCACGGGCCCCAGCCCCACGGACCCCATCCGCACCAGAACGGATCGCAGGGACCCCAGAAGGGATCGTAGTACGGCACTGCCGCGTACAGCGGCCGCTTGGGCCACAGGTACACCGTGTCGGCCGCGACCTTCGGATAGGTGTAGTCGTACTGGCCCACCTTCTGCTGGATCGTGCCCTCCAGGTTGCCGGTGACGGTGAGCTCGCGGCCCTTGGCAAACACCTCGGGGTCGTAGAAACCCTGCTTGCAGGCGACGAAGCGGCCCAGGCTGTCCTCGCCGCGTTGTGGCCGCGCCTGCGAGTCGAGGGGTTCCGCCAGCACCGTGAAGCAGGTCTGCTCTTCACGCGGCGTGGTCTGGATGATCTCTCCGCCCCAGCGCACCCGCGTACCCTGCGCCGTGCCTGCGCGCGCGGCATCCAGCGACACCGGCGGGTAGTTGCCCTCCAGCGGTTTCGGAATCGTGGCGCACCCGCCCAGCGCCAGCGCCCCGATGACGATCCAAAGCAATCGACGTGACATTGACGTGCCTCCGGAGGTATGCAACCAGTCTACGCTCATTTGACCACGCGGCGAGGGCGGAAATTACGCGCCTGCTGCGCGAACGCGCGAACCCGTTCAGGCGGCGGTTCGCGAAACGCGTAACGCAGTGCGAGGTATTCCGCACCCAGCGCGTGCAACGCTTCGGCGGCGGCGGGCAGGATGCCCGCCGCGCGTGCGTAGTAGTCGCGCGGACCTTCACCGGCGGCGCGTTCGACGCCGGCGCGTGCCAGCCGCTGCTGCACGCGCCGTTGTGCGGCGGCCAGCGGATCGCGCGGCGTCTGCCGCGGGCGCAGCGACACCACCAGCGCGCCGACGCCCAGTGCGAGCAGCACGATCACCGCGAGGCCTGCACCCAGCACGCCCCATCCCGCCCTGGGCAAGCCCAGCGGCTGGAACAGACGGCTCTGGCGCAGCGCATCGAAACCGATAACGCCCTGATCCCACCAGCGGTTGACAACATCCAGGCGGTCGCGCCAGCGCAACAGCCAGCCGCCGTCCTCGTCCACGTCGGTCGCGTCGGCGCCGACACCTGCCAGCAGCACCCTGCGCACCGCGGAGGTCGGATCCACGCGCACCCAGCCGCGGCCGGGCAGCCACACTTCGGACCAGGCGTGCGCATCGGACTGCCGGATCAGAAGATAGTCGGCGTAGCCGTTCCAGTAACCGCCGTGATAGCCGACCACCACGCGTGCCGGTATGCCCGCCGCGCGCATCAGGAAGGTGAAGGCGCCGGCATAGTGTTCGCAGAAGCCCTGTTTCGTGCCGAACAGGAAATCGTCGATGCTGTCGCGCCCCAGTGGCGGGGCGGCGAGGTTGTAGGCGAAACCGCCGCTCCGGAACAGCCTCAGTGCATCGGACACGATCGCTGCGTAGTCGTCGCCGGCCTGTGCGCGCCATCGTCCGGCCAGTGCTCGTGCGCGCGGATCGAAGCCGGACGGCAGTTGCAACGCCGCCGCGCGTTCGCGGGAATCCAGCGCCGGCGCCAGCCGGTAACTCGATACCGAATAGGCGTGATAATGCAGCGTCTGCGTGACCGGACGGCTGGCGGTCAGCGTCCGGTAGGGGCCGAGCAGCGCACCGGCCGGTGCGGCGACCGGAACGTCCAGCGCGAACAGCCAGCGTCGCTGGGTCGGCAGGAGCGTCACGTCGTAGCCGATGCCGCTGCCGCGCGAGGCGATGGCCTCGGGCGGCGCGTCGCGATCGGCGGCCGCGCCCGGCAGCCACGCGCGTCCGTCGAAATGCCACAGCACCATGCCCCGGAAATAGCGCAGCTCCGGCGCTGGCGGTGTTCCGTCGAAACCGATCCGCATCGCCACGCTGTCGTCGATCAGCAGGTTGGCGAGGTCGCCCGGCGCCATCCGGTCGGTGATGCCGGTGCGCGCCGTGCCCGCGCCGGGCGCGCCCCACAGCGGTGTCGCCAGACGTGGCACGAACAGGAACGCGAGCAGCGCCGCCGGCAGCGCGGAGGCCAGCAGCACGGCACCGGGCGAGAAGGCCGGCAACAGGCGATCGTCCGGCAATCCCGGTTGCAGGGTGCGCAGGGTCGCCAGGGCGGGCAGCAGGACCAGCGCAACGGCCAGGGTCATGCCCAGCGATTGGGTGAACAGCAGGGCGCTCATCAGGATGAAGCAGGCGAAGCCGATCGCCATGCAGGCGTCGCGCACCCGCTCGCTTTCCAGCAGTTTCAGCACCAGCAGGCCGCACACGATCGCCGCGCCGGGCTGCTTGCCGAACGGCGTGCCGTAGGCGGCGACCACCACCGCGGGCACTGCCACCAGCATCGCGAGGCGCATCCATGCGGGAATCCGTCCGCGCTGCCGGCGGCGCTGCAGCCAGCGCGCCAGCAGGATCAGTATCAGCGCCAGCGCGAACCACGGCGGCAGGTGCGGGGCGTGGGTGGCCAGCACGCAGGCGACGGTCAGGCACAGGAGATCGAAAGAACGGGCATCGAGCGCGATCGCTTCTTGGGCAGTGCCGACAAAGCCGCCATCCATGGCCGGGAACTCCGTGGCCGCCTGCCGACGCGGGGATCCGGGGATCACGGCAGCTCCGCCAGCGCGGCCAGGCAACGGTGGTAATGCGCTGCGTCCATGGCCGGACCGAATGTGCGGCCGTCTTCCAGCACCAGGATCCAGGGATGTGCCGCAGCGTAGGCGTCGCACACCCAGCCCGTCAGGCGCGAGATGCGCGGTTCGCGCGGTACGCCGGGCAGCGCGAACCAGTCGAAGCGCAGCGGCGAACCCGGTGCGGCGCGATCGAATTCGCGCACCAGCAGATCACCGCGGCGTGCGCTGGCCTTCCAGGCGACGTGCCGGAGCGCATCGCCCTGCCGGTAATCGCGCAGGCCGGCGAATTCATCGCCGCCCGGCAGCCGTTCGCGCGGATCATCGTTGCGGGAGGGCGGCGCGCCGTCCTCTCCGACGCGCGGATAGACCAGCACCCGCAGATCCGGCGTTATCCAGCCCCAGGCCCGGAACAGTCCGAATGGCAGCGAGCTGGACAGGCACATCCGCGGCAGGGCCCGCCAGCCCCGGCGATCCGCGGGAACGTTGATGGTGGCCTGCGTGGCGCCGGGTTGCAGCGGGCACGCTTGCTGCCGTTCGTCCACCGCGATGCGCAGGCCGCGCCGGGCGCGGCCGTCGTCCTCGAACGCGAGGTGCAGCGTCATCCGCTCGCCGCAGAAGGCGTGATCGGCGTGCACGGCCTGCAAGGTCAGGCCCTGCAGGTCGCGCCACGCGATCAGCATGCTGGCTGCCAGGGTGGTGCCCAAAAGACAGGTGAGCAGCAACGCGGCGTTGTTCTGGTAATTGAGCGCGCCCAGCAGCATCGCGACCAGCAGCACGCCGAAGCCGAGACCGGCGCGCGTGGGCAGGATGTAGATCCGGTTGCGGTGAAGGCGCACCGGCAGGCGTTCGGGCGTGCGCAGGCGCGGCCACATCGGCAGGCGGCTCACGGCACCGGGCAGCTTGCCGTGCCATCGGCGGCGTGCGGCGGCGTCCATTTCACTCCACCGCGACGCTGCCCAGCAGGTCCTGCGCAAGTCCTTCGCGCGGAAGATGCCGCGACGCGATCAGCCGGTGCGCGGCGATCGCCGCGAACACCGCCTGCACGTCTTCGGGAATCACGAAGCCGCGCCCGTCCAGCAGCGCCCAGGCGCGGGCAGCGGCCAGCAGCGCAAGGCCGGCACGCGGCGACAGACCGGTGCGGATGTCGGGATGCCGGCGGCTGGCCGTCAGCAACGCCTGCACGTAGTCCAGCAGCGCGGGACTGGCCTGCGCGGTGCGCACCTGTTCGCGCAGCAGCAGGATGTCCTCGCCCGAGAGGCAGGGCACCAGACGATCGACCAGCGTCGAACGGTCCTCGCCGGTCAGCAGGCTGCGCTCGGCTTCGCTGTCGGGGTAATCCAGCGAGATCCGCAGCATGAAACGGTCGAGCTGCGAATCGGGCAGGGGATAGGTGCCCGCCATGTCCAGCGGATTTTGGGTGGCGACCACGAAGAAGGGTTGCGGCAGCGGACGGCTGGCGCCATCGACCGTCACCTGACCCTCGGCCATTGCTTCCAGCAGCGCGCTCTGGGTCTTGGGCGTGGCGCGGTTGATCTCGTCGGCCAGCACCAGTTGCGCGAACACGGGACCGGGCTGGAAACGGAACGCTCCGCTGTCGCGGTCGAACACGCTGACGCCGACGATGTCGGTGGGCAGCAGGTCCGAAGTGAACTGGATGCGCCGGAAGCTCAGGTCCAGCGTCACCGCCAGCGCGTGCGCCAGCGTGGTCTTGCCAACGCCCGGCACGTCCTCGATCAGCAGGTGTCCGCCCGCCAGCAGGCAGGCGAAGGCCAGCCGGACCGGATGCGGCTTGCCCAGCACCACCCGGTTGACCTGCGCCAGCGCGGCATCCAGGCGCGCGCGCAGCGGCGCGCCGGAAGCGGCGGATGCGGAAGAGGTGGCGGCGAGATCCATGGGACGGCCGAGGCAATGCGGTGGCCCGAGTGTACGGCCTGCGCGTTCTCGCTGCCGCGGCACCGGTCAGGGAACCCGGAAGCCGGCCCGGCGGAGCAGGGCGGCCAGGGCGATCAATGGCAATCCGATCAAGGCGGTGGGATCGGTGCTTTCGATGCGCTCGAACAAGGCGATGCCCGCGGCCTCGGCCCGGAAGCTGCCTGCGCAATCGAGCGGGCGGTCGCGTTCGAGGTAGCGCGTGATTTCGTCTTCGCCGAGCGTCCGGAACACCACGCGGGTGTGATCGATGGCGTGCAGCGTCGCGCCGTCGCGGGTGTCGATCACGCACAGGGCGGTGTGGAAATCCACACCGCGTCCGCTGCACGCGGCCAGTTGCCGCCGCGCATTCCCGGCGTTGCCGGGCTTGTCGAGCACCGCGTCGTCCAGTGCGGCCACCTGGTCCGATCCGATCACCAGCGCGTCGCGCTGCCTGGCCGCCACCGCGCGCGCCTTGGCTTCGGCCAGGCGCGCGGCACGCGCGGCAGGGGTCTCGCCGGGCGACGCCGTTTCCTCGACGCCCGGCGCGAGCTGCTCGAAACGGTCGAGCAGCCGGCGCAGCAGTTCGGCGCGGTAACGGGATGTGGAAGCAAGCACGACGCGCGGCAGGGTCATCGCTGCGCCAGATCCTCGATCTTCTCGCGCACCGCGGTGTCGAGCGCGCGCTGCGCGGATGCGAGCGCCTGCAACTGGTTGCCCAGCGCGGCGCGCGCCTTGCCGATCGCCGCGACCGCGGCGTCGAGTTCGTGCTGGTTGGCGTCGCCCGCGCGGTCGCGCAACCACAGGCGGTGCGCCAGCAGTTCGCGCAACGCGGCGTCGATCGCACTGCGCGCATCGGTTTCGCCTGCCGCGGCCCGGTCAGGACCGATCGACATCGCCGCGTGTGCGCGCTGCAGGCGCAGGCGGCATTCCTTGAGATCGTGTTCCAGGCCGTCCGCTTCACGGTGCAGGGCGCGCAGGGCGCTGCGGTGGCGCCCCTGCCGGTACATGATCAGGCCGATCGCGGTCATCGCGACCAGCGCCACCAGCAGCGGCAGGATCACACCGATCAGGGTTGGCGAAAGATCGTTCAAATGCGTGGAGACTCGCAATGCCGGCCTGAGTGAAGCACGATACGGGCCAACGCGCACGCTAACGCATCGTGGTTGACTTCGGCGTGACCGGAATCTAGCATTTCACGCTTATGTCCGCGTCCCTGCCCGAACGGGTGGACGCCGAGCGCATGGTGGCGTCGCGGCGTTCATTCGAGGGGGTGCTGCCTGTCGCCGCCCTGCCGCGGCTGGCGGGTGCACTCGCCGACGATCGCGGCGAGGTCGCCTACCGGCTCGATTTCGGAACGGGCGAACTGGGCACGCCGCAGTTGCTGGTGCGGCTGTCGGCGCGGCTGACGCTGGAATGTCAGCGGACACTGCAGCCGTTCGAATGGCCGGCCGAAATCGAGAGCCTGCTGGGCCTGATCACGGACGAGCGCGAGGAGGCGGGATTGCCGCCCGATTGCGAACCGTTGTTGCTGGAAGGCGGCATGGTGTTCCCGCGCGCCGTGATCGAGGACGAGCTGCTGCTGGCACTGCCGCTGGTACCGGTGAAACCGGGCAGCGAAATGTCGCAGGGCGGGTGGCAGGCGGCATCGGACGATGCCGCGGCGCAGGCGGAACAGGGCTCGCATCCCTTCGCGGGGCTGCGTGCCCTGCGCGAGGCGCAGGAAAAGAATCGTTGAATTGCTTTGCAGGAGAGCCGTCATGGCCGTACAGAAAAGCCGCAAGACCCCGTCCCGACGCGGCATGCGCCGTTCGCACGACGCGCTGACCAAGGTGCAGCTCGCCACCGATCCGACCTCGGGCGAAATCCACCGCCGTCACCACATCACCAAGGATGGCTATTACCGCGGCCGCAAGGTGGTCCAGGACAAGACGACGGTCGTTGACGAGGACTGACCTCGTTGCCCCGGCGGCGTTCGCCCCGGGACATTCGGTGTCGCCGTTCCAGTGTTCCCTTGGATCAGGGGGCTGCCAGCGTGCCGCTGCGCAGCCGTTCGACGGGATTGTGGGGTATTGAGCATGCGGAAACGAAGCGCAAACAGGCAGGCTGATCCAGACCTTTTCCGGGGAACCGCGCCTTGAGCTTCGCCCGCATCGTCGCCACCGGCAGCGCGCTGCCCGAGCGCGTGGTCACCAACGCCGACCTGGAAAAGCTGGTCGATACCAGCGACGAATGGATCAGGAGCCGTACGGGCATTCGCGAACGGCGCGTAGCGGCCGAGGGCGAAACCACCGGCGATCTGGCCTTCCGCGCGGCCCGGCAGGCGCTGCACGACGCCGGCGTGAAGGCGTCCGAACTGGACATGATCGTTCTGGGCACCACCACGCCCGACCTGATCTTTCCCGCCACGGCGTGTCTAATCCAGGATTGGCTGGGTGCCAACGGCTGCGCCGCGTTCGACGTCAATGCCGCGTGCTCGGGCTTCATGTACGCGCTGGGCATCGCCGACAAGTTCATCCGTGCGGGCAACGCGAAAAAAGTACTGGTGGTCGGCGCCGAAACACTGACGCGGATGGTGGACTGGAGCGAACGTGAAACCTGCGTGCTGTTCGGCGACGGTGCCGGCGCGGTGGTGCTGGAAGCCTCCGACGAGCCCGGTGTTCTCGCCACCTGCCTGCATGCCGACGGCGGTTACAAGGATCTGCTGTGGAATCCGGTCGGCGTATCGGCCGGTTTCAAGGACGAGAAGAACCACGGCGTGCGCATCAACATGAGCGGGCGCGAGGTGTTCAAGGTGGCGGTCAAGACACTCGACTCGCTGGTCGGCCAGACCCTGCGCGAGGCCGGCATGCACGAAAAGGATGTCGATTGGCTGATCCCGCATCAGGCCAACCTGCGCATCATCGAGGCCACGGCGAAGAGGCTGGGCATGTCGATGGATCGCGTGATCGTCACCGTGGACAAGCACGCCAACACCTCCTCGGGTTCGGTGCCGCTGGCGCTGGATGCCGCGGTGCGTTCGGGCAAGGTCAGACGCGGCCAGAACCTGCTGCTGGAGGCCTTCGGCGGTGGTTTCACCTGGGCATCGGCGATGGTGCGTTATTGACTCGGGACTCGGGAAAATACGGCATGATCTCGCAAGGACACTACGCGGTCTCCCCACTTCCATGGCGATGAATTGTCACGGGTGTTTCGAGCCCGCTTCGGACCGAGCGCACCGACGATTGGTAACAGCCCATGACTGACACAAGTCGAGTCCCGAGTCCCGAGTCCCGAGTCCCGCATTTGGCGTTCGTCTTTCCCGGTCAGGGTTCGCAGGCGGTCGGGATGCTGGCGGACCTCGCCGCCGAATTTCCCGAGGTGCGCGCGGCCTTCGACGAGGCATCCGAAGGTGCGGGACTGGATTTGTGGGAACTCTCGCAGCGCGGTCCCGAAGAGGACCTCGGCAGGACCGAGAACACCCAGCCGGCGCTGCTGGCTGCCAGCGTCGCGGTCTGGCGTGTGTGGCTTGCGCAGGGCGGTGCGCTGCCGGCGCAGATGGCCGGGCACAGCCTGGGCGAATACTCCGCGCTGGTGTGCGCGGGCGCGCTGCCGCTGCGCGATGCCGCCGGCCTGGTTGCCGAGCGCGGCCGGCTGATGCAGGCCGCGGTACCGGCCGGCACCGGCTCGATGGCCGCGGTGCTGGGTGCCGACGACGCGCTGATTGCCGAAGTGTGCCGCGACGTGTCGGGCAGGGAGATCGTGTCGCCGGCCAACTACAACAGTCCCGGTCAACTGGTGATCGCGGGCCACGCGGCGGCAGTGGACCGCGCCGTGCAGAAGCTTGCCGAGCACGGTGTGCGCAAGGTCATCAAGCTTCAGGTGTCGGTGCCTTCGCATACACCGCTGATGCGCGAAGCCGCGCAGCAGCTCGCCGCGCGGATGGCGACACTACCTTGGCAAACCCCGTCGATACCGGTGCTGCAGAACGCCGACGCCAAGGCGCACGTCGGGATCGAATACATCCGCGCCGCGCTGGAGCGCCAGCTTTACATGCCGGTGCTGTGGACCGACACCGTGCAATCGATGGTGAAGAACGGCGCCACCCAGATTTTCGAGTGCGGCCCCGGCAAGGTGCTGACCGGCTTGTGCAAGCGCATCGACAAATCGATCGACGCGCGCGCGCTGGGCACCCCGGCCGAATTGCGCGCCGCTCTTGCGGAGGTCCAGGCATGACGAACGCATTGCAAGACGAAATCGCGCTGGTCACCGGCGCCAGCCGCGGCATCGGCGCGGCGATCGCGGACGAGCTGGCCGCGCGGGGTGCCAAGGTGATCGGCACTGCGACGTCCGAATCCGGTGCGCAGGCGATCACGCAACGGTTGACGGCGCACGGCGGTGAAGGCCGCGTGCTGAACGTCACCGACGGCGCGGCGGTGGAGGCGTTGATCGAGGACATCGTGAAGTCACACGGCGGATTGACCATCCTGGTCAACAACGCCGGCATCACCCGCGACCAGTTGCTGATGCGGATGAAGGACGAGGACTGGCAGGCGATCCTCGACACCAACCTGACCTCGGTCTATCGCACCTCGAAGGCCGTGATGCGCACCATGATGAAGGCACGCCGTGGCCGCATCATCAACATCGCCTCGGTGGTGGGCGTCACCGGCAATCCGGGCCAGACCAATTACGCCGCGGCCAAGGCGGGGATCATCGCGTTCTCCAAATCGCTCGCGCGCGAAGTCGGTTCGCGCGGCATCACCGTCAACGTGGTCGCGCCGGGTTTCATCGACACCGACATGACCCGCGCATTGAGCGACGAGCAGCGCAAGGCGTTGGAAGGCACCATCGCGCTTGGCCGGCTGGGCGAGCCTGCCGATGTCGCGCACGCGGTGGCGTTCCTGGCATCACCCGCGGCGGCGTACATCACCGGCGAGACGCTGCACGTGAACGGCGGCATGTACATGCCTTGATTCCTCCACCGCCGGTCAAACGCCTGTTCGATGTCCGCCGCAGACGGCATCTGGCGGCAGCGCGGCGAGTCCACTACAATGCGCGGGCTTTACGTCCCGGGAGGCTTGAGACACATGAGCAGTATCGAAGAGCGCGTCAAGAAGATCGTGGTCGATCAGTTGGGCGTCAAGGAAGAGGACGTCACGCCGAACGCCTCGTTCGTTGATGATCTGGGGGCCGACTCCCTCGACACGGTGGAGCTGGTGATGGCGCTCGAAGAGGAATTCGAGACCGAGATTCCCGACGAGGAAGCCGAGAAGATCACCACCGTGCAGCAGGCGGTCGATTACATCAAGGCTCACGTCAAGGCCTGACACGCCGCACGCGGCGGCCGTCACGGCCAGGATCATGTGTCCCGACAAGCTGTCGAAGCTGCGCCAGAGGGCGCAGCTTTCGTTTTGGCGTCTTCGCGAGGGCTCGTTTGTCGTTGCCGGGTGCGGGCGTCGTGGCGGCGTCCGTTTCCTGCAACATCCGTGAGCGCGGAGTTTCCATGAACAAGCGACGTGTGGTGGTGACCGGGCTGGGCATCGTGTCGCCGGTCGGCAACGACGTGGCGACCGCTTGGGCCAACGTGCTGGCCGGCAGGAGCGGCATCGGCCCGGTCACGCATTTCGACGCCAGCGCGTTCCCGACCAGGATCGCGGGCGAGGTCCGCGATTTCGATCCGGCGCAATACGTCCCGGCCAAGGACGTCAAGAAGATGGATCCCTTCATCCACTACGGGATCGCCGCGTCGGTGCAGGCGCTGGCCGACGCCGGGCTGCACCCGCACGAACACGACGAGGAGCGGATCGGCTGCGCGGTGGGCGCCGGCATCGGCGGCATCAGCACCATCGAGCGCACTTCGATCACCTATCACGAATCGGGCCCGCGCAAGATTTCGCCGTTCTTCGTGCCCAGTTCGATCATCAACATGGCGTCGGGCAACCTGTCGATCATGCTGGGCCTGAAAGGGCCCAACATCGCCTGTGTCACCGCCTGCACCACCGCCACGCACAACATCGGACTGGCGATGCGGATGATCCAGTACGGCGATGCCGACGTGATGGTCGCGGGCGGTGCCGAATATTCCACCACCGGCGTGGCGATGGGCGGCTTCTGTTCGGCGCGTGCGATGAGCACGCGCAACGACGAGCCGGAAAAGGCCAGCCGTCCGTGGGACAGGGACCGCGACGGATTCGTGCTGTCCGACGGCGCGGGCGTGCTGATCCTCGAGGAATTCGAGCACGCGAAAAGGCGCGACGCGCGCATCTACTGCGAGCTGGCCGGCTTCGGCATGAGCGCTGACGCGTACCACATCACCGCGCCCAGCGAAAACGGCGACGGCGCCGCGCGCTGCATGCGCAACACCCTGAACGATGCGGGCCTCAATCCCGACGCCGTGCAGTACATCAACGCGCACGGCACTTCCACGCCGCTGGGCGACCTCGCCGAGGTGCTCGCGGCCAAGACCGTGTTCGGCGAGCACGCGTACAAGCTGGCGATGAGTTCGACCAAGTCGGCGACCGGGCATCTGCTGGGTGCGGCCGGCGGCGTGGAGGCGATCTTCACGATCCTCGCGCTGCGCGACCAGGTGCTGCCACCCACCATCAATCTGGATGCGCCGGGCGAGGGCTGCGATCTCGACTTCGTGCCCCATGCCGCGCGCGAGGCAAAACTGGACGTCGCGATTTCCAACTCGTTCGGCTTCGGCGGCACCAACGGCACCCTGGCGTTCAAGCGCGTGTGAGCGCCGGGCGTCGCAGCAAGGCGGTGCGGCGGATGGTTCACCCGTCGTCGATTAGACTTGCGTGATGCAGGCACGATTCCGTCCCCGCCGCTCCCGGCGCGAACACGGCGGCATGGACACCCGGCCGGTCACGCCGCATTGCCTCCGCAGGCACCATGCCTCAGGCAGGGTGCTCCGCCGTCTGCTGGCCACGTTGTCGGTGCTGATCCTGCTCGCCGCGCTGGTGGCGGCCGCGTGGTTCGCGCTCGATTACATGCATTTCATCCGCGCGCCACTGGCGGTGCGACCCGGGCAGACCGTCGAGATCGCGCAGGGCGAGGGCTTCCGCGGCATCGTCCACGATCTCGAGTCGGCCAGGCTGTCAGCGGCGCCGCCGCTGTACTGGCGCGTGCTGGCGTGGCGGCTTGGCGTGGCCAGCCGCCTCCACGCCGGTGAATACGCGCTGCCGTCCGGCATCACCCCGGTCGCGCTGCTGGACAACATGGCCGCCGGCCGTGTTCTGCACCGGCGCGTGACGCTGGTGGAAGGCTGGACGTTCTCCGAGGTGCGCGCGGCCCTGGACCGCGCGCCGAAACTGAAGCATCGGCTCGACGGCCTGAGCGGCGCGCAGTTGCAGGCCGATCTCGGGTTGCCCGTCGCGGTGCCGGAAGGCCTGTTCATGCCGGACACCTACGACTACGTGCTGGGCATGAGCGACGTGGACGTGCTGAAGCGCGCGCATCAGGCAATGCAGGCTTTCCTTGCGCAGCAATGGCCCGAACGCGACAGCTCGATCCCGTTGCAGGATCCCTATCAGGCGTTGATCCTGGCCTCGCTGGTGGAAAAGGAAACCGCGGTGCCCGCCGAGCGTCCGGAGATCGCGGGCGTGTTCGAGCGCCGCCTCAAGCTCGGGATGAAACTGGAAACCGATCCCAGCGTGATCTACGGCATGGGCGCCACCTATGCCGGCAAGATCCACAAGATCGATCTCGAGACCGATACGCCCTACAACACCTACACGCGCGCCGGCCTGCCGCCCACGCCGATCGCGCTGCCGGGACGCGCGGCGATCCTGGCGGTGTTGCATCCCGCCGCCGGCGACGCGCTGTATTTCGTCGCACGCGGTGACGGCACCCACCAGTTTTCGGCCACGCTGGCCGAGCACAACGCCGCCGTGCAGAAATACATCCTGGGGAAGAAACGGTGAGCGGCCGGCTGATCACCCTCGAGGGCGGCGAGGGCGCGGGCAAGAGCACGCTGCTGAGCGGATTGCGCGAACACCTCGAGGCCGCCGGACTGCGCGTGCTGTGCACGCGCGAACCGGGCGGCACCGCGACCGGCGAGAGGATCCGCGCGCTGGTGCTCGATCCCGCGCAAGGAGCCATGGCGGCGGAAACGGAACTGCTGCTGATGTTCGCCGCGCGCGCGCAACTGGTGCGCGAGGTGCTGCGTCCCGCGCTGGCGGCGGGGCAATGGGTCCTGTGTGACCGCTTCACCGATGCCAGTTATGCCTACCAGGGCGGCGGCCGCGGCGTCGATCCGGCGCGGATCGCCGAGCTGGAGGCGCTCGCCACGCAGGGGCTGAAGCCCGATCTCACGCTGCTGCTCGATCTGCCCGTGCACCATGGGCGCGCACGCGCCAACGGCCGCGGTGCCGTCGACCGGATCGAGACCGAGGACGACGGTTTCTTCCAGCGCGTGCGTGGCGCCTATCTGGCCCGCGCCCGCGCCGAGCCCGCACGTTTCCGGGTGATCGACGCCTCCGCGCCGCCTGCGGAAGTGTTGCGGGCGGCGATCGAGGCCGTGGATGCGTTGCGCGATGGGGCACGCTCATGAGCCGGGAAACCGAATTGCCGGCGCCCGCCATCGCGCCCGGCGAATCGCTGCCTTGCTGGTGCGAACAGTCGTGGGACACGCTGGCCGTGCGCGCCGGAAACGGCACCCTGCCGCACGCGCTGCTGCTGGGCGGCCCGGCCGGGCTCGGCAAGCGGGCGTTCGCGGAAGCGTTCGCGCGCGCGCGGCTGTGCGCACGACCGCGCGAAGGTTTCGCCTGCGGCGAGTGCCGCGCGTGCCGCCTGCTGGCAGCCGGCACCCATCCCGACCGGATGCTGGTGACGCTGGAAGTCAACGAGAAAACCGGCAACCTGCGCAGGGAAATCGTGATCGAGCAGATCCGCGCGCTGTCGGAACGGCTGGCCATGGCCAGCCAGTTCGACGGCTGGCAGGTCGCGGTGATCGATCCCGCCGACGCGATGAATTTCGCCGCGCAGAACGCGCTGCTGAAAACGCTGGAGGAACCGACACCGTCCAGCCTGATCGTGCTGATCGCCGATCAGCCCTGGCGCCTGCAGGCCACGATCCGCAGCCGCTGCCAGCGGATCGATTTCGACGTGCCGCCGCGAAACGTGGCGGCCGCATGGTTGCGGACGCGCGGCGTGGACGATCCGGATGCGGTGCTGGACGCCGCCGGCGGCAATCCGGGACAGGCCTGGCTACTGATCCGCGACGACGGCCTGCAACGTCGCGACGAGGTGGCGCGCGACCTGCTGGCGCTGGCGAGGGGACGCGCGCAGGCCCGCACGATCGCGAAGGCCTGGGCAGACGACGATCCCGAGGCGCGGCTGGCCCATGCGGCGCGCCTGATTGCCGCGAGCCTTGCCGCGCGTCAGGAAGGCGTGCCGGCAAGCTTCGATCCCGGCTGGGATGCCGCCGCGCTGCTGGCCGGCTTCGACCGAGCCAACCGTGTTCGCGACCTGTTGCGCGGGCCCTTGCGCGCCGATCTCGCGCTGTTCGACTGGCTGGCTGGTCTGCCGCGCGGAGGCTGACCGATGGCCGGTGCCGGACAGCGATCGGGCACGTGCTGACGCTGCAAAGGAACGCCGGTCATGCAGGGATCGACGAAGGCTGACACAATCGCGGCTCCCACCGGACGGATCGCGGCGATGGCGGCAGTCGACACAGGCCGGATGGACGAATACCGCGAGCCCCGGACGGGCGGGGCAGGATCGCCCGATCTCCTGCTGGATCCGGATCGATTGCTCCGGCTTGCCGGCGCCAGCCTGATGGTGCTGGCACCGCACCCCGACGACGAATCGCTGGCGGCGGGGGGGCTGATCCAGCGCGCGCTGGCATACGGCGCGCGGGTCAGCATCGTGTTCGTCACCGCGGGCGAAAACAATCCCTGGCCGCAGCGCGCGCTGGAGCGGCGCGTCTGGATAGGCGCACGCCAGCGCGAGGCGTGGGGCCGCCGCCGCCGTTGCGAGGCCGGTGAAGCCTTGCAGCGGCTCGGGGCCGCCGGATCGGCCAGCGTGCACTGGCTGGGGTGGCCGGACGGCGGCGTGACGTGGAAGCTGCTGGCCGACACCGCCACGATGCTGGCGCAGATGCGCGAACTGTTCGAGCGCGAACGGCCGACCGTGCTGGTGTTGCCCGACCTGGTGGACCGGCATCCCGATCACAGCGCCCTGCACGTGCTCACCGAAATGCTGTTCCAGGAGCTGCCGGCGTCTTCACGACCGGTCTGTTACGGCTACCTGCTGCATGGCAGCTCGCAGCCGGGTCCGCCGCATCGCGCGGTGTTCGCTCTGAATGCCGACGAACGCGAACGGAAGCGGGCCGCGATCATGGCGCACGGGAGCCAGACCGCCTTGAGCCGGCGACGCCTGCTGCGCTTCGCCGCGGACACCGAATCCTTCGCGGTCGGACTCGACAGCCACGATCTGGCCGGCGCACGTCTGCCGTGGCTGCCGCCGCGCGTGCTGCGGCCGTTGCTTGCGATGCTCGCGGTCGATGCGGCCGGCGGCGAAAAGCTGCGTCTTGCCGGCAGCGCGGACGCCAACCTGTTCTGGCGCGACGGTTCTCCCGCCGCGCGCACCGCGCGGCCCATGCAGCCGCCCTACTACGTCAAGCTGTATTGCCCGCTGCCTTCGCCTTGGGTGTTCGACGGCTGGGGCTGGTGCCGGTTCGGGGTGTGAGCGTTCTTGACCGCCGGGCGCGGAACGCGGCAAGCTGGCGGCGAATTCCACAGGGGCCGGGCCGATGGCTGCGAACACTCCGGGCGGAATGCCGAAGCAGGGCATCCTGACCTTGGCGATCAAGGACAGGAACGCGCTGTATCAGGCCTACATGTCGTTCGTGAAGGGCGGTGGCCTGTTCGTGCCCACCAACAAACGCTACAGCCTCGGCGACGAGGTGTTCCTGATGCTGACGCTGCCGGAAGATTCCGAACGCCTGGCGGTGGCGGGCAGGGTGGTGTGGATCACGCCCACCGCGGCGCAGGGCAACCGCACCGCCGGCATCGGCGTGCAGTTCAGCGAAGGCGCCGATGGAGAGGCCGCGCGCACCAGGATCGAGTCGATCCTGGCCGCGCTGCTGGGCAGCGACAAGCCCACGCAGACAATGTGAGGGCAGGGAGTCCGGGGACAGGCCGCCGGCAGGAAAAGTGGTCGGGGTGACAGGACTTGAACCTGCGACTTCCACGTCCCGAACGTGGCGCTCTACCAGGCTGAGCTACACCCCGACGTTGCATCCGGCGCACAGGCGCCGAAACGGCCGCCCATGATAGCGGCCGTGCCGTCGGCACCGCAAGGCGCGTCTGCTAACCTTTGCTTTTTGCCCGCGAGACCGACCGATGGCGCTGACGACGCCCCGCACCATGCCCGGCGTGCTGGAACTGCTGCCGCGCGAACAGATCGCGTTCCAGTCTATGCTGGACACGATCCGCCGCGGCTTCGAGGTGTACGGCTTCGTGCCGGTCGAGACGCCCGCCATCGAGTTCAGCGAGATCCTGCTGACCAAGAGCGGCGGCGAGACCGAGCGGCAGGTGTATTTCGTGCAATCGACCGGCGCGCTGGACAGCGCCGGCCGGGACGGCGGCCGGCCGGAACTGGCGCTGCGCTTCGACCTGACCGTGCCGCTGGCGCGCTACGTGGCCGAACACGAGCACGAGCTGGCGTTTCCGTTCCGCCGCTACCAGATGCAGCGCGTCTATCGGGGCGAACGCGCGCAGCGCGGGCGCTTCCGCGAGTTCTACCAATGCGACATCGACGTGATCGGCAAGGATGCGTTGTCGCTGCGCTACGACGCCGAGATTCCGGCGGTGATCCACGCCGTGTTCAAGGCGCTGGACATCGGCGCGTTCACGATCCAGCTCAACAACCGCCGGTTGATTCGCGGCTTCTTCGAGGGGCTCGGCATCGGCGACGGCGAGCAGCAGATGGGCGTGCTGCGCGAGGTGGACAAGCTGGACAAGCGCGGCGCCGATTACGTGCGGGGCGCCTTGACGGGCGACGCGTTCAACCTCTCGCAGCAGGCGGCTGACCGGATCATGCAATTCGTGCAGGTGCGTTCCGCCTCCTTGGCCGATGCGCATGCGAAACTGGAGGCGTTGGGTTCCGGCACCCCGACATTCGAACAGGGCAGGGCGGAACTGCGCGAGGTGCTGGACACGGTGGCCGCGTTCGGCGTGCCGGAATCGGGGTTCGCGCTGAACCTTTCCATCGCGCGCGGGCTCGACTACTACACCGGCACGGTTTACGAGACCACGTTGAACGATCATCCGGAAATCGGTTCGATCTGTTCGGGCGGCCGCTACGACAACCTGGCCGCCAACTACACGAAGTCGAGGCTGCCGGGCGTGGGCATCTCGATCGGATTGACGCGGCTGTTCTGGCAGTTGCGCGAAGCCGGCCTGCTGCGCGCGCCGGACAGCACGGTGCAGGTGCTGGTCACGCTGATGGACCAGGCGCAGCTCGGCGACTGTCTGGCGCTGGCGAAACAGTTGCGCGACGCCGGCATCGCCACCGAGATCGCGCTGGAAGGCGGCAAGCTGGGCAAGCAACTGAAGTACGCCGACCGCGCGGGCATCCGCTACGCGGTGGTGCCGGGCGAGGACGAACGCGCGCGCGGTGCGGTGGCGGTCAGGGACCTGCGCCGCGGCGACCAGTTCGAGGTGCCGCGCGCCGAGCTGGTCAAGACCCTGCGGGTGGAACTGGCGCAGGGCGAGGCGGTGCGCGCGTGAACACCATCCTGCTGGACGGCAACAGCCTGACCCGCGAGCAGGTGATCGCGATCGCGCGCGGCGCGCAGGTGGATCTGGATGCGGGCGCGCTGGCGCAGGTGCGGCACGCCGCGGCGTTCCTGGCCGACAAGGTGCACTGCGGCGAGCCGATCTACGGCGTCACCACCGGCTTCGGCAGCAATGCCGACAAGCTGCTGGGCGCGCACCGCGTGCGGGACGAATTGCCCGGCGGCAATCCGCAGGCGCGCGGGCAATCCCTGCCGGAGGAATTGCAGCACAACCTGATCGTCAGCCATGCGGTGTGCGTGGGCGAGCCGTTTCCGCCCGCGGTGGTGCGCGCGATGCTGGCGATCAGGATCAACACGCTGCTGCGCGGACATTCCGGCGTGCGCGTCGAGACACTCCGGGCGCTCGCCGAATTGTTGAACCGCCGCATCACGCCGGTGATTCCGCAGAAGGGCTCGGTCGGGGCGAGCGGCGATCTTGCACCGCTGTCGCATCTCGCGGTCGTTCTCCTGGGGGGCGGCGAGGCGTTCGTGGGTGACGAGCGCATGTCCGGCGCCGAGGCGCTGCAACAGGCGGGACTCGCGCTGCTCAGGCTGTCCTACAAGGAAGGACTCGCGCTCAACAACGGTACCGCGCAGATGCTGGCCTGCGCCGTGCTGGCGCTGGACGAACTCGAGCATCTGCTGGACGTGGCCGATCTGGCCGCGGCGATGACGCTGGATGCGTTCGCGGGCAGGAGCGGCGCGCTGCGCGAGGACGTGCACGCGCTGCGCCCGCATCCCGGCCAGGTCGAGACCGCGCGGCATGTGCGCGAACTGCTGGGCGGTTCCACGCTGCTCGACATTCCCTATCACCTGGTACCGCGCTTCCGTCCGTGGACGGCGCAGGCGTGGGCCGCGCCGGAAGACCGGGCCCTGTCGTTCGACATCGCCTGGGAATGGGTGCCGGCCGACCAGCGCCACGGCCGCGAGGCGTTCTACGCGCGCTTTCTGCCGTTCAGGGGCGGGAAAAAGCACCAGCCGCAGGATGCCTATTGCCTGCGCTGCGCGCCGCAGGTGCACGGCGCGGTGCGCGACGCGGTCGTGCAGGCCTGCCGGGTGATCGACATCGAACTGAATGCGGTCACCGACAACCCGCTGATCTTTCCCGATCGCCCGGACGCGCAGCACATCGAGGACCAGGTCGTCTCGGCCGGCCACTTCCACGGCATGCCGCTGGCGCTGGCGATGAGCTACGTCAAGGCGGCGGTTCCGGTGCTGGCATCCATTTCCGAGCGGCGTCTCAACAAGCTGGTGGACCCGGCCACCAGCGACGGCCTGCCTGCGTTCCTGACCGGCAACGAGGACGGCACCGACTCCGGCTACATGATCGTGCAGTACACCGCGGCGGCGCTGGTCAACGACCTCGCCACCCGCGCGCACCCGGCGTCGGTGCATTCGATACCGACCAGCGCGAACGCCGAGGATCACGTCTCGATGGGCGCCAACGAGGCGCGCCACGTGCTGGACATGACGCGCGACCTGTCCGACGTGCTGGCACTGGAACTGCTGGTGGCGGCGCAGGCACTGGATTACCGCAACGACATGCTGAACGCGGCGCGCAGGCTGGCCGGGCGCGGCGACTGGCGGGCGCTCGCGGCCAAGGTGGTCAACGCCCCGCGCGAGGATCATCCGCACCGCGCGCAATTCGAGCGGGAAGTGCAGGCGCTGACCGCGCAACTGGCCGCGGCGCGTGAATTCCGGGCGGGCGATGCGGTGCGTGCCGCGCATGCGCGGCTGCGGGAGACCATCCCGTTCCTGCATCGCGACCGTGCGCTCGACGGCGATGTCCGTCGCGCCTGCGAACTGGTGCGGCAGCGGGCCTTCGCCCCGATGTCCGCATCCGGTCATTGACCCCGCGTCCGTTTCCGCGCGGATGAACCCCGGCTGACAGACTTCCGACCCGGCGCAAGCGCCGCTTGCGCCGGCCCCCGGTCGCCGCTATCCTGCCATTCAAATGTGTTAATGCATTAATACATTTGAATGGCCGGTTGCAAACCGCCCGCGGCCCCGCGGCCGCCGATGCAGATCAGGTCCACCGCGATGAAACGCCGGATGCTGCAGCCCGAAACCTCGCAGGACACCGCCGAAACCCGGCTGTGCAAGGCCCTGCTCAGCCTGCGCGACGTGGCCGAGATGCGCGCGTTCCTGCGCGACCTGTGCACGCCCGCTGAACTGGAAGCATTGAGCGACCGCTGGCGGGTGGTGCCGTACGTGCTGGACGGCATGCCGTACCGGGAGATCCACGCGCACACCGCGGTCAGCATCACCACCATCGGCCGGGTCGCACGGTTTCTCAACGCCGGCAACGGCGGCTACAAAACCGCCGCGGAGCGGGTGCTGCCGCGCCCGGCCAAGGCGAGGCGTGCGGCATGAACCCGCGTGAACGCCTGCGCATCGCAATGCAGAAGTCGGGACGTCTCAGCGAACCGGCGTTCGAGCTGCTGGAACGCTGCGGGCTCAGCTTCCGCCAGAGCCGCGACAAGCTGTTCTGCTACGGCGAAGGCGAGCCGATCGACCTGCTGCTGGTGCGCGACGACGACATCCCGGCGCTGATCGCGCAGGGCGTGTGTGATCTCGGCATCGTGGGCCGCAACGTGCTGGAGGAATACGCCTGCACGGGGGGCGGCGAGGCCTGCGTGCCGCTGCAGGCCCTGCGCGGGCTGGGCTTCGGTGCGTGCCGTCTCGCCATCGCCGTGCCGCAGGAGCGCGCCTACGCCGGGCCGCAATCCCTGCGCGGACTGCGGATCGCCACTTCGTCGCCGGGGCTGCTGCGCCGCTGGCTCGAACGTCACGGCATCGCGGCGCAGGTGGTGACGCTGGCGGGCTCGGTGGAGATCGCGCCGCGACTGGGTACCGCCGAGGCGATCTGCGATCTGGTCCAGACCGGTTCCACCCTGGCCGCGCACCAGTTGCGCGAGGTGGACACGGTGCTGGAAAGCGAGGCCGTGCTGGCCGCGCCGTGCGCGTTGCCGGTTGACGAGCGCGGCGACGCGATCGAACTGCTGCTGCGCCGTCTCGACGGCGTGAACCGCGTGCGCGGCTCGCGTCTGCTGCAATTGCTGGTCGAGCGCAGCGCGGTGGACGCGATCGCGCGGCTGCTGCCGGGCGCGCCGAAACCGACCGTGCTGGAACTGGCCGGGCAGCCGGGTGAGGTGATGTTGCAGGCGCTGTGCAGCGACGAGCTCGACTGGCGGCAACTGGAACGGATCAAGCAGGCCGGCGCACGCGAGCTGTTCGTGCTGCCGGTGGAAAGGGCGCTCGCATGAAGCGCGTGGACTGGGCCGCCCTCGACGAAGCGGGACGCGCGGCGGTGCTGGCACGGCCGCGGCACGCGCGTGCCGGAACGCTGCGTCGCGATGTCGCGGCGATCCTTGCCCGGGTCCGTGCGCGCGGGGATGCGGCATTGCGCGAGTACGGCGCGCGTTTCGATCGCGTCGTGCTGGCGTCGTTCGAGGTCACCGCGCAGGAATTCGACGAGGCGGAGCGCGATCTCGATGCGTCGCTGAAAGCGGCGATCCGCGAAGCGGCGGCGCGCATCGAGTCCTTCCACCGCGCCTGCATCCCGCCGCCGGTCGCGCTGGATACCGCGCCGGGCGTGCGGGTGGAGCGGATCGGCCGCCCGATTGCGCGGGTCGGCCTGTACGTGCCAGCAGGCAGTGCGCCGCTGCCTTCCACCGCGTTGATGCTGGGCGTCCCGGCGCGGCTGGCCGGGTGCCGCGAGACCGTGCTCTGCTCGCCGCCGCGAGCGGACGGGCGCTGCGATGCGGCGGTGTTGTACGCCGCGCGTCTCACGGGCGTGCCGCGCGTGTTCAAGCTGGGCGGCGCGCAGGCGATCGCGGCGATGGCGTTCGGCACGCAATCGGTGCCGAAGTGCGACAAGCTGTTCGGCCCCGGCAACGCCTGGGTCACCGAAGCCAAGCTGCAGGTCGCCGGCGATCCGGACGGCGCGGCGATCGACCTGCCGGCCGGTCCTTCGGAAGTGCTGGTGATCGCCGACGACGCGGCCGATCCCGTGTTCGTGGCCGCCGACCTGCTGTCGCAGGCCGAGCACGGCCCGGATTCGCAGGTGCTGCTCGTGAGCGACAGCGACGCGCTGCTGGATGCCGTCGCGCGCGAGGCCGATCGCCAGTGTGACGGACTGCCGCGCGCGGCGATCGCGCGGCAGGCATTGGCGCAGAGCCGGCTGGTCGGCGTGCGGTCACTGGACCAGGCGATCGAGGTCAGCAACCGCTACGCGCCGGAACATCTGATCCTGCACCTGCGCGTGCCGCGCATGGTGCTCGGCCGCATCGAGAGCGCGGGCTCGGTGTTCCTCGGCAAGTGGACGCCGGAATCGCTGGGCGACTACTGCAGCGGCAGCAATCACGTGCTGCCGACCGACGGCTGGGCACGCAGTAGTAGCGGCGTGTCGGTGGCGAGTTTCCTGAAACAGATCACCGTGCAGGAAGCGAGCGCCGACGGACTGCGCGCGATCGGCCCCTGCGCCGCGACGCTGGCCGCCGCCGAGCAACTGGAAGCGCACCGGCGCGCGGTCACGCTGCGGCTGGCTGCGCTGGAAGCATCGACAGCCGGGGCGCGGTGCGCATGAGCGTGCTCGAACTCGCCCGACCCGAAATCCTCGCGCTTGCGCCGTATGCCTCGGCGCGGATGGAGGCGCGCGGCGGCAGCGTGATGCTGAACGCCAACGAGTCGCCGCGCCCCCCGTTCGCCGATGACGGCGACGCCAGCAACCGCTATCCCGACCCGCAGCCGGCCGCCTTGATCGAACGTCTTGCCGCGCTGTACGGTGTGCGCCGCGGGCAGGTGCTGGCCGCGCGCGGCAGCGACGAGGGCATCGACCTGCTGGTGCGCGCGTTCTGCCGGGCCGGACGAGACGCCGTCCTGATCCAGCCGCCGACCTTCGGCATGTATGCGGTGGCCGCGCGCATCCAGGGCGCCGGCGTGGTCGAGGCGCCGCTGCGCCGCGACTTCACGCTGGACGCGGACGCCGTGCTGGCCGCGCTGTCGCCCGCGGTGAAACTGGTGTTCGTGTGCACGCCCGGCAACCCGAGCGGACAGTCCGTGCCGCGTGCCGAGATCGAACGGCTCGCGCGCGCCCTGTCGAATCGCGCCTTGCTGGTGGTGGACGAGGCTTACGTCGAATTCGCCGATGGGTCCAGCGCGGCAGCGCTGCTCGACGGCCACGACAACCTGGTGGTGCTGCGCACGCTGTCCAAGGCGCACGCGCTGGCCGGCGTCCGGATCGGCGCGCTGCTCGCGAAGGCGGAGCTGGTCGCGCTGCTGCGCAAACTGCTGCCGCCCTATCCGCTGCCGTCGCCGTGCGTGCGTGCCGCCCTGCGTGCGTTGTCGGATGCCGGCATCGCGGCGATGCACGCGCGCGTGGCCGGGATTCGTGCCGAACGCGCGCGGCTCGGCGTCGCGCTGGCCGGCGTGCCGGGCGTGCGCGAGGTACTGCCTTCGCAGGCCAACTTCCTGACCGTGCGCTTCGACGACGCGGGTGCCGCGTACGCACGCCTGCTGGAGCAGGGCATCGTGGTGCGTGACGTGCGCAGGTATCCGGGACTGGGTGATGCGCTGCGGATCACCGTCGGCACGCCGGAGGAAAACGACCGCGTGCTGGCGGTGCTGGCGGGGGTGCCGGCATGAAGCGCAAGGTGTTGTTCGTGGATCGTGACGGTTGCCTGATCGTCGAGCCGCCCGACGGGCAGGTGGACAGTTACGACAAGTTCGACCTGATGCCGGGCGTGATCGCGGCGCTGCAGCGCCTGACCGGTTCCGGCTACGAGCTGGTGATGGTCACCAACCAGGACGGTCTCGGCAGCGAGCGCTTTCCCGAGCATGCTTTCGACGGTCCGCAGAATCTCCTGCTGCGCATTCTCGCATCGCAGGGCATCGTGTTCCGCGAAATCCTGGTGGACCGCAGCTTTCCGCACGAGGGCCTCGACACCCGCAAGCCCGGCACCGGGCTGCTGCGGCACTGGCTCGCCGACGACTCCTGGAGCCGTGCGGAATCCGCGGTGATCGGCGATCGCGAAACCGACTTGCAGCTCGCTGCCAATCTGGGCGTGCACGGCATCCGGACGGGCGTGCAGGGCATGAGCTGGGGCGAGATCGCGCACCGGCTGCTGGATGCGCCACGCGTCGCCGCGGTCACGCGCGAGACGAAGGAAACACGTATCCGCGTGCGCGTGGATCTCGACCGTGTGGCGGAACCATGCGCCGACACCGGCATCGGCTTTTTCAATCACATGCTGGAGCAGCTCGGCAAGCACGGCGGCTTCGCGCTCGAACTCGCCTGCGCAGGCGACACCCGGGTGGACGAGCACCACACCGTCGAGGACTGCGCGCTGGCGCTGGGACAGGCGTTGCGGCAGGCGCTGGGCGACAGGCGCGGCGTCGCCCGCTACGGCTTCACCCTGCCGATGGACGAGGCGCTGGCGCGGGCGGTGCTGGATCTTTCCGGGCGGCCGTATTTCGTGTTCGACGGTGCGTTTCCGCGCGAGCGGGTGGGCGAGCTGCCGACCGAACTGGTGCCGCACTTCTTCCGCTCGTTGTGCGAAGCGCTGGGCGCGAACCTGCACCTGTCCGTGCAGGGCGACAATGCGCACCACATGGTCGAGGCGTGCTTCAAGGCGGTCGCGCGTGCGCTGCGGCAGGCGATCCGCCGCTCGGGCGACGAGCTGCCCAGCACCAAGGGCGTGCTGGCATGAAAGTGGCGCTGATCGACGGCGGCGGCAGCAACATCGGTTCGCTGCGCTATGCGCTGCAACGGCTGGGTGTGGAGGCGGAGCTGACCGCGGATGCCGCGGCGATCCGCGCCGCCGGGCGGGTGCTCCTGCCGGGCGTGGGCGCGGCGGCGCCGGCGATGGCGCGGCTGCGCGAACTCGGGCTGGTCGATGTGGTGCGTGCGCTGACACAGCCGGTGCTCGGCGTGTGCCTCGGCATGCAGTTGCTGTGCGCGCATTCCGAAGAAGGCGACGTGGATTGCCTCGGCGTGATCCCCGCCCCGGTGCGGCGGTTCGCGGACGGCAAGGATCTGCGCGTGCCGCAGATGGGCTGGAACCGGCTGCGGCCGTGCACGGAACATCCGCTGCTGCGGGGCATCGGCGAGGACGACTGGGCGTACTTCGTGCACGCCTACGCGGTGCCGGTGGGCCCCTGGACGCTGGCCACCGCGGATTACGGCGGCGACTACTCCGCGGTGATCGCGCGCGGCAATTTCTTCGGGATGCAGTTTCACCCGGAGCGCTCGGCCGAAACCGGTGCGCGGCTGCTGCGGAATTTCCTTTCGTCATGAGCTTCGCGATCATCCCGGCGATCGATCTGCGTGGCGGCCGCACGGTGCGCTTGCAGCAGGGCGACTATGCACGCGAGACGGTGTTCGAGACCGACCCGGTCGCGCTGGCGCGCCGTTACGCCGACGAAGGTGCCGGCTGGCTGCACGTCGTGGATCTGGACGGTGCCCGCTCGGGTACGCTCGAAAACCTGCGCACGATCGAGGCGATCGTTCGCGGCGGAATCGCGGTGCAGGCAGGTGGCGGCGTGCGCGGCGAGGACGACGTGAAGCGCCTTTTCGACGCCGGTGCGGCGCGCGTGGTGGTGGGCAGCCTCGCGGTGCGCGAACCCGCGCGGGTGGTGACCTGGCTGTCGCGGTACGGGGCAGAGCGCATCGTGATCGCGCTCGATGCACGCTTCCGCGATGGCGCGTGGCGGTTGCCGGTGCGCGGCTGGACCGAGGAGTCCGGGGCCGAACTGCCCGCGCTTGCGTTGCGCTATGCCGCCGCCGGCGCGCGCTGGCTGCTGTGCACCGACATCGATCGTGACGGCATGGCCGCCGGTCCCAACCTGGCGCTGTATCGGGAACTCGCGCACATGGTGCCGGGGTTGTCCGTGCTGGCGTCCGGCGGCGTGCGCGATGCGGACGACGTGCGTGCGCTGCGCGCCTGGGCCGACGGCGTGATCCTGGGCCGCAGCCTGCTCGAAGGCCGGTTCCCGCTGAGGGAGGCACTGGCATGCTGAGCCGCCGCATCATTCCCTGCCTCGACGTGAAGGACGGCAAGGTCGTCAAGGGCGTGCGCTTCCGCGATCACGTGGTGATGGGCGACATCGTGGATCTGGCGTTGCGTTACCGCGACGAAGGCGCCGACGAGCTGGTGTTCTACGACATCACCGCAAGTCCGCAGGGACGCAGCGCGGAGCGCGGCTGGGTGGAGCGCGTCGCGCGCGTCCTCGACATACCGTTCTGCGTGGCGGGCGGCATCCGCAGCGTGGAAGGCGCGCGCGCGGTGCTGCACGCCGGCGCCGACAAGATCTCGGTCAACTCGCCCGCGCTGGAGTGCCCGGAACTCATCGACGAGCTGGCCGCTGTCTTCGGCGTGCAATGCGTGGTGGTGGGCGTGGATTCGCGGCGCGACGCCGACGGCGAGTGGCGCGTGCGGCAATACGCCGGCGACCCTTCGAAGACCGTGGCGCTGTCGCGGCGCACGCTGGACTGGATCGTCGAGGCGCAGCACCGGGGTGCGGGCGAGATCGTGCTGAACTGCATGGATGCCGATGGCGTGCGTGACGGCTACGACCTCGCGCAACTGCGCGCCGTGCGCGCCCGCTGCCGCGTGCCGCTGGTGGCCTCGGGCGGCGCCGGCGCACCGGAACATTTTCTGGACGCGTTTGCACTGGCCGATGTGGACGGCGCGCTGGCCGCCAGCGTGTTTCACACCGGCGCGATCGCGATTCCGGACTTGAAACGCTGGCTGCACGCAAGGGGCGTTTGCGTGCGGCCGCCGCGGACGGAACCGGTGACGGCATGAGCTTCGATCCGGACAAGCTGGACTGGGCGAGGGGCCGCGGGCTGCTGCCGGCGATCGTGCAGCATGCCGTGAGCGGCGAGGTGCTGATGCTGGGCTGGATGAATCGGACGGCGCTCGCCGAAACGCAACGCACGGGACGGGTCACGTTCTGGAGCCGCAGCCGGCAACGCCTGTGGACCAAGGGCGAGTCGTCCGGGCACTTCCTGTTCGTGCGTGCTGTCCGCTCCGACTGCGACGGCGACACGCTGCTGATCGCTGCCGATCCGCAGGGTCCGACCTGCCACACCGGCAGTTTCAGTTGCTTCGGCGAACGTGACGAGGTGCGTACCCCTTGCGGCTTCTTTGCCGAACTCGATGCGCTGGTCGCGAGGCGTCGTGCCGAACGGCCGGCCGGCAGCTACACCACGCAACTGTTCGACGCGGGCGTGCGCCGGATCGCGCAGAAAGTGGGCGAGGAGGGCGTGGAAACCGCGCTCGCGTCGGTATCGCAGGACGATGCGGCCGTGCTCGAAGAAGCCGCCGACCTGCTTTATCACCTCACCGTATTGCTGCACGCGCGCGGGCTGTCGCTCGCGGATCTCGTGGCGCGGCTTGCTGCCCGACACGCGCAGGCCGCGCGCGCCCGCTGACGGGTTGCCGGGAAGGCGCGTTCCCCCTGCGGGCAGATTCCCGGGCGAACTCTCAGCCCGTGCCCGGCACCAGGGCCTGCAAGGCTTCCGACTGTTCGGTCAACGCGCTGAACAGCGCCAACTGGTTGCGCGCGCGTTCGAGGTTGTGTTCCGGGTGCGTGACCCGGAAGTAGCGGTCGCCGTCGAGGTAGTCGGTGAGGAAGCGCAGCCCGATCACGCCGGTGATCAGGCGCGCGCCGAAGGCCAGGTTTTCCCGCTCGACCGGTTCGAGCAGCGCACCGCAGCCATCGACATAGCCGCGCGCCAGCGCGGCAAAGACCTCGCGGCGCACCTTCACGCCGGCGAGATCGGTGGAATCCTCGGCCACCGGACTGACCATGGTGCGCACCATGTCGCCGAAGTCGAACAGCGGCGAGCCCGGCATCACGGTATCCAGATCGACCACGCACACGGCACGCCGGCGGTCGTCGAACAGCAGGTTGTTGAGCTTGCAATCGTTGTGCGTGATCCGCCACGGCAGCCCCCGCGCGAGGAGTGTCTGCCAATCACGCACGATGCCGGCGAACGCCGATGCAGCCTCGCATTCGCCACGGCAACTGCCGGCGCGGCCGGCGCGATCGGCTTCCAGCGCGCGGCGGAATGATTCGAAACGCGAAACGGGATCGTGGAATTTCGGAATCACTTCGCCGATTACGGCGGACGGCAGATCCGCCAGCGCGCGGACGAAGGCGCCGAAACCGCGTCCGGCCTCGTACGCCATGTCCGGACCGTCCGCGGTCTGGAAAGTGCGGGTGCCGGGCACGTGGTCGTACATCCGCCACCAGCTGCCGTCCTGCATCACCAGCGCGGGATCGCCGGCCAGGGTGGGCATCAGTTCCAGAACGGCGTACGCGTAGCGGCTGGCCGCGCGCTCGCGGCCCAGGTGCGCGGTGACCACGTGGCAATTGCGCATGAGCAGATCGGGATCGCGGAACACGCGGGTGTTCAGGCATTGCAGCACGCGTTCGCGGCCGTCGTCGCGCATCAGCAGGGTGCGGTTGATCAGGCCGTTGCCTAGCGGCTCGAAGCGCGCGCGCGGGGAAAGGCCCCAGGCTTCCGCCAGCGCCTGGCGGGTGGCGATGTCGAGGACGGCCGTGTCGTTCATCCGGAAGCCCAGAGCGGCGTGGGATAAACGCCCGCGCGGTGCAGTGCCGCGAGCCGTGCGGCGACGCGCGGCAGGTCGGCGGGATAGGTCAGGCCCAGCCACTCGTTTTCGCCTCGCAGCACCTTCAGTTTGTGACCGGTCATGGCGAGGTGCCGGTCGATCGCGTGCGGCAGGAAATATTCGTCGCCGGGACCCGCGCGCTGCAGGAATTCGATCAGTCCCGATTCCAGGCCGGGCAGCAGGTCCGGCAGCAGGCCCCAGCAATTGAGCGACACGATCGCGTGGGGGGCAAGCACCGCATCCGAGCCGTCCGGCGCGAATCCGTGCAGGGCACCGTTGCGCATCTCGATCCCGGTGAACTCGGCGACGCCGCGCAGGAAGCCCCCCGGATCGACCTCGCACACGCCGCGATTGACGCTGCCGTGCGGTGACAACGCCTTGTCCAGCCGGTAACCCACCATCGCCGGACCGTTGCCGTGGCGGAAGTGCCCGGCCAGCAGCCGGAACGCGTCGTGGCCGTAGTAATCGTCGGCATTGATCACCGCGAACGGGGCATGCAGCAGCGGCGCGCAGCACCACAGGGCGTGTCCGGTGCCCAGCGGCTTGCTGCGGCCGGACGGCACGCGGCAGCCGGCGGGAATCGCGTCGAAGGTTTGTTCGACCAGGTGCAGGCTGGCGCGGCCCTCAAGGCGCGGCGCGAGCCGTGCGTGCAGGCACTCGCGGAGTTCGGCGCGGATCACCATCACCACCTGCGCGAAATCCGCCGCAAGCGCGTCGCGCACCGCGTATTCCAGCAGCCATTCGCCGTCCGGGCCGACCGGGGCGATCTGCTTGTCGTTGCCGTAGCGGCGTCCGATGCCGGCGGCCAGGATCACCAGCGTCGGCTTGGCGGGATCGGCCGTCGTCACGGTTTGACGCTCGACGAAGACGCGGATGCGGGCGGTACGGCGGCGGGTGCGAACCCCACCGCCGGCCCCGGCGTGAAACCCTCGCGCCAGCGGTCCAGTTGCGCGAGGATGCCCGGGCCGGACGAGATTTGCGGGTCGGACGGCTGGTAGCCGTCGCGCTGCTCCCATCGCGCGATCTCGCTGCGGGCCATCTGGAAGGCCTCTTGAAAATCATCGGTCTTGTTCAGCGCATCCACCAGGAAGGCATGACCGAACCAGGTGAGCTCGGACTGTTCGCCGCAGCCGAACGACGAGCGGTCGCTGCGCGCGGACGTGATGATCATGGTGTCGTGGCCGCGGAGCGGCGCGATGAAACCGCCCGAATAACAGGCATTGACGATGATCACCTTGTATTTGAACGGGTGCTCGGCCAGGATGCCAGGCAGGTCGGAAGCGCCGATCTGGTCCAGCGGCAGCGGATCCATGTCCACCAGCAGCGTGTGGTCCTCGCTGCCGTGGGTGGTGAAGTAGAGCAGCAGGATGTCCTGGTCCAGGTTCATTTTCGCGGCCACGGCGTCCAGCGCGTCTTCGAGGTTGGTCCACGTCGCCAGCGGACGGCTGGTGAGCGAAGCCGGATTGTTTTCCAGCACGATCACATGGCCTTGGGCGCCGAGACGTCGCGAGAACAGCTTGTCGAAATACTCGGCTTCGTTGCGGAACACGTTTTCGCCGCCGTCGCCGGCGAACGCGATCGCGTACAGGTTCACCTTGCCGGGTGTGCGCGGTTTCAGTGTCGCGATTTCGCTGTCCAGCAGCTCGGTCTGGTCGTAGATCACCTGTTCCGGCGTGGGCGCGTTCTGCGGCCAGTCCGCTTCGGAAAGCAGGCCACCCGGCGCGGCATCTTCCGGACCCGCCGGCGTGGCGGGCGCGGCGAACGTTGCCGCTCCGCCGGACGATGGCCCGTGCGCGGTCGCCGAATGCAATGCCGCGTGCCAAGCCGTCGTCGCGGCAGCGCCGGCCACGAACGCGACGATCGGCAGCAGGATCAGGGCGAGTCGTTTCATGCGAGCGTGATCGCGTCGAAGCCGGCGACGCAGGGGTGGCTGCCGGGGTCAGGGCAGGTTTCAGGCGGCCGGCGCAGTTCGATGGTCTGCATCCCCGCGCCGTGCGCGGCGTCGAGTTCCTGGGTGACGTCGGAAAGGAACACGATCTCGGGCGGCTGCAGCTCGACCGTCTCGGCGATGCGCAGATAGGAACCGCGCTCGCGCTTGCCGCCCACGCCGGTGTCGAACCAGCCGTCGAACATCTGCGCGAGGTCGCCGGCTTCGCTGTGTGCGAAGAACAGTTTCTGGGCCTGCACCGACCCCGATGAATACACGTACAGCTTCAGGCCCTGCGCCTTCCATTCACGCAGTTTCGCCGGCACTTCGGGATAGACGTGCGCACGGTAATCGCCGGACTCGTAGCCGGTCTGCCAGATCATGCCCTGCAACGCCTTCAGCGGCGTGGCCTTGCGGTCCTCGTCGATCCAGCGCAGCAGGACGTCGATCACGCGATGCGAACGCGGATCATCGATGCCGGCCTCGCGCGCGGTGGCGTCCAGCCAGTACACGACGTCTGGGTCGTTGCGCCGCTTTTCCACGAAACCGGGCAGCCGCTCGCGGGCGTAGGGAAACAGCACGTCGTGCACGAACGCAATCGAGCTGGTGGTGCCTTCGATATCGGTCAGGACGGCGCGGACGCCGGAGAGGTGCACCCGGTTCATGCCGCCGCGCCGGTCCCTTGCGTTTCGACGTGCGAGGCGTACGCGGTCTCGATGTCGCGCTTGACCTCGATCGGACGGGCGATCCGGTCCAGTACCATCGCGGTTTCGCCGCGGCCGGTGATTTCCACGTCGCCGTAGCCGAACACGCGGCCCCAGAAACTCTGGTGCAGGTCCACCGTCTCGATCGAAGCCAGCCGCAGTTCGGTGGTCTGGCGCGACACGATGCCGGTCTTGCGCACCACACGGCGGTTGGTGACGGCCTGTTCGATCGCGCGCAGCCACAGCCACTGGTGGCCGGCGATCAGGATCGCGATCACGGCTGCGGTCAGCGCCGCCCACGGGATCTGCGCGATCATCAGTGCCACGACCGCGATCACGCCCAGCACGATCACGACCCAGAAGCGGATCCACATCGACCAGTGCAGTTTGAAGACCGCGACGATGGTTTCGCCCGGCGCCAGCGATTGCTTGAGGTAGGAAAACATGCCGATTGCCCCGTGTCGAAGAGCCCGAATCAGCGCGCGCGTGAACGCCGGGAATGCGAACAGGAGCAGATCCGCCTGCGGGCATGCGTGTTCATTTGCGGGCCATTGCTCTTTTCAATTTTCCAGGCGCGGGAAACGTGCCGCGATGTCATCGCCGGTGAAGTTAGCCACCCAGCCTTCCGGGTTGGTGAACAGCCGGATCGCGACGAAGTGCGGGTTGGGGCCCATGTCGAACCAGTGGCGGGTGCCGTCGGGCACGCCGATCAGGTCGCCTGCCTCGCACAGCACGTCGTACACGCGCTGGTCTATGTGCAGGGTGAACTGGCCCTGCCCGGCGACGAAGAAGCGCACCTCGTCCTCGGCATGGGTGTGTTCGGACAGGAACTTCTGCCGCAGCGCGTCCTTCTGCGGGTGATCGGCGGTCAGCGAGATCACGTCCACGGCCCGGTAGCCTTCCTCGCGCTGCAGGCGCTCGATGTCCTCGCGATACGCCGCGATCACTTCCTCCTGCGGGGCGCCCGGCGCGACGGGCTTGGAGGCCTGCCAGCGTTCGAAACGCACGCCGACACCGTCCAGCGCCGCCGCGATCGCGGCGTGGTCGGTGAGCGTGGTCAGCGGCTTATCGCCGCGGCCCTGGTCGTAGATGCGCAGACGGCTCATGCCGTGCCTCCGAGACGTCTCAGATCGAGTTCGCAGGCCAGCAGGAATTCCAGCGCTTCCAGGTGGCGCTTGGCCTCGGCCATGTCGCGGCCCCAAGTGTAAAGGCCGTGGCCCTCGATCAGGTAGGCATGAAGCGGCTTGCCGGCGTCCAGCCAGCCTGCCACCCGTGCAGCCAGTTCGGCCATGTCCTGGGAATTGGCGAACACCGGAACGGTCAGCGTGCTGTCGTGGCTGGTGTGTCCGGCGATCGCCTTCTGCAGCTCCCAGCCGCGCAGAGCGATCGCGCCTTCGGCGGCGAACAGCCGCGAGGCCACGGTCTGGTTGTGCGAGTGGGTGTGCAGTACCGCGCCGGTTTCCGGGAAGCGCCGGTAGATCTGGATGTGCAGGGCGGTTTCGGCGGAAGGCCGCAGAGCGGCATCGAGCGCGTTCCCCTCCAGATCGACCACCATCACGTCATTCCGGGTCAAGGCGCCCTTGTCGCGGCCAGAAATGGTGACGGCGGCGTGCGCGGCATCCAGCCGCATCGAAAAATTGCTGCTGGTTGCGGGCGTCCAGCCTCTTGCCGCGAGCTCGGCACCCACCTGCGTGATCTGTGCGGCGGCGGCGTCAAGGCGCGCCGTCAAGGCATCGGAAAGGTGTGCGCGAGCGAAGGAGCGCCGGTTCATCGCGCTGAATGGTACATGTAGTCGCAACCCTGCGCGCGTGTCATCCGGGGTGCAGCGGCGTAGGATGGCGTGCGATGTCTTTTCCGCTGTTCCGTTTCCCAGGAGGAAATCATCATGCTCGAAAAAACTTCCCTCACGCGCAGGCGCCTGCTGGCCTGGCTGGGTGGCGCCGGTGCGGCCGCGCTGCTGTTCGGTGCGCTGCCCGGGCGCGCCTTCGCGGACCTTCCACATCTGGACCCTGCCACGGATCCGACCGCCAAGGCGCTGCATTACACGGAAGACGCCAGCAAGGCGCCGCCGCCGCACAAGGCGGGCGAGGATTGTTCCAACTGCCGCTTCTATTCCGGCAAGCCTGGCCAGGCCTATGGTCCGTGTTCGCTGTATCCGGGCAAGGCAGTGAATGCCAAGGGCTGGTGCGCGGGCTACTCCGCGAAGGCGTGAGCTTGCCTGAGCCGCACTTCGTGGCGTGAATGCGTGGTCCGGATGGCCACCGCGTGGGCCGAACCTGGCAACCCCGGCGACCTGGATGTTCCGGGCCGCGTTGATCGAGGCGGGCAGGAGGTTCGCAAACGATATTGCCCGGATACAACAGGCGGAGGAGCTGACTACGCCTGCCGTACCCGGGCAACGATTCCGGGGTCCACTGCCAATTGGGAAGCCCGCGGAAGGCGAATGATAACGCGGGCGAGGGGCCGGGCCAATGAGATCGGGACGACCCTGAAGGTTACTTCTGCAAACAAATAGTTACGATGTTAGTTTTTTGTTGATTCGAGAATGAGGGGCCATACTCACGGGTACGGAGCTTGGCTCGCGGCGAGCGGGCCGGAACCCGTCTTCCGGAGGCGGCTGTGGCGGTAGCCATAGCCGAAGTAAATCGCGAAGCCCAGCACCGTCCACAGACCCATCAGCGTCCAGTTGTACCAGGCCATTTGCGCCAGCAGCACCAGGCAGCTCAGCACGCCCAGCGTGCAGATCACCGGCGCAAACGGCACGCGGAAGGTGCGCGGCTTGTCGGGATCGGTGCGGCGCAGGATCAGCACACCGAGGCACACCGCCAGAAACGCGATCAGCGTGCCCATCGAAACGAAATCGGAGAGCACGTCCAGCGGCAGCAGCGCCGCCAGCAGGGCGATGCCCAGGCCCGTGATCACCGTATTGATGTGCGGCGTGCGGTAGCGGGTGTGGATCCGGGTGAACACCTTCGGCAGCATGCCGTCGCCGGCCATGATCATGAAGATGCGCGGCTGCGCAATGATCATGCACAGCACCACGGAGGCCAGCCCGATCATGGCGCCCACTTCCACGATCCAGCGCAGCCAGTTGAGTTGCGGATGTCCCGCGATCGCGGTCACGACAGGATCGGTGGTGCCCAGGTCGGTGTAGGACACCAGCCCGACCATCACCGCCGACATGGCGACGTACAGGATCGTGCAGATCACCAGCGAACCGATCATGCCGATCGGCAGGTCGCGCTGCGGATTCTTCGCTTCCTGCGCCACGGTGGAAGTCGTCTCGAAGCCGATGTAGGCGAAGAACACCATCGCCGCGCCGCGCAGCACGCCGTCCCAGCCGTATTTTTCCGGCCCCTGCTGCGCCGGGATGAACGGGTGCCACAGATCGGTGTTGACGTAGTGCACGCCCGCGGCGATCACCAGGATCACCAGCGCGACCTTCAGGATCACCATCGCCACGTTGACGCCGCTGGATTCGCGGATGCCGACGTAGCACAGCCACGTCAGCGCCAGCACGATGCCGACCGCCGGCAGGTTGAACAGCGCGCCCGTCGCCTCGAGCTCGCCGTTGGCGAAAGTGACGGGCGCATTGGTCAGCGCGGCCGGCAGATGGATGCCGACATGCGCGAGCAGGCTGGTGAAATAGCCGGTCCAGCTTGCGGCGACCGCCGAAGCCGATACTCCGTATTCCAGCACCATGTTCCAGCCGATGAACCACGCGGCAAGTTCGCCGAGCGTGGCGTAGGCATACGAATACGAACTGCCCGACATCGGGATCAGCGTGGCGAACTCGGCATAGCACAGCGCCGTGAATCCGCAGGCGATCGCTGCCAGCACGAACGACAGCACTACCGCAGGCCCGGCGTGCATGGCGGCGGCCTGGCCGGTCACCACGAAAATGCCGCTGCCGATCACCGCGCCGATGCCCAGCGCGGTGAGCGCGCCGGGCCCCAGCGTGCGCTTCAGGCCCGCGCCGTGGCTTTCATCGGGAAAATCGACTTTTCGTGCGAGCAGTTGTCGCAGCATGCGGGCCTCGGCGCGAGCGTGTGTGCGTCAGACGACGTCCTCGAGCGCCCGCGCGATGCCATCCGGAGAAAGCTGGCTGCGGCGATAGCCGTACAGGCCGTAGAGAATCAGACCGATCGCCGCCCACAGCGCGAACACCACCTTGGCCACGACGCTCAGGTTGACGAACAGCAGGATGCAGCCCGCCACCGCCAGCGGGCAGACGATCCACACGAACGGGGTGCGGAACGGGCGCGGGCGATCCGGCTGCTGCCGGCGCAGGATCATCACTCCGATCGACACCATCGCAAACGCCAGCAGGGTGCCGGCATTGGACGTGTCGGCAAGTTTGCCGACCGGGAAGATCGCCGCGCAGAACGACACCACGAAGCCGGTGACGTAGGTGATCACGTGCGGCGTGAAGAAGCGCGGGTGCACGCTGGAGAATTTCTCCGGCAGCAGGCCGTCGCGCGCCATGGTGAAGAAGATGCGCGTCTGGCCGAACATCATCATCAGGATCACCGAGGGCAGGGCGACGATCGCGGCCAGCGCGATCAAATTGCCGATCTGCGGGAAACCGAGCACGCGGATCACGTGCGCCAGCGGTTCGTTGCTGCACACCAGCGCCTGCGAGCCATGGCAGGCGGCCGCCATCGCCGGGGTGCCCGGGTCCAGCGCCACGCCGTTCGCGTCCAGCATCGGCTGCGCGCCCATCGAACCGGCCGCGCCGTAGCCGACCAGCAGATAGAAGATGGTGCAGATGGCCAGCGCGCCGATCAGGCCGATCGGCACGTTGCGGTTGGGATTCTTGGTTTCTTCCGCGGCGGTGGAAACCGCATCGAAACCGACATAGGCGAAGAAGATCGAAGCCGCCGCGCCCAGCACGCCGACGCCGCCGGTGGGGCTGCCCCAGCCGTTGGGCAGGAACGGATGCAGGTTGGCCGTCTTCACCGCGGGCAACGAGAGCACGATGAAGAGAGTCAGTGCGACGATCTTGATCGCCACCAGCACCGCGTTCACGCGCGCGCTCTTGGAGGTTCCGATCACCAGCAACCAGGTGACGGCGGCGCCGATCAGGAATGCAAGCAGGTTGAAACCGCCACCAAGGAACGGCCCGGTCTGCAACCAGGCCGGTATCGACAAGCTGCCGGGTTTCACCAGGCCGAACACGCCGCTGTTGAGCAGGCCGTTGACGTAGCCCGCCCAGCCCACGCACACCGCGGTCGCGCCGATCGCGTATTCCAGCACCAGCGCCCAGCCGACGATCCAGGCGATCAACTCGCCCATCACGCCGTAGGTATAGGTGTAGGCCGAGCCGGAAACCGGCACCATCGCCGCCAGTTCCGCATACGACAGCGCGGCCAGGCCGCAGACGATCGCGGCGATCACGAAGGACAGCATCATCGCGGGCCCGGCCTTCTGCGCGGCTTCCGCGGTGAGCACGAAGATGCCGGTGCCAATGACGGCGCCGATGCCCAGCAGGGTGAGCTGGATCGGTCCCAGTTGGCGTTTCAGCGATTTCTTCTCGGCGGTGGCGAGGATCTGCTCGAGCGGCTTGATGCGCCAGAAAATCATGTCTTCTCCCGACCGCGTCACGGCTTCGGCGGGGGAACCGAAGACAGGCGCGCATGGCGGTTCTGTGCAATCCGCGTCGTTTCCCCTCGAAACGAAGCGGGCTCACGCCGAGACGCGAGCGCACCGTACCATACTGGGCCCGTTCCTTCGCGACAAGCGCCCGATGCCACCCCTCGATGCCCTGGTGCCTCCGGACCCGCGCGCCGGACTTGCGGAAGCGCTCGACCGTTACGCCGGAGCAACGGGCGATGGCGCAATCGTTGCCGCGTTCCGGGCCTTCCTGCATGCGCGGTCCGACGCGTTCGAACGCACGTGCCCGCCGGGACATTTCACCGGCTCTGCGTGGCTGGTCAGCGCGGATGGCCGCCGCGTGCTGCTGACCCATCACCGCAAACTGAATCTGTGGCTGCAACCCGGCGGTCATGCCGACGGCGATCCCGATCTGCGCCGGGTCGCGCTGCGCGAGGCGGAGGAAGAAACCGGCCTGCGCGGCTTGCACATCGAACCGGACATCTTCGACATCGACCGGCACCGGATCCCCGCCCGGCCGGGCGAACCGGGGCACTGGCACTACGATGTGCGCTACGTGGTGCGCGCGGGCGAGGACGAGCGGTTCGTCGTCAGCGAGGAGTCGCACGCACTGGCATGGTGCGATGTGCGTGAAATCGCCGCCGACGGATCGGCGGACGCGTCCGTGCGCAGGATGGCGCGGAAATGGCTGGCGCGCCTTTTCCACTCCTCCCGACGGGAAAGGGCCCGTGGATGAGGGCGGGCTACTTGGCGAGAACAGTCGTCGTTGGTGCCGTTTCCGCACGGCATCCATGCCTCACCCTTGCCTGAGGTGCGATGCATCACCCCGCATCGCGCAAACGCGCTCGTGGATCGAGGCAGCCAGCCGGGGCGCGCAGCCTTCGTGAGTCTGCCTCGTCCCCCGGACCCGCGCAAACGCCTCACGCTCGACCGGCGAATTCCCCCGTCACCGTGTTCACCCAGACCCTTTCGCCCCGGGTGATGTATTCGGGCACCTGGATCTCGATGCCGGTATCGAGTCTGGCCGGCTTGGTGCGCTTGGTGGCGGAAGCGCCTTTCAGTTCCGGCGCGGTGTCCACCACGGTCAATGCGACACTGGTCGGCACCTGCAGCGCGACCGGGATGTCGTCGATCAACTGCACGTAATACCCCTCGACGCCTTCGACGATGTACGGCGCGCTGTCGCCGATCACGTCGGGGCCCAGCGTGTAGGGCGTGTAGTCCGCGGCGTCCAGGAACACGAAAGCGTCGCCGTCCCGGTACGAATAATTGGCCGCACGGCGCGTCAGTTCCATGTCCTTCAGTTCGTCCTCGGCACGCAGGCTCAGGTCGAGCTTGCGACCGCCCGGAATCGAGTACAGCGTGAAGCGGAAGGTGACGTTGCCGCCGCGTGCGGTGGGGGCGCTGCGTTCGATGTCGCGCACCTGATAGACGGTACCGTCGTATTCGACCACGTTGCCCTTCTTGATGTCGGAGGCTTTCATGTTCTTGTCCGTCATTCCCGCGAAAACGGGGCCGTGGAGGCAGGACGCCGGCATGAACGCCGCAGGCGCCCCGCGGGGCGAACGCCAGGATGGCGCAAATGATCCAGCATCTCGGAATGTGAAAACGGATCCGGGATCAGCGCACGGCCCCGTGCTGTCCGGGATGAGCGCATCCTGCGCTCATTTCGGGGCCATCCTGATCGCGCCATCCAGCCGGATCACGCTGCCGTTCAGGTAACGCGTGGTCAGGATGAAGGCGACGGTTTCCGCGAATTCCTCCGGTTTGCCGAGCCGCGACGGGTAGGGCACCTGCGCGCACAGCGACTGATAGACCTGCTCGGGCATGCCGTCCACCATCGGTGTGTGGAACACGCCCGGCGCGACGGTCATCACGCGGATGCCGATCCGTGCGAATTCGCGTGCCATCGGCAGCGTCATGCCGATCACGCCGCCCTTCGATGCCGAATAGGCGGCTTGGCCGATCTGGCCCTCGTACGCCGCGATCGAGGCGGTGTTGACGATCACCCCGCGCTCGCCGTCTTCGCCGGGCTCGTTGGCCTGCATCAGTGCCGCGCCGGCCTTGGCCACGTTGAAGCTGCCCACCAGGTTGACCAGCACCGTGGTCGCGAACGTCTTCAGCGGCATCGGACCTTCCTTGCCCAGCACGCGGCCGGAACCCAGGATGCCGGCGCAGTTCACCACCACGTTGAGCCCGCTCATCGCCTCGCGTGCGGCGGCCACGTCGCCGGCCACGCCGTCCTCGCTGGTCACGTCGGTCTTGCAAAAGCGGGACGCACCGCCCAGCTTCCCGGCAGCGGCCCGGCCTTTCTCCTCGTCGACGTCGAACAGCACGACCTTGCCGCCGTGTGCGACGAGGTGTGCAGCCACCGCGTGGCCGAGCCCGGATGCGCCGCCGGTGACGATGGCCTTGACCTGATCGAGTTGCATGGCGTTCTCCGCGAGATCAAACGATCCATTCTAATGCAGGGTCGTGCCGCGCACGCGGCAGGCGCGCGAAGATCGCACGCCCGTGCTGCTACAGATCGCGGATGAACCAGCGGTCGCAACCGTGATGGCCGGTGTTGCCCATCGGCGCGCAGATCGGCGTGAAGCCGTGCTTGCGGTACAACGCCTGCGCGGCGTCCATGCCGGTAAGGGTTTCGAGATAGCAACGCTTGAAACCCAGCGCGCGCGCCGCATCGAGGCAGCGCACCATCATCGCGCCGCCGGCGCCGATGCCCCGCGCCTGCGGCAGGAAATACATCTTGCGCAGTTCGCACACGTCGGGATCACCGTGTTCCAGCGGCGCCACGCCGCCACCGCCCACCACGCCGGGGCTCCCGGCCACGGAAGGCGTTCCGGTCTCCATCTCGACCACGAAATAGGCACAGCGCGGCCGCGTGTACGCCGCGTACATCGCATCCACTTCGGCATCGTGGATGGCGAAGCCCTCGCCGTCGGCGCCGAATTCCGGCATCACCGCGCGAATGATCGCCGCGATGGCGGAATCGTCGCGGGGTTCGATGGGACGGATCAGGAAGGGGGTCGTCATGTCGTCGGTGTGGTCGGGACATTCAAATGCCCATCCGGGCGCGGGTCACGCGGCTGGAGGTGGGCTTGCCCAGTTGTTTCGCCAGCCAGTGACCGGTTTCGATCAGCTTGTCGAGATCGACGCCGGTCTCGATGCCCATGCCTTGCAGCATGTAGGCAACGTCCTCGCTGGCCACGTTGCCGGTCGCGCCCTGGGCGTACGGACAGCCGCCGGTGCCGGACACCGCGCTGTCCACCACCTGCACGCCTTCCTCGAGGCAGACCAGGATGTTCGCCAGCGCCTGATCATAGGTGTCGTGGAAGTGCACGGCCAGAGCATCCATGGGCACTTCCTGCGCCACCGCCTTCAGCATGGCGCGCGCCTTCAGCGGCGTGCCGACGCCGATGGTGTCGCCCAGCGAAATTTCCCTGCAGCCCAGTTCATACAGCCTTTTGGCCACCCGCACCACGTCCGCGAGGGGTACTTCGCCCTGGTACGGACAACCCAGCACGGTGGAAACGTAACCGCGCACCGGCACGCCGTCGGCCTTCGCGCGCTCCAGCACCGGACGGAAACGCTCGATCGATTCGTCGATCGTGGCGTTGATGTTCCGGCGGTTGAAGGCCTCGCTGGCCGCGGTGAACACCGCGATGCTGGTCACGCCAGCCGCATGCGCGCGCTCGTAACCCCGCAGGTTCGGCACCAGCGCGGGGTAATCGACGCCGGGCTTCCTGGTGAAGCCGGCATAGACCTCTTCGGCGTCGGCGAGCTGCGGAATCCACCGTGGACTCACGAAGCTGGTGGCCTCGATGGTTTGCAGGCCGCAATCGGAGAGACGGTTGATCAATTCGATCTTGACCGCTGCGGGAATGATCGTCTTCTCGTTCTGCAGGCCGTCGCGCGGGGCAACCTCGACGATGCGGACGCTGGCTGGGATGGCACTCATGGACGGGAAATGGGTTTGCGCAGGCGCGCCGTCAAGGCGTGTCGCCGGAAAGTGCGGGCATGGACGGCCTTTCGATGTGCAGGAACGGCGCGAAGAATGGATGCGGAACCGGCGATTTCTCAAGCTCCGCGTTCAGGGGAGAATGCAATCAACACGCTGTCGGCCTCCACGAAGTCGCCCTGCGCGGCGTGCACGCTTTCGATCGTGCCGTCGCGCGGCGCCTTCAGGGCCAGTTCCATTTTCATGGCTTCCATCACCAGCAGCTCCTGACCTTCCCGTACCGGATCGCCGGCCTTTGCCTTGACCAGCACGATCCGGCCCGGCATCGGCGCCAGCACCCGGTTGCTGCCGGCGCTGCCGCCGGATTCCCACGCGAAAGCCTGCGTGCGGTCGAGGTGCCAGCGCACGCCGGCTTCATCGTGCAGCAACACATGCACGTGGTCGGCACGCACCGCGAAACGTGACGCCTCGTCGTCGAAATGCGCGCTCAGGTGTTTGCCGTCGAAGCGGGCACCGCGTATTTCGCATGCCGCCCCGCCGTGCCGCAGGCGGTAGCTGCCGCCATGGCCCCAGGCTTCGACTTCGTGGCGCTGCTCGCGCCATGACAGGGCCACGATGCGTTTGCCGGGATGGCCGATGCGCCAGGCGTCCGCGATGTTCCAGGGCGAGTGCGGATCAGCCGGGTCGGCGGCGGCGTGGTTTTCGTCGTGCAACAAGGCCGCGGTCGCTGCGGCGAACAGGGCGCGTTCAGCGGGCCGGGCATCGCCGGCAACGAATTGATCGAGGTGCCGATCCAGATAGCCCGTGTCGATCCGGCCCTCCACCACGGCGGGATGGCGGCCAAGCCGTTCCAGGAAGGCGATGTTGGACTTCGGACCGGCGATTTCGCAATCGGCCAGCGCATCACGCAGGCGCTGCAACGCCTGCGGACGATCCGCATCCCACACGATCAGCTTGGCGATCATCGGATCGTAGAAGATCGTCACGGTATCGCCTTCGACCACACCGCCGTCGACGCGCACGTGCCGGGACGGTTCGGGCAGATGCAGTCTCCGCAGCCTGCCGGAGCCGGGCAGGAAGCCGTGTTCGGGATCCTCGGCATACAGGCGCACCTCGATCGCGTGCCCGTGCGAACGCACCTGGTCCTGCGTCAGCGGCAACGGTTCCCCGGCGGCGATGCGCAACTGCCATTCGACCAGGTCGATACCGTGGGTCATTTCGGTGACCGGATGCTCGACCTGCAGCCGGGTGTTCATCTCCATGAAATGAAAATCGCCTTCCGGGCCGACGATGAATTCCACCGTGCCAGCACCCACGTAGTTCACGGCCCTGGCCGCCGCGACGGCGGCTGCGCCCATCGCCTCGCGCCGTTCGGGCGTGAGGAAGGGTGAGGGCGTCTCCTCCAGCACCTTCTGGTAGCGGCGCTGTGCCGAGCACTCGCGTTCGTCCAGATGGATCACGTTGCCGCGGCTGTCACCGAATACCTGGAACTCGATGTGGCGCGGGTGTTCCAGGTAGCGCTCGAGAATCATCCGCGCATCGCCGAACGCCGACTGCGCCTCGCGTTGCGCGCGTGCCAGCGTTTCGGAGAACTCCGCGTCGCTGCGCACGATGTGCATGCCCTTGCCGCCGCCGCCCGCAGCGGGCTTGAGGATCAGCGGATAGCCGATTTCGCGCGCCTGTTGCGCCAGAAACGCACCGTCCTGGTTGTCGCCGTGGTAGCCCGGCACCAGCGGCACGCCGTGCCTGGCCATCAGCGTTTTCGCCGCGGCCTTGGAACCCATGGCCTCGATGCTCTCCGGCTGCGGACCGATGAACACGAGGCCGGCCTCGAGGCAGGCGCGCGCGAAATCGGCATTCTCGGAAAGGAATCCGTAGCCCGGATGGATCGCCTGTGCGCCGGCTTCTTTCGCGGCTGCGATGATCGCGTCGCTGCGCAGATACGATTCGGCCGGACGCGGACCGCCGATCGGCCAGGCCGCATCGGCCATGCGTACGTGTTTCGCGTTCGCGTCCGCTTCCGAAAACACGGCCACGCTGCGGATTCCCAGCCGGCGGCAGGTGCGGATCACCCGGCAGGCGATCTCGCCGCGATTGGCGATCAGGATCGTGTCGAACATCAGATATTTTCCGGCGTGTGGCAGACCGCTTCGATATTATGGCCGTCCGGGTCCAGCACGAACGCGGCGTAGTAGTGTTCGTGATAGTGCGGCCGCAGCCCCGGTCTGCCGTTGTCGCGGCCGCCGGCTGCGAGCGCGGCATGGTGGAACGCGTCCACGTCGGCGCGCGTTTTCGCGGCAAACGCAATGTGGAAGCGGCCGCGCAGCATGCCCTCGCCGTCGCCGATCCAGAAGTACGGCTTGCCGTTGTCGCCGAAACCGGCGTGCGAGGTGCCCCCGGTCTGTTCGGCGGTTACTTCCATCACGATGCCGATGCCCAGTGGCTCGAGCGCCGCTTCGTAGAATCTTTTGCTATGCAGGAAATTGGAAACGGGAAAACCGATGTGGTCGAGCATTGCTTCACTCCTTGGCCCAGGGTGGTGCGTGCTTTTCCAGGAAGGCGGACAGGCCCTGCTGGCCTTCTTCCGAGACACGCAATCGGGCGATCAGCGCGGCATTTTCGGCGTCCAGGCGCATGGCGTTTTCGGGCGTGAGGCCGGTTATACGCAGGGCGAGCTGCTTGGCTTCGCGCTGCGCGGTGGGGCCGCCTTTCGCCAGAAAATGCAGAGTGCGATCGACTGCATCGTCCAGTTGCGCCGCGGACACGCATTGGTGCAGCAGCCCGATGCGCGCAGCTTCCATGGCATCGAACACCTCGCCGCTGATGAACAACCGTCGCGCATGGCGTGCACCGATAGCGGCAGTCACGTACGGCGAGATCACCGCCGGGACCAGGCCCAGCTTGACCTCGCTCAGCGCGAATTTCGCGCCTTCGGCGCCGATCGCAATATCACAGGCAGCGATCAGGCCCACACCGCCGCCGTAAGCCGATCCGTTGACGCGGGCAATGGCCGGTTTCGGAAAAAAATCGAGGGTACGCAGCAATTCGGCGAGCCGCAGCGAATCGGCGCGGTTTTCCGCTTCGCTCGCTTTCGCCATCCCGCGCATCCAGTTGAGGTCGGCGCCGGCCGAAAACGACGCGCCCGCACCCGTCAGCACCACGGCGCGGACCGTGGAATCCCGCTCGGCCGCGCGCAGCGCGGTGGTCAGTTCAGCGACCAGTGCGTCGTCGAAGGCGTTGTGCAGGTGCGGGCGGTTCAGGGTGAGCCACGCGACCGGGCCGCGCCGTTCGATCAGGATGCTCGCTTCCACGCCGTCTCCTTGAAATGAGCCGAACGATCATGATACCGGGCTGCGCGCCGGCCACCGGCGGATGCCTTGTCCGGAAAGCGCTGGCCGGTCCATGGCGTGACGCGGGCTTCGGGGCCGGTTGCGTACACAAATGAGAACGATTAGCATTAAAGCCCGTATCAAGCCCTGACGGATCTTGCGAGGTTTTTCGTGATGCGCCATCAACCGGTTGGGCGATTGCCGGCAGCCGCCGACGCCGCAGCGAGGCCGGCATGCTGAGCAACCCGTTCCTTCGCGTGACCGTCTTGGCCGCCATGGTCTGCATCGCTGCGGCGGTTTCCGCGGCAGCCGGCGCCGGCAAGGCCCGCCCATCTTCCGGCGATCTTGCCGCGGAAGTCGCGGCCTTGAAAGCCAGGTTGGACGCGCTGGAACAGCGCCTGCCGCCACCGGAACTCGGCCACCAGATGCTGGAACTGCAGATTCGCCACGATCGACTGTGGTGGGCGGGCGAGGCCGGCAACTGGAACCTCGCCTACTACATGGTCGGTGAACTGGGCGAGGCGCTGCGAGGCATCGAAAAAACCAACGGCAACGCCCCCGAGCTGCAACCGCAGAAGCTTTCGGAAGTGATGCCGTCGATCATGAATCCGGCCATCCGCGGCGTGCAGGAGGCGCTCGAGAAGCGCGACAAGGCGGCGTTCGAACGGTCTTACGACCAGTTGTCGGCGGCGTGCACCGCCTGTCACGCCATGGCGGGCGATACGTTCCTGCACATCCAGCGTCCCACGACACCGCTGCTGGACAACCTCCGTTACGCCCCCGCGGAAGGGAAATGACGTTGTTTCATCGCCGTCCCATGAACCCCGTGAAGTGATGATCATGAAATTCCGCTTTTCCCCCGCGCGCGGGACGAAGATCCTGCTGCTTGCCCTGCTGGTTGCCGCGTTGCCTTTTGCTGCAGCCGCGGCCGGCATACCCGAGTTCGACTTGACGATCCGGAACCACCGTTTCGAACCGGCCATCCTGAAGGTGCCGGCCAATACCAAGTTCAAGGTGCGCGTGACCAATCGGGACAGCACGCCATCGGAATTCGAAAGCAACGACTTCAACCGCGAGAAGATCGTGCTGCCGGGCAATTCCATCACGGTATTCATCGGTCCGCTGAAGCCCGGCAAATACAAATTCTTCGATGATTTTCACCAGGACACCGGTCAGGGCGTCCTGGTCGTGGAGTGAATGCACATGCTGGGTGTAGCGCTGCTGGTGTTTCGTGAGGTCCTGGAAGCGGCCCTGATCGTGACCGTGGTCGCCGCCGCCACGCGTGGTGTGGCCAGGCGCGGCACCTTCATCGGCGGCGGGATCGCGCTGGGCGTGATCGGCGCGATCGTGGTCGCGATCTTCGCGGGTGCGATCGAGGAGGCCGTCGGAGGCTCGGGCCAGGAACTGTTCAACGCCAGCGTGCTGCTGGCAGCGGTGGTGATGATCGGCTGGCACGTGACCTGGATGTCCAGCCACGGCAAGGAAATGGTCAGGCACATGCAGCAGGTCACCGATTCGGTCAAGGCCGGGTCGAGTTCGGTGGCCATGCTGCTGGCAGTGGTCGCGCTGGCGGTACTGCGCGAAGGTTCCGAGATCGTGCTGTTCCTGTACGGGATGGCGGCGAGCGGCGCCGGGCGGCTGGGCCTCGTGGCCGGCGTGCCGCTGGGACTCGCGGGCGGCGTCGCGGTGGGCTTCGCGCTCTATTTCGGCCTTCTGCGGATTCCGATCCGCCATTTCTTCACCGCCACCAACTGGATGCTGGTGCTGCTCGCGGCCGGCCTTGCCTCGACCGCGGCGGGCTTCCTGATCCAGGCCAACTGGCTGCCAGCGTGGGGCAACCAGCTCTGGAATACCTCGTGGTTGCTCGGCAACGGCTCGCTGGTCGGTCAGGCGTTGCACGTGCTGGTGGGTTACGAGGCCCGGCCGGCCGGGATGCAACTGGTGTTCTGGCTGGTGACCGCCACGGTGCTGTTCACCGGCATGCGCCTGGTGTCGCATCGGATGGCCGCGCGCAAGCAGGCACAGCCCGCTGCGCGGTCCACGGTTCCGACCGAAACCGCGACCACGGGCTGAACCGGGACTGGCCCCGGCAAGGTTGGGGGACGCAGTCCATCATGCTCAGCCGTGTTTCGGGGCCACCCGGACACAGCCGCCCGCCCGCGATGGGCAGCGCGGCCTTGACACCGTGGCTTCATTCGTGCCTGTTGCCGGCGGCGATCTCGCGTGCCGCGCGTTCGAGGATGGCGACCACGCGTTCGGCTTCGGCCTTGTCCCATTTCATGCTGCGCATCAGCAATGCGTGTTTCAGCTCGTGCATGGCCTTGCGGATCGCCATGGGTGCCGCGAGTTTCGCGGCCATCCGCGCGTTGCGTTCGGTGCGCTCGGTGACGGCTTCGACCGCGTCGCGGTTCTCGTCCAGGAATGTGCGGCCGGCATCCGTGATCGCGTAACGCTTGCGGCCGCCTTCCTCGCTTTCCGCCGCGACGTAGCCCAGGTCTTCCAGCATCGTGAGGGTGGGATAGATGGTGCCGGGGCTGGGCGAATACTGGCCGTTGAACATGTCCTCGATGGTGCGGATCAGTTCATAGCCGTGGCGCGGTTGCTGTTCGATCAAGGCCAGCAGCAGCAGCTTGAGGTCACCGTGGCCGAACATCCGTCCGCCCCCGCGATGGCCGCCGCCGCGCAGGCCGCCCCACGTTTCGAAGAACTCGCCGTGATCGTGCCGGTGACGCCCGAACGGTCCGCGGCCCATGCAATGAGCGCGGTCTTCGTCATCGTGCAAGTGGTGGAAATGCTCCGCTGCATGGCGGTGCGCGTCGGAGAAGAAGCGGTGATGCGTGTGCATGGCTGTCTGCCCGTGTCAGTTTAAGTAATTACTAAGATATATCTAAAACCTGTCGAAAACAAGACCCTTGGTCCGGGAAAGTCAAAAACGAGTACTGGTCTGGTTTGAAAAGCACCCGTTCGTGGTGAGATATCGAACCACGGCGGTCGCGAGCGTTTCGGAATTGGGTTACGACGCGGCGGTTGTTCGCGGCGGCGAGCCACTCGTCGAACAAGTGCTGACTGCCGCGCCCGATAGCATGGATGCGTGCCTCGACAACGTCGGGGGCGAGCATCTGCAAGCCCTAGCGGTGGCCCGCGAGGGCATGCGCATCGCGCTGATCGGCGCCTTGTCGGGTCAGTTGGCGGGGCGAGGCACTGGTCGTACTGCGCCGGTCACGCTGGATGCGTTCCAATTGCTCGTGAAGAAGATCTGTTTGCGTGGCTACAGTGCCGACGACGATCCTGATGTGCGCGCGGAATGGATGCGGCGGTTCGGCGATTGGTTGCGTGCAGGCCGGATTCGTTTTCCGCACGCGCAGGTACAGGGCTGGGTCAAGCCCCGCGCGCCCTCCGCGCGCCCTCTGCGATACGATGCGCGGGCATCATTTCGGCACCGTGAAGGTGGCGTTGTAGGCGGCCGGATGACCGCGGTTTCTTTACATCCGGAACACGCCGTAGCGTTGCGGTTCGATGGGCGCGTTCATCGCAGCGGAAATCGCCAGGCCCAGCACGCGGCGGGTGTCGGCCGGATCGATCACGCCGTCGTCCCACAGCCGTGCGGTGGCGTAGTAAGGATGGCCCTGACGCTCGTACTGTTCGCGGATCGGGGCCTTGAAGGCTTCCTCCTCATCGACCGACCACGATTTGCCGGAAGCCTCGATGCCATCGCGCTTCACCGTGGCCAGCACCGAGGCCGCCTGCTCGCCGCCCATGACGCTGATGCGCGCGTTGGGCCACATCCACAGGAACCGCGCGCCGTAGGCGCGGCCGCACATCGCGTAGTTGCCGGCGCCGAAACTGCCGCCGATCACCACGGTGAACTTCGGCACGTGCGAGCAGGCGACCGCCGTCACCATCTTGGCGCCGTCCTTGGCAATCCCGGCGTTCTCGTATTTCTTTCCGACCATGAAGCCGGTGATGTTCTGCAGGAACACCAGCGGCACGCCGCGCTGGTTGCACAGCTCGATGAAATGCGTGCCCTTGAGCGCGCTTTCGGAGAACAGAATGCCGTTGTTGGCGACGATGCCGACCGGGTAGCCGTGGATGTGCGCGAAACCCGTGACCAGTGTCTTGCCGTAGCGCGCCTTGAATTCGTGGAACTCGGAGCCGTCGACGATCCGCGCGATCACCTCGCGGATGTCGAACGGACGGCGGGTGTCCTCCGGAATCACACCGTAGAGCTCTTCCGCGGCATATTTCGGCTCGCGCGGTTCGGCGAGTTCCAGCGGCAAGGCTTTCCTGATGTTCAGCGCCGCGACGATGTCGCGCGCGATCGCCAGCGCATGCGCATCGTTCTCCGCGAAATGATCCGCCACGCCGGAGATCGACGTGTGCACGTCCGCGCCGCCCAGCGTCTCGGCATCGACGACCTCGCCGGTCGCGGCCTTCACCAGCGGTGGACCGCCGAGGAAGATCGTGCCCTGGTTCTTCACGATGATGGTTTCATCGCTCATCGCCGGCACGTAGGCGCCGCCGGCGGTGCACGAACCCATCACCACCGCGATCTGCGGGATGCCCAGCGCGGACATGCGTGCCTGGTTGTAGAAGATCCGGCCGAAGTGTCCCTTGTCGGGAAACACCTCGTCCTGCAGCGGCAGGAACGCGCCGCCGGAATCGACGAGGTAGATGCAGGGCAGGCGGTTTTCCAGCGCGACTTCCTGCGCACGCAAGTGTTTCTTGACCGTGATCGGAAAATACGTGCCGCCCTTCACCGTCGCGTCGTTGGCGATCACCACCACTTCCTTGCCGACGACGCCTCCGATGCCGGTGATGATGCCGGCGCCCGGCGCGGCGCCGTCGTACATGCCGTGCGCGGCCAGCGGCGAGAGTTCGAGGAAGGGCGAGCCGGGATCGAGCAGCGCGCGCACGCGTTCGCGCGGCAGCAGCTTGCCGCGCGCGGCGTGTTTCTCGCGCGCCTTGGCGCCGCCGCCCTCGGCGGTCCGGGCCAGCTGGGCTTTCAGGTCTTCGGTGAGCGCGCGCAGGTTTGCGGCGTTTGCGCGGAACTCGTCGCTCTTCGGGTCGATGCGGGTGGCGATGACGGGCATGGTCGGCTCCTGGACGCGCAAACCGGCATGGAAGCACAAGCGTTACCAGGCCTGCAATGTTTGCTCGCGGGAGCATGCGGCAAGCCAAAAAAAACCGGCCGCGCAGGGCGGCCGGTTTCCGTGACGCTTGGGGCGTGAAGGGTAATCAGTGGCCCTTCATCGCGTCCTTGGCCGTCGCGACCGCCTTCTTGGCGGTGTCGGCGGCCTGACCGGCCTTGTTGGCGGCTTCCTTCATCGAGTTCATCGCGTTGTTCATCGCGCTGCCACTGGTGCCGCTGGAAGCGGGTGCAGCGGTGGAGCTGGATGCCGGCATCGCGGCGGTCGAGGAGGCCGCCGGCTGCTCGGCCGACATCGCATTTGCAGCGGCGCTGGCCGCGGAAGCGGCTGCGCTGGCGGCCTGCTGGGCGGCACCGGCGGCCGCGGAAGTGGCGGAGGCCGCATTCTGCGCGGCTTCCTGGGCTTCATTGGCAGCCTGCTGGGCGTGATCGGAAGAATTGCTGCACGCAGCCAACGCCAGCACCAGCGCGGAGGCGAGCGCGGACGCGAGTACGGTACGTGTGAACTTCATTGGGGTCTCTCCTGGAATGGCCGTGGATAGCCACGGAAGTGGCGGGGCTATTAAACCGCGTCCGGCTGAATAACGCCAGCGCGGCGGATTGCGCGTGGGAACATGCGTTCAGTCGAGGATAACACGGCTTGAGCATCCATCGACAGCGCAGCCTGCGCGATCGTCAGGCGCGTTCGATCGCGATCGCGGTGGCTTCGCCGCCGCCGATGCACAGCGAGGCGACGCCGCGCCGGGCGCCGCGGGCGATCATCGCGTGCAGCAGCGTCACCACGATGCGCGCGCCGGTGCAGCCGATCGGATGGCCCAGTGCACAGGCCCCGCCATGGACGTTGAGCCTTGCGTGCGGAATCGCGAGTTCCTTCATCGCCGCCATCGCCACCACCGCGAAGGCCTCGTTGATCTCGAACAGATCGATGTCGCCGACCCCCCAGCCGGTTTTCTCGAGCAGCTTGCGGATCGCTCCCACCGGCGCGGTGGTGAACCATTCCGGTTCCTGCGAATGGGTGGCGTGGGCGACGATCCGGGCCAGCGGCCTGACGCCGCGCGCCCTGGCGTCATCGGCCGACAGCAGCACCACCGCTGCCGCGCCGTCGGAAATGCTGGAGGAACTGGCGGCGGTCACCGTGCCGTTTTCCTTGCGGAACGCGGGTTTGAGGGTGGGAATCTTGGCAGGATCGACCTTGCCGGGCGTTTCGTCCACGGCAACTTCCACGTCGCCCTTGCGCGAGGACACCGTGACGGGGGCGATTTCGCCGGCGAAGGCGCCCGACTTCACCGCCTCCTGCGCGCGCCGCACCGATTCGGCCGCGAAGGCATCCTGCTCGGCGCGGGTGAAGTGATACTTGTCGGCGCACGATTCGGCGAACACGCCCATCGCCTTGCCGTCGTAGGGATTGGTCAGGCCATCCCACGCCATGTGATCGACCAGGGTGCCGTCGCCGTATCGGATGCCGGTGCGCGCGGCCACCATGTGCGGCGCGTTGGTCATCGATTCCATGCCGCCTGCAACCACCACGCCGGCCGAGCCGGACTTGATCAGGTCGTGGCCAAGCATGATCGCCTTCATGCCCGAGCCGCACACCTTGTTGAGGGTGGTGCAGCCGGTCGAAACCGGCAATCCGGCAGCCAGTGCGGCCTGCCGGGCCGGTGCCTGACCCAGGTTGGCCGGCAGCACGCAGCCCATCAGCACCTCCGAGACATCGGCGGGCGCCAGCCCGGCTTGCTGCAGTGCCGCGCCAATGGCCGCGGAACCGAGTTTGGGTGCGGGAAAACCGGTGAACTGGCCCAGGAAGGCGCCGATGGCGGTACGCTTGGCGCCGGCGATGACGATATCGGACATGGATGACTCCGGATGGGTCGCGACGCCGCGCCCGGGCGGCGGGGAATCCGGTCATTATCCGCTTCATGTTGCGCCGCCGCAAATCGGATCCGGACAGCGGTCCCGTTGGCCGCACGGAAACCTTTCCGCCCTTGCATGCCGGGTGCAAAATGGCGGTCGCAGCAGCGTTGGAGACGAAGACGATGCGACGCCTGGCCTGGATTCTGCGCACGATCACGACACCGGCGGTTCTGACGCTGTCCCTGTTGCTGGCGGCCTGCGGCGGCGGCGGCAACGGCGCGGTGCGGACCACCATGACCAGCGCGCCGCCGCCCGCGACACCGACGGCCCAGCAGCCGCCGATCGACGCGCAGCTTTCGATCACCGACACCTACGCCGCGCACGATGCGGGCTACACCGGCAAGGGCGTGACCATCGGCATCGTCGACAGCGGCATCATGCGCAGCAACCCGACCGTCGCCGGGCGCGTGCTGCAGGAGCTGATCTACGTCGATCCCACCCAGAACAACACCAGCATCGACGACGTGGTGGGCCACGGCACTTGGGTGTCCGAGATTGCGGCGGGCACGCCGTTCGCCCAGTTCCCCGGCGGCATCGCGCCGGGTGCCTACCTGGTTTCGGCCCGGATCATTGCCGACAACGCGCCGGACGACAACGGCAGCACGCCGCCGACCACCGTCACCGCGCAGGACGCGCAGTTTTTCCAGCAGGTCAATGCCGATCTCGTCAACAACGGCGTCAAGGTGATGAACAACTCCTGGGGCGGAATCACCTGGGACACCACCAATGCCAGCGTGAACCAGGCGTTCGACGCGGCCTACAGCCCGTTCGTGAACCAGAACGGCGGTCTGGTGGTGTTCGCCGCCGGCAACGACTCGCAACCCAACCCCAGCACCATTGCGGCGCTGCCCAGCGTGGCGCCCGATCTCGCGAAAGGCTGGCTGACCGTGGTGGCCGTCAACAGCAACAACCCGACCCAGCTCGAAAGCTATTCCAACCAGTGCGGCATCGCGATGAACTACTGCCTCGCCGCCCCGGGCGACGTGATCGTGCTGGACAAGAACACCACCAGCACCACCACCAATCCGACCTACTACATCGTGGAAGGCACCTCGTTCGCCGCACCTCAAGTGTCCGGCGCGGCGGCGCTGGTGTGGCAGGCGTTCCCGTATTTCAACAACGACCTGGTGCGGCAGACGCTGCTGGGCACCGCCGACCCGCTGGGCGGTTCGCAGCCCAACCCGACCTTCGGCTACGGCGAACTGGACGTGGGCAAGGCGGTGCAGGGCCCCGCGCAATTCAACTGGGGCGACGTGTCGGTGTCGTTCGACAACATGACCTCGACCTGGAGCAACGACATCCGCGGCGCGGGCGGATTGATCAAGAACGGCACGGGCACGCTGGTGCTCACCGGCACCAACACCTATGCAGGCGGCACGGTGATACAGGGCGGCACCCTGCAGGCGGTGCAGCTGTTGCCGGTGGCGACGGCACAGAAGGAAAGCGTGCTCGGGGCCGACGTTGCCGTGGAAAACGGCGGCACGCTGTACGCGAGTGCGGGCACGGCGGGTTCCCTGCTCAACGCGGGCACCGTGGTGGTGAAGGGCGGCAACACGCAGGTTGGCGCCCAGTACACGCAAACGTCCACCGGCACACTTTCCGTCAGTCTGGGTTCTCTGCTCCAGGTTGGCGGCAACGCGAGTCTGGCGGGCACGCTCAACGTGCTGGGTGCGGACCCCGGTTACGTCACCAGCACCCACCAGAACGTGCTTACCGCCGGTGGCGTCGTGACCGGCACCTTCGCGCAACTCACCACCTCGCCCGGCGTGTTCCTCGACACCACGATCCAGTACACGCCCGACACGGTGTGGCTGGACACCACCAGCCTCAGCATCACCCAGGCCGCGCAGGCGATGGCGTTGAACGATCCGCCGATGCAATCGGCGGCGGCGCGGATGCAGAGCGGTTTCGATGCGATCAACGCCCGGATCGCGACGGGCGGCACGGTGCCGTCCGGCACCTTGCTGGCCGCCGGAGCGTTCCAGCATACGCCGACCGTTGCCGCCGCGCAGGCGTCGCTGCAAAGCCTGTCCGGACAGTTGCACGCGGCCAGCGCGGCGATGCTGTTCGACGCGATCGACGCGGCGGACGATGCCCTGTCGGATCGCTTCGACGATCTGCTGGCGGGACGCGCGAAGCCCGGATCGTGGACGGGCGACCTTGGCTGGCAGGGTGACTTGCAGCGTACCGGCTACAGTGGCGCGACCTTCCGCAACGTGGGCAGCATGGTCGGCGCCGATTTTGCCGTCGGCAGCAACGGATTGATCGGATACGCAGTCGGACAAGGCCGCGGCTTCGGCCAGCTCGATCTATCCTGGGATCACGGCCAGACCTGGACCGACAGCGTGGCGCTGTACGGCGGCCTGGTGCACGGGCCGTGGTACCTCGACGGACGACTGGGCGGTGGCTGGTTCCACGGCGACATGCAGCGCCTGCTGCTGCTGGGCGGTCTCGCCGCGCCGGTAGGCAGCGGACAGACCGGCAGCTACGGCACCGCATCGCTGGAAACGGGCTTTCAGCTGCACCTGGCGGGCACGCGGCTCACGCCGTTCGTCAATCTGCGCTACCAGCATCTGGACCAGGGCGCGTTCGCGGAGCAGGGCGGTTACGGCTTCGGCCTTGCGGCGGACGCGCGCGGCGCCGGACGCGTGCAGAGCGGCATCGGCCTGCGCGCCCAGCGCGGGTGGACGCTCGCCAACGGCATGCGGATGCAGTTCGACGGCAGCGCCATGTGGCAGCACGCGTGGCACCAGTACGGCGAGGCGTTCGATGCGACGTTCACCGATTTCGACGACTGGCTGCCGCTGACCGGCGTGGGCTTGTCGCGCGATGACTCGGTGCTGCGCGCCGGCGTCGATCTGTGGCCTTCGCGCGATGTCGGGCTCAGGCTGGGCTTCGAACGTGAGCAGGGTTCGCGCCAGCGCGCCGACAGCGTCGCCTTGCAGGCATTTGCGTCGTTCTGAGTGCCACATGAATCGCGGGCGCCGTGAGGGGGCCTTGCGGCGATCAGACAGCGTGCTTGCCGCCGGCCGATCGGTTGTCCCAGGATCGACCCATGCAACGCCGCGATTTTCTCCGCCTCACCGTCTTGGCCCCGTTGACGGCCCTGGCTGCGCGCGACCGACCCCCGCCTTCACGCGCTCCGATCGGGCGGCGCTTGCCGGACGGCCGGCCGCACCGTTTTGAACTCTCCGCGCGGCAATTTCTCCTCGACGGCGAACCGTTCACGATCCGCAGCGGCGAGATGCACCCGATCCGGATTCCCTCGGCGTACTGGCGGCACCGGGTCCGGATGGCGAAGGCGATGGGGCTCAATACCGTCTCGCTGTACCTGATGTGGAACGCCCTGGAATCCGAACCGGGCGTCTTCGATCTCACCACCGGACGCCGCGATTTCGCGCGCTTCATCCGGATGTGCATGGACGAAGGCATGTGGGTGTACCTGCGTCCCGGGCCCTACGTCTGCGGCGAATGGGATTTCGGCGGATTGCCGCCGTACCTGCTGCGCCATCCGCACATCCGCGTGCGCGACAGGGGAGATGCCGATTACATGGCCGCGGTGCGCCGTTACATCGCCACGATCGCACCGGTGATCCGGCCCTTGCTGGCCGCGAACGGCGGTCCGGTGCTGATGCTGCAGATCGAGAACGAGTACGCCTCGTTCGGCCGCGATCCCGCCTATCTCGAACTGCTGCGCTGGTTGTGGCGGCAACACGGCATCGATGGTCCGTTTTCCGTTTCCGACGGGCTGGGCCCGCTGCGCAAGGCGCACACGTACCTGCCAGGCGCGGCGCTGGGGCTGGACGGCGACACCGGTTTCGCGGCAGCGCAGGACCTGGCGGGCGAGATGCCGGTGTGGATGGGCGAAGGCTATCCCGGCTGGCTGACGCACTGGGGCGATGCGGGTTTCGCGCGCGGCGATTTCGCGGGGACGCTGCGCAAGCTGCTCGACCAAAACCGCTCGTTCAACATCTACGTGGTGCATGGCGGCACCAATTTCGGTTTCGGCGCGGGCGCCAACGCGAACGACGACGGCTCGCATTTCCAGCCGGTGATCACCAGCTACGATTACGCTGCGCCGATCGACGAGCGCGGCGCGGCGACCCCGGACTATCACGTGTTCCGCCGCATGCTTGCGGCGCACGCCGGGCATGCTCTGCCGGCCGTACCGGCGCCGCCGCAGACCGTTTCGTTCGCGGCCATCGTGCCCGTCGCGCACGCATCGCTGTGGGACAACCTGCCGGACGCCAGGCGCGTGCGCAAGCCGCAAGGCAACGAACTGCTGTTCGGTCAGGATCACGGCATGGTGCTGTACCGGCGGCGCCTGCGCGGTGGTGGCGAATTGACCCTCGAAGGCGTACACGACTACGCCTGCGTGTTCTTGGGCGGCATCCACGTCGATGACATCTCGCGCGTCGTGCATGCCGCGCTGCACACTGGCCATCGCGTCATGCTGCCTGCGCGCGACGGCGAAGCGTGGCTGGAAATCCTGGTGGACAGCTTCGGCCACGTGGGCTACGGCCACGACATGACCGACCGCAAGGGCATCGTCGGCGAGATCCGTTTGAACGGGATGGTGCTCGAGGAATGGGAAGCGGTGGGCCTGCCGCTGGACCGGGAATGGCTGGACGGTCTGCGTCCGCTGCATCAGCCGCCGACGCGCGCCGGCGTGTTTTTCCGGGCCGCGCTGCACCTCGACAAAACGGGCGACTGCTACCTCGACCTGACCGGCTGGGACAAGGGTTATCTCTGGGTCAACGGCCGCCTGCTGGGCCGCTACTGGCGCATCGGTCCGCAGCAGCGCCTGTTCTGTCCGGGCTCGTGGCTGCACGCCGGCGACAACGAGGTGCTGGTGTTCGACACACACCGCACGACGCCGGCACCGATCCGCTGTGCGGCCACGCTGCACGGATGACTGTCGCGCATCCTCACGCCTTGCCGTGGAAGAGCTCGCGGCCGATCAGCATCCGCCGGATTTCGTTGGTCCCCGCGCCGATCTCGTACAGCTTGGCGTCGCGCAGGATCCGTCCGGTGGCGAATTCATTGATGTAGCCGTTGCCGCCCAGCGCCTGGATCGCCTCCAGCGCGACGTGCACCGCGCTGGTCGAGGCCGCCAGCAGACAGGCCGCGGGGTCGATGCGCGATTTCACGCCGTCGTCGAAGTGCTTCGCGACCATGTAAGCGAATGCGCGCGAGGACTGCAGCGCGGTGTACATGTCGGCGATCTTGGCCTGCATGATCTCGAAGGTGCCGATCGGCGCGTTGAACTGCTTGCGTTCGCGCACGTAGGGCAGGGTGATGTCCAGCGCGGCCTGCATCAGCCCGATCGGGCCGCCCGACAGCACCAGGCGTTCGGTGTCCAGACCGCTCATCAGCACACGCACGCCCTCGTTGACCTCGCCGATCCGGTTCTCGTCGGGAATCGTGCAGTTCTCGAACACCAGCTCGCAGGTGTTGGAACCCCGCATGCCCAGCTTGTCCAGCTTCTGCGCGGTGTGGAATCCCTGCATGCCCTTCTCGACGATGAAAGCGGTGACGCAGCGGCTGCCGGCCGGACGCGGCGCGGTGCGCAGGTAAGTCAGCACCACGTCGGCGTCGGGACCGTTGGTGATCCACATCTTCGAACCGTTGGCGATCCATGCGTCACCTTTCTTCTCGGCCCTGCATGCCATCGAGCCGACCACGTCGGACCCGGCGCCCGGCTCGCTCATCGCGAGCGCCCCCACCCATTCGCCCGAACACAGTCTGGGAAGATATTTCTTCCGCTGCGCCTCGCTGCCGTTGTGGAAAATGTTGTTGACGCACAGGTTGGAGTGCGCGCCGTAGGAGAGTCCCACCGAACCCGAGGCGCGCGAGATTTCCTCCATCGCGACGAGGTGCGCGAGGTAGCCCATCCCGCTGCCGCCGTATTCCGCCGGCACGGTGATGCCGAGCAGGCCCATCTCGCCCAGCTTCTTCCACAGATCGGGCGGAAACGCGTTGTCGCGGTCGATCAGGTCGGCGCGCGGCGCGATCTCCTTGTCCGCGAACGCGCGCACGCTTTCGCGCAGCAGGTCGATGTCTTCGCCGAGTCGGAAGGGTCGCATGAGATTCCCTGATTGCCGTCATTCCGGCGAAAGCCGGAATCCATTGTGCTTTGTGATGTACACAGAATCAAAATGGATTGACTCGCCACATCCCTGTGGCTCGCCCTTCGGGCCATCGGCTGCGCCGATGTTCGCTCCGGCATCCTGCCTTCGCAGTCGGGATCGCCGCTGCGCGGCGTCCGGAATGACGACTTACTTTAGACTTTCCCGAGTCCCGAGTCCCGAGTCCCGGGTCCCGCGGTTCTTATTGCCCGCGCATCCTGCCCAGGAACCGGGCGCCGTCGTTGCCCATCGTCGGCAGCTTGATCCTGCCGATGGCGTTGATGCGCTCTTCGGCCATCCGGTCGGCGGCCCTGTACGTGGGGATGCCGTCGCGATCGGCGATCTGGAAGATCCGTCCGACGTTGTAGTAGATGCTGCGCATCATCCGCATCGCGCGCTCGCGGTTGTAGCCGTCGATCTCCAGCGACACGTTCATCACGCCGCCGGCGTTCACCGCGTAATCGGGTGCGTACAGCACGCCGCGCTTCATCAGCTCGTCGCCGACCTGGTCGGTGGAAAGCTGGTTGTTGGCGGCGCCGCAGATGATCCTGGCCTTGATCCGGTCGATGGTCTGCTCGTTGATGGTGCCGCCCAGGGCGCAGGGGCTGAACACGTCGCAATCCACGTCGTAGATCTCGTCGGTGCCGACCGCCTCGCAGCCCAGTTCGTCCACGCAGCGCTTCACCGCGTCCTTGTTGATGTCGGTGACGAACACCTTGGCGCCCTGTTCGCGCAGCAGCTTGATGAACTCCGAGCCCACGTGGCCCGCGCCCTGCACCGCGAAGCAGTATTTGCCGACGTCCTCGTTGCCGTGCTTGTAGTGCAGCGAGGCCATCACGCCCTGCAGGGTGCCGAACGCGGTGAACGGCGAGGGATCGCCCGAGCCGCCGTGCACCTGGTGCACGCCGGTCACGAATTCGGTTTCGCGGAACACGTATTCCATGTCGTTGACGTCGATGCCGACGTCCTCGGCCGTGATGTAGCGGCCGTTCAACGAATTGACGAAACGCCCGAACGCGCGGAACAGCGCCTCGGACTTGTCCTTCGCGGGATCGCCGATGATCACCGACTTGCCGCCACCCAGGTTCAGGCCTGCCACCGCGTTCTTGTAGGTCATGCCGCGCGACAGCCGCAGCACGTCGTTCAACGCTTCCTGCTCGTTCCGGTACGGCCACATCCTGAGGCCGCCCAGCGCGGGGCCCAGCACGGTGTTGTGGATCGCGATGATGGCTTTCAGGCCCGCGTCCCTGCTCTGGCAGAACACGACCTGTTCATGGCCGGTGGTGGCAATGGTTTCGAAAATCATCGGCGCTTGCTCCCGATGCGCCGGGATTCCGGCGCGAGATGACAGACGCGGCACTCGCAAGAGTGCCGCGGACGGTATGCGAACCCGGCACGACTGCCGGCCCCGAAAGCGCGGGACCGCGGTTCGCAGCCGCCTAGTGTAGCCGGGGCATGCGGCGCGGGACAGCCTGGACGGCAGAGTTGCGTTCAAGACGGCCGTGCAAGTCCTTGTCGCTCAAGGATGATGGCGTTCAAGGCGGGAGCGGGTACACGGAATGCTGCGGGCCCTGTTTGCGCCCGCGACTCATCCCTTATCGAATCCTGGTCCAGTAGCCCAGATGGAACTGCCATACCGGTCCGCTCTGCACCCAGTAGCCAGGCACGTAGCGCCAGCCGGGCCGGGCGGCGATCCAGTGGCCCCTGCGCCAGACGTAGCGATAGCCGTTCCACGCCCAGTGGCCCGGCACCCAGACCCATCCGACCCGCGGCGGCGGCACAGGCTCCACGATCGCGGCGGGTGGCGGCGTGCCGACGGTCACCCCGATGCCGACCGCGACCCGCGCGGAAGCGGCCGGAGCGAGACCCAGACCGGCGAAAAGCAGGGCCAGCGAGATCAGCAAGGCACGAATGCGCATGGACATCTCCTCCTCGGTTGGTGTGTCATGCCACGCCCACAACGCGAAGGACCGCGCGGACGACGACAGCGCGCCCGCTGGCGTTAAGCCGCAGTTGCGCATGCGCTGCGCCGGCCGATCGACGTGCCCGGAGCGTATGCCGTGGCGCACGGCCGTTGCTCGCGTGCGACGCGGAAAACCCATGTCCGGAGGCGGAGCATCGACGACTCGGATGCCTTGGCGAGGATCCGACGAAAAATTGCCGCACCGTGATGTGCGCGTCGCGCGCAGCCGTTGCCGGCGCGACATCGGCGCGGCATCATGCGCGGCTTCGATCACCGGCGGGGGACCGCCATGCACACGGCCACGCGTTGCTGCATCGTCGGTGGCGGCCCTGCCGGGATGATGCTGGGCCTGCTGCTGGCGCGCGCGGGCGTGCCGGTGACGGTGCTGGAAAAGCACGGGGACTTCCTGCGCGATTTCCGGGGCGACACGGTGCATCCCTCGACGCTCGCGATCCTGGACGAGATCGGACTGCGCGAACGTTTCGACAAGCTGCCGCAGCGCCGGGTCGATCATCTTTCCGGCATCATCGGTGGACGCGAACAACAGATCGTCGATTTCCGCGGCCTCGAGCCCTACGACCATCTGGCGCTGGTGCCGCAGTGGGATTTCCTGGACATGCTGGCCGATGCCGGTCGCGAGTTTCCGGCGTTCGATCTGCGGATGCGGCACGCGGCAACGGGATTGATCGAAGAAAACGGCCGCACGACAGGCGTGCGCGTGCAATCGCCGGATGGCGGTTACGAACTGCGCGCGGACCTGGTGGTCGCCTGCGACGGACGGCATTCCACCGTGCGCGGGTCGGCGGGTTTGCGGGCCCGCGAATACGGCGCGCCCATGGACGTGCTGTGGTTCCGGATGCCGCGCAGGGAAAGCGATCCGCAAGACACCTTCGGCATCGTCGATCGCGGGCACATGATGGCGATGCTGAACCGGAACGATTACTGGCAGACCGCGTTCCTGGTCCCGAAAAGCGGCGACGCCGCGCTGCGGGCGCAGCCGATCGACGCGTTGCGCGAATCGGTGGTGCGGCTGGCACCGTTCCTGGCCGACCGCCGCGATGCGATCGAATCATGGGACAAGGTCAGCACGCTGTCGGTGCAGGTCGATCGACTGGAGCGCTGGCACAGGCCCGGCCTGCTGCTGATCGGCGATGCCGCGCATGCGATGTCACCGATCGGCGGGGTGGGCATCAACCTCGCGATCCAGGACGCGGTGGCCGCCGCGAACGCGCTTGCGCGGCCGTTACGCAGCGGTGGCGTCATCGACGAACCGCTGTTGTCATCGATCCAGCGGCGCCGCGAATGGCCGGTGAAGGTGGTGCAGCGCGTGCAGATCGTGATGCAGAAGCGGTTGATTTCGCGCGTGCTGGAACAGTCGGGCGAACCGCCCCGCGTGCCGGCGCTGCTGCGCTTTCTGCTGGGTTTCCGTGCGGTGCGGCACGTGCCGGCGCGCCTGTTCGGTTACGGCCTGCGGCAGGAACACGTGCACATGCCTGCAGCGTGATCGCGATCGCCCGGATGGGAACGGCGCCGTCAGGAGACGGCGCCGTCGCGTTGCGGAACGCCGCGGATCAGCCCTGCACCCAGATGCCGACCTTGAAGTGCCAGCCGTCGTTGCGGCGCACGTAGTGCGCCGGCACGTAGCGGTAACCCGGCCGCACCGCTTCCCAATGGCCCGGCTGCCACACGTAACGCGTGCCGGTCCAGCGCCAGTAACCGCGCGCCCAGACGTAACCCGGGCGTGGCGTCACGGTCTCGACGACGCGCACGGGCGGCGGCTGCGGGGCGATGACCTCGACGACGGCCGGAGCGGGGGCGGGTTCGACCACGGTGCGTTCGCGCACGACGCGCTCGGTGCAACCCGTCGCGAGCAACGCCGATGCCACGCAGGCGATGACGAGCAGGTGGTGGGTTTTCATGCAGTCCTCTGTGTCTGGTGATGTGGGGGTGCGGCACCGGAACGGGCCGCGGCCGTGATGTACCAGCGCAAGCTTTCCGCAGGCTGTCAGGGGGCGGCGCAAGTGGTCGCGCTGTACAATCGAAACGTTGAAAGCACAGTGTGGTGAAAATAGCACATGAGCTCCCCCGCATCCCGGCTGCCCGCCGAAGCGTCGCATCCCGACACGACGCCGCTGCGTTTCGTCACCGCCGCCAGCCTGTTCGACGGCCACGACGCCGCCATCAACATCATGCGGCGGATCATCCAGGCGCAGGGGGCGGAAGTGATCCACCTCGGCCACAACCGTTCGGTCGAGGAGGTGGTACGCGCCGCCCTGCAGGAGGACGCCGACGCGATCGCGCTGTCCAGCTATCAGGGCGGTCACGTCGAATACTTCAAGTACATGGTGGACATGCTGCGCGAGCGCGGCGCGGAACACATCCGCGTGTTCGGCGGCGGCGGCGGCACCATCACGCCCGAGGAAATCCGGGAGCTCGAGGACTACGGCGTCGAGCGCATCTACCACCCCAACGACGGGATGCACATGGGGCTGGTGCAGATGATCGAGGATGTGGTTTCGCGCGCGAAGCGCGCGCGGGACTCGGGACTCGGGACTCGGGACTCGCTGAAAAAGCCGGGACTCGGGACTCGGGACTCGGGACTCGCAGCCGTCGCAACGGTGGACATTGATAGTGAGATCAGCATTGGCCGGATGCTTTCGGCTATTGAAGACGGCGCATTTTCGGAATCCGAACTCAAATTGCTGCGCAAGCAATGGGCGCATGCCGCTGAATCCCGAGTCCCGAGTCCCGGGTCCCGGATTCCGGCGACGCCAGTGATCGGCATCACCGGCACCGGCGGCGCGGGCAAGTCGTCGGTGGTCGATGAACTAGTGCTGCGCTTTCTGCACGCGTTTCCTGCGATGCGGATCGCGGTGCTGGCGGTCGATCCGACGCGCCGTCGCGGCGGCGGCGCGCTGCTGGGCGACCGCATCCGGATGAACAGTTTGCGTTCGCACCGGGTGTTCATGCGTTCGATGGCGACGCGCCGCGCGCACGTCGCCACCAACGCGGTGCTGCACGATTGCATCGCGTTCCTGAAATCGCTCCCGTTCGATCTCGTGATCGTCGAAACCGCGGGCATCGGGCAGGCCGACACCGAAATCGTCGACCTCGTCGATTTCCCCGTGTACGTGATGACCAGCGACTACGGCGCGGCCAGCCAGCTCGAGAAGATCGATATGCTGGATTTCGCGCAGCTCGTCGTACTCAACAAGTACGACCGCCGCGGCGCCGAGGATGCGCTGCGCGACGTGCGCAAGCAGTGGAAGCGCAACCACGGGGCGTTCAAGCTGCCGGACGAAGACGTGCCGGTGTATCCCACCATCGCCAGCCAGTTCAACGACCCCGGCGTCACCTGGATGTTCGTGAACCTGTGCCGGTTGTTGCGTGAAAAGCTAGGAATCGGGAATGGGGAATCGGGACTCGGTAAAGCCGATAGTCATGGGGCGCAGTCGCAAGCCACACCGAAGGCGAGTCCCGAGTCCCGAGTCCCGAGTCCCGAACATTGCGACTTCAACCCGCGCGTCGATGTCTCGATCAAGGAACCGCGTGCCACGGTGCTGATCCCCGGCAACCGCGTGCGCTACCTCGCCGAGATTGCCGAGCAGGGCAGGGCGATCAACGCCGACATCGCGCGCATGGCCGAAGCCGCATCGAAGGCGCAGCATTATTACGAATCGCTCAAGGAACTCGGCGATCCGCAACTGCCGCGCGAACTGGATTTGTACGACGCAGAGGCGCTGCGAGTCCCGAGTCCCGAATCCCGGGTCCCGGTTTTGTTGCGCCAGCGCTACAACGAAGCCATCAAGGAACTCTCGGCCGAAGCGATCCGGCTTTTGCGCGAATGGCCCGCACGCAGGGAGGCCGTCACGGCCGAATTCAACGAATACGCAGTGCGCGGCAAGACCATCCGCGTCGAGAACTACCGCGAGACGATGTCGCACCAGAAGGTGCCCAAGATCGCGCCGCCGACCACCCGCGACTGGGGCGACCTGCTGAAGTTCCTGATGATGGAGAACCTGCCCGGCGCGTACCCCTACACCGGCGGCGTGTACCCGTACCGGCGCACAGGCGAGGATCCCACCCGCATGTTTGCCGGCGAAGGCACGCCGGAGCGTACCAACCGCCGCTTCCATTATCTGTCGCTCGGGCAGCCCGCTGCGCGTCTGTCCACCGCCTTCGACAGCGTCACGCTGTACGGCGAGGACCCGGCCGAGCGCCCGGACATCTACGGCAAGATCGGCAACTCCGGCGTGTCCATCGCCACGCTGGACGACATGAAGAAGCTGTATTCCGGCTTCGACCTGTGCGATCCCAAGACCAGCGTGTCGATGACCATCAACGGCCCCGCGCCGATGATCCTCGCGATGTTCATGAACACCGCGATCGACCAGCAGGTCGAGAAATACCTGAAGGAAGACGACGCCCGCTGGGCGGCGGCGCAGAAGAAGATCGAGGCGTTGTACCGCGACCTGCCGCGCCCGCGCTACCACGGCGATCTGCCGCAAGGCAACGACGGCCTCGGCCTCGCTCTGCTCGGCGCCACCGGCGACCAGCTGGTCGATGCCGAAACCTACGCGCGCATCAAGGCGCACACGCTCTCCACCGTACGCGGCACCGTGCAGGCCGACATATTGAAAGAGGACCAGGCGCAGAACACCTGCATCTTCTCCACCGAATTCGCGCTGCGGATGATGGGCGACATCCAGCAGTATTTCGTCGACCATAAGGTGCGCAACTTCTACTCGGTGTCGATCTCGGGCTACCACATCGCCGAGGCCGGCGCGAACCCGATCTCGCAGCTCGCCTTCACGCTGTCCAACGGCTTCACCATCGTCGAGTACTACTTGGCAAGAGGCATGCGGATCGACGACTTCGCGCCCAACCTGTCGTTCTTCTTCTCCAACGGCATGGACCCGGAATACAGCGTGATCGGCCGTGTGGCCCGGCGCATCTGGGCGCGCGCGATGCGCGAGCGTTACGGCGCGTCACCGCGCAGCCAGATGCTGAAGTACCACATCCAGACTTCCGGGCGGTCCCTCCATGCCCAGGAAATCCAGTTCAACGACATCCGCACCACGCTGCAGGCGCTGTACGCGCTGTTCGACAACTGCAATTCGCTGCACACCAACGCCTACGACGAGGCCATCACCACGCCCACCGAGGAATCGGTGCGGCGCGCGGTCGCCATCCAGCTCATCATCAACCACGAGCTCGGCCTCAACTTCAACGAGAACCCGTGGCAGGGCAGCTACGTCATCGAGCAGCTCACCGACCTCGTCGAAGAGGCCGTGTACAAGGAGTTCGAAGCCATCAGCGAGCGCGGTGGCGTGCTGGGCGCGATGGACACCATGTACCAGCGCGGCAAGATCCAGGAAGAATCGCTGTACTACGAGCACAAGAAACACGACGGCTCGCTGCCGCTGATCGGCGTCAACACCTTCCTGCCCAAGGAACACGCCGGCGAAGTCGCGACGAAGATCGAACTGATCCGCTCGACCGAGGAAGAAAAGCACCAGCAGATCGACAACGTGCGGGCGTTCCAGTGCGCGCGGAACAAATTCGCGCCGTCAGGCGAAACCGATCATACGCACGAAGTCGATTCCGCGGACGACGCGAGCGATGGCAAACAAAACTCCGTTCGCCCCCGGATCGAGTCCGGGGCAGGCTCTGAGCGTAGCTCGCCGCAGGCGAGCGGAGTCGAAGGGCATGGCCTGCGCTACCTGCAGGACACCGCGCGCGAACGCCGCAACGTGTTCGAAGCGCTGATGGAGGCGGTGAAGACCCACTCGCTGGGACAGATCAGCCACGCGTTGTATGACGTCGGCGGCGAATACCGGCGCAATATGTAACGGCTTTCCCGTCTCCCTCCGGGAGAAGGGCGCAACGCGCTGCTCTTGTTCTTGCGCGCAGCGCCGGATGAGGGTTCGGATACACGCGGTGCAGGAACATCAGTTCGTCATTCCGGGGCCGCCTGCGGTTTCATCGCAGGCGGAACCCGGAATCCAGCGCCTCTGCTCCTCCGCACAGAAGCTATACTCCTTCCGACTGCCGGAGAAACGCCGTGAAGGAAATCGTATTCCTCGTCGAAGAGTCCGATGAAGGTGGTTTCGTCGCTCGTGCCCTTGGCGAGTCCATCTTCACCCAGGCCGATTCCATGGAAGCGCTGCGCGACGAAGTACGCGACGCCGTTCGTTGTCATTTCGGCGAAAACGGCAGACCGTCCGTCATACGGCTGCACTACGTCAAGGACGAAGTGCTTGCCGCATGAAGCTGCCACGGGACACGGACGGCATGATGCCCGCGGCGGCCACGGCCTCCGCTATCTCCAGGACACCGCCCGCGAACGCCGCAACGTCTTCGAAGCTCTAACGGAAGCCGTGAAAACCCACAGCCTGGGGTAGATCAGCCACGCGCTGTACGATATGGGCGGGGGAGTACAGGCGGAATATGTAGCCATGCCGATCCTCTCGAAGTTTTTCGGCATCATTGTGCGCATGTATTTCTCAGTCACATATCATGTCGAGAATCAAGCTAGGAGGTGCTGATCGCCATCGACGATGGCAACGTCATAAACTGATCATCGAGGCAGGTGCGCTGGCTTGGCCAAATGGCTTCGATCTCAGAGCAGAGTCGCTTTGTCGTCGCCCAAGCGGAAGGGCAGAACAAGAATGCCGCTGCGGCGCGAGGGCGGAAAGAAGAAATGCGCTCTAACCCCGGTTTCGTTGCATTTCTAGGCTGTGCAGTGGGCGACTAAAGTGTGACGGGAGCAGTCGCTTCCTCCGTACGCGGCAACCGCAGATCTGTATCAGTGTGCATCGAACAGAAAGCAAGAACGAGATTGAACCTGCATGCAAACAACAACCCTACGAGGCGCGCCAGACAAAGCAAGTGCAAGGCCGCCTAGCCCGTTCATGGGCCGCCCGCCTGCGAACGTGGCATATGCGACATCTTGGGGACGGATGCTGCATGGCAAGTCGGATGAGTTTCTCAGCAACGGTTCGCTGTCCCGCTACGAAGGCAAGGTGAATCTGATATTTACGTCGCCTCCGTTTCCTCTCAATCGCAAGAAGCGCTACGGCAATGAAACGGGCGAAAGTTATATCCACTGGCTATGCGCGTTTGGCCCGCTGTTCAAGAAGATGCTGACCTCTGATGGTTCGATTGTCATTGAGATGGGGAACTCGTGGGAACCGGGCATGCCAGTGATGTCCACGCTGGCACTGCGCGCCTTACTCGACTTCCAGTCCAAGAATAACTTTCACCTGTGCCAGGAATTCATTTGGCAGAACCCGGCCAAGCTGCCGTCACCGGCCCAATGGGTGAACGTTGAACGCATCCGCGTCAAAGACAGCTTCACCAAACTATGGTGGATGTCTCCGAACAAGAAGCCGAAGGCTAACAATCAGCGGGTCCTACAGGAATACAGCCAGTCCATGAAGGGCTTGCTCAGGAAAGGTTCCTACAACGCAGGCCTACGTCCATCCGAGCACAACATCAGTGAAACGGGGTTTTTGCAAGACAATGGCGGTGCCATCCCCTCAAATGTTCTGACTTACGCGAATACGCAAAGCGGCGACGCCTATCTGAGCTATTGCCGGAAACATGATCTGGAGCCTCATCCGGCACGTATGCCTGCAAAACTTGCAGAGTTCTTCATTAAGTTCTTGACCAATCCAGGAGATTTGGTTCTCGACCCGTTTGGAGGCAGCAATACAACAGGGGCATCGGCTGAAGAACTTGAACGCTACTGGATCAGCATTGAAGCGACCGAGGATTACATCAAAGGATCACGTGGACGGTTTGGTGGAAAGATCACTTTTGATTCTCTTTCTGTCGGATGAAATGATTCAGAGCAAACCTAATGATATCTCTTGGGGAGGAAACAGGAATGTCGCAAGTCGTTCAAGAGGCAGAATTGTCGGTTGGCCCAAAGGCCATTGATGCCTACAGCCGTCTCAGCTATACGATGTGGTTTGCGCTCGCGGAGTTCGTCGATAACTCGACTCAGTCCCGGCTCAACTACGGCAACCTGATCGACGATGCTCTGCGCCAGGAGGGGCAACCCCTCACGGTTTCCATCGTGCACGATCGCCCCAATAAGACATTGACGATCGCCGACAATTCGATAGGCATGAGCCGCGATGACTTGGTCGCCGCGCTCCGCATTGCTCATCCCACCCCGGACAGCAAGGGCCGCTCGAAATACGGCATGGGCATGAAGACCGCCGCTTGCTGGATTGGCGCGCATTGGACCGTCACAACCTGCGAACTGGGGAGCGGCGAGGAATGGACCGCGACTATTGACGTTGACGCCATCGCCAACCACAGCGCGAAGGTGCCACTGACAATGCGCACTGTCAGCCGCGACGATCACTACACTCGTATCACTATTAGCAAGTTGCGGCGCGTCATCCAGACCCGATCCGAAAAGACGATCAAGGAATACCTTGGCTCCATGTATATGTTCGACCTGCGCCCCGACAATGGGCAGGTCGCCATGAAGCTGACCTACAACGGCGACGAAGTGCTGCCGCCGGAAGACCGCGAATGGGACACAGACCCATCAGGGACGGTGATGAAGCGCGACCTGCCGCTCTTCACGATTGATGGTAAGAGCATCAGCGGTTGGATCGGCGTTCTGCGCAAAGGTGGCCGTAAGTATGGTGGCTTCTCCATGTTCCAGCATGGACGGCAGATTCAGGGTTTTCCCAGCGCTTGGAAGCCAAGCGTGATCTTCGGAGGCGTGGACGACGAAGGCGCGAACAACTGTTGCCGCCGACCGAAAATTGACCCACTTTTGAGGCTTCTGCCGATCCAAAACTGACCCGGGTGTTCAACCTAACCTGCTGCGTTTGGCGCGGCGGGGATTGATGAGGTGATCACCATGTTCATGG